>Ga0315279_10010081_pt1 | contig 11159 bp, 10 predicted proteins | sample YL17G06_20_MG_FD_203694 | JGI IMG/M metagenome (GOLD analysis project Ga0315279, IMG submission 203694) | Sediment microbial communities from Yellowstone Lake, YNP, Wyoming, USA - YL17G06_20 | ecosystem: Environmental > Aquatic > Freshwater > Lake > Sediment | place: USA: Wyoming | collected...
ACGCACCTAGCGCTGGCTTCCTAAGCAGATTGGGTTTGAATCCCACCGAGAGCGCCATCGTCAGGAAGGACTTCAGATCACTCAGCCGCCGCAGAGAGATGGCGAGATTCCTAGCCATCCCGATCCTCATTGTCGCGTCATTGTTGATCCCTTCGCTAGTGTCCACGAGCCAGAGTCCAGCCTCTTCCCTGGGCATCATGTTCTGGTTCTTCCCGTTGATTTTCGGCGTCACGTTTTTCGCGCTGTTCACTTCGATGATAAGCGTCGGGCAGGAAGGCTCAGCGGTCTGGAACCTCTACTCCTCTCCACTATTGCCGAAAGAGCTCGTTAAAGCCAAGGTGACTGCCAACATTATCCTGTCGCTACCGATAGCGATCACTTTCTGGCTTGGCATCACACTGCTCGGGCACACGAGCTTCAAATCCTCACTAGCCATCCTACTCGTTCTAGCAGCCCTGATCCTTGCTGAATCCTTCGTAGGGTTGGCGTTGGGAGTCAAGTATCCAGATTTCAGCGAGACGATAAGAAGCCGCTTCATCCGCCTCACTGGAATGCTAACGGGCATGCTGCTCGGCGCGACGGTTGCAGGCGCCATATTGGCGCCTTACGGATTGTACGTACTCTTCAAGCTCCAATGGTTGGACAATAACGTGTACTTCGTCATCGCGTGTTTTGCATCGTTGATCTTGACCGGCCTGATCTCAGCTATTGCCCACCGCGCATGTGTGTCATCAACCAGGAAACTCCTAGCGGGCATACCCGTCTAGTTTTGATGCGATCCATTGTAGAATTGAGTTCTTGATATCGCGGTAGGGTGAAACGTTTCACGTCTCGATGGAAACTAAGGTGTGACACACCGCGACTGCGCTCGTTCCATTCGTGTGGTGGTTTGAGGGTTTGGGCTGACGGAAAAAGATATTTATATAGTCGTTCGCAACTCAGTACGATATAGTAGAAAACAAGCACAATGGTGCAAGTGGGTGTCATCGATGCAGGCAGTTTCGGTTGCGGTGGCAGGCATACAGGGTCTGGTACTCGACGTGCTGTCTGACGGAGACTGGCATGATCTTCCTGACATAGCATCGAAAGCTGGCGTGTCGAAGAGTTCAGCCAGCAAATACCTCTACTTCATGCTCAGCCGCGGCAAGGTCCACTGGAAGCCCGACCCCTCGAGAGGACCCGGCGCTTATGCCTACAAGCTCGTCGACGATTCAGTCAGGGCACTTGTTAAGCCGTACCCTGAGGATCCGCTAAGCAACGACATTGATTTGGCGCTTCGAGACGCAGCTGGAAATCGCTACTACTACACCGGCCTCTCTGCGAGATACATCTACCAACTCTACGACAGATTCAGCAACCTGAACTTGGTTGAAGTCAAGGTACCTCGCAAGCTGGCAGCCCAAGCGGCGGAGAATCTGAACACCGCACTTTCAGGGTGGTACACTGTGGTTCCGGACAAGATGCCGTGGGAACTAGTTCAGGAAGCCATGCAATATGGAACAGTTCTGCGACTCGTTCCTAGGTACAGGCCACGTGAAAAGGGCAAATATGCGGGCAGGAATGTTGAGAAGATTGAGTACCTGCTCCGCGACATTCGCCAGCAAATGTCCGATTCAGAATACGAATCTGTCAGAATGCAGGCGGAAGACCAAGGTCTGATAGCTCTCGATCACTAGGTGACTGAAGAATTGCCCATCTGGGGAGCAGCCGATGACTTAGCCCGCGTGATAACCAAAGCCAGTGAGGAGTCGAGGTTTGCTTCGCATCAATGCGAGATGATGATGTGGCTGCTGGACACGCTGGACTGCATTGAGAGATTTCCATCCGATGAGTTCAGAGTGTATCTTAAGGGCGGAACTTGCGTTCAACACTATCTGCCACGTGAAAAGCAGCGGTTCAGCATCGATCTGGACTTCTCGACATGCTTTGAAGATGGCGTAGAAGCCGATGAGAGGCTGTCGATCGTAAGGAGCTATCTGCAGAGGCTCAAAGATCAGCTGCTGAGAGACGGTTGGAGTGCAAATCATGGAATGCTGAAGATCCCAGCGATCCAGCCTGGTTTCAGCGCGATTTGCTTGTCAGCGAGACTATTCGAGCCGATCAAGTGTCGCAGGACGAGCAGCAGAGTACTGAACATCCATAATGCAGCTTTCGTCAAGACAGAGTTCTTCCTCTATGATACAGAACCAGAGTATAGCAATCAGAGGCTTTCCTTGGTCTCGACAGAGTATGCAGTGAATGACGTAACATTCAACTTGGCATCAAGAACGCGTTTGCTTGCGGACAAGATCATTGCACTTTCGGGTCAAGGCTACGGCGCAAGAGATGAGAACAAAGACATCCTCGACCTGAAATCCTTATGCGAGTTGGACGGTCTGGATCTTGACGGAACACACCGGATGATTTCCAGCTGGGCGAAGTCTCATCTTGACGTGAACGGAAAAGCTCACCCGATAGAACCGCCGATTAGGATCGTTCACGCTGCCCGTCAGACCGCCCTGGAGAAATCCGACCTGTCCGCGCAAGTGCTCGCTCAAATGATGGGTTTGCTCTACGCGCGGGGTCGGGAAGGTTTCAATCTGAAGAGAAGCGACTGGAAAAAGATCTGCGTCGACGTGGTCAGCTATCTTGAGAACAAGATCCTACCCCTGTTCGCCTGAAACGTAACATGAGGATTCCCGTTGTCCTCTGGGTCCGGGAAGGGATCCTAAGCACCTACTGCGCAGACAGCTGAGCAGCAAAAAAACTAGGGTGTAGGTCACCCTTGACGGCGGGGCGAAAAATAGGGTGGCTGGCACTCTTGTCTTGGTGGCTGCCGCCTTTGTTCTGCGTGCTGGAATCAAGGGTGCAGGGCACAGTGTGTTACACACTCGTCTTGCGATTTCAGTGAGCGAAGGGGGGTACCCCCCCTGGGGGGGTTCCGCACCCGTAGCCATCAATACCATCCCTATTCTCCGATCCAATCTGGGTGGACCGATTCAAAAGGGAGCGGAACCGCTCCAATCATACGTACGATTCGTCTGAATTGTTATACAGTTAATTTGGACTGTTATACGATTCACACACATGCTCCTCAAGGACCCAGCGAGCGCAATCGCAGAGACTTTTTTCCCGTTCATTCCCTCACGAATGAAGATGGAGGAGTCTCCTGACTTGGTCGAAGACCGATTTGCCCATTCGCAGAAGCGATGCAGGCGCTGGGCAGGTAGTCAGCCTCACTAGAGCGGATCGACCTTGGTGAAGTTTTGCCGACAGTGCGGCACATACGTACCGACTGGACGCAAGTCATGCCCCAAGTGTCGAGCTGATATCGATCTCAAGGTGCAACTGAAACAGCTTCGACCCTCCGAGCTTACTGTTCAGGATGTCCTCGAGTGCTTCCCAAGCAGTTCATTGAGACCATATCAGAAAGAGACCATAGAGCACATGGTTGAAGCCTTCAAGTCCGGAAAGAAATGTGTAATCCTCACAGCTCCGACAGGGTTCGGTAAGTCATATGTGAACGCTTCCTTCGCTTCTGTTACTCGTTCATTCTATGCAACGCCACAACTGGCGCTGATTGACCAGATGCTTAGGGATCCATCTCTAAGAAGTAGGTTCGTAGAGATCAAGGGACGCAGAAATTACCCCTGCTATTACGAACCGCAGCGAAGTGTCCACATGGGCAGATGCGTCACTGAAGATTACGCATGCAAAGAACGCTTCGAAGTATGCCCATACTGGGTCCAAAAGGCGAGAGCGATCAAGGCCTCGAGTGTCTTACTGAGCTTTGCGTATCTTGTAGCTGAAGGCCAAACGGAAGGCCACAGCGAAAGCTACCTTGGAACAAGAACACTCCTCGTACTTGACGAAGCCCACAACATCGAGGAAGAATGCCTCAACCACGTATCTGTAAACGTCACACCATTCTCGATTCCACACGAAGTCTACAACAAGCTCCTCCCGCAACTCCGAGAAGTCAAGACCGAAAAACAACTCGACAAACTTTTGGAGAACATCGAAGCGAGTCTCAAAGCACAACTCGAACAGGTGCGCAAGATCGCAGAAACCACCGGGCTTTCCGTCATGCAGGCGGAAGACAAGGAACGGATCGAACGGTATCTCGAAACATACGGACTCTACAAGTCATCCAAGTCAGAATGGGTGTGGCAGATCAAAGGCGACCAGCTATTCGTCCAGCCGCTCTTTGCGAGAGAATTCATGAAGGAGCTAATCTGGAAACGCGCCGAACACTACATCATCTCATCCGCTACGATTCTTGACCCACAAGAGTATATCGAACTGATCGGGCTGCATGACTTGCTGGAAAACGATGAAATCTGTATCCTGCCTCAAGTGCCGAGCACCTTCCCAGTAGAGAATCGTCCTGTAATAGATCGAACAGTCGGCCCGCTATCTAGGGCTGGGTGGGAAGAGAACATGCCCAAAGCCGTACGAGCAGTAGAGGAGATACTGAGAGAAGAGAGAGGCAACGTGGCGATACACTGTCACAGCTATGATCATCAGAAGACTCTGTTCGACAACCTACCTGAGGACCTTAGGCAGAGACTCATCATCCATACAAGAAGAGACCGCGAGGAGAGACTCAGAGAATGGATGCAATCACGCGGCAAAGTGTTCGTCTCAGTCGCCTTCAATGAGGGGCAAGACTGGAAATATGACGTATGCGACGCACAGATCCTCCTCAAAGTACCATTCCCAGACCTAGGCGACAAACGAGTCAAAAGACGACTCGATATGGGGCACCAGCAGTGGTACAACAATCAAGCCATGCTAGAAGTCATACAAGCGTACGGCCGCGCTGTTAGAGCTGAGGATGACAAAGCAAGATTCTACATTGTAGACGGAAGCTTCCAAAGACTCGTCAGAAAATGCTGGCAATTCATCCCCGACTGGTTCAAAGAGGCACTACCCGCATCCTTTGTCCCACTCTCGCAGAACTGAGACCAACTGCACCGCCCCTTGATGTCTCTCACTCTCTTCTCTAGAATTGGATGAGTTCAAGGCATCGGTTTCGCCTTCTCCCTGAAGCGTCGCAAACCCGCTGAATTGCTCCTGGGCATCTCTCGTGGGCGACCAAAGGTGAAGATGGAAGACTTCGAAGAGATCAAGCGGCTGTCGAAGTTCATGAACCTCGACTTTCACCAGATCTAGTCTCAACCACACCTGCAATCATTGTACCCCACCTTTGGCCGAGGTGGGGGATAACAAACTAGAGATTTGTTATACCCCATCTAGCTAGATGTAGAGATGCTAGTCCTCTCGGTGCGGCGAACAGCAGGGAAAACGAGATTGAACATTCCAATAGAAGCTCTAGACAGAGGTGCTGACCTAGCACGAGACAACGCTTGGCAGTTCCTCGGCGACGCCGAACTTCTCTTGTCTCATAACAGCTACGGTCACGCCGTAGCCCTCGCTCTGTACGGTCTGGAAGAACATGCGAAGATGTGGGTTCTCAAGGCAATGAGAATCGAGCCTGCGCTTCGGGATGAATTGTCCGAACGAATCGCCATGAGAAAGCACGTAGAGAAGTTCATGGTTGCGCTTGATGCGGTCAGAGCCCAACGTGGCGTTGAGGTCACAGAGCAAGTGAGGCAACAAGTCATCGATACGGCTAGGAAACTGCAATCACTCAAGGAACGAGGTTTGTATGTGGACTATCACGAGAAGTGGCTCACTCCAGATTCCGCGGACCTGAAGGCTACTGCCGATGCGATTGTCTCGGAAACTCGTAGACTGATGAACGAGTTAGAGACATTGCTGTTTTAGACCTTTGTGCGAAGGATCAGGCAGATGTCCAGACTCCGGTGGGCCAGACAGAGCTTTCTGAGTGGTTGCTAATAGCGAAGGCCATAAAGGCAGAGCGCGCCTAGCGGTCAATTGCTGAGGGTTCGTAATGAGGTTCTCTCCGCGGTCCCATCGTCATGCTGACGAGATCCTCAACGGTAAGCTTGCCCTGAGGAAGCGGATCGAGGACGCAATAAGACCGATCAAAATTCCTGCAGCTAGACTCTCCAGGCCCACTCCAATGGGCGAGCTTCGAAGAACTGGAGTTTGAAAGCGAATGAAAGCTTCCTCAACGACAGAAACAGATCGCATAGAGAAGGCTTTGATGACAACCGGGTTTCCACTCGAGCTGAAAGTGGCCGAAATACTTCGCCGGAGAGAATACGAAATATATGGAAATCAGTTCTTCGAAATCGATGACAAGATCAAGGAAATCGACATGGAGGCCTGGATCCCAGTGAAGATTCCAGATTCGTACAGAATCTGGTGCCTCAACCCCGAAATTGTAATCGAATGCAAAATGAGCAAGAAGTACAGCTGGGTATTCCATAGAAGCCACACGGTCGTCGGGCACTCGGACCTAGCTCAAGGGATAGATGCGATTACACTAAAGCATGGCCACGGACACGGGCTACTGGGCGATATTCTCTCCTTCGAGCACTATTATGAATCGCATGTGGCCGGCACATTCGCAGTCCTAGACGTAGAGAGAGGGCGCCTGTCAGAACGAGATGAGGTTTTCGATTCGACGAGCAAATTGAGCCAATTTGTGAACTACAGAGTGGAAAACTTGATGCGCTATTTTGGTCACGACAGACGAGACATATTGTTTTTCTTCCCCGTGTTAGTCTTCGACGGCATGATTTACGAAGCAGACTATGATGGCGGAGAGTTGTCGATTCTTCCAATCGACTCGATTGTGTTGGAAGCACGCACTATCTCCCCAATCACAGGCAGACTTGCCCCCATGTATGTCGACATCGTGACGAGCGGGCACTTTGAGAATCACTTGGGCATAATCGAAAGAGAGATCAAGCTCGCGTCCCGCCATCTTAACAAGGACGCAGTCCAAGCCAGCCTGAACAACTATCTATCTCCTAAGATGAGGCAACGATCTAGACGCAAGCGATGAGAAACTGACTGACAATAGGCTGGCTCCAATATGGGGCGTGTGCGCACCAAGTGAGCACACACATTCTAGTTCAATAAGCCAATCTTAAGTCCTCATTCAGTCAAGTTCTCCGTCGGAGACCTGCGTGTGAAAGCCAGCAGTGTATTGGTGTTCCTCGTTCTCGCCGCAGTGCCAAGTCAAGTATCTGCTGACATTACCTTTCCTCAAGACGAATCAACCTTGACCTATGCGACTTTCATCACTGCCGGAACGTCGCAAGGAAACGTCACTGTAGCCTCAACCGATTCATACAGTTTTCAACAGATAGGTAATCAATGGAATGTGACGGAAGCGATCACAGGGAAAATCAGTTGCTTTCCTCCCGGAGCACAATTGAGCATCAGGTTTCGCACAACATCGGATCTCATGGGGGCAAACTCAATCATCTCGTATGACCAGAACATAAGTATCAAAGTCAGCTACATGATTCAAGACAGAGTTGTTGAATCGACTCCAATCGGATCAAACGTAGCGGCGGGATACTTCGCAAAGTGCACTCTCGGAGGAGATGACCTAGCGTCCGTTTCTCAAGCGACGCCTGCATTATGCGCGTATGCCTTTCGCTACTACGTCTTGTTCTATATTCAAACCACTGGAGTCACTGAGGGAAGTTCGGTGCATGTCGCCATTATGACTTCGACAATATCAGGAATTCAGAGTGTGACAGTGCTGAATACTTCCCGACCAGCGCTTGTGGGAACCGTCACAGGCATCATAAGTGGAATGTTGTACTGGGACAGATACACTGGTATTCTGCTCTTGGAAGAATCGACCAGCAGTACACAATCAGAGAGAATGTTGTTAACCTACAGCACTGTTCCTATACCAGAGTTTCAGTTGTCACAAGTCGTAGCAATCGTAACCCTGAGCATTGTGTTGTTTGCGCTCGCAGGAAATCGAAAACGGTTCCTGGTGCAGAATGGAAACCACCCCGCTTCCGGTCCAAAGGGTCTCTGACGCGAATTTAGCGTGGGTCTTTTCGCGCACACAGAGAGAGAGTGTTTCACGTGGTGCGCACACACACAACTCCCATGACGGTTCAAATCACGACGGCCGCACCACGCGACACACACGAAAAGACCGGACCGAATAATTCTAGTTCTTAGGCGCATGCTCCTTACAGTAATGCTTCTTGGAAAGTATCCCCTTGGATACCATGCAGCTGAAACAAACATCTTTTCCGCACGTTGCACAGGAATAGGCGTGGGAAGATTTGCAGACTATTGCTCCGCAGTCCATGCAAACTACTGATGGAGGATTCTTGCAGCGCGTGCAGGAAACCATGTCGTCTTGAATGAACCTGCCAGTCGAAGCAAGACAGGTTCTCGTGTAAGTGCGGCCCTTCAACTGGTAAATGCCAATGAATATTGGAACCTTGACATGTCTAAATTCTAGGATTTCAACATCCTTCTTTTTCGGTTGCAAGACCTTAGTCCTTTTCTGATAAGTGGAAGGTGTGTGGTAACTATACTTGATTGCTAGGTGTTTCACAAGCTCTGTTCTTGCCGAGTCCTTTGCAAGACTGGAATCTACTCTGGGGTTAGTTACTGATACGGGGATTTCCCCAAGACTGGGGGAGTCTATGGGCGCAAGGTTCAACAACTCAGCAAATGCTCCGCCAATTGCGCCAGAAGCAGGTTGTATCCCTTCCCGTGCCTTGAAGCCGACAGCATGTCCGCTGATAGCGTCTAGGAGGAGAGCTCCTTTGCTTTCAATAACGACGGCATTCCCTGCCACTGAATGCTGGGAGAAGCACTTGTACTCCATGAAGTAGAATGGCATGAGGTTCATTCTCACTGTTTCGTGAAGCATCTGATGATTTCTGAGATGACGGGGAATCAGCACGGATGCTTCAGTTCTTACTGGAAGAACGTCATGAACGACGCTTGCTTGCGGGATCGTTAGTTTCGAGAGTTTCTGTTCAAGTATCCTTTCGTCCCAGAGTTCTATGCCGAGTGCTCCTGCATGTAACTCAGCATCGGATGTGAAGCCTCCAGTTGAGACGAAAACTCCTTTTGTGAAGCCCAGTGCGCCTAGCTTGTCATGGAAATTCCTAACTTCCTTAATGTCCATCGGGCCACTGACGAATTTGCATTCAACAGCCACCTGAATTCTTCCAAACTCCTCTTGTTTCGAGGCGACGACATCAATTTCATGAAAGACATCAAAACGATCCTTCATTTTCACCCTTGCTTCAACATCAAAACCTATCTGCCGAAAGTAGTTAGCTACAGTATCCTCAAGTTCACTACCCTTGTCCCTCATCGAGAGGGGCGTTGCTGAGCGCCCCATCCCAGCTCTTGTTCCACAATTAGTGCAGAACAATGCGCCAGAATCTATCTGGCTCCCACAACTGGGGCAGAAGGGCATCTGAGGTTCGGCCTCGATTGTGACCCTTTCTTACCTACCTGCCTGAAATATGCCTTTGCGTGAAGAATCTGAGAGTAATGAATGGAATCAAATGAGTCGTCGTCGGTTCTCATGGTGCGGGCACCCGAATTTGAACTTCTCATTCTATGTGTGCGATGCTTGGTAACAGGATGATGGCGGAGCGGCAGAAGTGGTCCACGCAGATGCCCATCAGGTCCAAGACGAAATGGGACAACGTCCGGGTCTCTCAGGGCCTGCCCAATATGATGGACGAGTTCCTCAAAACGGAACGCGCTAGGAGACTGGACCTGCACAGCAAGGCTGATCTGGCGTCCTACGCGATACGGACGCTGCTCAAACGAGAAGAATTCCCCTAGCCAGAGCTAGCTGTCGGGCCAGCTTGCATTTTTGGTCAGCTTGATTCCTCGTCGTTCCAGTTCTTTGACGAACGGGTGGCCTGGGACGGCGATCTCAAGTGGCTTTGCTCCGCGTGGAGTCTCACCCTGCGCCATCATGATCGCGACGATGGAGGCGCTCCAGCCTGTGGTGCGTTCCATCGCTGAGAACCTTGTCTCGTCATCATAATAGTCTAACATTTCCAGAACAACTTCGGCCGGCCGGTCATCTTTTCTGCCAACGCATTTCACGCGGAAAGCAACCACATCCTTCTCTCCTGGTAGCTTCACGTGTGGCTCAAAGAGCGCCTGAAGTACACGTCTCGGCGCCACCTTGGCTCTGTCAACCTTAATCTCTCTCTCGCTGAATAGTCCTAGGTCGCGCATCGTCTTCAGTTGAGCATAGCTGCCCGGATAGCGTAGCGTCTTGTTCTGGAAGACCTTCAGCTTCTCTTTGAACGTCCACGGGCACGTCGACGTGCCGCCAGATGTTGTGAACGCTTCCAGCTTGCCCAGAGAGGGGAACTCTATGACTTCGAGCTCTTCGATGCACGGAACTTCCACAATCTCGCCATCGCGCAGGAAGACCGCTTTCCCGGAGTATTCGTTGATGAGACCTTCGAAATTGAATGTGAGCAGATAGTTGAATGGTGGTCGAGGGTTCTGGGGTAGGCCGCCTTCCCAGATGTAGACTTCGTCTGTGGAGTCGAGCTTCTCCATGCCGTAGCAGGCCAGCGTCGCGCCCATTCCGGGGCCGAGGCCACAATCCGGCACGATCGATATTCCAGCGTCCATTGCCTTTCGGTCGAGGAGTAGCTGTTTCCGGACGATGCCGGTGTGGCCTCCAAGGTCGCACATGTTCGCACGAGCGGCAATCGCCGCTTTCGCGACTTCCAGATTGTAGTAGTATGGGACGGCGCTTAGGAAAGCGTCCACGCCCGTTAGGAAGCGTTTGATCTGTGCTGGACGCCTAACATCCACACGGACGCCTTCAGCCACTCTCCGCCCAATCAGACGATTCACATGGCTAGCCGCACGCCTTGCCTGTCTCAGATCAACATCTCCAATCGTGACCTTGCTCGCGCGTCCGAACTTTGCCATGTCGTAGGCGGCTGCGGTGCCCTGTCTTCCCGCGCCCAATACTGCGTAAGTGTACTTCTCAGCTTGACCCGTCTGCAAATCTAATCGCCCGCTCACCGATGCTGCTATTGGATTTAACCTGATTGTCGGCAGTCCATTTTCACTGAGGACTCAGACGGTCAATCAGTCATCTCTTCCGATCATATCGAAGGACGACTTCGCGTCTGCCTATGATGCGAAGAACGAGACGACTAAGAGATTATCCACAACTGCCCTGGGTTGACCCAAAGATCTGCCCACACCCAGTCCCAGTTGCTCTGCTGAAATTCAACGACCTCGATGAAACAATCTTCCGT
>Ga0315279_10010082_pt1 | contig 11159 bp, 10 predicted proteins | sample YL17G06_20_MG_FD_203694 | JGI IMG/M metagenome (GOLD analysis project Ga0315279, IMG submission 203694) | Sediment microbial communities from Yellowstone Lake, YNP, Wyoming, USA - YL17G06_20 | ecosystem: Environmental > Aquatic > Freshwater > Lake > Sediment | place: USA: Wyoming | collected...
GATTTCCGTGGAAATATAATACAACAAATGATGAGCTTGTATCGTCATATTCTCCCCACACAGGTGATTAAATAAACAAAGAGGCAAGCTGTCTACTACCAGCCTGCCTCAACTAGATTATGTCTCCTAACTCAGATGCTCCAGGGATCCAACCTTCAGAACCAAATAGAGATACTTGTTAGGCTTGGTTAATATGGCTATGGGACAGCCGCAATGGCTGCATCGACCTGGATCAGGCCTGACCCAGTTGCGTCTGCGCCCCAGGAATAGGTGTAATAATCTTGGACGGGAGAGAGGTCAAATACAGTCGCGCTTCCAGGCGGAATAGTTAAAGCTGTTGATTTGAGAATCGTCTCAATCTCACTCTGTGTCAGGCTCGGATTCTTTTCCAAGAGCAGGGCTGCAGTTGCAGCAACGTGCGGCGTAGCCATAGAAGTGCCACCTACGTAGTAGAAATTCCCTGAGTTGCCGCCCACTAGGTCACCGATGCCTTTCGACCACCAGGGTAGGTGATTGAAGCCCGGATCGCCAGCGAATGGACCGCGCACCCAAGATCCCGGAGCAAGTACATCCAGCTCCTGGCCTGCGAGCTCACGGCTGCTAAAATTGGTAACATACACCTCAGATACCGGTGTAGGCTCGAGGATATCAAAGAATGGGTAGAACCCTGATTGTAGCCACCATAAACGGTAGCGCGGTGGCGCAGGGGGAGTTGCGGGTTTTTGCCATTCCTTCGTCCAGCCAACAGCGCCAGCCGAGATCACTGGCGCGTACGCGCCGGGATATCCCATTCCATCTTCGCCCTCATTACCAGCCGCGGCGACAACAATCACCCCATTTTCAATTGCCCGATCAATGGCTGCTTTTTCAACATCAGCCAATTCCGAACCACCCAGGCTCATATTGATCACCATCGGCGTGTAACCAGCTATCGCCAGATCAGTCGCGTAATTAATCCCCGCTGCAACCATGGAGTCGGTGCCGAACACGACGCTCTGGGAAGGTTGTGGTCCAGGGTTGGTACATTTGGGCAGCGCTGGGACTTGATAATCGGCCAGCACTTTGACCGGAATGATGGTAACTTCAGGAGCGATACCACGCACGATGATCGGCGGCAACGGGTAACCGGCTGCAGCATCGGAGTTGCTCCGGTAGAAGTAGCCAAGGATTGTGCTAGCCACGTGGGTGCCATGGGTTGAGCCGGTGGAACCGACCCAGGTAGTCTGGTGGAGCTGTCCGATTTCGACGCCGAGACCACACGGATCGTTTTGGGCTTTGAAGCTGACGGGTTGATCGAAACCAGTACCAAGAGCTGTGTTTACATGATCCTTGGGAAAATAATCGGCCCAGTTCGGTACTAGACCAGTATCCAACACTGCTACATATACCCCCGCACCGGTCTGTGATACTTGTTCAACATTGATCATATCCGAATCCCACGTCGGATAACCAACTGAAGTGTCTGTAACATCCTTGTATGGATTCCCAGCATATGCAGTACCCATTCCAATGGTACCCAACAAAAATGCGACAACTAGAATAGATCGGATTACAATCGCTTTCATATTTTTTATCTCCTCGTTTATTAAATATGAATATTATTCTATAGTAGCAATAAATAGATTTATTTCGTTTTCACCTCCTGTTTATTTACATTCATGAGAAATCCCCTGCGATGTTCTCTGGGATGAATAAATCCACTATAACAGATTTCTTATTTAAGTCAACTGCCGTTTATTGATAAACCACCCGACCCCTCTCCACATACCCCTTACTAAGTTGTGTCAGTGAAGTGATTGGTTCGAAAGCTGTGATACTCTGATTGGAGTTTGATACAGATTTTGGACTTCTTGGCATGACTACCTTTACTGTGAAATGCATATTTAGCAGTCAAGATTATTAGAACCTACTATACAGGATCGACTAATAGAGACCTTGGTCTCAGAAACTCAGGTTTGTTTCCGCCTTACTGCCAGCATGGTTATATCGTCAATTTGCTTTGCGCCGGTGGAATAATCTTTAATTTGATCTTGAATTTGCTCCAGCAACGAAGATAATGCTTGTTCACCGATAAATAATGGAATCAAATCTTTCTCGCTGAAGTATTCACCGGCGGGGTTTATCGTATCTGTCATACCATCGGTGTGGGCGAAGAACGCATCACCTTGCTCAAACTTCACCTCGCTAACCATGTAATTTACTCCAGACGATAAACCGACCGCGGGACCTGTCACTTTTAGGGCTTCTTTCACCCCATGCTGATTTATCATCATGGGAGGCAGGTGACCACCATTGATATATGTCAATACACCCGTGTTTGTATCAAGGATTCCAAAAAAGATCGAGCAGAACATGCTTGTATTACCATGCGTTTCAGCAATGTAATTATTTGTGAGAGATATCGCGTTTCGTAAACGCATTCCGGATGAAATCGTGCCTGCATACTCAGAATTGGTAAAGAAATCAATATTCGATACTGCACGAATCAAACTGCGGAATAAAGTCATGAATAAGGCTGCACCCAGGCCTTTATCACACACATCGGCGATGACCAATCCGATCTTACCTTCCGCCAATTCGAACGCATCATAAAAGTCACCCGTAACCTCACGAGCTGATTTGAGCGAAGCTGCGATCTCCCAACCCTCGGGTTGGGGCAAGCGATCCGGCAGGAAGCCGGCTTGCATCTCTCTCCCTATCTCAAACTCGCGTTCCAGCGCCTTTCGATATAACTCCTCCTGCTCCCACAAGCGGGCATTTTCAAGGGCAACACTCATCGCATTGGCAAGGGTTTTCAATAAGCGTACATCAGTCTCGTTAAAAGCATGTTCTTTTTGCATATTCTTCAAAACAATCGCACCATGCACTGAATTGCCCATCATCAACGGCACGTATAGTGCTGACTTAGGGAGCCCTTTACCCGAAGAATATACATTTTGATATTCGATAACTGCATCCTCCATATCCTCATTGATTAGCAATGGCTGAGAGTTTTGGAGTAAGAACCCAATGAAGCCTTTTCCACTCACTTTGTATGCTATGGGAGTACCCCGTTTGTTATTTTCAACCTGGTAAGGTGCAGATAACAGATCGGTTTCATGGTCATAGATCACGATGGAGAAATCCGCTGGTTGAAAGAACTCCCATAACTTTTCACCTACCAACTCATATATGGAAGCCATATTCAGTTTTTGAGCCAGCTCCTCCTGCACGCTATTGATGATATGCAGCTCTGTCGCACGTTGTTCGGTCTCACTAAGCAGACGCTGGGTTTCATCGAATAGTCGTGCGTTCTCGAGAGCAACGCTCATAGAGGCTGCCAGGGTTTGCAGCAAGCGGACATCTGATTCATCAAAAGCATTTTCGCGATCGATATTTTGCAGGCTCAGGATCCCTGTCACCTGGTCGCCAACAATCATGGGCACACCCAGCCAGGATTTGGGCGTAATGGTGCCGGGAATCGTGTGCTGGCCCAGACGAGCAGCTTGTTCTTCGACATTTGTATTTACCAGTACAGGTTCCCGTGTTTGGACGATTTGTGTGCGAAATCCGCGGATCGGATAACGGCCAGGCGCGAAAATATGCTCCCCGCGTTCGATGGCGTATCGATGTTCAATCGTATCCGTCTCCCGATCATAAGTTGAGATCATTACAACCTGTGAATCGAAAATGTCGCGAATTTTATCGCCGACCAGGTTATAAATGGCTTGCACATCGAGATGCGAAGCAAGTGCTTGCTGTACGCTGTTGATGATCGCCAATTCTGCTTCACGCTCAGCAAGTTCTTGATCTAGTAAAGCGCTATCTTTGGACCATGATGTTTGGTCAGTCAAAGTCACACTTCCTCTTGTTAGTAAAACATATCCTATCGGTACGGCTCATCCGGTCGCTGGATTGTAAGTATGTTGAATTGAGCATATCGCTGGGTAATACCAATACGCTTCGTTTTAATTTCCGTTTGGCTTATGATGCATTATGCCAATTATCTCATGGTTCAAGCATTTTATGGATGATAAGTCAGGGTAGTCATCGTAATATATAAAACCGGTGAAATAACTTTGAGTTAATACAACAGCTATTTTCTCCCCATTCTCTCGTAAAAAACTCCGTTAAGACGATATCCAGTCCAGCGAACCGCGCCATTTCCGATGGGATGGGAGGCTTCGCCGTTACAGTGCGTGCAGGTATCCAGGATATGGACTTTGAGCATGGTTACCTCCTTTCTTTGTAGAATCAAAAAAGCCCACCTCGATTGAGGTGAGCCTGTGGATCCATGCGATACAACGTAGGATAGCAGGCTGCGGGTAGCCTACCCCCACTCCCCAGGTGTCAAGGCGATGCCCTACGGGATCATCGACACCAAGGGAAAGTATTCAATTATTGATCAACCCCCCTATGTTCACTTATGCTCTTCTTACCCCCTTGTATAATCACGTGTAAACCGCACAGGGAAAATATCATTGATAAGACCTTATTGATTTTTGATAATATTGACTGTATAATAGAATAAGTTCTCATACGTCAAAGTCTATATCGAGGGCGGTAATTAATAAACCCCGCGGACCATTCATCCAAGCCGCTGACAGGTAGTCAGCGGTTTTTTTTATTCAATCAAGAATGAGAAGGTAATATCATGAACAGGATTTTTCGTTTTTCCATTCCATTCATTAGTGCAATTCTATTTCTTGGCATGTTGATCTGGATGGCGGGGGCATACCGCCATGTCGTCGCAGATTCCTCCTCATCTACCCAGAATAGAGAAATTCATGTAACCACACTAGCGGACGAGCTAAACAGTGACGGTGATTGTAGTTTACGCGAAGCCATTGAAGCTGCTAACACCAATACTTCCGTGGATGCATGCGGTTCAGGTGGGGTGCTCACCGACACCATCACGTTCGATGTGTCGGGCACAATTCTCCTTAACAGTCAACTAGTTGATGCCGCTGGAGGACCGCTTGTGATTGATGGAAATGTTGTGATAACAGTAAGTGGGGGATACAGTGTGAGAGTATTTTACGTGAACGCTGATGCTATGCTTTCACTGAAAAGACTGACCATTATAAACGGAAGTGCTGATTTAGGCGGTGCCATACAAAACGACGGAATATTGGAAATCACGGATAGTATTCTATCGAATAATAATGTCTCCATCGTGGGTGGAGGCATCCTCAATAGTGGAATTTTGACTATCACTACTAGCACCTTGTCCCATAACAACGCAAATATGGGTGGTGCTATCTACAACGATGGTCTCTTACTGATTAAGGATAGCATCTTGTCGGATAATTACGCAGCGATGGGTGGCGGCATCAAAAACGGGAACACACTTACTTTGACTAATAGCATTGTATCTGGCAACAGTGCAGGTGATAGCGGCGCTATTGATAACACTGGCACAACGACCATTATTAATAGCATATTATCCAACAACAGTTCGACTGGTAATGCCGGGGGTATCCACAATTTCGATACCATGACCGTAACCTCCAGCATTTTATCAAGCAATGAATCAACAGGGTTTGGTGGTGCCATCTACAATCAATATGGGAAGCTAACCCTTACCAATAGCACCTTAATAAGCAATACCACAGATAATACTGGTGGTGGAGTCAGCAATTCCGCAATGATGACCATCATGCAAACCACCCTTTCAGGAAATGCTGCCATAGGACAAGGCGGTGGTATTATGAATTGGGGCGCGCTTGAAATCACGAATAGTACATTATCTGGCAATGAAGTAACAGCACCTTATGGATTCGTGTCTTATGGTGGAGGCATCTATAATTCTGGCACAATAACTATCACGAATAGCACCATTACAGCCAATAAGGCTGGAACAAATGGAGGAGCAATCTACAATCATCAAACTGATGGTATAGTTGCACTGAATAGCAGTATTGTATCTAATAATCCCACGGGCGGTAACTGCGCAGGTGGACAAATCACCGATGGTGGATATAACATGGAAGATTCAAACACTTGTGACTTTGATGAAGCTAATAGTTCATATCCTGATACCAACCCAATTCTAGGTCCGCTGCAGGATAACGGCGGACCCACATGGACGCATGCCCTCCTTGAAGGTAGCCCGGCAATCGATCATGGTGATGATTTCCAATGCCCGGCTATTGACCAACGTGGTGTTGTGAGACCCATTGATGGGGATGGAGATGGCTCACCAAATTGTGATATAGGTTCTTATGAATATCAAATTCCTCCCGATGTAGTAACAATTTCCGGTCCAAACGAAGCTGTTCCTGGTAAGCTGACTTACTTCACTGCCACGGTTGAGCCCATCTCAACCACACTGCCGCTCACTTACACATGGCAATCCGATGGCCAGATACCCATTTCGCATACCAGCAGATTGACAGACACGATTGCTTTCAACTGGGAGATACCCGGCACCTATGCCATCACCGTGACGGCTAGCAACATGGCAGGCTCGGTCATGGATACCCATGTGATCACTATCACTAAGCCAATAAATAAAACCTATTTGCCTCTGGTCATCAATTCCAGCGAAGAAATCCTGACACCCATACACCCTTCCTCTCATCTTGGAGGTGGGACATGGTTAGGACCTTTCATTATTGGAGCAATAAGCCGTTATAAACGGAGAATCTAAAATAATACAGGGTCTGAAATAAATCAGGGGCACAATATCCTGTAACCCAGGATGATAGTGCTCCTGCGCTTATGCCTAACCCAACTTTTATAGGTATTTGATAATTCTGAGACCAGGATATTTTCAAGATAATCCACTCCCATGAGTAGCACAATGCCCTCTTAAAATTTCTTACCAAATCCTCCCAAGTTTGCACTGCCTTCAGGTTATTCAACACATAAATGGTAACTAAACTTATGTGAGCAGCCTGATTTCCCACTCCTTTAGGTGCCCTGGCGGTGCCCTAAGGGGTCATCGACACACAGGAAAAGTATTCAATTATTGTTATACCCCCTATGTTCATTTATGGTCTTCTTACCCCCTCTATATAACTACCTTTCAAACGAGCAGGGGAAGAATAGTTGAAAACCTATTCATCCTGTTGATCTCTTATGTGAGAAGTATAGTCAAGACTCTGGTGTTCATTTTGTAAACCCTGTTACATCTATAAATGGGGTTCCACTAGTAACAATCGGTAGAACACCATTCCACTTAGTAAGAGCAAGATATTCAAGGTACTCTGGCGTAAGTGCTCCTGTGTTCTTGAGAGCTGCCTGAGCATCAGCTTGACCTTGTGCCTGAGCTACTGCTGTCTGTGCTTCGATCTGAGCCTTAGCAAGTAGCTGCTTAGCAGTTTCAACCTGTTGCTGAGCAACCTGTTTGGCTTCAATCGCTGCATTGAACTCGGGGCTGAAATCAAAGTTGATGATGTTGAAATTCTCTACGATCACATGATAGACAGCTAGCTGTGCCGCCAGTGCCTCCTCTGCTTTCACCCTGACCTGTTCACGTTTGGTGATTAGTTCTTCTGCTGTATACTGTGCTGTGACGGCCTTAAAGATATTCTGCACCGCTGGTGCTATTAGGATGTCCTGATAGAGCATGCCCACATTCTGATAGACATTAGTGGCATACTGTCCGTCAAGGTGGTAGTTCACCGCTATTGTAGATGTGACTACCTGTAAATCCCTGCTGGCAGCAGAGGCGTCCACTTGGTCTTTTTGGGTACGCACATCCATCTTGCGTATTCCCTCAGCAATAGGTATCTTCCATGAAATGCCTGGGTATACAACTCGATTCACTGCCCCCCATCTGGTAATGACTCCAACATAACCAGCATCTACGCGATTGATCGACATAAAGAACAGCACAATCGCAATTAGGATTACTAGAATGATTAGGGATACACGACCTAAATTCAACCTTCCACCTTTAGCAAACATATCATTTCTCCTCGACTATTGAATCTTCCCTGGTCGCCTGACTATCAAGCCATCAGGGTCAACTGAATAAACAACACTATTACAATGGAGGTCAACATATCGTCTCAATAGGTCTTGAAACTTCTCGTCACCAACGCTGGGAAGAGCACCCATCCACACAGCCAATGTCAATTCCTTGGTGTTGGATGCATCTGATTTGATCTTGAACGTGAGATCGAGGTTCCAGTTGTTAGTGTTATTTCGATTCACATCCTTAATTATACATGTTATCTTTGCGGTCATTTAGGCTCCATATATCGTACGCTAGTCTGGTCGGCAGCCCAAAATACAATATCATCATCCCGTTGTTCCCGCATACTGGAAGCACAATCTTTCACCTCCCATATTCGCATTATGGGCATGATACCCCCTTACATAATCCGATGACTATCTGAGGGGAAAATACCACCTTACCCAACCAATTGAAGTCAACCCTAAAAAGTGCTATTGTATTATTTAGATAAATGATTTAGGGAATTCCCAGATCAAAAGGAGGGAACATGTCTGAACAACAACTGAAGGATCAATTCATCAAGGTCGGGAACATCAAAACGCGCTATAGGGCTTTAGGGGATGGTAAATCCACGGCTATCCTCATACACGGATTTGGTGGCTACATAGAGAATTGGGAGGAAAATATCGCGGCTTTAGCCCTGGGTCGCAGGGTTTATGCCCTCGACCTGGCCGGATTCGGCCGCTCCGATAAGCCACAAGTCAGGTTTTCAATTCCTTACTTTGCGGAATTTATAAAGGAATTCATGATTGTCCAGGATGTCGATAAAGCAGCCTTGATCGGTGAATCGATGGGCGGCGGCATTGTCTTGCAATTCGCCCTGCAGTACCCCCACCAGGTCGATAAGATGGTTCTGGAAGGCAGCGCGGGGTTGGGAAAGGAGGTGTCGATATACTTACGCATTGCATCATTGCCGATCCTTGGGGAATTGTTTACCCGTCCAAGTCGAAAGGGATCCGCGCAGGCTACTAGGGGACTTTTTTACAATCAGGATTTGATTACGGATCAGATGATCGAGGAATTTTATGAGATTTCCGCACTTGCTGGAGCTCAACGCTGTAAATTGAGCGCTCTTCGTTCCCTGGTCAATATCTGGGGGGTCAAAAGTGATGTCTACCGTCCAATTCTCGACCGCCTGGAGGAAATTAGGGTGCCGACACTGATTATCTGGGGAGCTCAGGATCGGCTCCTGCCGGTTGCGCACGCCCACCTGGCTGCAAAGAGACTGCCGAATGCCAGGTTACACATTTTCGACCCATGTGGACACGTACCGATCATAGAATGTGCGCAGGAGTTCAATGCGCTGGTTATAGGCTTCTTTTCCAATGGATAGCTAGCTGAATGATATGGAAACCGGTGAGCTTCTTGTAGGAAGGAGAGGGGTGGTATCGGCGTTACTGGAGCTGCCCAAGACCGCTGCAAACGAACAGCGGCTGCACCGCTCGCGAACGGTGCGAGTTTTGCCAGAAATGGTGCATAATTGAGAAGGAGTCTCGGAGTCCCACCGCTGCTGCTGAGCCATTCCGTTAGCCCGCCTATAGCTCTTCTCATAGTTGCCTTTTTTTATTAGAAGACGAAAGGAGAGATAATATGACTACAAACAGGCTCGAAAATTATTTAGCCCTGCTTACTATTCGTCGAACGGCAGGGCGTCGAGACACGACCATTTTAGGTGGAACATTTGCTGTTTCTTTCATAGCAACGATTGCCCTGGGAATGCTCAACCAAATAAGCGGAAGGTCTTTGTATCTTGTAACTGCCTTAGTCGTCATTTTTGGGCTTGCGTATCTAACGGCTTGGGTGAAATTCCAAATCATCAACGGGTCAATTGGGTTGATTGATAACCTTCAAGTAACGAAAGAAGGATAAGTCGATGGCTGATGGCGAGAAGAATCAAAGTCGAGAGGGATTCGCATTTACTTCTTTAGTGTTTGGAATTATCGCTCTCGTAACTTGGAGGTGGACTCAAGTCGGTACGGTTGTGTCTGTGATGTCTGTTGGCTTTGGGATAATTGCTCTCAAAAGCAAACAACGATTGGTTGCTGGTATTGGTGTCATTATAGGCACAATGGGACACGTCCTATCACTTATAACGGCATTCCTACAATGGCCTTAGTTTGAGCAATTGCTATCAATCTTCGCCATGGGCGGCGGGCTAAAAAAGCGTGCAGTGGACGTGTGGGAGTCTCTGGCGTTTTCAAGCTGCCGTCAAGAACGCCGGTATCGAATTCCCCCGCAAGCGTATTATCGTCAATTTAGCCCCTGCTTCGGTGCGCAAGGAAGGTCCTGCATACGACCTGCCTATCGCTTTGGGTGTGCTGGTAATGATGGGCAGGCTCCCACAAGCTGCCTGTGACGAGGCACTGGTGGTCGGTGAGCTATCACTCGACGGGAGTGTGCGCCATTCGAGAGGTGTGCTACCCATGTCAGTTGTAGCCAGGCAGCAGGGTTTCCGGCGCATCTTCGTCCCCCAGAGTGATGCGCCAGAGGCTGCCTTGATCCCAGACCTGGAGGTGATTCCCGTCACTACCCTTTCTGAGCTGTATGGGCATCTCTCTGGCAGGCAACCCATCCCACCCCAACCACCGGTCAAACCCGAAGAGCTGCCCATCGTCACCCAGAATGACTTCCAGGAAATAAAAGGACAAGAACATGTAAAACGTGCTTTCGAAGTGGCAGCGGCAGGTGGTCACAACATGCTCATGGTAGGTCCACCCGGAGCGGGTAAGACCCTATTAGCACGGTCCATGCCGAGCATTCTGCCGCGCCTGACTATTGAAGAAGCGCTGGACGTGACCCGCATCTACTCGGTGGCTGACCAGCTTCCGCCAGATGTGCAGTTGATCGATACGCTCAATGCCTGGTAGTAGCTGATGGAAACTATCTCCTGGAATGCATGGGGGACTCCGCATATTGTTAGCAGGATGGCGGATCTCAGCCCAAAGCTGCTAGAATAAATGAATTTTTTTATCTGTATCGCAAAAATCCTTGACCTTTATTTGTTTTTAATGTATAATTAAAATACAGATAAGTAATCCAGAGCAAGACACAATAAACGCGGGGTCAAGCTAGATAACAAGGCTTGATACAAAATGGCAATGCAATTATGCCGCTGACGACCTCCTGTCAGCGGCTCTTTATTTTTCTAACCATAAATTTATCGGTTTCTTGATCGCTTTTAGATACGGATAAATTACCCCCGCATAGTTTCATA
>Ga0315279_10010083_pt1 | contig 11158 bp, 12 predicted proteins | sample YL17G06_20_MG_FD_203694 | JGI IMG/M metagenome (GOLD analysis project Ga0315279, IMG submission 203694) | Sediment microbial communities from Yellowstone Lake, YNP, Wyoming, USA - YL17G06_20 | ecosystem: Environmental > Aquatic > Freshwater > Lake > Sediment | place: USA: Wyoming | collected...
GGCGTTTCCCGTCGTCGGTACACTTCGCGTAGCGTTTTTCGTCGTCGTCGGGTAGCTTGGTGCGCACCCCCCCCCCCAAAAAAAATTCAACGAACGACGGTTCAGATTTGGATGTCCGCACCATGGAGAGCACAACCAATACAACCGAGCACAAGAACCGGATGGAACTGACGTAGAGCCCGGGCTAGGACTGATATCGGGCCAGCTACTGACGAACTAGACAGCCCTGACTAGGTCTCCAACTCTTACAGTTCTGTCCATTTGTGGCAACTCAGCAGATCCGATAGGCAGAGGGTCTCGAACCTCCTCAGATATGACCTCTGATGAACCTGACGTACTTCCGAACATCGATGAGGCAAAGTAGTTTTGCCATGAAGGCACCCATACCTTCTTTGTGACCGTGCGTCCTTCACTGACGGCGATCGAGAACTTCTCTTGGACATGCTCAATTTCCACCGTAGCCTTCAAGATCTCAAGCTTTCCCAGTGACACTTTTGTATCCGGATCCATGATTTCCTCTCCCTCGTCGTAAATGATGAACTTCTGGCCCTTCTTCGCAATGTCCTTGCCGAAGTTAATTACAACACGATAGGAATCGAGTATCTTGACAACCTTGCCGACCTTATCGGTCAATGATGATCACCCTGTATATCTGGCATCATGGCCGTGAAAGTCTTTCGGATGATCTCAATTGCTCCTTGGAGGGAGTCGGCGTCATAACTGTCGAGTGGACCGGACGAGAGGGGTCGGGCCACGTTCGTGGGTACATCTGCTCTTGTTTCCTGAAAGAGCGCAGTTCGCATAGACTGCCAAGTCGGATTCTCTTCATTCGCTTCCAAGATTTTGGCTTGTGAGAGTCTATCTTGCACGTGGAAGATTTGCACACGAGCAAGCCATGTTTCCAAAGGTTGAGGTATTCCTTCATGCTTCTCTAGCGTCAGAATCTCAAAGATCATGTGACGTTCAATGCCGTCTTGAGTTCCAGCGTTCAAGACCAACACAACGCTTCCTCCCAGCGTCACAAAACTGACTGCGCGGAACGTGCCTTCAAATGACCGGAACCACAGTTTTGTCTTGAAGACTGACTGAAGAAGAGCTATCACATATTCGAAGGCAAGCTTAACCGAGGCTTTGTTGCTCTCGGCGACTGTCTGCATATCCGCAAGCAGCTGTGGAGCCTTCAGCGATAGCAGGAGAGCTATGATTTCGGGCATTGTTTTGAGCAGTCGATTTCGATCGAATGTAACGTATGTCGTAACGTACTTGATGACCCCTGAGACATCCACCCCTTCCTCTACGACAACAGCGATCTGTTTGCCAGCGTGATACGCCATGCCTATCTCGTTCTGTATCCAGTCTGGCGATTTCCAAAGCTCTTGACGATCTATCTTGTCCCGTTTTGTTAGCACCGCGAGGAAACCATCAGAGGCATCTATGAGACTCTTGATCTTCTCAGGCAGAGCGCCTGGACGTGGAACATTGCCGAGCCTAGGCTCAAAGCCTAGCTGATTGACGACTCTACAGAACCAATCCCTAACTACTGCATCGTTCTCATCCAGACTCACACTTACGAATACAGCCATTCTCCTAACTGGCCCCGATACTCTAGTCGGGTCCCAAGACATCATTCGAATCAGCTAGGCTAGTGACTACTTCAAACCAAGATATGTGGCTATCAGAATAAGGCTGATCAAGTACGCCCAGTAAGCTTGTCTTTTACGGTCCTGACATGCTTTGTCGACAGCCTGCCATGTGCGGCTAGGCCGGTTCGCACACACAGCCAGGGCTAGCTCACTACTCGATCTACGAATGGTTGAACAGAGCAGTCGATGTAGATCCCCCTGTAGTTTAGGATAGCGAGCAACAGTCGTTGATACGTGTCCAAGAGTGAGTAGGTTACTCGAAATGGGTCGATGTTCTTGGGGAACGTTCCACCATGCACCAGCCAGTTTCTAATCTTCGCATAATTCGGTGTGCCGTATGGTGGCGAATCGATTGAGACTCCCCGGAGATCATTAAGACCATAGTGCTGAAGTGCGCTTTGTAGTCTAATCAGAACAAGCGATTGGTATTTTCTCTTGCGGAAGAAGAATAGCGCATGTTCGACTTTGGCAAGCATTAGCCTTCCGTAGCGACGCCTCTGTTTCGGAAACTGATTTTGAAGCCTTGTCAGAAGAGACTCCAATGCTATGAAAGTCGTCACGAACTTGATGTCAAGATAAAAAACAGACTTTGCGAGAACACAATATTCCAGTGCCAAATCTAACCTTAGCTTCTTTTTCAGGGCTTGGTAATGCTGAAAGCTGCCCGTAAGAAAAAGCTGTAGTTCTCCTGAGCCAGATCTCACGTTAACTACTGGCACGCTGTCACTATACTCAAGAAACTTCGAGTGGTGAATGACAGTTGAAATAACCATGCTATTGAACAGAACATCCGTGTAAGCGATCGATACGTACGTACCCGTAGCGAAAGAGATGAGGAGTGCAACATCTCTCATAGCATGTTCGAGTGACGTGATGCGCGACGGAGGAGTGGAGATCGTGACTTCTGTGGTCACCTGTGGTTCGCCAGCAGACAGTCTTTGTCGGAGGGTCCAATAATCCTCCAACGGGTCGAACCTAAAAATATCGTTCAAAATTCTGGGGTGCATCGAATCAAGCAAGAGAAGGTTGGTCAATCCGAATTTCAGAGTGACAACGCCGGCTTTCGGCACGCTTTGACTGATGATTCTCAATTCTTTGCTTGCCATGAAACGCAACTGGCTTGGCCCACTGGAGGAGCCTTTCACATCAAGCAGAGTAATTGACAATACTGCAATTCGAGCTGGTGGAGTTGCGACCTGACCTTGCAGGCGCGCGGGTTGCAACATTCGTTTGCGCATATCAAGAGCTGTCGACAGGTTTTGAATTGTGATCGTAATCTCTATTCGTCCATTTGTTTTGCATTCGATGGAAAATGGAGCAGCGGGTATTGTGTATTCGTCTCTAAATGTGATGGTGCCGCTGCCCGCGTAGCTTCTATATGTGGCCGGCATTACGACACCGAGAGGAGTTTCCTTCGAGTTTTCGTGTATACTCTCAATCTATCATGAGTCTTCGATCTGCATCGTAAGTAGTGAAGGGTGCTCTTTGCTATTCCAAGTCTCCCAGCCTTTGACTGAGAGAGAGCCAGGATGTCTCTCCGAATAGACTTGTCATCGACTACATGCAGGCTGGGGGAAGGCTCTGAGAAGTCGAATCTACCACTTCGACGGGATAGGTAGCGACCCAGCTCTGTCGCTTTCTGCTCGATGACTGTATCCCACTTCAATGCGCGTCCCCTGTACATGACCCCGGAATTGAATCGTTCCCGAAGCAAATCCAAGAATCGTTGCTTCGCCCCCGGCTCGAACCGGTACCTATAATCATCTCCTGTGAAGAAGAAATCCGGCAGATCCAACACTCCTGACTCAAACGCGTCCATCACTGTCACGTCAGCTATCCAACGGAACGGCTCCTGAAGATCATACACGAGCGACTGCTTCGTCTGGTAGCCGCTAGTCTCGTGGAGGAAGCCTACGGATGGCTCCAAGCCTACAGCGTTGATTGCTCTGCGACATTCTCCCTCAAGAAATCCGTACCCATAATTCAAAGCCGCATTAACTGGATCAGTCGCGTTGTTCTGATGACTAGTGGTCATACGTCCTTGGAAGTCCAGCGATTCAGGCAACACCTTGCCGTACGCATTCCAGTACTTCAACGCAACGTGTCCTTCAACAGAACGGATTGCATCCACAGTACGGGCATGTCTGAGCTTCAATGCCTCACGCTTCACCACTAAGACATCTCGTGAGATGTCGTAACGTTCAGCCAACCACTCGAGAACTTGGATGCTTCTTGCGATCTTTGCCTCCACAAGCGCTCTGGCGATCTTGTGCTTCATTCTCAAGTTGCCGCTCGCTTCAAGCTGAGCAGCACGCAAATCCGCCTTGATTGGCATTGGAGGCAAGACACTCGAAATCAAGCTCCCATCAAAATTCATCACGAAAACAGGAATCTTGTTTCTCGACAGCCAATGAAGAGCCTGCAGCGAAATGTAACCTGAATGACCATCAATGATGATGCTACTGTAGGGGAATCTGCGAGGCCGATAGAAGGAAGTAACATACGGTTGAGTAATACCATCACGACCGTCCCTAACCTCAAGCTCAGAACGTGTCTCTAGGTTCCGGACTCGAAGTTTGACGCCGTAACCTGAAAGATGAAGAGGGTTCAAGATGCCTTGCTCCGTAGACGTTTGGTATTCTCTTCTTCTTGCTTCTCTCTCAACAATTGGAATTTCTTCATTTTGCGATCCATAGCTCTTGTCTCAGCCAGCCTCTTTTTTCCTCCGGCTAGAATGCGTTCCCAATTTGCTGCCAGCATTTCTTTTGTCCATTGCTGGCCCTTCGGAGTCTGAATCAACTCAAGGAATTTTGAGGGATTAATAACGAAAGTCCAAATCAGTACTTTCGTTGGATTGAAGTGCTTGTTCCATCCGTCTCTGAGCAGCTTCATGTTGAGGGAATTCCTAGCTGCATCATAGAACTTTCCTGAAAGATGACCAGTTCCTATAGCATCTACTAAGAGCGACTCGAAAGAGAATAGACCGTTCTTGAATTCCGATTCTGCGTCGGCAAAGAACGCATCAAATCTGTGGGGATCGGGAGCGGGAGGATTGACGTACGTACGATAGATTGCCACGTCCTCTGCTAGGGGAAAACTCCAATCCTGAGGCGCGACAGTCGATATGGTCTCGCTAACCATTTCTATGAGTTCTTTTGATGCTGGGCTTTCTCTAGGATAATATCGCCCGTTGATCAACCTCGCATAACCGTAGGCACACATCCTAACAAGATGCTTTCGAACAGTCTTTCGTAAATCACCTTTGCCAATGATGGACAGCCTCATCCTCAATTCGGGCGAGATTGTTACATCTTGGGACTGCAGAACTTCCTCGCGTTTCTTTGGAAGCATTCGTGCGATCTCAGAGACGTTGAGACCTGAACGATCCTCATCTAGGATCCGACGAATTGCCGAGTCATATATCGAATAGATCGCACTCTGAGTTCCGTTAACTTGGTCCCGCCTACGCTTACCTTCATGATTCTTGGACGCCATAACGGGCCCCACATATGCCTATTATCGGGACTCATATAATACCCTATCCCAGGGTGGCAGTTGATTGGGAAAGGCCCCGAGTGACAGTTGTATGAAAATGGACCCAATGGTGGGGGATTGTCTGCCTTGAAGGATCTTGACCCTGCCGTGGACATCACGAAACTAACGGCATACACGGCGTATGTCAAGAATGTTCCAAAGCCAAACAGCCTAATCATGATCGCTCAACCCGAGTCGGGAAAAACGGAGGTCATGAAGAAATTTGCAATCAACAAGAACATGGCCTATCTAAGCGACGTCACAGCTTTCAGAATCCAACGTGACTTTCTCGCTAAGATTGAAGCTGGCGAGATCAGGCACATAATCATTCCGGATCTGCTCAAGCCTCTGTCGCGCAAGGAGTCAACGGTCAATTCGTTCATCACCATGATGAACAGCCTGATCGAAGAGGGCGTTGCGGCAATGTCAACATACGCAACTCCTGGCTTGGTCACCTTCAAGAAACCAGTGAGATGCGGACTGATCACAGCGATCACAACCGAGGAATTCAATGACAATCGTCACAACTGGAAGAAGAAAGGATTCCTCTCAAGGACAATTCCGTTCAGCTACAGTTACGGCATGAATACGGTAGCCAAGATCTTTGAGTCCATTTTGGATCTAGATTACCTTGACGAAACTCCAATCAAACTAGAAATTCCCAAGCAGGATAGGGTCATTCATCTTCCCAGAAAGTACGCTCGTGCAATTCTTCCCTCAACGGCAACGATCGCAAAAGCACAGGAGACCTACGGATTTCGGCTGCAGAAGCAATTCCAAGCGTTGCTGCAAGCTTCGGCGCTCGAAAGAGGACGCTCGAAAGTCAACTCAAGCGACGTCGATCGTGTGCTGCATTTGATGAACTGGGTCAATTTCGACGAGAAGCCAATCGCAGGAGGCTCCTGAATGAGCGAGATTCTGGAGTATCGAATGACGGCTTGGTACGGACCCGCCTATGATGAGACTAGTAATCGCGGAGTGCTAACGGTTGAGGCATACTTCAAGGCTGCACTAGATGGATCGAGACATGAAAACAGGAAGGAGCTCGCTGACATAGGGATTCCATTCTTTCAAGACAAACTTCGAGAATGGTACGAAATCTCGACGCCAGAAGACAAGATCAAAGTCAGGTTTGAACGCGAAACTCCCGCGCAGACCGCCTCTGAAGCAATTCAAGTCGACTTCAGAGAAATGACCTACAGAGGAAAACAAGTTTCAGCCAGAGCTCTGTCCAGCCAGACTATCCCGTTTGGAGACGAAGATGACGAGGGATATGATCCGGAGTACGATGACAGCGGAGCCTCGGAACAGGATGACTACGAAGATTCTGACTGGGACGACGAGGGAGACTGGGAAGATGACGACACAAATGAAGAGTGGTAGGAGTCGGGCAGCAATGAGCAAGGTCGATGTGCTGAAGATCGATAAGGACTGCCATGTGGATCAATCGTGGATACGGGATTACGTTAGAGTAGTCAGGTCCATTTGCCATATGAAGAGAGTCAACGTCGCTTCTGTCGAAATGGGTCACAGCAAGAAGGGCCTACACTTCTACATTGGAATCCAGCCCATAGTAAGCAGTGAGTTAGCTAATCGGTTACAGTGGCTGCTTGGAGATGACTGCCGCCGGGTCGACTACAACAGAGCACGGATACGCTCCCATTATCCTGACTGGAACAAACTCTTCGAGAGGATCGGTCAGCGGTTCGTGACTCTCTACCGTCTCAAGGTTCCTGCAGGAACACGAAAAACCAGGAAAGGAGGGATAAGTCAAATTGAGTAAAGTTGAGTTTCCGTATAAGATCGTGGACAAGAAACGCAAGCCAGGCCTGAAGGCAAAGGCTACAATCACCAAAGTCCAGCTGGTGAAAGCGGCAGAAATCTTCAAGGAGAAAGCGAAAGACCCAGAACAGCAATTGTACGCCATTCAGGGAAGTATCGACGGACGAGATATGCGAATCGCAACTTTCAGCAAACCACAGAGCAACGAGATTTCGTCGAAGAGTAGACTTGCGCAGTTCAAGCATCGATACAAGCGTTTCCCGACAGTAGGGATGAAGGTCGACGTTGTGACGGACGACAACGGCTATTGGAAGATTGTCGTTTGACCTTCATCCAACCCTTTTTCTTGCGCCCATTGATATCGTTTGTGCCCGAGATTCTCAGAAGGGACACGCTCGATCGGAACGAAAGTCACTGCCTTCTATATCATGATGTGTCGTCGCAACGGCGTTGACTCTGTCTAAGATTGATCGTGTTCCCGCAGTCCCACAGAGATTGAAGGTCTCTAATAGCGAAATCCACATCAAACCCTTGATTTACTGAATCCTTTGTTATGCACCTTTCTCGGGATGAACTACACGATCGCCCAACAGCCCCTCTCTAGGCGCGAACACATAAGATTCCTCAGGACGCTATCGATATACCAATTGATAGATTGCGGCGACGACACTAACTATGGTCGCAATCACCGTTGCAACGTCAGGAAGATACTTCGTCAGGGCCCGAACATAGCCGGGCCGTATTTCGATGTCTCCGTAGAAATCCTCTGGCTTGTCAACAGGTTCTCCAACCATAGTCTTCGCAATCTTCAGGAACGCTAGAGGCCCTTCCTTCATCGACATAGTTAGGTCATTCAACTTGACTGTCGGAGTAGTCGCAGGCCATTTCTGCGAAAGAGACTGCACTAGCAGGGGCTTACAAAACCGGTCCACATCACGTACCTCAAATCCATACGAGCTTACCAAATGTCGGTTATAGAGGCCCAAGCCACCCGTCTGTAGTCTGAGTCCTTTTTTGACAAGATCCTCAACATCAAGAGTCACTTTCCGAGATTCTGTCAATACGCGCTCAGAGACATGAATTCGCGCAAGCGCTCTGGGGAGATAGTTTCTGAAGATCAACATGTAGGTCAGGAAACTTGTGAACCACACTGGTCCAAGAATCGCCTGAGAATAGAACCAGAGAGAAGTCTGCGCGGAATAGGAGATGGTTGCCACATCAAAAGCAGGGCTCACGCCGAACAGAGGAAGAAAGAGTCTCTCGGCCTTCAAGAGTTGGTCAGGGTATTTCTCACAGTACCGCAGTGGTATCATCGGGCTGAAGATGAAATAGAGAGCAAAAGGTAATCCTACAACAGTATTCTTGCCCCTTAAGCCAAAACTAGTCCACAGGTACCACTGCAGGCAGGTGTACCCTACCAGGGCCAACATGGCGAGAATATGATTTCTGACGAAATGCTCGCCCCATCTCCGGCTGAAGGTTTTGGCCAATGAGTCCAACTTTGAACCCTGTCCACGTGTGAGCTTGGAGATTCGACTTCGCAGACGAGAAGTCAAGGGCTCCAAAGGGAATCTACCTCGGCCAAAAATTGTCGCGTGAGACCCTTGGATACCCGATATCTGAGGTGAAATGCATAGCTCTTTCGGTGCTAGTGACTTGGCAGCTCACATACCATTCTGTTGATCCACGGCATATCTTCTGAACCCAGTCCATTTTCCCCAATGTTGCTGCGCACACAGGAAACCATTCCTTCCATGAGGGTTCAAACACGAGACGGAGTCAGTAGGTAAGTAAGGCAGTCGTTTGCTGTGCCCCGGCATGAACGGCAGAAACACGTCGATGATGCACATAGAATTCCAGAGGAAGCGATTTCACTTCATTGTCCAGTCTTGATCAAAGTAGTCCCAGTTGGTCTTTTTTATGTTCGAGTTGATGTTAAGCTTGAGTTGCTTTGGGGTGCGATCTACTATGAATCTCTTCTCGAATTCGCTCACGATTTCCTTGAATCTCTGCACTTCCTTCTCTGAGAGAACGGGTGGGCCATAGCCTTTCGTCGCCATCACTTTTCTACCACCGCACTTGCACCTGAGAGTAACATTCGTCGTCAAGTCGCGAAGCAGGGAGAACACTCCTCCACCGCCTTCGATGAGCAGATGAATCTTTTCGAGCACGAGCTCCCCAATGAACACGGGCTCTGCTGTTCTGAGATTGTTCTCGTCAGCGAAATACGGAATCGCGGGCGATAGTTTGTCAAAGGGAGCCGGCGCATTTTGTGTGAAGCCCATGCTAAACAAGAATGGGTGACCGTGTTTGTGCTTGTTGTATGCTCTGCGGAAAGTCTGGTATACTCGGACTGCATACGTGTACGTGTGTTTCAAAGCTCTTGCGTTCTGAATGTGCTGCCGCATGACCACTTTCTTGTCATTTTGACTTAGGAATGCAAAATCCGGTGCATCTAGGTCATTCTCGTCTAGATAGTGCAGCGTGTTTATGAATGCGCGGTCGCCCTCAGCGGCAATGCTGTCCTCGAAGAATTTCTCGGTCTGGTCAAGCTGGGCATAGCTTGCCATCGTCATCGGTATTGTGAGTATATCCCGACTCATACAGTAGCACATCTTCACAAAATCCTCTATCAACATCATGTTGCTTGAAATGACCTGCATACCTAGGGCGCTCAGAATTGCATCTTTGTTCTTCCTCAGGTCCTCGTTGTCAAGCCACAGATCCTTGTTCTTCATCTCTTTGTACAGTCTATAGATGGCTGAAACGGCGTTTATCTTGCCTGGAAGGTGCAATTCGCGGTAGGCAAACATGAACGCTTCAACGTCCTCAAGCGTGATTGCCGACAAGCGTTGTTCTCCTATCCCTTCCGATTGAGATCGTACTTCTCATGACATGAAGATACCACGAGAGGTCCTTATGTCTTGCCGCGGACCAAGAATCAGAACTAACGAGTTGCTGGCAAAGCCTACGTCTTCTTGCACAATCGGCGCAAGCTTGTTTCTAGCGAAGAGTTGTTGATCTGAACCTCAGATGATGAAGCACTAAAGGTTGTCGAAGTTCACCTAGGCTGAGATCCTCAAATCGCTCCTGATAGTGTCTAACACTTAGACACTGCTTGCACTCAGCTGGGTTTCGTAACAAAACTCAAGAACAACTTCCCAAAGTCTGAGAGCCGCCCATTGAGGACTTGACATCCGGGTGAGGAAGCCGCGCCTATGCCTAGAACCTTCGACTCTGTGTTTAGAATCCCACAGTTGTAGAGATCGTTCCATACGGCATGGATAGCGCCATCAGTCAATTCGGGAAAACACTTGTGCAGCTCGGTCATCATGGAACCATACGGGTTGTCTGGCAAATGCTTGTTGCTATAATACTCGGACGGGTCTCGCAAGAGCACAAGAAATCTCATGTGTAAGACGCCCAAACTCTCAGTCAAATGGAGCAAGTACTCTTTGAGATCCTGCTTCATGTCTGTCCTCAACATGGAGTTCAGGAGAAGGTTCCTCAGGGCATCCAATTTCTCAGCTTGATAGTTCGCACTTACGGCCCGAAACGTTTTCTCGAATAGGTATCCGAACTCTTCCTTCTTCAGATAGTCCAACGATATCCTGTCTTTCAAGTCTTCAAGATCAATGCTGAGGGCAGCGACGAATCTGTTAAGCCGCCGCAACTTCCAATCTGGGATCAGTTCGTTGGTCAGTGTGGCAAACGTTCCTCCGACCATTGGAACCAGTTCAAGGACAGCCAGCAGATTGACCTTCGCTAGCTGGCCTGCTGGCGTTTCATCCAGTTTCTTGGCGATTTCTTCTATCTTGCGTTCCCTATCGGAAGCAGACATCGAGAGCATCTATGTACTATTACCACGTGAAGAAGTAGATAACAGGAGAGGGGGCGTGTTTTCATCGTCGGGTCACTTGGTGCTGGCGTCCCGCTTTGAATCGTCGTCCGTCGTAGCAATTGAATTTGGGGGGGGGTGGGTAGCTTGGTGCGGGCACCCAAATTTGAACCTTTGTCTTGTGCGTGCGCACCAAGAATGGCATACACACAAATCGACAGAGAAGAGTCAGACGAGAGGTTGCCATTCAGGCATTTCAGAACAGATCGACACTAGATCCTCATAAACAGATGAGACCTGATCGATCCTCAAGTGACGAGTCTCCATTATTGGGGTCGCGAGGTCGTAATCTTCAAGATCG
>Ga0315279_10010085_pt1 | contig 11156 bp, 9 predicted proteins | sample YL17G06_20_MG_FD_203694 | JGI IMG/M metagenome (GOLD analysis project Ga0315279, IMG submission 203694) | Sediment microbial communities from Yellowstone Lake, YNP, Wyoming, USA - YL17G06_20 | ecosystem: Environmental > Aquatic > Freshwater > Lake > Sediment | place: USA: Wyoming | collected...
TTTCGCGCCGGGAATGTCCTTCTTGGGGAACGTGAGCTTCTGGCACCAGTAGTGGAACTCATCCCAGGTGCGCGGCGGGTTCTCGGGGTCCAGCCCCGCCTGCTGGACCAGGTCTTTGCGGTAGACGAGACCGAAGTAGAGGATGCCGGCGTACGGGATGCCGTAGACTTTGCCGTCCTGAGTCGCGATGCGCCGCCAGAACGACGGCACTTTCGCCCAGCCGTCCCACTTGGCCTCGTTCAGATCAAGTTGTCCGTTGTGGTTGGTGTCCTCGCCGAGCCATTCGTTGAGTGGATAGAGGAAGCCCTGTTTAATGTCGCTGCGGATGACGTGGAACCAGCAGTAGAAGAAGTCCGGCGCGGTGTCGCCGGCGATGGCCATCATCATGCTGGCGCGTCCGGCGCTGCCAGGCAGGTTGATGCCGCCCCAGCGCTGCACGGACAGCTCCGGGTCGCGCTTCATCAGTTCGATGAGCGGCCGCGACCAGGGCTCGTCCGGGCGCGCGGGATCATAGAATGGGAAGGTGACGACGACATCCTTGCGCGGCCCCTCGCCCTTCCCTCTCCCCAGGGGGGAGAGGGTAGGGTGAGGGGGTTCCGCCGCGGGACAGCATGCCACCAGTGCTGCCAGCGCAAACAGAGCGGCAAGCAACGGCGGGCGTTGTTGCGGGATCTTGTGGATCATCACAGGCGCAAGTCCTTGACCTTAAGGCAGTCTGGACCGTCCGTGGAAAACGCAGGTCCTTCTTAAGCCACACCTCGGCTGTATTTCAAGGGGAACTTGGACATTTCGATCTTAACCGCTCTAAGGAATTGCAGTAACCGTTCACAAGGGGGAGTGCCGCCCTGACTGTTCTTTGCACTGACGAAGCCGGCGGGGTAGATATCTAATGAACGGGCCGCTAAGCGCGGCATGATAAGGAGCATCCGCATGAAAAACTCGAATCCTCTGGCCATCGCCTCGCGGACGTCGCGGCGCGGTTTCCTGAAGACCGCCGCGCGGCTGGCGGCCGGCGCCGCCCTGGTTTCGCACGTGCCGCTGTCCGCCGCCGAACGTGCGCGCGCCCTCGGCGCCAACGACCGCATCCGCATCGGCATCCTCGGCTGCGGCGATCGCGGCGTTAACGCGCACATGGAGGGCATCTACAAGTACGTCAAGGAGACAAACTTCGAGATCGTCGCTGTCTGCGATCCCTGGCGGCTGGCCCGCGAAAAGGCCAACGCCAAGGTCAAGGAGTGGTTTGGCCGCGACGCCGGCCAGTTTGTCTCCTACCGGGACCTGCTGCAGCTCAAGGAACTGGATGCCGTCATGATCGCCTCGTGCGATCATCAGCACACCACCCATCTGGAGGCTGCCGCCCGCGCGGGGAAACACATCTACGTCGAAAAGCCGATGGCGCGCGACATGGATGCGCTGAACCAGGCTTGCGATGCCGTCCGCGAGTCCGGCGCGATTGTCCAGGTGGGCACGCAGATTCGCAGCCTGCCGAGCATGGTGGGCGCGCGCGAGCTCTTCAGAACGGGCGCGTTCGGCAAGGTCTCGCGCATCGAGGAATGCCGCAATGGCGAGCAGCCGTATTGGTATCATTATCTCAAGGACGTCCGCCAGGAGGACGTGGATTGGAAGGAGTTCCTGATGAATGCGCCGCCCCGGCCCTTCCGCGCGGACCTGTACTCGGGCTGGTACGGTTACTACGATTTCTCCAAGGGGCCGATTCCCGGTTTCGGCAGCCACTTCATTGATCTGGTGCACTTCATCACGGGTGCGAAGCATCCCGCTTCGTGCGTCTGTCTGGGCGGCACCTACACCTGGAAGGACGAGCACGAGTTCACCGCGCCGGACTGCGTGCAGGCAACCTGGACCTATCCGGAGGGCTTCCTGGTCAGCAGTTCCAACAACCTCGGCAACGGTTTCGGCAACTCGCGCAAGCTCTTCGGCGACCAGGGCGTGCTGGACTTCGAGAACTGGAACGCGCCCACCTATCACGCCCGCGGCGCGCCGAACCGCCAGAAAGGGCCGATCCGCGGCGACAACCAGGTTAAGCCGGTCGAAAGCCCCGACCATTTCCTGAACTGGCTGCAGTGCCTGCGCACAGGCCGGCAGCCGAACGCGCCGCTCGAAGCCGGCTTCCAGCATTCCGTGGCCATCATCATGGCGATGCTGTCGTATGAGACCGGCCGCAAGACCATGTACGATCCCGAGAAGCGCAGGATCACAACCGCCTGACATGAACTATTCACCACAGTCGCTATGAGGCCGTGGTGAGTAATCCAGGCTTAAGGAGGCAAGCCAAGATGACGCGACGCGATTTCGTTCGGGCCGGTTCCACGGCGCTGGCGGCGGGCCTGGCCAGCCCGCGGGCGGGCGTTGCCGCCGACGCCCCCGCATACCAACTCGGCTGCTACACGCGCCCCTGGGACCAGTATGAGTACACGGTCGCGCTGGATGGCATTACCGAGGCCGGTTTCAAATTCGCGGGGCTGATGACGGCCAAGGGCAAGCCATCGGTGGTTGTCAATGTGGAGTCCACGCCCGAAGACGTGGCGGCCATCGCCCGGGAGGTGCAGAAGCGCGGGCTCAGGACGATGTCCATCTACGGCGGCGATTTCCCGGTGGCGAAATCCGTTGAGGCCGGCAGCGCCGGCCTGAAGAAGCTGGTGGACCATTGTGTGGCCTGCGGCTGCCCGAACTTGCTGCTCGGCGGGACCTCCGACGAAAAGCTGTTCCAGTCCTACTACAAGGTGGTTGCCGAGTGCTGCGCCTATGCCGCGGCCAAGGGCGTTGGGCTGAGCGTCAAGCCGCATGGCGGGCAGAACGCCACTGGCCCCCAATGCCGCAAGATCATCGAGATGGTCGGGCACAAGAGCTTCCGTGTCTGGTACGATCCCGGCAACATCTTTTACTACTCACAGGGCAAACTCGACCCCGTGGACGATGCCCCTTCCGTTGACGGCCTGGTGGCGGGCATGAGCGTTAAGGATTTCCTGCCGCCCCAGGAGGTGGCGGTGACTCCCGGCACGGGCCGAGTCAATTTCCGCGAGGTGCTGGCGCGTCTGAAGAAGGGCGGATTCACCGCCGGCCCGCTGCTTGTCGAGTGCCTCGCGCGCGGCGGCAATGCCGCGCAGATCACCTCCGAGGCGAAGAAAGCGCGCCAATTCCTGGAAGAACTCACGGGACAGAAGGCCTGATCGAAATGGAGAACCCACGCCAGTAAGCAATACAGGAGAGGAAATTCTGCATACCGCATTGCTTCACGTTTCCCGCTCCCCGTCTTGTAACCGTTCAGTGTCGGAGCTGCGCCCGTTAGCAAGCGGCACTCACCCGGCGGGGCGCCTTGCCCCGCCGATCCTTACGGTTGCGGCTCGGACTGAACGGTTACAAAAATCCAAAATCCAGAATGAGGAAGCTGTGAGATGGCTTTGACTTTGGACAGTTCGTTCCTAAGAAAGCTCGAACGCTTCGAAATCCTGTCCCACGGCGTGCACCGCGGCGGGCAGATCGGCCACCGCCGCTCGCTCAGCCGCGGCACCGGTTTGGAGTTCGCAGACCATAAGGAATACTCCGCGGGCGACGACATCCGCTACATTGACTGGAATGTCTACGCCCACCTGGAGGAACTGTTCGTCAAGATCTTCGAGCAGGAGGAGGCGCTGCCGACCTACATCCTGCTGGACCGCTCCGCTTCCATGTCAGTCGGTTCCCCTTCAAAACTGCTCTTAGGCGCCCAGGTCGCGGCCGCCCTGGCGTACGTCGGCCTGGCCAACCAGGACCACGTCCGAGTGTCGCTCTTCGCCGACGGGCTGGTCAGCTCGAGCAAAGTCCTGCGCGGCAAAACGCACATCTATGAAGTCTGCGAATTGCTGGACACTCAGGCGGCGGGCGGGACCGACATCAGCGCCGCGCTGGAGTCGTTCTCGGCCGAATCGCGCCTGCCGGGCGTGGCGTTTGTCATCAGCGACTTCCTGGACCCCGCCGGTGTGCTCAAGGGCGTGCGCATGCTGGCGGGCCGGAAGTTCGGCGTATATGCCCTGCATCTTGTAGCGCCAGAGGAGTTTTTCCCTGGACTCGCCGGCGATGTCGAGCTGCAAGACATCGAGACACTCGAAAAGCTGCGGGTCCCCCTCCGCAAAGACACCCTCGAGCGCTTCAGGGCCTTCTTCGAAGCCCATTGCGACGCGCTGCGCACGGAACTGCGCCGCTACGGTGTCCGGTACGTCCGGCTGAGCGTCGCTCAGCCGCTGGATGAAATCCTGTTCACCCGCCTGCCCAGGGAAGGAGTGCTCAAGTAGGTGAGGCGATCCTCTGGATCGCCCGGCGACCCGGAGGGTCGCCCTACAACTGCCAAGGATGAAGAAAGGATGAAGGAAGAAAGTACAGCAGAAGCCGGCAAGCAAGAAGCGGCCGAGAACGTCAGGGCGTTTGCCGCGAAGTTCGAGGCGATCTGCTCGGAAGTCGAGAAGGTCATGGTCGAGCTTCGGCCCGTGATCGAAGACGTGGTGACGGCCATGCTGGCCGAGGGCAACGTGCTGTTGGAAGGCGTGCCTGGCATCGGCAAGACCTACCTCATCCGGACCCTCGGCACGGTGCTGGACCTGCGCTTCCGCCGCGTCCAGTTCACCGCGGACCTGATGCCTTCGGACATCCTCGGCATGAGCCTGCTCGTCCAGGACGCTCACGGCAAGCGCCTCGCCTTCCAGCAGGGGCCGATTTTCACCAACTTGCTGCTGGCCGACGAGATCAACCGCGCCACGCCCAAGACCCAGGCCGCGCTTCTGGAGGCGATGGAGGAACACAACGTCACCGTTGCCGGCGTCACCAACAAGCTCGACGAGCCGTTCTTCATCCTGGCAACGCAGAACCCTATCGAGCAGGACGGGACCTACCCGCTGCCCAAGGCGCAACTCGACAAGTTCCTCTTCAAGCTGCTGGTGGGTTATCCCTCGCCGGCGGGCCTGGTGGAAGTCGCCATGCGCACAACCTTCGAGAAGTACCCGGAAGTTCAGGCCCGGGCCACGGGCGCGGAGATCCTGGCCATGCGCAAACTGGTCCGCCAAGTGCCCGTGGCCTCGCACGTGGAGGACTACGCGCTGCGCCTGGCGCGGGCAACACAGCCTGAGAGCACGCACGCCTCGGAAGCCAGCCGCAAGTACCTGGAGGCCGGCGCGGGGCCGCGCGGGCTGCTGGCCATCCTGCATTCAGCCAAAGCGCGGGCGCTGGCGCACGGCGAGTTTTACGTCTCCTGCGACCACGTCCGCGCGGTCGCCACGCAGGCCCTGCGGCACCGCATCCAGCGCAATCTCCAGGCTGAAGCGGAGGACATGACTGCGGACCGGATTCTGGAGGGGGTGATGGAGGAAGTGAAGAGGTGAAGGGGTGAAGGGGTGAAGGGGTGAAGAGGTGAAGGGGTGAAGAGGTGAAGGGGTGAGCGGGCGCGTTTGTTCACGAGCATCGCCTACTTCCGTTCGCTTCAGGGCAACCCAAGCTGTTGGCGGATCAACTCACGAATGCGGGACGTCGCTCGCAGCAGCATTCGAGCATCGGCGGAGCTGGCCGAACGGCCTGGATAGCGGACCTCGACGGCGTAATCCGTGAGGGCGGCCATGGACGGGCGAAGCGACGCCCACTTCGGCTCGACCGCGACTGCCAGATCGAGCAGCCGCTCCAGGTCGTGCGTCTTGGGGAACCCAATGCCCTCCTCCTCGAGCCTGGCCTTGAGGTATTTCTCCACGCACTGCTGAAGGTGAAAACAGACCATGTCACGGGAGTGTTTCTTGCGGGAGGGCCGCAGCAGCAGCGCGGCGGCATAGTCCGCCTCAGCCTTATTAACCCACTCGCGCGTCGCGGCTTTCATGAAGCACGATCCCCTTCGACGTCACTTCACGCAAGAACTGGTCGCCCATCCGAATGCGGCGGCGCACCTCCGTGGGCGTGCGCACGAGCAGGTCCATGGGGAAGGCCCGCGGACAGGCAAGGCGGATCTGTGTGGCCTTACGAGCGCTGGGGCCGCGATGAGGCAGGATGACCATCAGGTCCACATCCGAACTCTCCGTGGGACGGCCATAAGCGTACGAGCCGAAAAGGATCACCTTGCCTGGATGGAACCGGCGGACCACGTGGTCAACGAAAGCCTGGATCTGATCGCGAGAGACGAGGGAGGGTGGCAGTCGGGTGCGCACGGACGCGCGGTCCCGGCGCAGAGACCTCTTCAGCGGCTCGGGGAATTCCTCCGGTCGCAGGACTACTGCCTGACCGCGATCAACCTTCTCGAAAGCGGAGCGACGAGCCAGATCGCGGATGTACGCCTCTTCCGCTCCCGTTGTCTTCTTGGGCAATTCTCTTTTCACTGGCTCACCTGCCGTATCGCAGCCCCACGCACGCTAAATCATAGCGGAGTATCGTGCCTGGGCAAGCACATGAGCGCCGCGGCCGGGCACCGATGGCCGGTTGACGGGCAGGGCGCATGGCTTACACTGCGGACATGCGCGTGCAGCATGTTCGATGCTAAGGAATCCGACCTCTGATGACGCCAGCGGAATTCAAGACCAAGTTCGACATCCTGGCCGCCGAGATGTCCCGCGCGGTGGTGGGCTATCGCGAGGCCGTGGTGGACTTGCTGACCGGCGTCTTCGCCGGCGGGAACATCCTGCTTGAAGCGGCGCCCGGCCTCGGCAAAACGCTCATCGGCAAGGCGCTGGCCGCGGCTCTGAGCATGAAACAGACGCGCATCCAGTTCACGCCCGACCTGATGCCCGCGGACATCATCGGCACCAACATCATCGTGGAGGACGAGCACGGCAAGAAAGAAATGGTCTTCCAGCCCGGACCGGTCTTCACCCACGTGCTGCTGGCCGACGAGATCAACCGCGCCACGCCCAAGACGCAATCCGCCCTCTTGGAGGCCATGCAGGAACACCACGTCACGGTGGCCGGCAAGACGCACGTCCTGGAGGAACCGTTCCTGGTCGTCGCGACTCAGAACCCTGAGGACCTCGAAGGCACATATCGCCTTCCCGAGGCGCAGATTGACCGGTTCAGCTTCCGGCTGCGTCTGACGATGCTCTCCGACAGCGAGTGGATCGAGGTCGTCCGCAGGCGCACAGGCGTCCTGAACGCCGAGGTCAGACCGGTGCTGACTCGCGTTGAGGTGCTGGCCATGCAGGCGGCCGTCCGCGCGGTGAACATCTCGCGCCAGACCTGCGCCGCCGCGGCGGAGCTGGTGTGCGCGACGCACCCCAACGGTGCCGGCACAAATAGCACGGGCATCTTGCCCGTGGTTCAGAAGTTCGTCCGCCTGGGCGCCAGCCCCCGCGGCGTGCAGGCCCTGATCCTGGGCGCCAAGGTCCGCGCCCTTATTGACGGCCGCGATGAGGCGGGCGTTGCCGACATCCGGGCGGTAGCCATCCCGGCGTTGAGCCACCGCCTGCTGTTCAACTTTGAAGGGCAGGCTGAGCGCATTGCACCGGAGACAATCATTGGCGAAATTCTGGAGAAAGGAAGATCGGGTGATCGGGCCATCGGGTGAAGTAACGACATTGGGAGATCGGGTGATTAGGTGATCAGGTGATAGGGTGATCGGGCGCATGAAAAACTTTGCTGTTGCCGATACTTCACCCGATGGCTCGATGGCCCGATCACCCGATGTTGAGAAGACTCTCAGAAAGATGCGGCGCTTGTGGATACTTGAGCACTGCGCACGCGGGGTGCTGCTGATCCTGGGGTCCGCGCTGGACGGGTGTCTGCTGTGCCTGCTGCTGAACCGTGTGTCAGGACTGCCGCTGGCCAGCATAGCAGCGCTGGCCCTGCTGGCAGCCGTCGCTGTGGCGGCGTTGTTGATCCAGGCTCGGGCGGCGGCGCCCTCCGCACTAGCTCTGGCGCGACTGCTGGACCGTCGGGCCGGCACCCGCGACCTCTTCGCTTCCGCCGTGGAGTTCAAGCGCGAGCCAGACCGGTTCGGCTTGCTCGGCGCCCTGACCTGCGACCTGGCCCGCAGCCGGGCAGCCGCGTTGGCGCTTCGGCCACGCTGGTCGCCAGGCTCAATCCGCAATTGGGTGGCGCTCGGCTCAGCCGCCGCCGTGCTGCTGGCGGCATACTTCGGGGCAGCCGTCATTGGGCTATCGAGGAACGGCGCGCCGCCCAAACAGCCGGACGCCGTCGCCGGGTCGGGGAAAATAGACACGCCTCCCAAGCCGCCCCTGGATGAACCCAAGGCCGTCGCGCCAGCGGCCGAAGAAGCCCAGCCGGTTACCAAGGAATCTGAGCCTGAAGCGGCAGCCGAGCCGGCCACTAAGATCACCACCGAGATGATAGACAAGTACCTTGCTCAGATGCCCGCCAACCAGGACGTTGACCTCACAGGCGTTACGCCCGTCCGGTGGGACAACGACGAGGCCAGCGGCAAGAACAACCCGCAGAACCAGCCGGTGCCCGAGAAGATTGACCCGGTCAAGTTGGACTCCGCGCTGCTGAAGGACCTCGAGGGCGCCAAGAAGAAGAAGGACGAAAGCAGCGGCAAGGAAGGCGGCGTGGATATCGCCGTCATGTCCGACAAGGGCGACACCAAGGTCAAGGGCAAAGAAGGCGGCAAACAGGGCGGCGAGTCGCTGGCCAACGCGGTCTCCAAGGACCCGCGCGGGGAGGCGACGCGCATGGCCCCAGGGAATAGGCCCGCCAAGAAGGGCATGCAGGTGCGCTCGGCCGCCAGGACACTTTCCAAGCAGAAGGGCGAGGAACTGCCCATGGGCCTCCTGGATTTCATGGCGGCGCTCGAGAAGCTCAAATCCGAGCCGGCCGTCAAGCCCGACACCAGCCCGCTGGCAGCCGGCCGCTCGCCCGACCGCGTGATCCGGCAGGAGTCTCTCAGCGATGACGCCGCCGCCTTGACTCAAGACTACTTCGAGCAGCTCCGAAAGGCCGACCGATGAGCTTTCAGGAACCAGGCTTCCTCTGGTTCGCGTTGTTGCTGCTCGTGATGCTGGTGCTGTATCTCCTGCCGCTGCCGCGCAGGCAGATCGCCGCCAGCGCGCTGTACCTTTGGCAGAGGTTCCTCAGCACCGAGCCTTTCGGGCGCGCCAGCGAGCGCTTCCGCCGCGCCCTGGGCTTCGCGCTCCTGGCGGCGATCCTCGCGTTCCTGGTCCTGGCGGCGGCCGGCCTGTCGGTCGGGGGCACGTCCATCTCGGCCCGCAACGTCGTCGTGTTGGTGGATGTGTCGGCAAGTATGAACGCCGTCGTGAACGGCAAGACCAACCTGTCGCGCGCCAGGGAGGCAGCCGGGCAACTGCTCGAGTCGCTCGACACCGGCACGGAGCTGGCCGTGGCCGAGGCCGCGGGCAAGTTACAGGTGCTCTGGCCGCTGGGTCCCGGCGGCCGGCAAGCAGCGGCCAAGGTCCAGCGCATCGAGCCGTTCGAAGGCCCGTGCGACATGCGCCGCGTGTTGGCCGACTCCTGGGAACTCTGGGGCGGCCTTCCCGGCAGCGAAATCTACGTCTTCACTGACAACGAGCTGCCAAAGAGCAATTGGGGCGCGCGGGCGCACGCCTGGATCGCCCCCAGCATTGGCGCGGAAGGCAACGCTGGGTTAGTGGCCATTGGGGCTGAGCGGTCCGCCAGCGGGCCGGCGGAGCAGCGCGGGCAGGGAATCGCCGTCACCTTCACGCTGGCCAACTACAGCCGTGCCCGGCGGACGCTGTCAGGCGTGATCCTGGCCAACGGGCAGGCCCGCGGTTCGTTCGAGAGCGTGACGCTTGACGGCGGGCAGGCTGTCCAGCGCAGCGTACGGTTCGCGGAACCCATGGAGGCGAGCATCCAGGTGAAGCTCGAAGGCAACAGCGAGGTAGCACGGGCGTCCCCGCCCGTGGGCCAGGACGCGGTAGCACGGGCGTCCCCGCCCGTGGGCCAGGACGCCCTGGTGTCCGATGACAGCGCCTTCATCGTCGTTCCCGCGCTGGAAGATATGCGTGTGGGCGTGCTCTGGCCCGAGGGCAGACGGCGCAACGACTACGTCGCAGCCGTGCTCTCCGCGGCGCAGGACGAAGGGCTGATCGGCCCGCTGGTGGAGAACCCGCAGGCCGGCGTGCCGGTCACTGTGTATGTCAACCAACTGCCGTCAGCCTGGCCCGAGGGGGGACGGGGGGCCATCGTCCTTTATCCGCTGCGTTCCGGAGTGATTGAAGTGGCCGGTCTGCATTCCGAGCCGTTGACTATCGCGCGCCAAGCCCAGCATAGCCTGCTAAAGGGCGTGGACCTTCGCGGCTTGCAGGTCAAAGGCGCAGTGCGGGCGGCCGTGCCCGACTGGGCCCAGCCACTGGTCTGGGCGGACAATAGCCTGCCGCTGCTCTGGGCCGGGGAGACAGGGCAAGCCGGCGAGACGCCGGCGCTACGCTGCAAGACCAAGGTCCTGTTCGTGGGCATCCCGGTCATGCCCTCCGGTTCGCGGCTGCCGCTGGTGGCGTCGTTCCCCGTGCTGATGCGCAACGCCTTGCAGTGGATGCTGCGAAGCCCTGAGGCCCTGCATCCGGGCGACCCCCTCACCCTACCCTCTCCCCGCCGGGGAGAGGGAAGGGTGAGGGGCGGGTGGACCTCCCGCAAAGCAGGCCTGGTCAAAGGCCCAGACGGGCGCGCGCACGCCTTCAGCGTCGCCAGCGTGGAAGAGTCGGACCTGCGGCGCGCACCGGGCCTCAAAGGCGAAACGTTCGGCCAGCGGCACTCCTTGTCCATGGTCCTTGCGCTCAGCGCCCTCGCCCTGCTGCTGGTCGAATGGGGCCTTTTCCATAAACGCATGACGGAATAACGGATTGTGAACCTGTCGCCAACGAATCTCATAGTGATGGCCATCCTGGCCTTGGCAGCGGGGTATTCGGTTTACGCAGCCTTCCGGACACAGCTTCCTTGGGCGCGGTGGCGTATTGGCGCGCTGCTGGCCTGCCGGCTCGCGTTGCTGGCGAGCGTGGCGGTTTGGTGCCTGGCGCTGCGCCTGGAATACAAGTCCACCAGCTCCAGAGTGGAACTGGTTGTGATGGCCGACCATTCGTCATCAATCTCGCCGCAAGGCAGAAGCGCCGTCAACAAGTGGGTTGCTCGCGCGCAGGAAGCGTCCTCCAAGAACGGGCATATCTGGGTCAAGACCATCGAGTTGGGCAATGACGCTGAGCGGGCCAGCC
>Ga0315279_10010088_pt1 | contig 11152 bp, 4 predicted proteins | sample YL17G06_20_MG_FD_203694 | JGI IMG/M metagenome (GOLD analysis project Ga0315279, IMG submission 203694) | Sediment microbial communities from Yellowstone Lake, YNP, Wyoming, USA - YL17G06_20 | ecosystem: Environmental > Aquatic > Freshwater > Lake > Sediment | place: USA: Wyoming | collected...
GAATAAGGCCGGCGCTTGACCGCCTCGGTCAGCTGGCCGCCCTCCTCGTATCCGACGTAGCCCGGAGGCGCCCCGATGAGGCGCGATACGGAGTGCTTTTCCATGTACTCCGACATGTCCAATCGGACGAGGGCTTTTTCCGAATCAAAAAGAAATTCGGCCAGGGCCCGGGCCAATTCGGTTTTGCCTACGCCCGTCGGTCCCAGGAACATGAACGAACCCAGCGGGCGGGTGGCCTCCTGGATGCCGGCCCGGGCCCGGCGGACGGTGTCGGCCACGGCCCGCAAGGCCTGGTCCTGGCCTATGACCCGCAGGCCCAGCCGCGGTTCCATCTTGATCAGGCGATCGAGATCGCCCTCCAGCATTTTGGTGACGGGAATGCCCGTCCACTTGGAGACGACTTCGGCCACATCCTCCTCGTCCACCTCCTCCTTGAGCATCTTGCGGTTCTTCTGGACGGCGGCCAGTTCGCGGTCCAGGAGCTCCATCTCTTTCTTGTTCTCCACCAGCTTGCCGTAGCGGATCTCGGCCACCTTCTCGAGGTCGCCGCGGCGCTCCGCCGATTGCTCCTCGGCCTTGAGGGAGTCCTGGATTTGCTTGAGCTTCTTGGAGCGTTCGATGATCTCCTTTTCCTTCTGCCATTGGATCTTCAGTCCGCCGCTCTTCTCCTTGAGCTCAGCCAGCTCCTTGGCCAGGGCATCGAGCTTGTCCTTGGACGAGGCGTCCTTCTCCTTCTTCAAAGCCTGGCGTTCGACCTCGATTTGGCGGATGCGGCGTTCGAACTCGTCGATCTCCTCGGGCATCGAGTCGATCTCGATGCGGATGCGGGAAGCCGCCTCGTCCATCAGGTCGATGGCTTTATCGGGCAAAAAACGGTTGGTGATATAACGGTTGGACAGAGTCGCGGCGGCGACCAGGGCCGAGTCCTTGATGCGGACGCCGTGATGGACCTCGTATTTTTCCTTAAGCCCGCGCAGGATCGAGATCGTGTCCTCGACCGAAGGCTCGCCGACGAAGACGGGCTGAAAGCGCCGCTCCAGCGCGGCGTCCTTCTCGATGTATTTCTGGTACTCGTTAAGGGTCGTCGCTCCGACCGCGCGCAGCTCGCCGCGGGCCAAGGCCGGCTTGAGCATGTTGGAGGCGTCCATGGCTCCCTCGGCCGCGCCCGCGCCGACGATGGTGTGGAGCTCATCGATGAACAGGATGATCCCCCCGTCCGATTCCTTGATCTCCTTGAGGATGGCCTTGAGCCGGTCCTCAAACTCGCCGCGGTACTTGGTGCCGGCGATGAGCGAACCGATATCGAGCGCAACGAGGCGCTTGTCCTTGAGCGGCGTGGGCACATCGCCGTTGGCGATGCGCTGGGCCAGGCCCTCGGCCACGGCCGTCTTGCCGACGCCGGCCTCGCCAATCAGGACAGGGTTGTTTTTCGTCCGCCGCGACAGGACCTGGATGAGGCGCCGGATTTCGTCCTCCCGGCCGATGACCGGATCAAGCTTGCCCTGGCGGGCCAGGGCGGTGAAATCGCGGGTGTATTTTTGCAGCGCCTGGAACTTGGCCTCGGGCTGAGGGTCCGTGACGCGCTGCGAGCCGCGGACCGCGGCCAGCGCCTGCAGCACGGCTTCCTCTTTGACGCCGGCTTTAGCCAAGAGGCGGGCGGCATCCGAGGATTTGTCCTTGAGCAGGGCCAGAAAAAGGTGCTCGGTGGAAATATATTCGTCCTTGAGCGCTTCGGCCTCCTTCTCGGCCTGGTCCAAAACCGCCTTTAGGGCCGGCGCAAGGGCGGTCTCGCCGCCCTGCATTTTGGGCTTTCGCAACAACACGCGTTCCAAATCGCCGCGCAGGCGGTCCCGGTCGACGCCGATCTTGGCCAGCAGCGCGCCGACGATATTTTCTTCTTGGGTCAGGAAGCTCCACAGCAGGTGCTCGGGCCCGAATTCGGCGTGGCCGAGCTCCTCAGCCTTCCGCTGGGCGGCCTGGATCGCCTCTTGGGACATGACCGTCAAACGTTCCCATTGCATAATCGTTCTCCTTCGTTTCGAATATTAGAGATAGCTTTGGAGGCCCGTTTTGTCAAGCCTGAGGCGAGCAATTTGACAAGCTTTTCGCGGCAGGATTAGACTCGGACCATTATGAAACGACAACGAACCTTTTTCCAAACTCTATTCGTCCTAGTCTTCGCTCTGGCCATTCCCGCTTCGGCCGCCGACGCCGCCTGGACCTTCACGGTCTCGATGGCCCGCCCCGCCGAGCATCTCTTCCACGTGGCCCTGCGCTGCGAAGGGATGAAGGGCGAGATGCTCGACTTCAAGATGCCCGCCTGGATGCCGGGATTCTACCGGATCCTGGATTATGAATCGAACGTCTCGAATTTCCGGGCCGCGGACAGTGCCGGCCGGGCCCTGCCCTGGGAAAAGGTCACCCGCAACGCCTGGCGCGTCGTGGCCGGGAACGCCGCCGTAGTGATGGTGGAGTACGACGTCTTCGGAAACGTCAACTTCGCCGCCCAGAATTTCCTGGACGAGAAACGTGCGTTCATCGCCCCGCCGGGCCTGTTTCTCCACGCGGCCGGACAGATCCGGCATCCGGTTACGGTCGTCCTCGACCTTCCCGCGGGCTGGACGAACATCGCCACGGGACTCGACCCCGTCCCGGGCCGGCCCCGAACCTATAGGGCCCCAGATTTCGACGTCCTCTACGATTGCCCGATCCTGATGGGCAACCAAGAAAGCCTGACTTTCGAGGTCAAGGGCGTCCCTCACCAGGCGACCCTGGAGAACATCCCCGAGACCGTCGACCGGGCCCGCATCGCCGCCGATCTGAAAAAAATCGTCGCGGCGGCCACCGGCCTGATCGGCGACATCCCCTACAAGCACTACGCGTTCCTCCTCATCGGGGCGGGGAATGGAGGCATCGAGCACGCCAACTCGGCGGCCTGCCTTTTCAACGGCAAAAGCCTGGCCGACGAAAAGGGCTACCTCGGCTGGCTCAGCTACATCGCCCATGAATATTTCCATTGCTTCAACGTCAAGCGCATCCGCCCGCTGGCTCTGGGGCCGTTCGATTACGAGGCGGAAAACTACACCGACCTGTTGTGGGTCTCCGAGGGCCTGACCGTCTACTACGAGGACATCGTCCTCGTGCGGGCCGGGCTGATGACGCCCGCCCAATACCTCGGGCGGATGGCCGGCGCCATGACCCGCTTCGAGGGCGCCTCCGGCCATCATTATCAAGCCGCGACGGAAGCGAGCCTCCAAACCTGGGGCGGCTCGGGCATGGGCGGGGACCGGGCCACGACCATCTCCTACTATGACAACGGGGCCATGCTGGGAGCCATGCTGGACCTGGCCATTCGCCACGCCAATGGGAACCGCAAGTCGCTGGACGACGTCATGCGGGCCCTGTACCGCACCTACGATCGGGAAAAGAAGCGCGGCTTCACCGACGCGGAGTTCCGGACGGCCTGCGAACGGGCCGCCGGCGTCCCTCTGGACGAAGTGTTCGAGTATGCGTCGACGACCAAGGACGTCGATTATGCTAAATATTTCGCCTATGGCGGAATAAGCGTGGAAGCCGCGCTTCAAGACGCACCGGGCGCATTTCTCGGCGTCAACACCCAATCGATCAACGGCGCCCTGACGATCACCGGAGTCGCCCCGGGTTCGCCCGCCATGGCGGCCGGGCTGGCGGCAGGGGACCGATTGCTGGAGCTGGACGGCGCCAAGGCCGCGACCAAGGTCCTCAGCGATCTTCTGGCCGCTAAGAAACCCGGGGAAACCGTCAAGATCCGCTTCTCCAGGAACGGCGCAGAACAGATCGCCGAGATCACGCTCGGCCGAAACACCAAGCCCATCTATACGGTCGCGCCGATGCCCGGGCCCGGTCCCCTGCCGGCCGTCCTTTTCAAAGATTGGCTGAGGAAAATGTTATGAGGACCGATTTCAAGAGGCGGAAGGAAGGGCTCTTGACAATTCAGGAAAAATAGCTATTTTTGTCCTTGGGCTCATTCGAGGGAGTTAAGTATGGAAGAGATTGAAATCTCCAGCTGGATCACGCTCGACGCCATCAAGAAAAAATCGGAGATCATGGAAACCGTCGGCAACCTCCAAACGGGCCACAGCATGTCCGTGTTCTGCCGGATCGAAGAGGACTACCTCGAACTCGTCTACAGCGACTCCACCTCGAATTGGATGCGCCGCTACGAGGACAAGGACGAAATGGAAGAGGCTGTCGAGACGCGCAAGGAGGAGGACGGCGACGCTCCCTACGAAGAGGAACGGGAATACGAGGAAGAATTCGAAAACGACGACGATGATGAGGATGACGAGCACGAGGAAATCGCGGTCGAAGAGGAATCCGACGATTAGTGACGGACTTTTTCGATCAGCCGGGCCAATAGATTGAGCGCGTCCAGGGGAGTCAGGGCGGCAATCTCGCACGCTTCCAGCATGTCTACGATCTCGGACAGGGCCGCGTCGCGGCGGTCCTCGCCGAACAGCCACATTTGGTTCTTGTCCGGCTTTTTCCCCGTGGAGTAAGCCAGCCGCGGCCGGCCGGCCTCGTCCAGTTCCTGTTTTTCCAGATTGAACAGGATTTCCCGCGCCCGGCCGATGACATCGCGCGGCAGGCCGGCCAATTGGGCGACATGGATGCCGTAGCTCTGGTCGGACGGCCCGTCCACGATCTTGCGCAGGAAGACGACGTCTCCCCCGCGTTCCTGAACGGCGACATGGCGGTTCCTGATGCGCGGCAGGGTCAGGGCCAGCTCGGTCAGCTCATGATAGTGCGTGGCGAAAAGGGTTTTGGCCCGGACGCGCTCATTCTCATGGAGGAACTCGGCCACGGCCCAAGCGATGCTCAGGCCGTCGAAGGTGCTCGTCCCCCGCCCGATCTCGTCCAGAAGGATGAGGCTCCGCGGCGTGGCGTTGTTCAGGATATTGGCCGTTTCCAACATTTCAACCATGAACGTGGACTGGCCCAGGCTCAGAAAATCCATGGCCCCGATGCGGGTGAAGACGCGGTCGACCAGGCCGATCGAGGCCTCCCCCGCCGGGACGAAGGAGCCCATCTGGGCCAGGATCACGATCAGGGCAGTCTGGCGCAGGAACGTCGATTTCCCGCCCATGTTGGGGCCGGTTATGATCAGGATCTGGTCGGCGCTCCGGTCGAGATCGACATCGTTGGGGATGAAGGGCTCCGCGCTCGCCGCTTCGATCACCGGGTGTCGGCCGTCGCGGATGCGGATGGCCTCGCTCTCGTCGATCATCGGGCGCCGGTAATTCCGGCGCGCCGCCAGCTCGGCCAGGCCGGCCAGCGTGTCGACCTCGGCGACGGCGGCGGCGATCGCCTGCAGGCGCCGCGTCTCGGCGGCCACGCGCCGGCGGACGTCGGCGAAGAGCTTCTCCTCGATCTCGCCGATGCGCTCCTCGGCGTGGAGGATTTTTTCCTCGTATTCTTTCAGTTCGGGGGTCAGGAAGCGCTCGGACGAGACCAGCGTCTGCTTGCGCATGTAATCGGGGGGCACCTGCGGCAGGTTGGGCTTGGTCACCTCGATGGCATATCCGAAAACCTTGTTGTAGCGGACCTTGAGCGAGGAAATGCCCGTCCGCTCCCGCTCGCGCTTTTCGAGCAGGGCGATGAAGGACTTGCCCGAGCGGCTGACGGCGCGCAATTCGTCCAGGGCCGGATCGTAGCCGTCTTTGATGATGCCGCCCTCGGTCAGAAGGAAGGCCGGTTCGTCGAGAATGGCCCGTTCGATCAGATCCACGACGTCGGGAGCATCGTCCCAGCGGTCCTTGATTTCGGCGAGGCGGGAGGGAGCGAGCGGCTCCAGAATTTTCCGGATGGCGGGCAGGGGCTGAAGCGAGCGCTTCAACGAGACGAGATCGCGCGGATGGGCGGCGCCCAGGCTTATTCTTCCGGTCAGCCGCTCCAGGTCGAGGATGCCCTGGAGAGCTTCGCGCAGTTCCTGGCGGACAATCGAGGCGGCCAGCAGGGCTTCCACGGCGTCGAGGCGGGCCTCGATGGCCGGGCGGTCGAGGAGGGGCTGGAGAAGGCGGGCGCGCAGGGCCCGTCCGCCCATCGGCGTCACCGTGAAATCGATCACGTCGAGCAGGGAATTCTCAACCCGGCCGTCGCGCAGATTCCGGACCAGCTCCAGATTCCGTATGGTCGAGGCGTCGAGCAAGAGGCGATCGGCGGACTGGAGATGCGACAGCCGGCCGATGACGGCGAGCGAGTCCTTGCGGACCTTCTTGATATAAGAAAGGAGTGCGCCCCCGGCGGAGACGGCCAGAGGCTTGTCCTCGAGGCCGAAGCCGGCCAGGGTGACGGCCTGGAAATGCTCGAGCAGGGCGTCGCGGGCCCGGCCGAATTCGAAGGTCCAGGTCTCGACCGGGCTTTTCAAGATCAGACGCAGGTCGCTTCGGGAAAGGACGGGCGCCGCGGCGTCCTCCTGGCCTTCCGGCACGACGATCTCCTTGGGGGCCGCCTTGAAAAGCTCGTCGATCAAGGCCTTGAGATCATCGGCGGGCCCTTCCGCCGCCCGCATCTCCCCCGAAGACAGATCGATCAAAGCCAGCCCCCAGCCCGACGGCGCGAAAAAGAGCGCGGCGATCGTCACGCTTTCCTTGGCCGCGTCCAGGTCCACTTCGACGGCCGTCCCCGGAGTCAGGACCTTGATGATCTCTCGCTTGACGACGCCCTTGGCCGACTTGGGGTCTTCCACCTGTTCGCAGATGGCCACTTTGAAGCCCTTCTTGAGAAGCTTGGACAGGTAGGATTGGACGGAGTGATAGGGCACTCCGCACATGGGCACGTTCTGACGGGAGGTCAGGGTGATTTCCAGGGCCTGGGAGCCGACCTTGGCGTCCTCGTAGAACATTTCGTAGAAATCGCCCAGGCGGAAAAAGAGGAGGGCATCCTTGTGCTCTTTTTTGATGCGGAAATACTGCTCCATCATCGGAGTCAAGGGCGTCTTTTCCACGGCGGGATTATACCCAAATCCGGCGGGCCGGGCCATCATCGGCCGCGGCCGTCCGCCGGCCATTGATTTTTCGACCGAGTCGAATAAACTGGAACCGGACCAGGAGCCTCCATGAACGCGACAACGATCCATCGCCTCGTTCCGGTTTTCGCTCTCCTTATGACGGCGGGAGCGATGACCGTCCCGGTTTTCGGGACCGTCTACCGGATCACGCCCGCGTCCGCGACGGTCGAAGGCCTCGATTCCCCGGTCCTTGCGCTCAACGGTTCCTGGAAGTTCAACCCGGCTCCGCCCGAGGATTTCCCCTCGCTCACCGAGCGAAGCGCCTCGGTATGGAAGACGATCCAGGTCCCCGGCGATTGGACCATGCAAGGGTTCACGGTCAAGCCCTGGACCGCGGCGGGCTACCTGAAAACGATGGTCATCCCCAAGACCTGGTCCGGCCGGCGCATCCTCCTGCGCTTCGACGGCGTGCAAAGCGACGTCAAGGTTTGGGTCAACGGCCGGCCGGCGGGCACACACCTGGGCGGATTCAACGCCTTCGAATTCGATGTTACGGCCCTGGCCAAACCCGGCGCGGCCAACACCATCGCCGCCGCCGTCCAAAACGAATCCACGGCGGACGAGCTGGCCAGCGGGACGCAATATGCCGCCTACCAGTTCGGCGGGATCACGCGCAAAGCCGCGCTTCTGGCCGTTCCCGACGTCCATATCGCCGACCTGCGCGTCGTCACCTCATTCGACGAGAAGTACGAAGACGCGAAGCTCCACCTGGAGCTCCTGATCAAAAACGACGGCCGTCTCCCGGAAGAACGGGTCGAGGCGGCCGTTTCGATGATCGACCCGGCCGGAAACGCGGTCTGCGTTTCTCCAGGGGCGATCGCCGTGGGCGCGCTCAAGCCGGGCGCCGCGGCCGAAAAGGTCTTGGAAGCGGGTGTCGTGGCCCCGCGCAAATGGGACGCCGAACATCCCAACCTGTATCGGCTGATCGTCGAATTGAAAACGGGCGGACGCACCCGCCAGACAATCCAGCGAAATTTCGGCTTCCGCCAGGTCGAGGTCGCGGGCAGCCAACTCTTCGTCAACGGCGCCCCGGTCAAGATCCGCGGCGTCAACCGCCACGAGACCCATCCGCTGTATGGGCGCAGCCTGAGTCCGGAGCTGTGGCGCAAGGACGCCGAGCTCTTCCGCGCCGCCAACATAAATTATATCCGCACCTCCCATTACCCTCCCGCGGAGGAGTTCCTGGACGCCTGCGACGCCCTCGGCCTGTTCGTCGAATGCGAGGCCCCGCTCGTCTGGATCAACCACAACGCCAACGAGAAATGGAAGAAGGAGAACCCCGACGATCCGAAATTCTATCCCTCTATGGAGCGAGCCATCGGCGAGATGATCGCCTTCCACGCCGGCCATCCCAGCATCCTGTATTGGTCGCTGGCCAACGAATCGGGCTGGGGCCCGAACTGGGTCAAGGCCAAGGAATTCGCCGACCGGGCCGACCCGACGCGGCCGAAGACGTTCCATGACCAGTCTTACGGGGCCTACAACAACCTCGGCTCCTCGAGCCTGCCCATCGCCAACTACCACTATCCCGCGCCGAACGGGCCCGAGCAGATCGTCGGATTCAACCGCCCCCTGCTTTACGGGGAGTACTGCCACATCAACTGCTACAACAGGACCGAGATGGCCGCCGACCCGGGCGTCCGCGACGAGTACGGCCGCGGCTTCCAGCGGATGTGGGAGCTCATCAACGGCTCCCCCGTTATCCTGGGCGGAGCCATCTGGGCGGGGATCAACGACATCTTTTTCCTGCCCCAAGGAAAAGCCGTGGGATACGGCGACTGGGGCCTCATCGACGGCTGGCGGCGGGAAAAGCCCGAATACTGGCACGTCAAAAAGAGCTATTCGCCCATCCGCGTGCGGCCCGACGCCCTCCCCGCGCCGGCGGCGGGGCAGCCCCTTCGCCTGCAGATCGAGAACCGCCACGATTTCACCAATTTGAACGAGGTGCGGATCAATTGGCGGATCGGCGAAGAGAGCGGCACGGCGGCCTGCGAGTTGGCGCCGCGGTCGAGCGGCATCCTCACCATTAGGCCCGCCGCGGCCGACCTGGCCGGGAAAACTCTGCACCTCGAATTTGGGAGTCCGCGCGGCTTCCTCATCGACGCTTACGACGTCGCTTTGGGCGCACGCACGCCGGATGCGCCGCCGTTCCACGGGCTCGAAGCGGGCGGCCTGTCGTCGAGCGACGACGGGAGCCGGATCGCGATCGAGGGCGGGCGCTTCCGCTGGGTACTTGACAAAGCCGCCGGGACGATCGTCCGGGCCGAGCTGGACGGACTCCCGGTAGTGGATGGCGGCCCCGCCCTCATGATCCTGCCCCAGACAACCGGCCCTTGCCTGACGGATTACAGCCTGGACATCAAGCCGTTCAACGAGGTCTGCCCGGGCTGGACGGCCGAGAGCGTGGAAACCATGGAGGAAAGCGGCGCCGCACTCGCCCATGTTTCGTATCCATGGGCGAGTACCGCGGAAAATGATCCCCAAGCTATGCCTGGGGCCCCGGCCACTGCCCCGACCGCCGTCACCGTGACGGTCAAGGGCCGCGTCAAGAACGCGGCCGGTCATTACGCGATCCGCTTCGATGGGCAAGGCCGGGCCCGCTTCGACTATGAATTCAAGGTCTCCGAGGCGGTCAATCCCCGCCAATGGGGCCTCGTCCTCTATTTGCCCCGGGAATTCGACACGCTGAGCTGGAGCCGCAAAGGACAATGGTCGGTCTACCCGGACAATCACATCGGCCGGCCTCTGGGCACGGCCAAGGCCTTGACCGCCGGGCACGCCTTCAAATTCCGGGAGATGCCGGCTTGGGATTGGAAAGACGATCAGAACGAGCTCGGCAGCAACGATTTCCGCTCGACCAAGAGCGCGCTCTGCTGGGCCGCGTTGACTTCGGAAAAGGGGCCCGGCCTAATACTTGTATCGGACGGGAAGCATGCCGCCCGGGCGTTTCTCGACGGAAACCGCGTCGGCTGGCTCCTGGCGGATTTCAACACGGGAGGCGGCGATCTCTTCTTCGCCGGCCATCATAAGCTGGACGACCGGCCCCTCGCCGCCGGCGAAGTCATCAAAGGGTCATTCACCGTCCGGCTCGTTCGAAAATAAAAAAGGAGAACCGCTATGAAACTGCGCCGGATCCTGTTCCCCATCCTGACTCTTGCCCTGGCCGTTTCGGGCTCCCTGGCCTGCCGTTCGAAGTATCCGCGCGGCCTCTATGCGGAAGTCACGACCAACAAGGGTCTGATCGTGATCCGCTTGGAATTCGAGAAAACGCCCATGACCGTGGCCAATTTCGTCGGCCTAGCCGAAGGAACGGTTGACAACGCGGCCCTGCCTCCCGGGACGTTCTACTTCAACGGCTCGAAGTGGCACCGCGTCGTGCCCGGCCACGTCATCCAATGCGGGATGCCCAAGGACGGCAAGGCCGAAGGTCCGGGCTACCAGTTTCCGAACGAAATCGATCCCTCCCTCAACCACGACAAGGCCGGCATGGTCGGCATGGCCAACGCCGGGCCGCACACCAACGGCAGCCAGTGGTACATCACGCTCGGCGACCGGTCTTACCTCGACGGCAACTACACCGTCTTCGGCGAAGTCATCCAGGGGATGGACGTGGTCAAGGCCATCGTCCAGGGGGACGACTTCACTGCGGTGAAGATCGTCCGCATCGGCCGGACCGCCGGGCAATTCCGGCCGACGACGGCCTCCTTCAAGAAGATGGTCGAAGCCGCCTCGGCCCGCGTGGAGAAGGAAGCCGCCGAGCGAAAGGCCCGGGAGGATGCACTCGTCCAATCCCAATGGCCGAAGGCCATCGCCGGCAAAAACGGAGTCCGTTTCGTGGTCTTGAAGGAGGGAAAAGGAAAGCCGGCGGCCCCGGGCTCGATCGTCAAGGCCTCATACTCGGGAAAGACGCTGCTCGGCGGATTGACGTTCGTCAGCACGGCGGACGCCGGAAAGCCCTATCGCGGAGAGACGCCTGAGCCTTTCGAATTCGAAGTCGGTAAAAGCAAGATCAATCCCGGACTGGACGCCGCCCTGGCCCAGATGAAAAAGGGCGAGAAGCGGACGCTCATCATCCCCGCGGAACAGGCCTACGGCCGGAACGGC
>Ga0315279_10010089_pt1 | contig 11152 bp, 9 predicted proteins | sample YL17G06_20_MG_FD_203694 | JGI IMG/M metagenome (GOLD analysis project Ga0315279, IMG submission 203694) | Sediment microbial communities from Yellowstone Lake, YNP, Wyoming, USA - YL17G06_20 | ecosystem: Environmental > Aquatic > Freshwater > Lake > Sediment | place: USA: Wyoming | collected...
TAAAGAGGCCAATTCTCCTGCCAGCGTGGTATGGGAGAGTAGTCCATCGGAGCCTGGCCCCGCTTGGTGTGCTGGTCACACGGGTCGGGGAACGGGATGACCATGTCCCGCATGGGGAATTTGCTGCCGTCCTGTTGATGCCCCAGATACATGGCGCCCCAGCAATTGAGCTGGTAGCCGCAAATCTCCCGTCCCCACCCCAGCACTTCCCCGGCGACCCGGCAGATGCGGCTGAACTCGTCGCTTTTGTTCGCCATCATCGCGCCAACCGGGTTATCTTCAATGACGCGCAATGCCGGAAAGCCGATACTCCAGCCGACATTACCCTGGGCCAGCAGCACACGTTCCGTGGCGGCCGTATCTATCGATTGCTGCCACTTAGCCCTCATTTCCTTGGCCTTGTTCCAGAGGTCCAGGGGCCTGGTTTCCCACCTTTGTTTGCTCATTTCTCTAACTCCATGACCTATCTCAATACCAGTTCGGGTTTGAGCATGTTAATGAAAGCCTCCATCCGCAGGCGGGTTTCCTCATATGGAAGGGTAGTATCACGCTCAAAATAATGGAAAGGTATGTTTCGCTCGCGGAGAATCTTCCAGATAAGAGGGTTATCCGTCCCGTGAGGATGGCAGTAAATCTGTTTGGCGATGATGACGCCGTGGGCCTGGTAGTCTTCATAGAGTTGATAAATGTGGGCCGGGCGGCGCCGCCAGTTGTTATCTTTCAGGGCGCAATGGGGTCTGCCCAGATAGCGAAGTGAGATAGCCATCAGGCGGTCAGATTGAGCGATAACCTCGTTCCAGAAGTAGCAGCTTCCGGTACAGAGCTCATCAATGACGACGTTGGCGCCCAGCGATTCAACAAGCTCCTCCAGTGCTACGTCGGAAGTCGGGCTGCCGATAAGCATCAGGCGTACGCCCGTATAGCGCCGGGGCTGGCGTTTGGCTAATTTGGCGATGGCGTCCTGGAGCATCTCGCTCATCTCTGCCTTGTCCATCACCTGGCTGGCGAGGACCATCTCCATGGCTTCCGAGCCGAGAATGACGGGATTATCTGCCCTTCTGAGTTCATAAACCTGGTGCATCAGGCGGCGATTGGTATTATAGACTTCTATGGCACGGTCCAGGTCGCTGTCCGTGATGGGCTTACCCATCCATTTTTCCAGCGCTTTTTTGAAGACCTTCAATTCGGAATGCATGACATCCTTGGAGGTACGCCCGTCCACATAATCAGGAACGAAGACGTAATGGTTAAACAGGTCCGGTTTATTATTCAGGGTAGCCTGAAAGGCATTGAGCATCCACTGGCAGCCTTCGGCGTTAATCAGGCCGTCAATATAATCATATCTGCCCCTGATGAACTGGTTGAGGATATCTCGTGAACAGGCGCAGTTGCCATACATCTGCTGGTCGGTAACATCATCCGGTTCATGCTGGCTGAGAAGGCGCACTGGCAAAATGCCGGCGGCGTAGACAATTTCCTCCGGCATGTAAGGTTCATAATAACCCAGAACCTTTCCACCGGTTCGTTTTTTCCAGGCCCGGGCATATTCATGGCGGTCTTTCAGAACTTCTTGAAATCTTTCCAATTTCTTAACCTCCATCTATCAGCCGTGCAAGGTTTATTTGGCTCCCAAAACGAGGTCTTATTCTTGGATATATCATTTATATCACATGTGATTCAGATTATCAAAGACGTTCAACACCAAAAACCAGGCTAGTTGCTCTTAGAGTCGTCGTATGATATATGATGAAAGTCATCAGATAGGATGTCTACATAAACGCGTTTATGAAAACGTTTTCGTTAAATCGAAATCCTGTAGGCTTTCAAAAACGGATTATATAGACTATTGGAACTTGGCATCACTCATGTTTGTTACTTGGTTTAAAAATCTGAGCGAATGTGACACTATTATTTCAACCAGGTTATCTCTGGTTTTTTCCTCTCGATACAATTCTTGAACGCAAACCTCGGATGTCCTATCGCCAAACCGCCATATATTTTATGATGTTCAGGGAGACTTACCAGCTGTCCAATAGATTTATCTCGGTTACTTGCGGCCACCAGATAACCTGTATAGAAGCAGCCTAAACCCAGAGCAAGTGCTATTAAGCTAGCATTTTGAACAGCCGATTGAGCATTGACACCTGCACTAGAAATCCTTTCATCACCATGGAAGAGTAGTATATATTAAGCACTACATATAGTGGTGACTCCAAAAGCGCGAATAGTTGAACCTAAGTGATATATTTCCGTGGGGTGAAATTTTTTTCATGTTTTGATAATGTTTTATTGTATAATGGCCTATTGAGACATATAAATATTAAAGAATTCTTAATACCCCTGGTGTCTATCAGCAAAATAAAAAGAGTTGGAGTTGATGGAGAATGGAAAAGAAATGGATAGAGTTAACACCCGATAAAAAACGAGAAGAGAGGTTCAAACGTTGGCTTTCACCGCACGATGTTGAATTCTCCAGCCCGGAAGCCGAAGAGGGCTATAAAAAAAGAGTAACCAGATTTATCAAGGCCATTAAACTTGAAAAGCCCGACCGGGTACCGGTTATTCTACCGGCGGGCAGTTACCCGCTTTACCATGCCGGCATGACATTGAAAGAAGCCATGTATGACAATAACAAGCTCTGCCAGGCGTACCGCAAATTCTTCAATGAATTTGAAGGGGACACATTCACCGGCCCAGGTATGGTACCCTCGGCGAGGGCATCAGAAATCATCGATAGCCTTTCTTCGAGATGGCCGGGGCACGGTCTGCCTGACGATGCCAGCATGCAGCAGTTTGTCGAGGGAGAGTATATGAAGGCGGACGAATATGATGTTTTCCTTGATGACCTATCCGATTTCTGTCTCCGTTATTACCTGCCGCGTACTCTGGGTGTGCTGGCACCTTTGGCGAAATACTCACCCCTTCCCCACATATTGGGTATGCCCAACCGGTTCCTGGCGCCAGCCGTCATGCCGGAAGTCCGGGCCATGTTCCGGGCTATTATAGATTACGGTGAAGAGATAATGAAGTGGCAGAAACCGCTGGAGGAGTTCAATCGTGAAGCGCTGGCAGCGGGATACCCCCTGTTTTCCGGCAGCCAGTCCCACGCTCCGTTTGACATCCTGGCTGATACCCTGCGGGGTACTAGGGGAATCGTCATGGACATGTACCGGCAGCCAGATAAACTCCTGCAGGCCATGGAGAAGCTGACGCCGATAAATATCGACTGCGGTTTGCAGATGTCCGATGCCTCCGGCAGGCCGATTGTATTCTTTGCGCTCCACAAGGGCGACGATACCTTCATGTCGGCTAAGCAATATGAAAAATTCTACTGGCCGACGCTCAGGAATGTTATTATGGGATTGATTAAAGAGGGCTGCGTGCCGATGCTTTTCGCCGAGGGAAAATATAATAATCGATTGGAAATTATCAAGGACCTGCCCAGAGGCAAGGTAATGTGGCATTTCGACCAGACGGACATGTTCAGAGCCAAGAGAATTCTCGGAGATACCACCTGTATTGCTGGGAACGTACCTTCCTCGCTGCTTTGTACGGGCACACCTGAAGCAGTGAAAGAATATTGCCGTAAACTCATCAATGTCTGTGGCAAAGGCGGCGGCTTTATACTGACCGGAGGAGCCAGTATCGATAAGGGTAACCCGAATAACCTGCGTGCCATGATGGAAGCTGCTAAGGAATACGGTATGTATAAATAATCATGTACAAAGGCTGTTAGTTTGGTTGTTTCAGTGTTGAGGCTTTTATTACTCTACATCCAGTCCCCACATCCTGAATAACTCCTTATAGATATGTAAAGATATCTGAGTTAGAATACCTAGTAAGTAAAGAGGTGATTCTAAAAGGAGGGGCGAAATGAGAGATGACCCATTTTTTAAAGAGACCCCCAGGAAGACTCTGGATATGGATGGCCAACCCGTGGAGTTCCCAGTTCTCTATTATGATCTTCGCTGTATTACCAGTATCTTCACTGCTAAGACGAGCGGGCTTAGAAAATTACTGCCTCATCCCAATTTCAAGCCTATCGAGATGTGGCCTGGAAGGGGTATGATAGGGATTACTGCTTTTGAATACAACGATACCTCTTTAGGTCCTTATAATGAAATTTCTATCACGATACCAATCAAGTTTCCTCTGGGGTTTGTTTTCCCCGGGCTGGCCGCAATTTCAATGATGCGTACAAATGTCTTTCCCGTGTATATTCACCACCTTCCGGTAACTACCGAGATTGCACTTAAATGCGGCATCCATTTCTGGAACTATCCCAAATTTCTAGCTGAAATCGATTTCCAAGATAAAGGTGAGAATCTGGATATTACTCTGAAAGAAAATGGCAATCTGATATTGAAGATTTCTGCGAGGAAACTTCCCGCCAAACAATCTGCTAGGGTACAGTTTCATACCTATTCAATAAAAGAGAATATAGTCATGCATGCGTTGGTTGATGGAAAGGCGCCGCGGATAGGAACGATAATGATGGGAAACGTAGCCCGACTTGAGCTTGGGGAGCATCGGATCAGTAAAGAATTAGCTGACCTGGACTTGAGTAAGGTTGCGCATAGTGGACAGTACGCAGAAGGAATGATGACCAAGCTCTACGACCCTGATAAGCGGTGGGATGTTGACACACTGGCTCCAATAATAGTGTCTTGAGTCGGTAAGGGTTATTGGAAATGAGGTAAATATCATAAAATAGAGATCGAGCAAACAAAGCACAGCGTTGTTTCAGGTGGAATTCGACTCTCTTAAAGAGAATTTGTGAATATAGATTAACTGACTCCTAAGACTATCTAAACTTGGGCAACTAGGTAAAAAGTGGTATCACTATTGGGGGAAGGTCAGCATGGTTAGCACGAGCTTTCGTTTAGAAATAGGTGCGTTCAAATGCACGGTGGTGAGCGACGGAACCATCCGTGTACCTGGCCCGCCACTTCCAGATTCCTCAAATAATCCTGGAGAGGTAATGGATGTAAGCTGTCTACTCATTGAGAAAGGGCAGCGCAAAATACTTATAGATACCGGATGCGGGAGCGGATTTCAGACCAGTGCTGGGAAACTCCTGCAAAATTTATTTAAAGAAAGAGTAAATCCAGCCCAAGTAAATACCATCATTTACACCCATGGTCACACAGATCATGTCGGTGGTACATTTGACTCACAAGGTGAGTCCATATTCCCGCATACGCGACATATAGTATCAAGGAAAGAGTGGGATTCTTGGGCTAGTATGGCGGATACTAGCAAGCAATACCGCATGTTTGCTTCCGCTCGAAAGAATCTCATGCCCATTAGAGACAAATTTGACTTGGCTGAAGAAAACTCGGAAGTAATATCTGGCATCAAACTTCTGCCGGCATCTGGGCACACATTGGGTAATGTTATGCTGGAGATATCTTCGGACAAGAATAGGCTTTTATGCATCGGAGACCTGATCCACAGTCAGCTTGAATTAACTTACCCGGAGTACTATTCATTTCTTGATTTTGCTCCAGAACAACCAGTCAGACTAAGGACTGAAGGCATATCAAAAATGGCTGAATCAGGTGTATTGATCTTCGCCTGTCATTTTCCGTTTCCGGGCATCGGTCGCTTTGTGCAAAAAGGTGGGATTCTGAGTTGGCAGCCTGTTCAGGTTTGATTTTCAACAAACCGAAGTAAACTCAGCTAACTTTATCCCAAGGTAAGTGAATATCTCTTTAACGATATATCGTGTTTCAAGTGGAGATTGACTCGCGGCATGAAAGGGTAACGATTATGTTTTTAAACCAGTCTTATATGGAGGTCAATCCAGCGGGTATGATACATTCCCCGTGGAAACCGAAAACACATCGGCCCTGGATATTTATAGAAGTGAATCAAGGTCTAGAACATACCGAAAAGGGATATCACCAGTTGTTGCCTGAAGAGCTAAGGGAAGCGACGCCTTGGGCGGAGTGGTGGCCTGACGAGGGGTATACTAGATAACCAGAAACGAGATTGGTAATTCTTTAAAACAATAAAAGGAGTTTAACGTGGCTTACAAAATTAATCCCAAGACCTGCCTCAAGTGCGGCATCTGCAGAGAGATTGGTAATAGCATCCTTCTCTAATGGTTGCTATAATCTTCTTATATAAATAAATTAAATTCAGGAGGAATAAATTGCCAAACTTGAAATATGCCGACCGCATTATCACGGATACCGGCTTCGAGTCAACCCATGTGATGAAGGTTGATCAAAACCGCCTTAAGGACTTCTTTTCCGTAGATTGCACCTGGTTCTGGCGTAGCAACCCCAACCAGATTGTTGAAGGCACCCAGATTAGTGACGGCAACCAGGTCATCGGTCTGGTAGGTGCCGATCCGGAAAACCCGTTCAGCCTCGCCGGAGAAATTACTATCTGGATTGATGGGAAAAAGAATCTCCTTAATAAGAGCAGCCTGATCTTCGTCCCCGCGGGCGTTTCTTGCGGACCGATTCAAATTAATCATATGGAACACCCTATTTTTCACACTACTATTTCTATTCGCCCTGACCCGTCAGCCGCTAAGGTGGAGAGAGATCCATCCTTACCCCGGTACACTATCATCTCCGAGACCAAGGAGAAAGCCGTAACACCTCCTCCAAATCAGACTATGAAAGGGGCGCGTCTTCTCCACATTGAAGATGATATGGCTAAAGGCTCATTCTACGTCGATTTTGTCTGGTTATACGAAGGCTACGGGCAAGCCCCTATGGGAGTCCACGATCATGAATGGGAAGAACTCATTGCCATGACGGGATGTGATCCGGAGCACCCCTACGATGTCGGCGGCACTTTCAGCGTCGATTTGGCAGGCGAAACTCACATGATTAAGAAAAGTACTCTGGTCTGTATTCCTGCCCACGTGATGCATTGTCCCTGGAAATTCATCGAGATTAAAAAACCCACTCTGGCTTTTACCGCCAGTCCATCCGGCATGTATTACAGCTCAGAAAAGAAACAATGGTAATTCCCAAAATGGGTAGTCATCCTCCCACCCATTTCTTTCCATCTCTTGACTCAGCTGAACTTAAGAGGGCTAACAAGGGAGAGCAGGGTTTTTCACTGTTGCCAACAAGTGTCAAGCTGCCAGCGGTCACCCTCCCGGATGAACACGTAACGCGGGCAGCGATGAACCGCTGGCAATGGATAGAGGTTTTGTCAATAAGAAAATTCATTCCTATATATCGTTGTTTCAGGTGGAGTTCGAATCCCTCAGGCTTCACTTTGTGTCTATTGCCAGGCTAGAAGTATGAAAAAATTCGGCAGGAATACCCTTCACTTTAAGGAAATCCCAGAATTCATCGAAAACAGAAAAATGACCGCCATAGACTTGTCTGAGGAGTGCAAAGATCATTTGGATAGTAAAATAACTTTTGGAGAACAATACAACCGCCCACCGGACAATAGCACACATTCCCGGATGGCATAAAAGTATTCCTTCGCCAACCCAGGCACGCCCTGACTCAATATAGAATACTAGTACTTATGTTTCTACCTCTTCATTATAATAGCCTGAGCATTTCCCCCGGCGCCTGAGTTTACGCATAAACCGACCTTGGCACCCTCCACTTGCCTTCCCCCTGCTCTACTCCTCAACTGGTCAGCGACTTCAGCTACAAAGTAGAGCGCCTGAGCCGGAATAGTCTCTCCAGTGGCTGCAACGCCGCCGCTAGGGCTAACTGGAATCCTGCCTCCTATCTCTGTAGCCCCTGACCTGAAGAGAGCCTCCGCCTCACCCTCCTTACAAAGTTGTAGTTGTTCAAACCAGTCGAGTTTCATAGAAGAACTGAGGTCATAAACCTCGGCAAAACTTAGATCCTCGGGCCCTATCCCCGCCTCCTCGTAAGCTGCCTTACCTGCACGATATTCTACAGTGTTCTCAAGTCCCGTTCCCTGCATAGGAGGTTTAGCGTTGGTAGCGAATTCCCCACGGGCATACCCAGGATCGTTATAACCAGTGTACCCAATACCAATAGCAGATATGATCACTGGCTTGGTGGTATATTGTTTAGCCTTTTCCAAACTACAAACAACCGCTGCGGCAGCGCCATCGCTAGTAGCGCATACCTCAAAAAGGTGCAATGGGTAAGAAACCATTGGAGAATTTAGAACTTCTGCCTTGGTGTAGACCTTTTTATACCGCGCATAAGGATTGAATTGGGCATACTTACTGGCCCTCACCTTTATCTCGGCAAGATCGTCCTCTGTCAGCCCATATAGTTGCATTCGCCTCAGTGCCCCTTGGGCAAAACCACTAACATTTGTGCTTCCGAAAAGTCGGAACCGCTGGAAGTCAGAGTCTGCTGGGTCAAATTCATCGTCCTTTCCAGTAGGGGCGAAAAAGCCTTTGGGTGGTGCACTCGCGCCAAAGACAAGAGCCATATCACAGAAACCAGTGGTTATATACGCTTGAGCCGTCTTTAGTGCCCAGCCACCTGTAGCACAAGCGTTGTAGCAACTAGTCGCAGGCACTGTAAGCCCTAGGCGATGAGAGACTGTGTTCCCCGCCAGCAGCCCGAGGGCCATACCCCCAGTACCACCATACGGGTCCATACCGCCGCTTACAAACTCTATATCATTCCTCTCCACATTGGCGTCTTTAAGTGCATTTAGACATGCTTCCTCAGCTAAATCAGCGAATGACTTATCTGGAAATTTACCCCATTGATGCCTGCCAACACCTAATATTGCAAGTTCTTTCATTTTTCGCATTTTCCCCGCCTTTTTACCTCCTTTACTATTAAAAAAACCACTCCACACTAATAAATCCGGGCTTTCAACTCGAGATTGGCAGGAACCTCCATGACACAACTTCATTCTCCTCTTTATCTTCGTAAAGCTTGTCGATTATCATCTCCATCTCCATGCCGACCTTTAAATTCTCTTGATTATAGCCCGGTCCTATCATTGTATTGACCCGTATTCCCTCTGGTAGCTCTATAAGCCCGTTAGCATAAGGAACAAACGGGTCTGGTATGTGAAATATGGGCGGTGGATAAAAGTTAACCGTGAAACTGTACAGCTTTCCTTTCCTACTAAGCAGCACATCTTCCACTGGCTCCGTCTTACTACAATAAGGGTTTCGGCACGACTCTACTCTTGGGAAAAAATAATCACCACAGGAATTACATTTAGTTCCTATGAGATGAGGTTCTTCCGGCGGCATTGTGAAAAACCCCTCCACAGCAGGAATCTGTTTCTTTGGCGCGTCTTCCACTGAGAAATCCTCCTTTCTTTAGAATTGCTTCATATTATGAAACTTCCCAATTATTGTCAAGTAGTGAAAAGCCCCTTTTGTTTCGTAATGGTTTTACATTGAAACACACAGATAAGTAGTATGACTGAGTGACCTGACCCCCTGAAACGATACCAGTTATAATCTCGTAAAAGGGGGAAGAAAATGGCCAAGAAAAGGTTCACACCGGAGCAGATCATCACGAATATATATCACTACTTAAGCAAATATCGTGTTTCAGGTGGAGTTCGATTCTCACGATAGCAGTGGTATCACTATCGGGGTCAGTTTATCCCTCGAGGGTTGCATTGCTACCATATTTGGCTGCAAGCAAGAGATGTCCAAAATAAAAAGGTCTATTTACTTTCCTAACGTAGACCGGGCAATGCTGTAATCCTTTTGGAAGGCAGATAATAGCGGAGGTGGTAATCACATGTTTCTCCCATTCTTCGCCTAGCGCTATTTCAACTTCACCGCCTAGGTCCATCGTATTTTTTGGATCGGTGGAAATGAAAAATAGAATTTCATCACAATCATGTTTATGGGGAGGATCTGCTAGGACGTGAGGCGCTAATATTCCTACAAAATTGAAGTTGCAGTCGAGTTTTTTAATACCGGACATCAACTCTTCACTTAAACCAAAAGTCGGTACTGACGTGGGCTTTCTTGGCGGCAGTGTGACTTTCGGTTTTTTTAATACATATTTTTCATACTTTGCTTTAGCCATTGACTTTAATTCTCCTTTATTAGTGTTGATATCACAGAGGCTGTCCTTGAATGACAAGAGCTATCCTGATACCTGCTTTCTTACATATACGGGTGCAATGTAAATATGACAAAACAGGACAGGTTTACCGATTGTTTTAAAGTTAATGGGACAATGAATTAACCCCTTCGGGATACATACGATTGTAGGGGTATTGATGATTTGTTTTTCTCTTTCTTTACCTAGCGAAAGCTCTACTTCGGCTTCAAAATCGAGTTCATTTGCCGGGTTGCATCCAAGGAAACATAGAAATTCATCGAAATCGTGTGAATGAGGTTCATCTACCATCAAAATAGGCTTTGAAATGAAAGTCCATTTCATACGATGTTTGATACCTCCCCAATCCTCCAAGCCTTCCAAGGCTACCGGCGTCATGGCTGATGTTTCCAGATTTGAGTTTTTCACCCTGGTTTTTGTTAAAATATATTTCCCATATTTTGTTTTTGCCATATTTCTCATTTCTCCTTTTATAGCATAATATATGGTGGGTAAGTATTGTTGATCATCCCAACGATTCAATAACAGAGATTACACTGTTATCTCATTGCCATAATAAAATGGCCTCTAGAACTGGTGGTTGATATCACAGGGCATTGTACGACCGTACCTGATTATATTCCCTTCTCCACTACTCAATCAAGACCTTATCTTCTTCAAGAGTAGTAAATATCTCCCGAGATAGCAGCTTATCTCTCAGTTTACCATTAGATGACTCTGCCCCCCCTCCGAAAACGATACAAGATATAATATTGTAAAAAGGGGAAATGGTCAGAAAAGGGTATGCACCGGAACAGATCTGGTGAGCCAATTAACAATTGTTTCAGGGGGAGTTCGACTCTAGAGCCTGTCTCAGAAGTAAGATGGTTAGCTTTGGAACCAAAAATGGTTTAGCTTTGTCACGAGTCATTTTTTGACATTTTGAGACAGGCTCTCTACTCCATCTCCCAATATCTATATATTTCTTCCTTCTGGGGTCGCAGTTATCGGCATAGACTCATGGGTTGAAAGATTTACTAAAATCTTTCAAAACGTCCAACCGGATCAGGAAGCCAGCTCCTCATATCCAACTCGGGTTAAGGCACAGTCACAATCACTGGAATATCATGTACTTCCAATCAATGGTGGCGATC
>Ga0315279_10010090_pt1 | contig 11151 bp, 16 predicted proteins | sample YL17G06_20_MG_FD_203694 | JGI IMG/M metagenome (GOLD analysis project Ga0315279, IMG submission 203694) | Sediment microbial communities from Yellowstone Lake, YNP, Wyoming, USA - YL17G06_20 | ecosystem: Environmental > Aquatic > Freshwater > Lake > Sediment | place: USA: Wyoming | collected...
ACAGGAAAAACTACTATTCAGGCAAGCACCCTTGCCTCGCCTTACGGCGAGCCACTTTCCTCCCGCCAGCAAGCTGGCGGGTATCCAGTGGAGTTTTTTATGAAGAAGCACATTATCATAAGCTTAACTGATAAATAGGAGGATATGTGATAGTAGACAGTAAGCCTCAAGAAAACGCTGCCTTTACATGCGAATGTAGTGTGGAGGAGATTGACCTCATTGCCCTGCGGACTAAGGAATCGTTGGCGAGACTAGTCCAAGCAAGAGCATAACGAAGGCAAGGATGTGAGTAACAACGCTATTATTTATATTTCGGTTTGTGTAGTTCTCTCCGCGGTATCGTTTTTTCTTGACAAGGGGAAGACCATAGCCGGGTTCAAGAAGGGTTGGAACATGTTTAAGAATGTCCTTCTCCCCTTCTTGAACATTTTAATCTTAGTCAGCTTGCTAATCTATCTTATCCCCCCGAGTGTGATCACCAAGTACCTGGGTGCGGGTTCAGGAGTAGCGGGCTTCTCCACAGCGGCGCTGGTAGGTTCTATTACGCTAATTCCCGGATTCATCTCGTATCCCATTGCCGCCGGCCTTATAAAGCAAGGGGCTTCCTACGCTGTGGTCGCCACGTTTATGACCACCTTGATGATGGTAGGCGTGGTGACACTCCCCCTGGAGATTAGATATTTTGGCAAAACAGTAGCAATTACCCGAAACGTCCTGAATTTCGTGGCGGCGGTGATTATCGGTTTGATGGTCGGCATAATCTTATGAAGAGTTTTCTAAAGAAACATAAAAAATACGTCTGGCTGGCGGCTTACGCCGCTTTGACACTACTGTCTTTTGCCCTGGGATTTAATCCCGGAAAGGTCGTCTTCACCAACTTTACCCAGTCTTTCGTTGAAATGATTACTTTTGTGCCATTCCTCTTCATCATCGTGGGGCTGTTTGATGTCTGGGTCCCCAAGGAAAGAATTCAAAGACACATCGGGCAGGAATCTGGCGTTAAAGGTATTGTACTGGTAATCCTTCTTGCCATGCTTCAGGCAGGGCCGCTATACGGGGCCTTCCCCGTAGCCTACATGCTTCATAAGAAGGGGGCCAGCATCAGAAATATATTCATCTACCTAGGGGCTTTTTCTTCCTTGAAGATTCCCATGCTGGGGATAGAGATCGGATATCTGGGCATAGAGTTTTCACTGGCCCGAACTTTAGTATCTTTGCCACTGTTTATCGGCATTGGTTACCTGATGGAATGGTATCTAAAAGATAGGCACTTTCAAATCAGTGATGGAAGCCAGTAATGGAGGCAAGACATGAAAACTGTTCTCTTTGTCTGCGTACATAATTCAGGTCGCAGCCAGATGGCCGAAGCCTTCTTCGATAAACTGGCCAAAGGGAGAGCAAAAGGTTTATCAGCGGGAACCCAGCCAGCCGAAGCAGTTAATCCCGTAGTGATTGAGGCGATGCAAGAAACAGGCATAGACATAAGCCGTAATAAGCCAAAGGCACTGACCATGGAGATGCTGGAGCAGGCAGACAGGGTAATAACCATGGGGTGCGGTGCCGAAGCGGTCTGCCCGGCAAGCTTTGTGGAGACTGAAGACTGGGCGCTGGAAGACCCGCAAGGGAAAACACTTCCCGATGTCAGGAAGATAAGGGACGAGATAAAAGACAGGATTGTGAAACTCATTAAGGAGATGGTCCCAAACTAGGAGGCACAACATGCTTGAAATAAGGAAAACAGCCGTTTCCCTTGACGAGAGAGACCTTATGGAACTGGAAAGAATTATTACCGATGCTGACGAGAAAGAAGCATTAAAGTTCCTGAAGAAGTCAGTCTATGACAAAATAGTGCGTTCCCAGCAGGGCAGACTCAAGTCTCATCTCGATGCGAGTGGCAATCCAATTGAAGCTTTCAGAAAGAATACCTAGCGTTTTCAAACTAACGTACAAATACTTTTTGGAGGAAACATATTTATGACCGAAAAGAAAGGGCTAGGTTTTTTTGAGAAATATCTAACATTATGGGTTGTGCTTTGTATGGGTGCGGGGGTGTTAATCGGGCTATTTTTGCCCGCCGTTCCGGCCTTCCTGGGCAGGTTTGAGTATGCTCAAGTCTCAATACCCGTTGCCATATTAATCTGGCTTATGATTTACCCGATGATGCTGAAGATTGACTTTGCGAGCATTAAAGATGTCGGCAAGAATCCCAAAGGTCTCATCGTAACGTGGGTAACTAACTGGGCGATAAAACCATTTACTATGTACGCAATCGCCTCGCTGTTCTTATTTGTCATATTCAAAGCGCTGATTCCCCAGGAATTGGCACGTCAATATCTTGCCGGTGCCGTGTTGCTCGGTGCCGCGCCATGTACTGCCATGGTGCTTGTCTGGAGCTACCTTGTCAAAGGCAACCCAGCCTACACACTTGTTCAGGTCGCCACAAACGACCTTATTATTCTAGTGGCATTTACACCGATAGTGGCGTTTCTGCTGGGGGTCAGCAACGTACCAGTGCCTTGGATGACGTTATTATTATCAGTCGTGCTTTTTATCGTAATTCCATTAGCAGGTGGATGGCTTACGAGGGTATGTATCACCAGGAGTAAAGGTAAAGACTACTTTGAGAATACTTTTATCCCTAAGTTCGGGAGTGTGACCATTATTGGACTACTGCTTACCCTTGTTATCATCTTTTCGTTCCAGGGAGAGACTATCATTAAAAATCCGCTTCATATAATTTTGATTGCCGTACCACTTGCCATACAAACCTACCTTATTTTCTCTATTGCGTATGGGTGGGCAAAGTTATGGAGACTGCGTTTTGATGTTGCCGCACCGGCGGGCATGATAGGTGCCAGCAATTTCTTCGAGCTTGCCGTAGCGGTTGCCATTTCCCTTTTTGGACTCAAATCCGCCGCGGCTTTAGCAACAATTGTGGGTGTGCTTGTTGAAGTTCCTATCATGCTTACACTTGTTGCAATCGCTAAGAGAACCCGCCACTGGTTTCCTGAAGTTCCAGAAGAGAAAAGCTAAATACCAGAAAGGTAAATACCCGCGATCTTAGCTATAGGCATATATGTAAAATGAGAAAATGAGTCTATGAAGAAGTCCATCATACTCGCACTTAGCGATGAGGAGCTTATTGAACTGGAGCGAATTATGGTTGATGATGATGCAAGCGGGGCTCTAAGATTCTTGCAAAAGCATATTGGGAATAAAGCAAGAGGAGCTCTGGAGGGAACAGGCCACTGCAAGCCTTGGTTTGAGGTTTCTGGGGATTCTCCGATGCCCACCGAATTTAGAAAGTAATTAAAGTCTCAACCGAGCATCCATGGTATCCTATTTACCTATGTGACCTGGGTGCAAATACTTACGCCATTTACTAGTTAACCCCATTGTGTAATGAACCTCGCCCCCATAAACTCATATTTAAGTTTGAAATAGTTATGGCTAAGGTTACTCCGTTGGCAAATAATAACATGCAAAAGATTGGCGTCCTCACCAGCGGGGGCGATGCTCCCGGAATGAATGCGTGTATCCGGGCTGTGGTTCGGACTGCGGCGCAATACGGCCTGGAAGTGGTGGGAATCCGGCGTGGCTACTCCGGTCTATTGGCTGGTGAATTGGTCAAGCTGAACCGCCGCTTCGTAGCCAACATCATGCAGCGTGGGGGAACCGTCCTGGAAAGTTCCCGCTGCGAGGAATTCAAGACACCGGCAGGCAGGAAGAAAGGGATTGAGGTGCTGCGGCAGGAGGGGATTGATGGTCTGGTAGTCATCGGGGGAGATGGGAGCTTTCGGGGCGCCGTAGCTCTGTCTGAAGAGGGCAAAATCAAGGTAGTAGGCATCCCAGCTACTATTGATAACGACATTTATGGCACTGATTACACTATCGGCTTTGATACGGCAATAAATACCGCTCTCGAGGCTGTAGACAGGATTCGGGATACCGCCAACGCCTTTGAGCGTGTCTTCTTCGCGGAAGTGATGGGGCGGCGAGCCGGTTTCATCGCCCTTGAGGTCGGGGTCGCTGCTGGTACCGAGGAGGTAATTCTGCCCGAGGTAAAGATTGACGTAGAAGACCTGTGTCAGAGTCTACGGGAAGCCTTTCGCCGAGGTAAGCGGAGCAGCATAGTAATAGTGGCTGAAGGTAATGAGGTAGGACATACTGTCCAGATTGCCCAATATGTCAATTACCGCCTGAAGGTTGACTGTCGTGTTTGCGTCCTGGGCCATTTACAAAGGGGAGGGGAACCATCGGCCAGGGATAGGCTACTAGCCAGTAAGCTGGGTATGGCTGCCATTGAAGCCATACTTAACGGTAACGGAGGTTGTATGGTCGGAGAGGTAAAGGGCGACATCGTACATAGTCCCCTGCACGAATCTTGGGAGAAAACCAAGGAGATAAGTAAATACTGGCTAGATGCGCTGAAGGTGTTAGCCAAATAGGCAGCTAAGGGTTATTCAGGAGAAACCGAAAGAAATAAAGTGGGGAGGCTTACTCACAAGCCTCCCCACTGATTTTTCCTCCGGCCCAACTCACTCGCGGTGTTCACCACCGTATAGGGTCTCTCGTTATGAGACTGACCTCTGACTCGCTATCACGAGTCGAGCCCAGAGTTCCGAGCGCCCCGCCCTTAGGCAGGGCATCAACTGTCTACTTGCCATACTCCAAATAATATCCGAAGCTTCATAGTGCACCTCCAAACTATTATCGGGTGCCACCTGGCTTCATCTTAATTATGCCACCGTTAGCCTGGCTTGTCAAGTGAGTGTAACCCCCAATTTTGCGGCTGTGGCGAGAAAGATATAGCCAGACTGGATAGCGCGACCAGGGCTAAGCGCAGATAGGAAGCGCCTTACCCTGACTGGCGGTCAGACTCCTATCGCAATATGCTATTATAGGGTAGCACTTCACCAAGTGAAGACCGGACTAATTCTTAACGGAGGCATAAATGACGACAACCATTCTTCTCGTCCGCCATGGGCAGACCCGGTCAAACGTCACCGGCTTCTATATGGGCTGGTCAAACGAAGACCTTGATGACGTAGGCTACGCCCAGGTACGCAGTCTGTCTTCCCGGTTGACCAGCCTGCCCATAGCCTCGGTCTATACCAGTCCGCTCAAGAGAGCCTATACCACGGCTACGCTCCTCGCCAGCACGCACAACCTTGATTTGAAGGTCTTGGATGACTTAATCGAAATCCGACTCGGCGACTGGCAGGGACTACATATGGATGAAATCAAGCAAAGATGGCCGGAGCTTTGGCGCCAAACGAGAACCGACCCGTCAGAGATTACCATGCCTAACGGCGAAAGCTTACGCCAGGTAACCGAGCGGGCGATTCGCGCCTTTGAGATGGTCGCAGCGGCTAACCAGGGCAAACAAGCCATAATGGTAACTCACGATGCTGTTATCAGGGCAATAGTGGCACACGTTCTTGGCGTGCCGAACAGTATTTACCGTCGGTTTGAGATAAACAACGCATCGCTCACTGTGATTCGAATCACCAAGGGTGAAGCAAGGCTTATCGCTCTAAACGACACCGCAAATCTCGAAGCCTGGGGCAATATCACTCCTTCACCGCAACCGCAGCCATAAAAGGAAATAAGTAAGCAGCAAGTTTGTAAAATAACCTGAGCTGCTGCGCCGGGGGAAAACGTTCGGTCAGACTTTGAGCCAGTCTCATCTCCCTCAACACCGTTTATATAGCTCCATTTCTTTCCGGTCCTCAGCCATGATTAGCCTGGGCTCGGTCAGCTCTTGGATTTCATCCGGCGTCCAACCCGGTGCGTACTCCTTGAGCACCAGCCCTCGTCCTGTTACCTCGATGACGGCCAGGTCGGTAACAATCAAATCTACGCACCCCCTAGCTGTAAGGGGATAAGTGCATTCCTTCACAATCTTGAATTTATTATCTTTAGTGGTGTGTTCCATAGTAACGATGGTCTTACGGGTGCCAATAACTAAATCCATAGCTCCACCCATACCGCCGCTCCTGCCTGGAGCCGACCAGTTAGCCAGATCCCCTGCTTCCGATACCTGTAGTGCTCCCAGGACGGCAATGTCAATATGCCCACCCCGGATCATACCGAAGGAGGTAGCGTGGTCAAAGAAAGACATCCCCGGCTGCCGGCTAACAAACTGACCTGAAGCATTAATCAGACAGAAGTCCCGCTGGTCTCGCTTGTCCTCAGTCAGGACCGGACCAAAGCCGAGGGCTCCGTTTTCGGTATGAAATATTATCCTCCTGCCCTCAGGCATCGCGAGCGAGCATAAGCCCGGCATGCCGAACCCCAGGTTTACCACAGCACCATCAGGGAATTCTTTAGCTGCTCTCAAGGCAATCGTCATTTCGTCCAGCCGCGGCTTCATCTCTCCTCCTTGGTAATCTTTACTATCCGGTCAACAAATATCCCCGGGGTTACGATAACCTCGGGCTCCAATTCGCCGACCTCGACAATGTCTTGAACCTCGGCAACGGTGATATCGGCGGCTGGTGCCATGACGGCATTAAAGCTCCGAGTGTCACCCCGATAAACCAGATTGCCAAACCTATCAGCTTTATAGGCTTTGATTAAGGCATAGTCCGCCCTGAGCGGCATCTCGAGTAGATACTCCTCACCGTCAATAATCCTTTTCTCCTTGCCTTCGGCAATTAATGTGCTGACTCCCGTCCTAACGTAAAAGCCCCCAATGCCAAACCCACCAGCACGAATTCTTTCGGCTAAGGTTCCCTGAGGAACAAACTCTATCTCTACCTCACCAGCCAGGATAGCCTTCTCAGCCACAGTGTTCGGGAAGGTGATAGTGCTTATGAACTTTTTCACCTGCCTGTTTTCTACAAGCAAATTGACATCTGTCCACTGAGTTATCCCCCAAAGTTCGAGGGCTAGCCGGCCACCGGGCCCGGGAGTGTTGACTATAACAGTAAGACCTTTGCAACCATGGTGCCTAAGGGCTCGGATAAGATTAAAGGGCAAATCGGCAGCTACTCCAAAACCCCCTAACATAATAGTAGCCCCATCAGAGATGTCGGCCACTGCCTGTTCAAAGCTTTCGATTACTTTATCTCTAGCCATTTCCCTTCTTCGCTTACCTCCTATTCAAGGATAGACTCCTCCCGATGCGAAAGTCAATGTGTATGCCCGCCTCAGACGAGCAATGCTTCCCGGCCAGTTCACTGGCATCTACGCATCGTCAGTTGTAGCCCTGAGCCGCCAGTAGTATACTACATTGAATAGCCACGAGAGCGAAAGACCAAAGTGCCGGCTGCCTCGAGCTGAGTGGTACACTTAAGTATAAATAATGGCTTGACACGAGACCATCAAGCCATTATTCTACTTGATGGTCTGAAACAGGACAGAGGCTTCAATTCCGATAAGAAGAGGGATTCAATGGCCGAACCAATGACTGCAGCAACAGGCTACCATATTCTGGCAGACCTGTGGGGATGCCCTCTAACATACCTGGAGGAAGCGCCTCGACTCAAGCAAATCCTGCTTGATGCAGCGAAGAAGGTCGGCTTCAATGTTGTTGGCGAAAGTTGCTATCAATTCAAGCCAACGGGAGCGACTGCCGTTCTGCTGCTTGAGTCATCGCACATCTGCGCCCACAGCTGGCCGGAACATAACTTCGTTGCCCTGGACATCTACAGTTGTAGCGGCGAGATGAAGGCAAAACAGGCCATGGAATACCTCGTTCAAGTGCTAAAACCGAAAGAGGTCAAGGTACGGGAAGTGGAGAGGTTCAGGTGACGGATGACGCCATGGAAAATCATGTGGCAACCTTGCTAAGCCGGGCCGAGCGCTTTAAGCATTTCCCGGTTTCCAGGCTCGATTTGGCAAGGTTCCTGGCGCATTTGTATGAGGCGCAGCCAATTGACTTGTGGGATTTCACCAAAGAATCTGATGCCTACGTAAGGGTAATCCTCTCCCTTTTGTTTGTGCTTGAGAAGAACGGCTTTGTGTCAGTAGCCAGCGATGGTAAATTGAAGCTAACTAGGCAAGGATTGAAGCTGGCCAAGTATTTATCAGTCAAGAGAATAGCCAAGCCATTTACTTCATCAAAGCCAAGAATCGGACTGAGGCTCACGCCCAAATTCAAAATGATTCTGGAGACAATAAGGGAGTTATACCAAAAGGTCACTCCGCAGAATATCTATGACCAGGCACCACTTTTGCCGGAATCCGCTGTTTATAAGGTGGCTTATGCCATAAGCAAGGGAGACGCTACTAACAAGAGCGTGGTTTGCATTGGCGATGACGACCTGACATCGGTAATCTTCGCCTTGAGTGGTGCGCCGAAAAGAGTGCTCGCCATTGATATTGATAAATACCTACTGGAAGTAATCGAGGAATACAGCGAACGGAACAGGCTCGGCATCGAAACATTGCAGCACGACTTAAAGAAACCCACCCCCAGCGAATATAGGAACAGCTTTGATTTGTTTGTGACCGAACCGCCTGACACCATAGCCGGCGTTACCCTTTTTGTCTCCCGAGGAGCAGAGCTATTAAAGAATACCGAGGGTATGATTGGTTATTGCGGTATTTCTGTAACCGCTTGCCCCCCACTGGGATTGCTTCAGATACAAAGGGACTTTACATCAATGGGCCTGGTGATAACTGACCGGATACCAAAGTATAGTGATTATCCACCACATCGAACCGAATTAAAGCATATTGAGGTACCTGACTGCTATGATGCGTTTTACCCACCCGACAAGGTGTGGTATTCCGCCGACTTGCTCAGGTTGAAAACAACCAGGGAAACAAAGCCGCTCTTCACCGATGTTTTCAAAGGCAAGCTGGCAAATTACAAAGATGATTCTCAGCGCTTTCAGTAGCAGCCGTTTTCTGACTTACGAATGCCTCTATCCCTTGGCCGTAATTGCGGGTTGTAAAAGAGTCGAGCATTGCCTGAAGAGAAGGAGACCGGATGGATTTTTCACTCGAAGGTAAAACAGCCTTAATAACCGGCGGCAGCCGTGGCATAGGCCGAGCCACCGCCTTAGCCTTTGCTCAAGCCGGGGCCGACATTGCCGTAGCCAGCCGGAAGCTCCCTGAATTAGAAAAGGTAGCTCAAGAGATTACCGGATTGGGCAGGAGAGCGCTGGCAGTATCGGCCAATGTAGGCAGAATGGAAGACATAAACAACCTGGTCAACAAAGTCAAGGAGGAGTTCGGCAGAATCGACATACTGGTGAATAACGCCGGCAGTAACCCCACCATGGACACGGCTTTAGAGGTAAACGAGCGCTCCTGGGATATTGTCATGAATGTAAACCTGAGGGGCCTGTTCTTCCTCAGCCAGGCGGTGGCCAAGGTTATGAAAGAGCAAGGCGGGGGACGCATCATCAATGTCACCTCAGCCGCAGGCATCAGACCTCACGTAGTGCCGGTTTACTCCATAAGCAAGTCAGCAGTAATAATGGCCACCAAGGTTATGGCACTGGAGTGGGCGAAATATGGCATCAGAGTTAACGCGGTAGCACCGGGACTGGTCAAGACGCGTTTTAGCGAGGCCCTCTGGGGTAATAAAGAGATACTGGAATACCTTATGCACCGAGTGGCCATGCGGCGCACGGCTGAGCCGGAAGAGATAGTGGGGGCAATGCTCTACCTGGCATCTGACGCCTCACAGTTTGTGACCGGAGCGACACTCAGTATAGACGGTGGAGAGACTATTTAGACCGGGGCAATGTCCAAAACCATCCGGTAGACTAGGTCGGAGAAGCACTGTAGAGCCGTCCCGGAGCGCCACAGCTATTTTGTATTTGTCCAGGCCATTACTGGCTTGACCTGTCGCCATGTAACCTCACCCTCCCCTTCATTCAACCATCAGTGCTATCTGACGGGCATTCACCACGGCCTTATCATGATAGCAGTTGTTGAAGAGCACGTGGAGCTGGCGGGTCGCCGATGCCAGCTCCTTAATCCTGGGCACCCACTCGCGAAGCTCGCCCTCGGTGTAGAGATAGTTAAAGCGCTCGATGACACTGATACCCTTCTTCTCCCACATCTCTCTATTTCTACCGTGGAACCTTACCAGACCAATGTCTGAGGTCGCCTCAACAATGGGCGGCACACTCGACCTGAAGCCCTGAGGCTCATCGACGCAGACAAAGGGCAAATCGTTATCACGCAGGAAGCCCAGCGTACGCTCTCTATTCTTCTCGTTGACCCACGAGTTATGGCGGAACTCGATGGCAATCCTGTATTGCGGCAGCCTTTCCTGGCAGGACAGCATGTAGTCAAATTGTGCCTCACCGGGGTAGAACCAGGGAGGAAACTGAAAGAGCACCACGCCCAGCTTGCCGGCACTGTCCAGCGGCAATAGAGCACGCTCAAAGCGGCTCCAGAGTTCGCCCACTAGCTCCGGCGACATATCCCGAAGGTATATACTTGCCTTTGCCCTGAGTTCAACCGGCAGTGCCTCCTTGATTTCCCTGGGTAGCGCCGTCAATGGTGTTGGGTGCTGGGTGAAAAGCCGGAATGCCTTGACATCAAAGATAAACTTCTCGCCGGTTCTTTCCACCCATAGTCGGCTCGCCCTCTCGTTGGGCAAGGCGTAATATGAGCTATCAACCTCAACCAAGCCAAACTGGCTAGCATAATACTGAAGACGCGCTTCAGCCGAGCGTGCCCAACTGGGGTAGAAGCGACCGCTTTCAATCAGCGTCGGGTCAGTCCAGGAGCAGGTGCCAACCAGTATTTCTCCCATTAGAGCATCGCCACACTATTTCCCTGGTCAATTCTAACAGTCTGCGGCCGGGCAGCCAAGTGCCAGGCATCCGCTTCCAAGACAGCGCAGTTACAGGCAGAGGCCCACAGCAGCTTGACAAAGTGCCAGGATGTGTAGAAAATGGGTACGTTACATCGGCAAAAAATAGTCACGGCTATCGGTCTACAACAAATTAAGGAGGTCCTAATGAGAGGTCGCGAGGTATTTGACCAAATATCCGAAGAGGCTTGCCGGGAGCTAGAGGCTATCGTCGGGCCAGAGCATATGACTACCGACCCGGTCATATGCGAGGGCTACACCGGCCGGGGCATGGATCGTGCGATATTCTGGTTCGAGGGAGTATCGCGGAAACCAGCCGCTGTCATCATGCCCAAGAGCAGAGACGAGATAGTCAGAATCGTTAA
>Ga0315279_10010091_pt1 | contig 11150 bp, 10 predicted proteins | sample YL17G06_20_MG_FD_203694 | JGI IMG/M metagenome (GOLD analysis project Ga0315279, IMG submission 203694) | Sediment microbial communities from Yellowstone Lake, YNP, Wyoming, USA - YL17G06_20 | ecosystem: Environmental > Aquatic > Freshwater > Lake > Sediment | place: USA: Wyoming | collected...
AGAAGCAGAAATTATACTCCCTGAAAAGAAATAGATGCATGTTCTTGGTAGCGGGGAGTAGATTTGAACTACTGATCTCTGGGTTATGAGCCCAGCGGGTTAATCCTGGCTACCCCACCCCGCTGCGACGGGTTAGTCTGGGCTGACCATCCATTGAAGTTCACCCCATAGCACCAACCCGCTATAATCTGGCAATATGGAAATTAAAGGTTTCGGGCTTCCTCATCTTCTGTTAAAGACACTACAAGCCTCCTACTCTTTCGGAAGACCCTTCCAGGCTAGGAGACCCCGCAAAGGTATCCCTACTCCAGACTTCCGTGGTCTAGTTGCAGGATTACTGGCAAACAAAAGATTGTGGGTTCCGTTATTTGTGCTTTTTGTGGGGTCGCTGTGCTGGCGTGCTCAATAAGAGGATGAGATGTGCTTTCCTTCGTTCTGTTTCCGTGCCAGTGGATTCTGCAATCAGGTAGTGATCAATAGTGTTTCTTGAAGCACAAAATAATGAATGGACTCAATGAGCTTGATTGCACTGTTTTTGCGAATATCGAACCATCGTCTTCGCGATTTTTCCAAGATTGCAAAAGATATTAGATGGTTGAATCTATGATATTAGGTTGAAAACTGGTGTTCTTTTTGGAAGAACGCGACAGTAGCTACGGGCGTCGCGAGAAGATCGCAAGAGGTGTATATCCTAGAGAAGCAGCGGCAAGACTGGCGTCCATCGTTATCTTCCTCGTTTTGCTGTCAACATCATATGTTATGTGGCTAGCCTATGCTCTAAGCGTCTATCTGAGACCAGCTCGTTCTCCAGATCTGACGCCCGCACTCATGAGACCGGAGATAATTCTGGATGTGACAATTCTTGGGATCCTAAGCTCTGTTGTCTTCTTCGCTATAGTGGGATATGTTATGGGCCCAAAGCTATCTCTACATGGGAGGAAATTGGTGCCTGTCCGAACATGTGATTATCCACTATTCGGCTTAGTCCAATCATGTTCGGAGAAAGCCAGACTTAAACGCACCCCAAAAATCTCGATTGACGAAACCAGCGGAAGCAGCCTTTTTGTAACAGGTTATTCATCCAGAAATGCGCAAATCGTCATCAGCCAAGATCTTGTTTCGACTCTAAGTGAAGACGAACTGAACGCCACAATATGCCACGAACTAGCTCATATCAAAAATGGCGACATGGCTTTGATGACATGGGCAACCACTTTCCAGAGATCCTTGAAGTATTGGCTGGCACTATACTTCGGAGCCATAATCGTAGGAACAACCTTAGTTTATGGATCAATTCATAATACGATTCAATGGTTGCTTTTTTCAGGTCAAGCTCCTTTGGCCGATTGCTCATTGGGAATTATGGCTCCGATGTTCTTTGTCTTCGTCACAATTGCAGTCAACTCAGCTGCTAGAATCAGAGAGTTGTCAGCAGATGACTTTGCCAGCGATTGCACAAATCCTTCAACGTTAATGTCATCAATAAAAAGTGTTGCACTGCAATCCATTGCGTCTTGTATGATCAATGGCAAGGCGAAGATACTGAAGATCCCAAGATTCTGGAAAACATCGCGTGTAGGATATTCATTACAGTCTCACCACCCGAATCTGCATGAACGTTTTGCAAGACTTCGAGAGAGGAAAGAGCAACTTAAGAGACTCCCATTTCCCACATATTGGACAGCAGCTTATTCTGGTCTGGTGGCAGCTCTTGTGATGATTGGAGCCAAGGCTTTCGTTTTTGGCACACCCTTGATTACATACTATGATGGAAACAAGAGCATATCTTACAATATCTGGATGGAGCTTCTGGGAAGAAACGTTTTCTATTTGTGGCTGCTCCCAGCTCAGATAATCTTTATCGTTCTAAACACACTATTTCTCTGGAACTATGCCCGAGAGACGTTTTGGGGGAAAGAGAAGGCCAACCAATTGCTCAGACTCGGCGTTACAAGCGTCTACATGATCAAGAACATAGTTGTTGCTGCCACATGCTACGTTGTCTTTTCTCTCGGATATAACTTGACCAGCGTGCTGGGCGATATCTTTACTGAGCGTCGTGCTGACCTGATATTGGGAGACCAGATGTCCAATTTTGTCGTTCACACAAACGAAGCTTTTCAAGCTGGAGTGCTATGCTTCCTTGTCTTTCTTTTATATCTTTTAGCAGGACCCAGCGATTCAAAACATGCCAAGTAGCACGCCTATTGTTAAACAGTACGAATCTAAATGGCCTTGGACTGCAGAAAGCTCTTGAACACCAGATGACCGAACTAGCCGTACGCCCAAATCAGGTTCATTCTTCTTCGTCAAAAAGAGTCTTCAAGTCTTCTTTCGTTAGATTGGAAGTGTCCATGAAGTTTAGAGCATTCTGAATGTTATCAGGATTCACTGCTTTCTCTAGTGAGACCAAAAGGACACCCTTGTCTGTATCTACAAAAATGAATCCGAAATATTTTTTGCCTACTGTCTTGTCAAGATCATATTTCTTCGCCATACGTTTTGGAATTGTAAGGCGAAATGATCCACCTTGGGCGAAGGGGTCCGACACACCAAGGATGTTTATGATTTTGGCCTCTATCTTCTTCGGTGTCAATGACAAATTTGTTCACACAGTGACTCTCTATATGCTTTCTGTATTAATTTGTTTTGTCTGCCAAAATCATCTTTCAGAAAAACTTTGGAATGTTACTTTAAAAGGAAAATGGCCAGTCCTGCTTAGGATGCTGCAGCGACAAAAAGAATTCCACTGGTTAACAAGGTTAACCTGGTTGGCGATTGTTCGCAGGAACCAAGTATTTTCATGTTCAAGTGTGTTTTGAGGATTAGAGCCTCAGGATAATTGAAATGTGGAAAACAAGAAGTGATTCAAGAAAGCTTGCAGGAATGGCTTTGAGATTCCATCTCTCAGTGGCAAGCGTCTACATAGCTACAGATCTAATGTATGATTATGGTTTGCTTCAACTCCCCACGCCATATGGAGAGATACTGTACTATGGTCGTTACATCGGCATGGTTGTTTGGTACGCTCGAAAATGGTGCAAGAAGCACGAGCTGTTCAAGGATTTGAAAAGGAAAACGCTGAGGCTTTAATGCTTAAAAGAGGAGGTGTTGAAAATGAAAGACAATGAATGTGAATCCAGGTCTCGTAGATCGATGGAGATGCGATTGGAGAAAACATTGAATGCGAAATTGAAAAACCTTGGAATTCCTTCAGGTTGCATCGGGAAGCCAAATTTCGAATTCGGTTTTGAGATGGGTGCTTCGCCGATATGCATACAGTGCAAAGCGACGGTGCCGATAGTCTTTTTCATAAAGAACGGTCAACCTGCGGAGGACATCAATCGCGAAAGAGAAAATACACGGCTCATGAAGAACAAAGATCCAGAGCATTTTGTGACACCCATAACCATACCGCCAGAGGAAGATGGATTGTTTGTTGCTGAATTCTTTGAAGGGGAAAGATTTCATTCAGTCATATTGAACGAAGGTCTCTCAGAAGAACTGAAACTCGATGTCGCAGAAGAAGTATACAAGGCACTGTTCAGGCTGTACGAAGCCAACATGAAGGACATAACCGTCTCAGTTCATAGGGCGCACTTCAAAAGAATAGAAGGAAGACTAAATGACAAAATCAACGGAAATTCTGCCTTTTCAAAATACAAATTCAAGTCATTAATAATCAATGGATTTGATATTCCAAGTGCGTATGTGCTGATCAACAAAGCTAAGAAATACAGGGATCAACTGGAAGCTCGGAAAGCTACCACTGTGCTCGGAGATAGCCAGCCAGATAACGTTCTCATAAAGCTTGCAGAGGAGTTCCGCTTTGTAGACCTGCTTAATCTTGACCCTGAAGGCGACTACAGCGTGGATATCGGCAAGAACAGACACTGGCTCAAAGGCTACATAATCATTAGGCAGATACGAGACGAGAGCTCCGTAGACCCGATATCGTACTTCAAATACGATGAAAATGTTGACAAAGATGGACGCGTGGTAATCAACTACGATTTGAATAGCCGGGTTCCGCCCATAGCTTCGAAGATCTATGCCGTCTTCCGCGAACAACTCGAGGAATTCTCGAAAAGAATAGGTGACGATTGGTGGTATGAGAGAATGCTCTTAGGTTCAGCCAGAGCCTGGATCGGAGGAATACCATACCATCAGAGCCACGAGTTGGCAGTCATAATGCTATGCGAGGGCCTCTTGGAACTCCACAAGTGCGTTGGACAGCTCGAATCAAAATTGGCGGCAAAGAATAGTGAGGAGGTGAAAGCTTGAATGTAGAGTTTTATTCAAACGAGATAGAAATCCAGACGCACAATTCCTTTGAATATACAGATATAACGGAAATGATCAGAAGTGAAGTGAAAAAGAGCAAGATAGCCAACGGAATAGTGCTCGTTAATGTTCTGCACACGACAGCAGCTGTTGTAGTTCAAGAAGCTGACACGACCGTGCACGAAGATGCAATGAGAGTTCTGGAACGGTTAATTCCAAGCAACACATCCTACAAACACTCATACGAAGGACCAGTAAATGGCTCTGCTCATCAAAGGCAACAAATACTAGGCAACTCATGTGCTTTGCCGGTGAAAGACTGTAGTCTGGTCTTGGGCACTTGGCAGAAAGTCTTCTTGATAGAACTCTTCAGACCGATGAGTCGGCACGTTCAGATAACCATACTTGGACCCGGAAAGCAGGAGGAAAACCAATGAGATCCATAGAGGCAGTGATTTTTGACCTCGAAGGAACACTCTTCGACTGCCCACTGCTCTCCCAAAAACACTTAGCAACTATCATAAATCTAATTGCAGCCAAAAAAACCATTTCATTCAGCAAAGCAAAGAATTTGTTTTTCTCTGCCCGATGTGATTTTTCCAAGAAGCTTGGATATGAGCCTGCAATGGTAACCACAGTATTGATGTTGGGCATCAATCGTGCCGACTTCTTTCGGTGCATCGAGTCGACTGACCCATTTCAATTCATCCAATCAGAACACAGACTCAAAGAAATATTGTCACAGCTCAGACAACTGGGCAAAGTGGGTCTCTTGACCAATGTGAGCCGGAAAACAGTAACTGCTATCTTGCACGCCCTTGGATTGGATCCAAACGAATTTGACGCAATCGTTTCCGGGGACGAGGTACCGGAGAACAAGCCTGCATTGGGCCCATTCCTGAAGATGGCTGCGACTCTCCTTGTTCAACCTAATCATATCGTTATGGTTGGTGATAGAACGAACATCGACCTGATTCCTGCAAAGATACTCGGTATGGCAACGATTCTAATAGACAAGTCGAGCAATGTCTCTAGGTTCGCAGACGTTGTAGTGAATGATGTGAGTGAGGTCCACTCAGCAGTTTTGCGTATCGCGCGCGCTTCTACATTGCACCACTAATCGATATTGCCTGTGCCCGTTTCGGAAGGAAAGACAGTGGAAATCTGCACTATCAATTCGTGCTCTCTCTCTAGCAAATCTAGACAATCATGGAACAAGTTTCTTACGATGCTCCTAATCTTGCTGGCTTCGACGTGCCCTTTTCTTCTAGAATGTTCCAATGTGTTTCTTATTTCCGAGAGAGACAGCTTGCCCGCTCGTTTGTCGTCTACATATTCATTCGGATCGGCCACGGTTTTCTCACGAATGACTTTGTAACCCCAAATGAAGCTTTTCTCAAAATCCCCTTCCAAAAAGCAACGCAAAGATTCATCGAAATAATACTGCAGCAGATCTAGGTCACTCTGCGCATTTGGATACTTCACCAGTATCTTTGCCCATAATTCTGACATTTCCTTCTGGAGATTCTGAACTTTGAGCCTGTTGCTTAATGCATATAGCCTGTAGCTTTCATTTACGTAGAGCATACTTGCAGCAACATAGCCAAAGAGAATAACTGAAAAATAGAAGACTTCGACCATCGGATCCAAAACAAATGCCGAGGGATTAACCACCATTAATCCAAGACCAAACAACATCACAGATACAGCCGCAATGCTTCCTCTGCTAAGAGTCGAGAGAGTAATTTTCCAAAACACCACTCTTTTTCTTGTCAAGAAATGAGTGGCAAGCACCAGCAATAGAGACGCAGAGGATGCCACAAGAAGCATAGGTGGTGAGATCAAGGTGTACTTCGCTGTCATTGTTAGAACAAGAAGCAGTGCCCCGAAGAATGGAGACGGAAGACAGAGAAGGTATTTGTAACTGTAAGGAAACGAGGATAAAATAGGGAGCGCGATGGTCCAAAGCATTGCAATAATAAGAAATAGGTTTCCTCTGTTTTGCATATACATGAAAACAAAATAGATGAGTGAGAAAATCAATGAAAGAAACGCAAACATGAAGGACAAATGCCGCTTTTCCATATCATCTTCTATTGATGCATCCTAGTAAAAAATTGTCGTATTTGGAGCACGGGCGGAGAATAGGGGCGCCATGAAGCAATTACTTGCCGACGAGTTTATGATCGATTGTCCTGCCTAGTTCATCGACAACGTCAACATGGAAGCGGTTTTCCGAAAAATATGGCTGAAGACGCACCATCTGACTGCGCACGCGCGCACGAATGAAACGACTCTGTGCTTCAATAATCTTACTCAGTCTTTCGCTCATAGCTTTTTCACCTTCTTATCCCAGGCCTTTGCCTCAGTCTCCAGATTCGGGCGAAAATGCTTAGGTTCTGCGCGAGAAGGTTAACTAAGTCGACATTGTTGAGCAGAGAACAGCGCATGTGTGGCCTGTGCCAAATTCATGCGAACATAGCGTGCGCTTTTGATCCAGCTCAGTTTGGTCTAGATCAGCCTAGAGCGGTACTATTTGCTTTTATGGTTGCACTTTTTGTGGCAGGCATCGCGCGTATCTACAGTGTCAGTTTCTTTGCTCAGATCCGCCATTCTCCTGGAAATTGAAAGTAGGAGTGCACAAACACGGCCTCTACACTTATCTCTCCCGCACAATTCCCTCTTTTTCTGTTCTCAGTAGACTTTCCAAAATCGAGCCAAATCATAAACAATGAAGCGGAGCGTGCCATGACAATTCAAGAGCTATTGTAGCAAGCAGGTCTACTATTCAGTCGGATTCTGTTTTTCCAAGCATTGTAGGATAAACGAAGAGTTGGAATTCTTTGGAGCGCGCGCTCCTTCGCGTGATCTGATGTGGTTGTGCAAAGCGTGCGCGTGCTAACTCGGAACTGGTTAGGACAAGAAAAAACCGAAATATGAGAACGTGTAACACTATTTGAAGCGCGCGTTTGAGACACTGGAGCATTGATGCGAGCGTGATTGCAAAGGAGTTTCGTTACAGAATCTTTCTTGGAATAAGCCTGTTTGTGTTATGCCTCCTAATGTCAGCTATTTTTCTCCCATTACTATATTTTTGGGCATCTCTAGTTATGGTTCCGACATTTGCAATCTACTTCCTAGCATTCGTCTGTAGTTCACTTGTAACCATCACGATTCTGGTAGCTTGTGATTTGACGATAGCAGTGGGATTGATGCGAAATCCCTATGCGCATGTGCTGGCAAAATTAAGGCCGTTGGATCCCGGCGTCGAAACACGCAAGATAGTGTCACAGTTGGCAATGTCTGAGGGACTCGAAGATGTTAGTTTCTTCATTTCAGAAAGTGTCGCTAGCCCATTAACTCTTGGGAAACCATCTGGAGAGAGAATATTAGTTTTTCCCAATCTTGTGGTTGAGACTCTGCAGAAAGATCAGCTTGAAACAGTTGTTCTGCACGAGATTTATCATGCAAAAACAGACGTGCTAGAAAAGACCCAGAGTGTCTTCGATGAGATCTTAATGCACGAACCATTTTCTTGGTCTGCATTGTTGTTTATTGTTTTTGCTCTCTTATTGTGTTTGTTAGCAACAGTCTCTTCATTAGGCTATGCAGGATGGCCAACAACATTCAACCCAATTTGGGCCGCGCTCACTTTAGCAATTCTTGGCTTCGTGGCAGTTTTTGTGTTGCTGACGATAAGGACACTAAGAAAAGAGGGAATGATGTCATCACATTACCACTACGTCAGGGAGCTCTTTGCTGATGCTTATGCTCTGCTGAAAAGCCAGAAGCCTCAGAGTCTAAGAGAGGCAATTAAAGCCTGTCATGAAATAGCGCTTGGTTTGGTTATAACAAAGGGTCTGAGTTCGAAAGGACGTTTGGCTGGCTTGGGGTTCGCAAGCCTGAACAGCAGGCAAGAGGGCGATACAAATCAGACATTGAGAGGTTTGTATACTACCAAAACATTCTATCGCGCGCGCGAGATCGTTTTGTCAGGAGGACAACTGGAACATCCTTCACTGAAGATTCGTCTGTTGTCAACGACGAAGATTGAGAGACTCTTGAATGAAGCTTCTCCATTGTCTGTTCATGCAAGATCTGTGGACACGAATCCTTGGAAAACGCTGGGCTTGCCTCAATCACTGCGGCAATATATTGAACAGCATAGAGATCTAGTCATTTCCTTTCTGGAATACTGCACTCTCAATACTTCAGGATTCAATCTCAAAAAGTGTTCATCGACTCTAGGAGTTGAACCTTTCGGGGTTTTCCAGCTCATAGTGTGGGGGCTCGTCACTGACCACATTAGTTTCCAGAATGAATTATGAACCGCGCTCGACACTTAAAACGCGTGCTCCGTACCACCATTGCTGGTTCGTGGCTTTGAGATCCGCGGTCACATTCATTGAAGAACGAGCAGGAACGAACACCATTTGAGTCTGATTGTCGCCGTCGGAATCCCAAATTGTGTATATGTTAACTGCAGCATAAGCATCAACATACCCCCAGTTATGTAACGTAATATTCACCTTGACCCTGAAATCAGGGAGCTGCGAAGAACCTGCGACGTAAAAATCAGTCTGGCCATTGATTAAGCCTACAGTTGGCAAGCCATGAGAGTATATTCCAAGAGACCATAGGCTCAAAAACGAACCGAGTACAAGATCGCCAACAACAGATAGAAGTATTAGCTTGTTCTTCTTTGAAAACCTATTCTGCACTTTGATCAACAATCTAGTCAATGGCCTATGTTCTTATTCTTTACTCTAGCGCGCGCTCTTTTATTGATTTGAAGTGGTACGTGCTTTCGCACGTGGGAACTTCCCAGGCAACCCTGTTTCCGCTTCTTCGGTTAACTTTGTTGAGCAGAACCTAAGAACTTCCCTAATCATTCAGTCTTTTGAGACAAAGGTCTCAGGGAGGAAAAGATTGATGAAAACGACAAATATGGTGCGGAAGATCCAGAGGATTTTGGACAGTATGACTCAGGTCAATGTGACCGTTCATGCAACGCGTATTCATTCGCTTCTCGACCTTCACGATGGAGAACACAGAATTCAAAACCTGAATCATACCTCAGCGCACGAATGAGGATTAAGATGGTGCGCGCTCTGTTTGAAGCTTCAACTGGATGGACCTAGATTTTGCAAACCTCCAATACTAATGGCTTATATTACGGAAACATATTTGAGAGGCTGTGGGAAAGATGGATGAAACAAAAAGCTCAGCTCTTGTTGCTGACGTTCGTATTGTCGCGAGCATTCATTTTATCGGGCTCTCTGATTGCCGAAGTGCAACTATTTGCATTCTTGTCTTTTTATCCAGCTCAGTTTACTCTAAACCCGTCTAGATTAATATTGTTTGCCTTAATGGTCGCACTTTTTGTGGCGGGAATTCTTTGCTCGGTTCGTGGCTTGATCAATATAGCAGTCCATTTTCGAGACTCAAAAAGACAGCGGTTTGATTCCGCAAAAGTATCAAGTTGCGACAACAACACGAGACTACTAGTTATGAAAGCAGCCGAGAAGGCAGGTGTTGCATATCCGACTGTTTTAGCTGCAGAAAACATCCAGACAGTTGAGACCTTCGGCTCAAATTCAGACCAAGCAGTTGTTCTAGTACCTGTGAATGCCATTAAGCAATTTGAACCAGATGAAATTGAGTGCATTCTGATGCATGAAATGTATCATATTAAAGAAGATGTAGAATATGAGAGTGTAAGACTTGCTGACACCATTGCTTCTAACATCCCGATTAACCTCGTGGTTACGTCAGCGATTGCTTTTGGTTCCATGTTAGTCGGATTCGCATTTGGAACACCACTCTCTCATGTCGCTCCTTTTGATACCATCAACCGCATTTCTGACTATATAGATATATTTGGCTGTCTTTGCATTTGTGCCACACTTTATGCGAGTGCTGAGATAGGGACGATAATCTCTGACAAACACCTTTATGTAAGGGAGTTGTTTGCTGATGCATATGCGGCAATAGAAACTCGAAAACCGCTCAACTTATGGTCAGCAATAAAGAAAATTGGTCGAACGACCGTGTTGAGCCGCACATCTCTAATGGGTTTCTTGGGTTTTTCGGATTCGAACTATGAAGAAAAAAGTCTTTCCGATACGATTAAACTAAGTACGATTTTCTTCACTCGCCTAAGTTTTGGCGAGTACTTTCTAAGAATGCTAATCTTAAGGAGAACATTTGGCACGCACGATACCTATTGTCCACTGAAATATCGGTTGGCACTGCAAAAAAAATTACAGCAACTGCTATTTGGGAGAACGAGAATCGCCATACTTAGACCGAGTGCACGCTTTTGGTTTCTTCCTAGTTCTATCCCTGAGATAGAACCCGAAATGCAAATCCCATTGCCAGTGATGGAAGTCATCCAAGAGTACAAATATGGCGCACGCGCTAGACTAGAGCAACTCCTAAAATACGTTGAGAGAGAAAAGGAAAACTTCAACCTCATGAATTGTTCAAATTCCCTGAGAATTGAGCCTTTCGAGACTTTCCTGCTATTAGTTGCCCTGATTCACTTAAAAGCAATTGACTTTTAGAATTACGTGCCCTCGTAGCGCGCGCTTGAATCCTTTTAGGAAATACAAGCCCATGATATATTAGGATTCTCATTGCAAAAACGTTTTAGTATCACACATGCGTTATCGACGTTGGTGCAAGCAAGATGGATAAACCGTATTTCCGTCAGACCTCCAAGCCAGCTCTTAAAAACCCGATGTTCGTTCAAGGCCTTCCAGGTTTCGGAAATGTTGGAAAAATCGCGGCCCATCTTTTGACAAAGTTCTGCAGCGCAAAACCTTTTGCAGAGTTGTATTCGCCTTCCTTTCCAGATTACGTTT
>Ga0315279_10010092_pt1 | contig 11148 bp, 10 predicted proteins | sample YL17G06_20_MG_FD_203694 | JGI IMG/M metagenome (GOLD analysis project Ga0315279, IMG submission 203694) | Sediment microbial communities from Yellowstone Lake, YNP, Wyoming, USA - YL17G06_20 | ecosystem: Environmental > Aquatic > Freshwater > Lake > Sediment | place: USA: Wyoming | collected...
AAATGGAGATTTCATTCAAAAGAATGAAGAATTGGTTGGATTATTTTGGAATGAACTTTGTTCAGAATCATTGCTCTGGACATGCCACTGGTCTGGATATCAAAGAAATGGTTAAAGAGATTAATCCTAAAGTTTTGTTTCCTATTCATACCGAACATCCTGGAATGTTCAGGAAGTTTGCGAGGACGAAAGTTGTGAAATATGGGAAAGAATATAAAATATAAAGGAGAGGAAGATGAAAAAAATAAAAGCAAGTAAGGGAAGTAATGTAAAGGTAACAGAATATATTAGAGAAGCAAAAAAAGAAATTGAACAAAAAGAAGAAGAACTTAACATAGAAATTCCACAACAACCAGAATTCTTTAAAACACCTATTAGATTTGGAAGCATTCCTGTAGATAAACTCCCTCTTGGATGTGATGAAAAAGAACAATATAGAAAAATTTATCCAAAAATTTCACTTCCCTTTCAGGTTGTAGAAAAAATTTCATTTGGACATAAAGAATTAGAATCAAACAGGCTAATCTTTGGGGATAATTTACATATAATGAGAGCTTTACCTTCTAATTTCATTGACCTTATTTATATTGACCCACCATTCTTTTCTGGAAGAAATTATAACATAGTTTTTGGGGACCAAAATGAGTTAAGAAGTTTTACAGACATTTGGGAAGGTGGGATGCCAGGATATCTCACTTGGTTAAATGCAAGACTTCTTGAAATGAAGAGATTATTAAAATCGACAGGTTCAATTTACATTCATTGCGATTGGCACGCTTCTCATTATATAAAGCAGGAAATGGATAAAATATTTGGATATGAGAACTTTAGAAATGAAATTGTTTGGTTAAGAAAAACAAGTTCTGCATCTAAAACAAGTATGGCTAATTCTCATGATATAATATTATATTATACGAAATCAGACAATTTTACATTTAATCAGCAGTATTTAGAATACTCTGAAGAATATGTAAAAAGTCAATATACACATAAAGATGATAAAGGTATATATAGAATTCATGACGTAGTTGCTAATCCTGCGTTGGGAGGCAATAGCCCACGATATCCTTACAAAGGATATATGCCCAAAACAAGATGGTTAATGTCAAAGGACAAATTAGAAGACCTAGACAGAGCAGGAAAAATTCTTTGGTCAAAAAGTGGGAAGCCATACAGGAAGTTATATCTTCACGAGATGCAAGGTCAGCCTTTAAACGATATATGGAATGATATACCAATTTCATTGGGAAAAGAAAAAATAGGATATCCAACACAAAAACCCGAAGAGTTGTTAACAAGAATAATAAAAGTGGCATCTGATAAAGGTGATATAGTTGCAGACTTCTTTTGTGGCGGAGGAACAACACCATTTATTGCTCAAACATTAGGTAGAAGATGGATAGTTTGTGATATTTCTAAAATTGCAATTTCTGTAACACGTGATAGAATACTAAGAGAAATTTCGAATGCTGAAAATAAAAAAGAAATTCAACAAACTTTTGGTAAGGTTCCTGATATTTCTATAGAGCATTGGGGAATATATGAAGTTCCACAATTAGTAAAAATGAATGAGGAAACATTTAGAAATTTTATTATTGCTGCATATAATGGAAGACTTACAACGTCAGAAGGTTTAATTCATGGATATAAAAATCAGATTCCTATATTTGTAGGAAGTTCTTCTCAAGACAAACCGATTACTGAAATAGATGTAATAAATTTTGCTAAAGATATAGTAAAAAAGAAGGGTCATCACCAAGGAATTATGATTGCTTGGGCATTTACTCCTGGAGCACAAATTTCAGCACAACAATTAGAAGTACAACATGCGTTAGCAATAGATTTTGTTAAAATACAACTAATACCTATAGAATCAAAAGATTTTAGGGAACATGTTACATCGAAACACCCCGAATACAGAAATTTACTTAAATTCATTCTTCCTCCTCAAGTTAGAATATCTACAAAGAAAATAAAGGACTTGGAGTACATGTTTGATGTTTCAGAATCTGTATCATTAAATCCTGGAGGAAAAATTATTAATGTTCAATGGGACTTTACATATAATGGAGAGAGATTTGTTTCAACACCAGAATACTCATTCTTAGGAATGAAAGATAATAAACCTATTTTAAAAGTAATTTATAAATTTAATTCTTTTGGAAAAAAGAAAATTGCTTGTAAAGTTCAGGATGATGAAGGTGGTGAAAAAATAGAAATATTTGAGTGTGATGTAAAATGAAACTAACAGATTTGGGAAAAGCTTATGAGAATTGGAAACAGGAAAACTATCCTGAAATTAAAGATGAAACAAGGAGATTTATTGAACATTTACTTGACTACAATAAAGAGATTAAATTATGGAAAATACAAACAGAAGCTTTATTAAAGACTATTTATTCTTATGAAGTTTTAGGTAAAAATAATCTTCTATTGAACATAGTTACAGGCGGTGGTAAAACAGCTATTATAGGTGGTTGCATAGCTTGGTTAAAAATGTGTCACTCTATTGATAAATTTCTGATTTTAGTTCCGAATATAATTGTCAGAGATAGATTACAAAAAGATTTTCTTCCAGAAGAAAATGAGAAGTCAGTTTTTGAAAAATTTGATTTCTTTCCTAAAGAATATAAGCATCTTGAAAATGAGTTAAATGCTCATACACTTGAGTCTGGAGCAAGACCGCAAGGTATATTAGAATCTGGAATTATTTTAGGTAACATACAACAATTTTATGAAAGTAATATTTCTGGTAAAAGAAATTTAGATTGGTTTTTGAACAAGACTGGCAATTTTGCTATATTTAATGATGAAGCACATAATACTCCTGCACTTGAATATACCATAGTTTTGAAAACTTTAATGCATAAGACTTTATTTAGATTAGACACTACTGCTACACCAGATAGAGCTGATGGTAAAACTCCAGACTCTGAAATGATAGAATTTTATGGTATTTCACAAGCATTAGATGATGGCATAGTAAAGTCAGTCGTTGTATATCAACCAGACTCTAAAATTGTAGAGTTAACTTATACAAATAAAATAACTGGAGAGAAAAAGAAAGTCACAGAATTAGATAAGGAATTTGAAGAAGCTGAAGCAAATGTAAAACCCTTTCAATGGATTATGGATAAAGAACCTATGATGAAACAAATAGCAATCGCTCTAAAAAGATTTGAAGAACAAAGAAGAAGGTCGAAAGAAAGATACAAACCGGTATTATTTATAGTAACTATGAGGATTGATGAAGGAAAAAGGGTAAGAGAAATTTTAGAAAAAGAATTTAGTTTGGGAAAAGATAAAGTATTGCTTGTTACAGAAGATACAGCCGATGAACAAGTTGGTTGGAAGCCAGACGGAGAACCATTAACAGCAAGAGAAGCTGCAACAAATCTTGGAAAAATTGATAATCCTTTTGAAATAGTAATTAGCGTTTTGATGTTAAGAGAAGGGTGGGACGTTCCAGAAGTTTCTGTAATACTTCTTTTAAGAAAATTTTGCTCTGAAGTTTATGGGCAACAGGTTATCGGTAGAGGATTGAGAAAAATAAGGCAGGGTGACGAGAGACAAATATTAGCAGTAGTAGACCATCCAAAATTACTTCATGACTGGTTATGGAGAAAAGTAGGAGCAAGTGGTGTTAGAAAAGTTGATACAGAAGATGTTTTGGGCGATGAAGATATACCTCAAACTCCAAAAATACAAAAATTGATGATACCAGAAAATTTAATAGAAATTCCATCTCCTGAATATGAAACTAAAATTGATTTTGAAGCAATATTAAAAAAAATTCCAAAAAAAGAAATTATGAAAAATTGGAAACAGATTTTAGATTCCGTTAAATATGACAAAGATAAATGGACGATAAGTAAAACAAAAATAGAACAAATGAGAAAACTGTATGTAGATAAAGAGAGAAGAATGGAAGTTTTATCAGGAGAAGATATTGACTTAACTAATATTCAAGAAGAAACAAAAGAGTTAACAAGGGATGAATTAGAAGAATTGTTTAAAGGACAAATAGTTGAAATGACTTCAAGTTTATTATTTGAAGCTGGCTATGGTGGTTTAAGGAAAGGAGAACTTTATAATGTTATTATCGACCATATTAAACAAAAATTATTTGGTGGAAAGAATTTATCAGAAGTTAAAAAAGAAGAAATTGAAATAGTTCTTGATAATTTAGAAGAAATAAAAAAGAATTTTACTAAACCTATTATAGAAGGTATTTTAGGTGGTAAAGATGCCGACAAGTGAAAGAGGAGAATTTGAAGACGCTAAGAAAAGTCCTTATAATTTTGAGTATTACGACTCGTCATGGGAACTTGAAATTATGAAGAAATTTGAAAAAGACCCAGATATAGTAAAATGGACCAAAAATCATGGTATAGTTATTCCATATTGGGATGAGGATGGAAAACTTAGAGGGTTTAAACCTGACTTTTTAGTAGAAAAAAAAGATGGTTCAAAAGAAATAGTGGAAATGAAGGGTAGACATCTATTACCTCAATTTAAAAGAAAAATGGAAGCAGCCCAAGGGTGGTGTAAAGCAAGGAAAATGAGCTTTAGATTAATAACCAAGTATTAAAATGATTAAATGCCAGAAAATAGAACTATAAAATGTCCAATTTGTCAAAAAGGAGATATAATTACTCTTTATACACCAAGAACAATGATTACTACATACGGAAGAGCTGCTTCAAATAAAAAGGCTATAACGTATTTTAAAGATGAAAAATATACTATCATATCAGAGAAATGTCCTAGTTGTGGCAATTCTAAAAAGAAAATAGAAAAAGTCTTAAAACATGGCAAAGAACAATCAAACGAAGAAGTTCTTAGAAGGCTTAAGGAAGCTGGACTGGATCCATCTAAGCTAAAGTAGTTATGTTTAACTCTTTACATTTAAATCCTAATTTTTTCAATTATTTTTATGGTTGTTAGAGAAGAGGATGTTATAATAATACCTTGGGATGAGGAAATGTATAATCGAGCCGTCGAAAGAGCTCGCCTCAAACAAAAGTGGCTTGATACTTGGAAAAAGAGGTCTGAAGAAGAAAGATTTCAGAACTTCTTAGATGGTCAGCTAGGCGAAGAAGGTTTCAGAAAATTTCTAGAAAAAGAAGGTATAAAATATGAATATTACGATGATATCAGAACAGATGATTTTAAAGAAAAGGATAAGTTTGATTTTAAAGTCTTTGATGCTAACGGGAAAGAAATAGAAGTAAACGTTAAATCTTCAAAACTTAAAAAGACAATAGTAGATACTGTCGATCAGAATAACATCTTGGCATACCCTTCTGAAGTCAAACCTATTAACACACAGCCGTTCATAGATTATAAAAACAAAAATACTATTCTGACAGGATGGGCGAATGAAGAAGAGATGCTAGCATCGCCGCCAAAAGCATTGCCTGGAGATTATTCTGATGAACCTTCAGAGACACATCAAAAAAGAATAAAAGATTCACGACCTCTAAATACAATAAAAGAAACATTGGGGCTGACCAAGCAACCTAATTCGAAAATAGGACTTAAACGCTGGTTATTTTGGATAAGTAATTTTATGCCATTTTAACTAATTGAACTTTTTCTGGCTGTTTTATCAGTTTAATGTTATACTTGTTCATAAGCTCTTGGAACTTTGGTAGGAATTCTTCCATGTTATTAAAAAACACATGATCGTGCTTTATCTCTCTTGACTTCATTGCTACAATATGTATTGCTCCGGAAGCCCATGCAGTCCTATTATCAGCTGACTTTGGGAGGTTATTTGTCCAAAATTGAACTGTAAATTTTATCATCCTTTCTCCCCAATTAGCTTTTCTTTCTTTTACCATTAAATCACCTAATAATTATTATTAGTAAGTTATATATAAACTTTTGTATTAACTCTTTAATAAACTTTTGTATTAACTCTTTAATAAACTTATTATTAGAGTTTTAATGTAATTTATAATAACATTTCGGAAGCCTTTTAAATCTATTTTACCACTATAGGTGGTAAACTTGCCAGAAGAAGTTCTTAAAAGACTTCAAGAAGCTGGATTGCCTACAAAGTTTACTACGAAGTCTTAGACTTTTTTATTTTGTCAACTAAAATCTGAAATTTAATATATTTTATTATTGTTTCTATTAATTTTTCATTTTTGCTCATAAGAAAATTTTCAATAAACAGTAGCTTAATGCTTTATTACCACTTACGGTGGTAAACGAAGTTTAATAGTTTAAAGGACGTCAAATCTTCTTTCTATTCTTCAGAGAAGAACTTCTTCCTGCCCGTTTTTATCCAGCATTCATAGCAGTATTTCCAGTGTGGCTGCGGAGGATTAAATTCCTTACCGCATCCAGCACATTTAGGCATAATTATAATTTCGTTGTGCCCCTTAAATTTAATATGACGGATGTATTCTCAAAAGAAAAGAGAAGCTGGGTGATGAGCAGGATAAAATCCGAGAGCAAATTAGAAAATAAGCTTGCGATATTACTAAGGAAAAACAAAATAAAATTTGTAAGACATCCGAAGATTCTTGGCAAGCCTGACTTCAGGATAAAAAACACCAATATAGTCATCTTTATTGACGGATGCTTCTGGCACAAATGCTCAAAGCATTTCATAGAACCGAAGTCAAAAAAGAAATTCTGGGCAGAGAAAATAGGAAGTAACGTTAAAAGGGACGTGGAAGTCAATAGAAGATTGAAAGTGGAAGGCTACAGAGTTCTTAGATTCTGGGAGCATGATATAGAAAAAAGACCTTATTATGCTGTTAAAAAGTTGAAAGCAATATCAGAATCCGTATGACCGTATTTTCTCTGCAAACGGCTGTATCATCTTTGGAGGTGCTGCATTTCCTATTGCAATGTAGCTTCTCTTTCCAATTCCAAAGCGTCTGGAATCCAGACCTTGAATTCTTGCGCATTCCTTCTCTGTCAGCATCCTTATTTCACTCTCGGAATATCTTACCAAAGCGTTGGCACCATCCTTCCAGTACCTTGCCGGTATCGTGTAGGACTGTTGGTCTGTCTTCAGAAACTGCCACCTGAAACCCCACCCTTTCTCCCTGTTTATTCTCTCTCTCCTAGCAAACCCCTTAATCAGCCTATCTGAGTAGAAGTATTTACCGTCCACACGACCCTTGTTCAGCAATACCTTGCCTAAAACGGTTGGCCTTACATTTGAAGGTGTAAAATCAAAATCTATGCCCTTGCTGTTACCAACTATTATTATCCTGTTTCTCTTTTGTGGTACGCCGAAATCCGCCGCATTCACAAAGAAGTGCTTTAGCTTGAACTCAGGGGCGAATGAGTCGTAAATTTCATCAAGTGCTTTCTTGCCATCCGGCAGTCTGGCTGATGCTAGACCTCTGACATTTTCGATAAGAATCCAAGACGGCATCAGTTCCTTTGCGATCCTGACAAACTCGTAAAAGAGCGTGTTTCTTGGGTCGTCATGCCTTCTTCTTCCGGCGATGCTAAAGCCTTGGCACGGCGTACCACCTACAAGAACATTTATTCTCTTTGAACCTACAATTTCTAGAATTCTGCCTGCAGTCATATTCCTTATATCTTCAACGATGATTTTGGCTTTTGGAAATTGCCTATTGAATATCCTTGCTGGATATTCATCAAAATCAATCCCAAGAAGAACTTTGAAGCCAGCGTTCTGGAACCCTTTGCTTATACCACCTACACCGCAAAATGCATCAACTAGAGTAGGCTTCATATTATTTTATATTGTTTTCATTGTTAAATAATAATATGGTGCTTTTTTGTTTAAAGAAGACATAAAAAAAGCGGAGCAAATAGGATCTCTGAGGTTCACAATAAACGGAAATATAATTTCGGAACTTGGTGAGGAGTCTATATCGAATCCTTCTATTGCTATATCAGAACTTTTAAAAAATTCTTATGACGCAAATGCAGAAAATGTAGATTTAATTTTTTCAAACATAGAAAAAAATGACACTAAAATAGCAATATCTGATGATGGCGATGGAATGGATTATTCGGAATTAAAAGAAAAATGGATGGATATAGGTTCTCCGCATAAGAAGGAAATTAAAACTAGTGGAAGAGTACTTGTTGGTGCCAAGGGTATAGGTAGATTTGCTTCACATTGTTTAGGAAACAATTTGAAGTTAATAACCGGTTCTAAAAATGAACATTATGGGTACAGACTATTTTTTGATTGGAAGAAATTTGATCCAAAGATAAAGGTTACAGATGTTGACGTATGCACTGAAAAATTTGAAAAGAAGGTTTCTTCCAAAGGTACTACTCTTATTATAAGTGATTTGAAAAAAAATTGGAACGATAATGAAAGTTTGAGATGCCTTCTAAAAGACATTTATCTTTTAACGCATCCTATAAGTCCTCCAAAAAAATTTAAGATAAAGGAAAATATTTCTAAAAAAATTAAATTGAATAAACTAAATAAAACCTTCCTAGATAGAGCTGCGTACCATTTAAAAATAAAATTGTCCAAGAAAAAGGAATTAACATTTGAGTTTTACAAAAACAATATTCTAGTTAAGAAGGATAAAGAAGAGCTAAAGGAAAACTTGAATTGTGGTGATACTTGTTTTGATTTCTTTTTCTATTATAAATCTGCACGTTCTTGGAAAGACAATTTGAATAAAAAAATTACAAAAAAGGAACTCGAAGAAATAAGTGATATGCTGGATATTTATGGCGGAATAAAACTCTATAGAGACAAATTCAGAGTAAAGCCATATGGAGATAAAGATGCTGATTGGATAGGTTTAGATAAATGGTCTAGAGATAATAGCTTCGTTCCAGGAAACACTCAATCAATAGGTTTCGTTTCTATTACAAAACTCTTAAACTCAAAAATTGTCGACACGACAACAAGAGAAGGCGTTATAGCTACAATAGAATATTTTGATATTGTTAGATTTATTACGACTTCTATCAAAAAGTTTGTTGAACTAAGAAAAGAAGTAGAATCTCACAAAGCTAAAGCTAGAAAAACTAAGATTATAAAGAAAAAGAAGATAGAAGTTCTGGAACCGAAAGCACAAGAGCCTATAACAGTTTCAGAAACACCCTTTATTAGGGTTTCTGGAAATTTTCCAAACTCGCACTATGATCAAATTATTTACGAAATAAATGAATGTGAATCTAGGAATCTACCAAATGCAGCATTTTGGCTATGCCGAAAGATTGTCGAAAATTTTGTTTTTCATATTTTAGAAAAAAAGTTCCCAAAAAGAGTTGAATTTTGGTACGATTGTAGTAACAATAGAAATCTTTCGTTTTCAAGATTAATAGAAACTCTATATGAAAACAGAGGATATTTTAGGGTAGATGTTCAAAATTATATAGTTCAATTTAAAACGGATGTCGGTAAATTTAAAAGGGATGTTGATGCCGCGATTCATAGAAATTATGTTTATCTTTCTGATAAATCGGAGTTGCAACAATATAAAATAAATAAAATATTACAATTGTTATTTGATATTTATTCTAGAGCATAACCTTTTTTGTGAGACATACGAAAATTCTCAAATCCCAATTTTCCTAAGCAAAACCTTCACTTTTCTCACGAACTCTCACATTTGAGCGTGAGGTCACGGCTCATCGGCTTGTCTAACATATATGTTATGCTATACATATTACGTTACTACTAACACAATATATCTATCGTAATATATTCACTAGCCTATACCTATAACATCATATATCACAGGAAACAATAGTCGTAAAGTATATAGGCAAAACAATAAATTGCGAAATATAGCTTGTTAGCATTTTTCAGTGATAATTTTTCTGTTTGTCATTTAATCGTAGTGTGAAACTCTTCAAGTATGCGGGTCATATAGCCGTGAAAGGCCCCAGGATCAAGAAAATAGTGAGTCTCATAGTTTTTCCTGTCCTTGGTCGTATAAATGCGTTTTTCCTTCACCAGCTGGACCTTCTTAAGCGGATTAACGACGAAGTAGAACGTTCTTTTCGGCTTTTGATACCTGTCAAAGGCTATGCCAATCATGCGGCAGAGTTCCTGATACTCGAGGGACTGTTTCTCCTTGAGAATATTGATAAGTTTCTCTGCCATATCGCGTATGTGAGCGTTTCTAGCAGACTTACCATACAACCAAACCAATAATTCACTCATAAAACCACTAATTATCTAGATTAATATCAACTGTCCTGATTTAAAAAAATTGTTATTTTGTACAATACAGGTGTATGCATGGCTCATATATCTCACTAAATGACCATGATGCTATGGTAAACACATAATGGAGAACATAGAAATGAACATCAACTGTCCGAGCATTTTTTCTGTATATAAACCTTACGAAATCGTTAGGTGAGAACTCTCACTTTCTATTATTTTTCTAATGTGATCTCTTTGATATTCGCACCAAGCTTGCCGAATTTCCTTCTTATTCCCTCAAAGTCATGCGCGATATCTATCCCATTGTCTGTAAGTTTGACCAATTTTACTCTTCCTTTCTTCTCGAACTCGACTAGACCAAGGCGTCTGAACATATCCAAGACTTTAACTGTATGTGAATATGTGCAATCAACGACTTTTGACACTTGAGTTGCGTATCTGATCTCTTCATTCTTCAAACTTGTCAGCATTTTTACGGGCTTTGGGTGTAGAAATAGTAATTCAAAAAGATTTTTCTGAACTTTCTTCATTGCCACGTAATTTCACCTATTAAAAAATTATTATTTTTGATATTTAAGCCTAATCTGTAATGCGTATAGTATATATTTCATTACAATATTAGTAAAATATATTTCGTTAACTATTTTCTATCCTATATTTATTACGATTGTTATAACATAATAGATATAATTAAAAATATATATCTTATCACATGTTTATTTTCGTTAGTTAAAAGTCTCACTTTTTCCTCTTCAGGAAGTGAGAAATGCGAGAAAAATAAGAATTCTTCAAAACTTTATCAATCCTCCCATTGTGAGGATTGTCTAAGGAGAAAAGATTTATGACTTCTTGAATCCTTTTGTAATTAGACTCTCTTTGCGTGCATCCTTCTTTACGAGGTAATGTACAGAAGTAATCATCTTTTTTGAAATCCAAGCGCTTGCATCCACAACTTCCTTTATACATGCAACGCTCTTCACCCATAAAAAATTTTAAAGATT
>Ga0315279_10010094_pt1 | contig 11147 bp, 18 predicted proteins | sample YL17G06_20_MG_FD_203694 | JGI IMG/M metagenome (GOLD analysis project Ga0315279, IMG submission 203694) | Sediment microbial communities from Yellowstone Lake, YNP, Wyoming, USA - YL17G06_20 | ecosystem: Environmental > Aquatic > Freshwater > Lake > Sediment | place: USA: Wyoming | collected...
GGGGCAACACAAGGTTGGTCTTTTGCTACATCGATGAAAACACTGGTGACAAAATATTACCCTACCATTAAAACCACACATTATTTAGATCAAAGAGACGATCAGGTAACTTATGACTGTTTTAAAAATGGTGAGACTAATACTAGTGATTTCATTTTTTTTATGGGGCATGGATCTTATGGCTCTATTAAAACCCCTAGTGGCAACAGCATATTTTTAGATAAAGGAAAGTTCGAAGGAGTTTCTGGTGACGTACGGTTTGGAGGCAGAACAAAATGGGGGGTATTCCATTCTTGCTTGACTCTTAATCCTTCTACCTCGAAGCGGATTCCGTATTATCCATATAGCTATAATTATGTCCCTGTTTTCAAAGGTATCCATGCTATATGCGGGTTTGAATCTAATGGGTATAATATAAAATCAGACCAATGTAAAACTTACGGCTGGTTTTGGCAGTGCACTGAAAAATATAAATGTCTCTATGATTTATGGTATGCTTTCGCTACAAATTTTATAAAATTAAATCAACCAATAAATTGTGCCTGGTCCCAGGCTGTTCAGGTCGTGTATGCGGATAACAACCTAGGGTTTTCCACTAAATCTATTGGAGTATTAGGAAAAATATGCACACCATATTGGCAGCAAAAACCGGGGGAGCCTTTTGGATGGAGAACATTCTGCGGTTTTTCCGAAACTTTTCGAGAACGTTTCGATTTTCCTACTCCAATTCAGGATAACAATAGCAGCAGCTATTACGGTGGATTATTAATATCAAACTATTGGGACATGCTATATCCAAAAGCATATGATGTGATGCTATATGAAGTCATATACAAATATGGTAATCCAACATACGGAACTAATAGCCTCGGTATCCCCGACGGCTCTTATTAATAAATCATAACATAATCAACAAAGGATGTCCAAAATGAATATTGCAAAAATTATTCTCTTTGTCACTTTTTCTGTTTTTAGCGTATATTCTCAAAAAGTTACCGTGACCACAGATTCCGCTGTCTATAAATTTATCTCTTCTTACAGAGAAGGTTGCTATCGATCAGGTTTTTTTAAAAATAATGCTATGGAGCGGGCATCCGCTGTTTTGCTAGGTAATTTACCGTCCAAATATGAGGACAACGAACAACCTATAAAATCTTTTTCTAAATGGACGAATAGACTCGATTATGAATACTCGATAAATTGGGTGAGCATGGATTCTTCATTTCTAAAACTCATTACTAAAAAAAAGCAACCAATTTCAATAACTTTCTCGGAAAATGAAGCTTATTTAAATTATATGGATGATTATACTCAGTATATTTTAGATTTTAAAGCAGGAAAATTTAAAACTCTAACAGAACAGGAGCTCATTAAAAAAGCTCAAAATGTCACTGAAGATTTTCTTTCAGCGTTCAAAGGAAGAATTGAAATAAATAGTAATAACGTAAGTTTTTTATCAGAAAGTCCACATGCTGTTGATGTGGTATACCGGAGAATCTTTCGTCATGGACTGCTGCCGTACTCCGTCTCACATATTACCGTGACTGTTGACATCACGGGTAGGATTCAAAGCTTGCGGATTAAATGGCCCTTGTTTACTATGATACGACAGCCAAATGAAACCATATATTTTTCTAAAGCTTTGAGTTTAGCGCAAAACGGTTATGCAAACAGCCTCGAAGCAGAAAAAGATGGCGAGACATTTAGATGTATGAATGCTACTATTAAAGGGATGGCATGTACCTGGAAGTATGCGAATTTAAACGGGAGTGAATTTATTACTCCATGCTATTCATTTCATGCAATTGTAAAATTGGATAATAATGATTCGACGTTATATCAGATCGAAATCCCGAGACTATCTAAATACATTCTTGAATAACAAACAACACTGGAGATCTAAATGAAAACAAAAATTTTGTCTTTTCTGATCGCAGGATTGCTATTAGCAGGATGCACATCCTGCCTCAATGATTCAGGATATACGACCCCGGTACGGTTAGGATCCTGTATTCAGTCGGTGGCTAAAAAAGTGGTAGCAGATTCTTTGCCCTCAGATACTCTGTCTTACGGAGATACGTCACAAATATCTGTGGATTCTACATTCACGATCCAGACCTATAAAGACAGCTCTGTCGTAAAAGTTAATGTCTATGTACCTTGTAATGAAAAATTTGAAGCATCAACAGCTTTTAGGAAAGATACCATTTATCTTACCCTTACACTATTAGAGCGTAATGTGGCCCTCTGTTCATGCTTAAAGTTACTCACGCTAAATTTCAAACCAGGTATAGTAGAAAATATGCAGTATCTTCATTACGTCCTCATAGTAGAATCATCTTCATACGAGAATCCATTCTGCTATCAAAGAATCTATTAGCGAGCTGCTTTCAGAATAAAATATAAATAAAAGAGGTCCTACATAGGACCTCTTTTATTTATGGAATCATTACGATATGCGTATAATTTGAAAAAATAGAGACCATAGACCTTTAAAACAGTATTACAAAAAAGTATATTATAGGTATGAAAAAGCTACATGTATTCATACCTCTCGAGCCTCACGCCGATGAGCATTATCTTATCCAGCTGCATGCTGTGATTTCAGATTATTTTAAACTCCTGGGAAAGCCTAATTTCGAGGCTATTTTCTACCGTAGACACTCCTGTTCACATAACAAAGAGACTCTAATAGCTATCAGTAGAGATTATAATGTCACACGGGAGCGTATACGTCAAATAGCCAAAATAGGCTATTCCCAAATAGTAGGGCTACTAAAAGGGCGGACTCTTAAAAAACCTCATTGTACTGTGCGGGAGGAGATACGAAAATATTTGAGAGACTCCATAGAAAATTACTGTAAAGACGATATCATTATAAAAAAAGATCTCATAGAGAATGCTGAGTCTAAAGATGTGCAGCACTATATATATCATCTCGATATTCTTATGGAGAGTTTAGGATATATAAAAGAAGAATATAAAAGCCAAGGATATTACATAGCATCTAGCAGCCCTATAAAATTGAACGATATATGTAAAAAAATTAAAGAATATCTGAATAAAAAAGCTGTCACAATAAATAAAAATGATTTAATTAAAACTGTTAAGATATCCGTGCCTTTATTAGAAACTGCTTTGAGATTCATGCCTGAGGTTGAACTGGTAGAGTACGGGCGCTATCGTTTAGCATCTGATTCCTTGATCCGCTACTCTGATTTAGCCTATCGTTTGCTTAAAGAGCACGGTAAACCCATGCATTTTAAGGATATCAATAAAGCGGTAGGAGCTGCGGATAGTGTCAATGCCGCTCGTTATAGGACGGATCATAGATTGATAGGGATAGGTAAAACAGGCATGTGGGCTTTAAAAGAATGGGATATGAATAATGATTCGATAATAGATTTGATACGAGATGCTCTCAAATATTTTTCTAAACCGGCTACCTATGACCAAATAATAGCCAGAGTACAAAAGATCCGTCCGGATATATCAAAAGAACAAATAATGGCTAATGTTAGTCTTTATAGAAAACAATTTAAATGGGTGAATAAAGATACAATAGCATTGAGAGAGTGGGCATGGGTAAAAGGAAGATCGCGCATATACAGACATCGCCGTCCTGTAATAAATAGACTGTTTTTTAAAAAAATTGTGGTAAATGCTATTAAAAAAGATACTCTTACTGCGCATGATTTGACTAAAAAAATAGCGCATAATTTTCCTGATGAGAAGATGCAATATATTCAATTGCGTTTATACAGATTACCTGTATTGGATAAGATATATATCAAAGGAATAGCTTATTTTAGGAGACATCCAGAATATAAAAAATACATAGTCCCTAGAAAACTAAAACGATCTTCTATATCAGATGTGGCTATAGAAATTTTATCTAAAAAAGGATCCATGGGTCTTAATAAGTTGATATATTTGGTACAAGAAAAAGGATTCAATAAAGCTTCTATTTATTCTTTTCTCAGAAAAAATAGTAGATTTTCAATAGTGAGAACTGAAGGTGTACGAGTCAGACAAATTTCCCTCTCAAAAAATTGATTATAAAATAGTAAATTTAAAATTCATTCCCATAATAGTATATTAATACTCAGGATGTTTTCATGAGGATAATGATAATCCTACTATTTTCATTGCTATTAGGATGTGCAGCTCCTGTTTTATATGCCTATAAATATGAGGATATCGATAATGACCGGGCTGATATATCTTTTAGGATGCGCTGGGATAATACTTTCTCTCTTAAACTCAAATCCGAATCAGATACCGGCTTTTTATTACTAAAAGCCGCGGGTATCTGGATTATGAGTACACAGTCTGATACAGTACAGATTAGTATTTATGAGAGTAACTTTAAAGATGTCAGTTATGAGTCTGTTTTTTGTTTTCCCTATTTTAAAAAAGTGAGCCCCAACACTTTCAGATTCTGTATCCACGAAATGATCAGTATATGGGGTACGGGCTGTGAGCTGATAGGTTCGCGATGATGATATATACAAAAAAAGAAATTGGGTGATGATGACATCAAACCACTCAGATTATGATAAGATCTATCCTCCTATCCCATATACGGCAGAAGAAGTCCAGAGACTCATTGATCTTTTTGAATCGAGAATGCCTAAGGACGCCGGACCTGATTATCCAGAAAGTACCCTAACAGAATATTTTAAAAACAGAATTTATTCTGGAGTGTTTCAAGGAAATGCTACTAAAGAGCGAAAAGAACGTTTTATGCAATATATGGAAAAAGAATACTATGATATATATAAAGCTATGTTCATAGATAAATTAAAAGACATGCCCCTACTAATAAATAACCGTGATTTGGATTTAGTGGCTCAGTGGCGTTTGGAGATCGCTAAATGACTCGACCGAAAGAATTATATCCGGCAAATTATTATACTCCACAGGAAATGCATATGCTGATAGAGGAACTGCGCAGATTCAATCTTCCTGCTGAAGCAGAAGCCGCTGATTTTTTTAATCGATGTTCAAGTGCGTGGGAAGAAGGATGGAAAGTTGCTCGTATTTCTAGTCTGGGGACACGTTATTTATGGCAGATGTCTTATTTCTATGATAGAGATGCTTTTAACATATATGGGCTATTATTTCATACTCCTTTAGAAGAGATGCCCTTGGCAATCAACTCTGAATTTCCCGCTGATATCATAGCTAAATGGCGTTTGGAGATTGCGAAATGAAGTCATTGGCATACGAAAAACCTAAACAGCTATACGACCAGGATCATTTTACAATAGGAGAGCTGCTCCTACTACACACCCATTTAAAAGAAGAAAGCGGGCATTACTGTCAGATGATAGATAGAAATATTGCAATGTCTATAAAGGCGTCAGATCCCAATGGATTTCTAGAGCGTTTGTTTTATCCTGACCTAGTAGAACTTTTTACGATGCCCCTAGAACAGGTACCACTACATATAAACGATGAGCGGAAACACGAGAGGATCGTGATGAAATGGCGACTGGAGATCGCACGATGAAAAACAGGCATATAGGCGTAGACAAGGCTGTTTTAAAAAACATTCCTCAGTCCTACACCGCAAATGATCTACAACTGCTATGGACAATAATAGAAAAATTTAGTGAAAAAGATTGGAAAGTCTTACGTACTTTTCATGGAATCAGCGTAACACCTCAGAAACCTATTTTTAAATGGTCTAATAAAATAGTGTTTAGAATAGAAGATAAAACCACAAGGGACGATGTAACTATAGGAGCATTTTCTAATTTTATAGATAAACCTTTAGAAAATATGCCTCTACATATAAACGACACAGAGCTATGGTCAAGGACCCTGGCTCTATGGCGTTTAAAGGTGGCAAAATGACCGACCTAGAACAAAAAGCTTATGAATACCTTCCTAATAGCTATAGTAGAGAAGAAGCTTTAAAATTGATAGATATTTTTGAATCTGAATATGGAAAATACATGCCCGCTGTAATTTCCTCCATAGAATATGATAAAAGTAATAAAGCTTTAATAGCTTTGCTATCAGGAGATATAAACAAATTTCTTATTAATTTTTGTTTAGGATTGTTTGCTGATGATGACTATGGCAATAATCCAGCTTTACGTCTGATTTTTAATGAGCCAATAGAAAAAGTACTCCTATACATAAACGATTCTAAAAAATATCTACAAGTCATAGCCCGTTGGAGACTGGCTATAGGAAGGTAACTATCTATGGAAGAATTCGAAGGAAAAGAAGATGTGGTGGACGGGGACACCGCCCTGATAGTCGAGGCCCCTAAAATAAAAAAATCACCAAAAAACAGTCTCAATAGTGATGAAATACAGGGTCCGCCAGAGGATGATAAACGTCTCATCCCTGAACAAAGAAAAAAGAAAATAGAGTGTATGATAGCAGCTGCGGAATTCATGTCCAAAAATAAGAGTTTTCCATTACCAGTCCGAGAACGTTTCATAGAAAAAATAGCCAAATATAAAAAAGAATTAAACAAATTACAGCCCGCAGTTTAGAGAGCACTCTCCATGTGGCATATAGATGAAAATCCAAATCTGTCCGTATATTTCAAAGATATAGCGGGAGCCAGAAAACTCACTAAAAAAGAAGAGTTTGATTTATTCAACAAAATAAAAAAAGGAGATAGAAAAGCCGAGGGTGACCTCATTAAAGCTAATCTACGTTTCGTGGTACGAGTAGCCAAAAACTACCTCAATCAGGGAATAGATCTATCAGACCTGATCTCCATAGGCAATATGGGCCTCATACGAGCAGCACAACTCTATGATGGGAATAGAAATTTCAAATTCATAAGTTATGCTGTCTGGTGGATCAGACAGGGAATAATAGGAGCTCTCGCTGAACAATCCCGCGCCGTAAAAATACCTATGAGTGTCGTATCTCGATTATATAAAATGAGAAAAATACGAGATAGTCTGACGAGACAAAGAGATCCAGTAGATATATTTGATATAGCGAGCTGTATGAAAACTACTGAAAATAGCGTAAAAGAACTGTTGGATTTAGAGAATAGAACAACCTATTTAAACTCCCCTATTAATGATGATGGTGGAGAGTTTATAGATATCATGCCTGCTGAAGAAGATCCCCCGGACAACGGCCATTTTATAAAAGGAATATTAGAGAACCTGCCTGAAAGAGAGCGAGACATAATCAAATCTTATTATGGAGTAGATTGCGTACCCATGACTCTACTAGAACTCGCCAATCAGTATAGCATCACCAGGGAACGCGTCCGACAGATAAAATTAATGGCCCTACGTCGAGCAAGAACCAGCCTGAAATTCAAAGAATACTCCTACAATTAAATTTTTTAACATTTTCCTTTAAAAGTGTAATAGAAAATAGTATATTAGGGACAAGCTGACTAAGACTCCTTTTGAACAGAAAAGAGATTTCTTCCAAAATTGAGTATGTACCTTGTGCATACTAAGAGGCGATTATGAGGGCGCTGGTGATAGATGAAAAGGCGAAAGAGAAGATTCGCAACCTAATCAAGTTCGCGGAAAGTCACCCATATTCAATCGAGCATCTGAAAAAAGTCATCTCCGGGGACCGCCCGCCCGCGGGAGATTATCCGGAGCACGTGATAACTCTGCATGAGGGATATAAAGTTGTTTTTTCAATTGAAGAGCAGCCTATCGGGCTGTGTAAACATCTGTCTGTATCGGTAAATACCGAAGGTATGACTCCTCGCCCAGAAGCTGTAGAATTGATAATGGATGAATTCGGAATGGGAAATAATATTCACGATTGCATAAATGTCTGGTTGGAGAAAGAGACAGAATCTGTGAATGTTCTAACAAAAAAGGATTGATAATGAATAGTGCCTTGCCTAAAACAATTACAGTAATCAATCTTCAAGAGAAGATTAGAAGGACCTATAAAGAGATATTTGGAAGGACCCCTCTTCAACAGCGCCTCGATGACATCTTCGGAGAAGCTACGGAGCTCCGCCGATATACCGATTTAGAAAATATGCGTGAGGAAACAGGGGACCTTCTGTCTAGTCTCCTACAACTTTGCAATGAAAATGATTGGAAAATCACTGATCTGATAGATGAAAATTTTAAAAAAATCCGTAGAAGAAAGCATCAATATCAAGGCTTAGGAAGAAAAACGAGAATAGCAATACTAGGCGGTTCATTCAATCCGCCGCACAACGGACATATAGCTGTCGCCAATTTTGTGCTCAATTCCCTAAACATTTTTGATGAATGCTGGCTCATGCCGTGCAATAGCCATATCTACAATAAAAAAATGATATCAGCGCAGGATCGTCTCGCCATGTGCCGCTTAGCTGTACAGGGATATCCTCGAATTTTAGTCAGCGATTTCGAGATCAGGCATCGTTTAAAAGGCGAGACTTACAACACGATTAAAAAATTTCTTGAGGTTTACAAAAATGAGATAGACCCCTCAATCGTGATTGGTCTGGACAACGCTAATACTTTCAACAAGTGGGTGAACTACCGGGATCTGGAGCGCATGGTACAGTTTGTGGTAGTACCGCGCATAGGAGAAAAACGTGATCCGAAAGTTAATTGGTATATGAAACCACCTCATGTGTGGGTGGAAGATGACAGGAATACTATACCGGAGTTGTCTTCCACTCTAGTTCGAGAAAATATCGTTGGATTATATGGAAATAAGGGATATGAGGCAGCTCGCTTTTTTTTAAACAGGCAGATACATCCAGATGTGCTGCAGTATATCATTAATAACAATCTTTACAAAAATATATGAATGATTGTTATGAACTATTAAAAATGGTGGCCTCAGAAAAAGAGCTGAGTAGACTCAAAAAGCTACTATGCAAAAAGCCATATCTGGAAGAAATATGTGAATGCATTATGCAAGGGAAAAATTGTACAATAGGATTTGATACATGGAAAATAACACTAGGCTCTCTGACCGATATAGATACGCTGGTGGCACAACTCTCGAAAACAGAATAGTCACTGTCCCATGCCTGCACTGCGGATTTTGCTGTCGACAAAGTGCATGTTCTTTCGGACAGTGGAATGAGGAAAAGAAACAATGTCTATATTTAACCGAGAATAATCTCTGTGGAATCTATGAAAAAATCGTTAAAATGCCAGGAGCAGATTTTAGTCCAACATTCGGAGCGGGCTGCTGCTCCAATCTCAACTCCGACCGGCAGCGGATTGTTCGAGAGCATCTCACAAAAAACAGTCATAAAAGTAATGTGCCTGATGCTAGAAAGTCTCTTTAGAGAAATGCGGTCATCGGACAAATTATATCTGGCTTTCTCAGCCGTAAAAGATAAAATAGAAAAAATGGAAGATAAAAAAGAAGCTGAAATAATATTCAACGCACTAGTCATGATAGCAGATACTATACACAAACGAGATCCGATGCGAGATTTTTTCGGATAAAAATGTAGGACAAAACAATGACTATTCTATGGTCTATATTTTTGTTTCTGGGAGTGATAGTGATGGGAATTTTCTTTATGTATGTGAATGATAAAAAAAATCATAAAAATAAACGCTTATGAGCTCTATATACGAAATTGTATACCGTATTTTTACATCACGTCTATTCGAGAATGGCAGCCTCTCTCCCATACAGAGATGGATTTCAGGTGATTGGATATCGCTCGACCAATTGATAGCTATATCTGACGTATATGTAGAAGGTGGAGAATATCTTTATAAGCATGAATCAACAGAAAAGCGATTAAGCGTAGGATATTCGTTACATTACATACCAGTAGAAATGCCTTTTATAGGGACTCCCCCGGTAACTACCGGCTGTTTAAAATATAGTTATGATATGTCGGAACGTAGAACGACTGACAAATCTACGATAGGATCGAGAGATACATTGATTTCAGAAAGTATTTTCAACGGGAAAACTACTTATAGATATTACAAATTTGATCCCGTAGCCGGTTTCTATGAGGATCAAGTAAAACTGCAATTAAAATTGAATGAACTCATAAACGCGTGGGAACAATACAGAGTACAAAAAGAAATGGCCTATACCAATCATAAGAAATAAAACTACAGACGAACAAACCTCTTACAGATGAAAGGTGGTATCCTATGTCAGGTATTCGGAAAAAAATTCACGAGGCTCTAGTCAAAGCAGCACCAGAAGGCCTGTCGGTAGAACAGTTGATGAAATCGGCAGGAGGTGGATCTTATAATGCCGTGTACTCCCACATCTACCGGCTCCGCGAAAAAGGTGTCAAAATCGCTCAGGTCGACGGTCTCTATTTTCTGGGACGATCAAAAAAAGGGTCCGTAGACTCCAATCACAAAGCTCAACCGAAAAAATCCCATCGAGCTGCTCCTAAATATGCGACAGTTTATAAAATTTTAGAAGCAGCTGGCTCTGAAGGTACCGACAAAAGAGCTCTCGCCAAGGATATCTCGGTCGAATACAAGAACCTCGTTTATCACATCCATATCCTCAGGAAACAGGGATGTAAAATCGAGCTCCACGGCGATCGCTACTATTTAAAAGGCAAAGGACCTCAGACTCTGTCTTTTAAACAACTTTTCTACCCTGAAGCGGTCCCGGATGACAGTAAACCGGTGCCCGAGAGCGACGTGCCCGCCTCCTTGGTAACTAAACTAAGGGCTCTCAATGCGGCGCAGCTGGATACCTATCTGGATCTTTTCCAGAAAGCCACGTTTTATGAGAAATGCACCAAAGCTCTGCTCGAGGTAAATCAACATATAAATAACATCAAAAAGGAGGTGTCGAATGAGGGTTAAGGTAAAAGAAATGATGAAAAAAACCCTGACTATTTTGAAAGAGGAGGAATATACTCCCGCAAAAGTCATGGGTAAAAAGCTCCATCTGTCGGAATCTGCCGTCTACAGGCTCATCCGATTGTTTAGGGCAGATGGAGTAGGCATCCACACGACTCCAAAGGGGTACATCCTGTCGGAGTTCGCGAGGAAGCCGGATGACGTCCATTTCCTGCGTAGGCTCAACGGTCGACGGGCGAGTGACTTTATAGCCCTGAGGGCCGCAGAGCCCGATATACGCCATCGCTGGTCGTCTGTAGAGGATCGTAGGGACCTCAAGCTCATTACAGCCCCCCTGCATGTGGATTTGGAGGGTATCACCAGGGGTATGAAAATACTCCT
>Ga0315279_10010097_pt1 | contig 11145 bp, 8 predicted proteins | sample YL17G06_20_MG_FD_203694 | JGI IMG/M metagenome (GOLD analysis project Ga0315279, IMG submission 203694) | Sediment microbial communities from Yellowstone Lake, YNP, Wyoming, USA - YL17G06_20 | ecosystem: Environmental > Aquatic > Freshwater > Lake > Sediment | place: USA: Wyoming | collected...
CCACCTTCTTCGACAACTTCTCGCTGTTCGAGCGCTTCCCGCACTACGTGTTCACCTTCGAGGGCGCCATCCACTACATGTGGTTCAAGGAATACCACCCCGAGGCGTGGCCGACGCTGCAGAAGTGGGTGGCGGCCGACCGCTGGCGGCTGGCCGGGGCGTGGATCAACGCCGCCGACACGCACGTGCCCTCGCCCGAGTCGCTGATGCGCCAGGCGCTCTACGGCAAGCGCTTCTATCGCACCGAGTTCGGCAAGGTCAGCCAGGACGTGTACCTGCCCGACTGTTTCGGGTTCGGCTTCGCGCTGCCCGCGGCCGCCGCCGCCTCGGGCCTCAAGGCGTTCTCCACGCAGAAGCTCTCGTGGGGCGCCCCCTTTCCTCCGCCGTTCGCGATCGGCCGCTGGAAGGGCGTGGACGGGTCGACGTTGATCGCGGAACTGCGGCCCGGTGACTACGTGCAGGAGATCCGCAGCGATCCCTCGACCGATCCCAAGTGGATGGGCGATCTCGTGTCGCTCGGCGATGGTCGCTCGGTGGGCTTCAAGTACTTCGGCGTCGGCGACCAGGGCGGCGCGCCCGACCCGTTGTCGGTCGACTGGGTCGAGAGGGCGATCGCCAATCCCGCCGCGAAGGTCGAGATACGACCGTCGTCGGCCGACCAGCTGTCGCGCGACCTCACCGGGAAGGAGATCGCCGCGCTGCCGGAGCACAACGGCGAGCTGCTGCTGAAGACGCACGGGGTGGGCTGCTACACCTCGCAGGCCGCGATGAAGGCGTTCAATCGCCGGAACGAACTGCTGGCCGATGCCGCCGAGCGCGCCAGCGTCGCCGCCGAGGCCATCGCGGGCCTGGCCTATCCACGCGACCGCCTGCGCACCGCATGGACCAGGTTTCTCTGGCACCAGTTCCACGACGACATCACCGGCACCAGCATCCCCCAGGCCTACCAGTTCTCGTGGAACGACGAGTTGATCTCGCTGAACCAGTTCGCCGGCATCCTGACCGACGCGGTTCGCAACGTCGCGGCCTCGCTCGACACCAGGACCGACGCCGTCCCGCTGGTCGTCTACAACCCGGTCGCCAGCCCGCGCAAGGAGCCGGTGGAGGCAACCGTGCAGTTCCCCGTCCGCGCGCCGGCCGGGGTTCGCGTGGTCGATCGCGCCACCGGACAGGACGTGCGCTCCCAGGTGCTGTCGGCCAGCGGCCGCTCGCTGCGCGTCCTGTTCCTCGCGGAGGTCCCCTCGGTCGGCTTCAAGGTGTTCGAGGTGATACCGGCGGCGGCGCGACCGGCGCCGGCCCCCTCGTCTTCGCTCTCGGTGACGACATCATCTTTGGAGAACGAGCGCTACACGGTGAAGATCGACGCCAACGGCGACGTGTCGTCCATCGTCGACCGGCAGGCGGGCACCGAGCTGTTGAAGTCGCCGATCCGGCTGCAGCTGCTCAAGGACGACTCGGCCAGGTGGCCGGCCTGGGAGATTCTGTGGGATTCGGTGAACGCCGCGCCGCAGGCGACGTTTGCCGCCCCGACCGTGCGCGTGGTGGAAAAGGGCCCCGTGCGTGTCGCGCTGGAGATCTCGCGCACCGCCGCGGGATCGATCGTCGTCGAGCGCGTCAGCCTCAGCGCGGGCGGCGAGCGCGTGGACTTCGCGAACGACGTCACCTGGAAGAGCCCGGGCCTGCTGTTGAAGGCCGCCTTCCCGCTGGCCGCCACCAACCCGCTGGCCACCTACGACCTCGGCCTCGGCACGATCGAGCGCGGCAACAACGAGCCGAACCGCTACGAGGTGCCAGGACAGCAGTGGGCCGACCTCACCGACAGCAGCCGGCGGTACGGCACGGCGATTCTCAACGACAGCAAGTACGGCTGGGACAAGCCGCACGACAACACGCTGCGCCTCACGCTGGTTCGCACGCCGCTGCCGGCGAAGAGCTACGTCTACCAGAGTAGCAACGACATCGGCCGTCACCACTTCACCTACGCGGTGGCCGGACACAAGGGCACCTGGCGCGACGGTATGGTACCGATGCAGGCGATGGCCCTCAACCAGCCGCTCGTCGCCTTCCAGACGACCGCGCACGGCGGGCCGCTCGGACCGTTGATGTCGGTGCTCGGCATGGAAGGGTCGCAGGGCCACGTCGCCGTGCGCGCGGTGAAGAAGGCCGAGGACAGCGAGGAAATCGTCGTGCGCGTCCAGGAACTGTTCGGCGAACCTGCGCGGGCCACCATCGGGATGGCCCTGCCGATCGCCGCCGCCCGGGAAATCGACGCCGCGGAGGAAGCGGTGCGGCCGATGGCGGTGACCGACGGCAAGGTGAGCGTGGATCTCGGGCGCTATCAGTCGCGCAGCGTCGCGCTGAAGCTCGCGCAGGGACCCCGCCCGGCCGTCGGCCGGGACGGAACGGTCCTCGATCTGCCGTTCAACCTCGATGGCTTCTCGACGGATCGCGATCGCAGCGACGGCGACTTCGACGGCAGGGGCCAGACGCTGGCGGCCGAGCTGCTGCCGGAGCGGTTCGAGATGCACGGCGTGCCGTTCCGGTTCGCATCGGCCGCCTCGGGCGCGCGCAACGTGCTGGTGCCGAAGGGCCAGACGATTGCGCTGCCGGCGGGCAGCCACAACCGTCTCTACGTGCTCGCCACCGCCGTCGGCGGCGACACGCCGGCGAGGTTCTCGTTCGTGCACGCGGGCGCGACCGCGCAATCAGCCACGGTGACGGTCCAGGAATGGGAGGGCGTCGTCGGCCAGTGGAACAGCCGCGTCGTGGACGACCGGTTGCTGCGCACGGTGTACATCGCGCCCCAGGGCGACGACCAGTCATGGACGCCCGACGCGATCAACAACCTGACGGTGACGCGGTTCGATCAGCCGACGCGAACCGTCAGCGGCCTCGACCAGATCCGTCCCGGCTTCGTGAAGCGAGCGGAGGTGGCGTGGGTGGGCACGCACCGGCACGCGGGCGACGGCAATCAGCCCTACGTGCTGTCGTACGTGTTCGCGTACGCGCTCGACGTGCCGGCGGGAACCACCGCGATCCGGCTCGCGCAAAACGATCGCGTGCGTATCCTCGCGATGACCGTGGCGCAGGAAACGGCGGCGAAGCTGGCGCCGGCCGGGCCGTTGTACGCGCCGGATCTGCCCGAGCCGGCGAGCGCACAGCCCGCGATCGCCGCGAAACCGCGGGCCCCCGGCGAGCGCAGGTAGGGGCGGGCGTTCTCGGACACCGGACACCGGACTCCGGACTCCGGACTTCCGAGGACGATGATCTACTCGTGCGCCAGGTACGCCTCGAGCATGATCAGGTTCCGCTCGCCCGCCTGGCGCACGACCTTCAGCAGCCGGTCCATCGTGGACACTTCCTCGAGCTGCTCGGTCTCGAACCACCGCAGGAAGTCCTGCGCGATGTAGTCCTTCTGGTCGATGGCGAGTGCCATCAACGCGTTGATGCGGCGCGTCACCTCCATCTCCCAGTCGTAGGAGATGCGAATCGCTTCTTCGACGTTCGCGAAGGTGGCCTGCGGCGCCTTGATGGTGGGGATCTCCACGTTGCCGCCCGCGTCCATGAGGTACTTGATGAATTTCATCGCGTGCGACCGCTCTTCGTCGGCCTGCTTGAAGAACATCTGCGAGAGTTTCTTCAACGCGATTTCGTCGAAGTAGGCCGCCATCGCCATGTACTGGTGCGACGCGAACAGCTCCAGACCGATCTCGTCGTTGATCGCGTGGGTCAGTTCCTTACTGATCAGCATGTCGTACCTCGCATCGGTAATCGTTGAACGGGTTGAACTTCCATCATAGCCGAGAAGGTGGCGGCCTCAACCATTCTGTCCGGCGAAACCTCATCAAGAAGGGTTGTCGCGCCGATACTCTCCCAGTGAAGCTGCGCCTCAAACCCAAGAGACCGGAGAACAGCTTGCGGCGCAGCTTCCCTGGTAGGCGGGCCGCCGAGGCCCGCGAAGCGGGCCCTAAGACAGCTTCTAAGGCGCCCCATCTGAGACTTGCTACACTCGCCACGATTCCGGCCTTAGAAGATGTCTAGACACAGGGAGACCCCATGCGTTCCAGGCACGCGTTCTTCATTCTCTTGTTGGCGATGCTTCCGTTGATCGGGGGGTCGCAGGCGGTCCTGGGTGCCCGCGGCCAGCAGGGGCCTCCGGCGCCCGACTTCTCGCTCGAGCCCTACGAGAACGGGCGGCAGGTGTCGCTGTCCGACGTTCGCGGCAAGGTGGCGCTGCTCTACTTCTTCTTCCCGACCTGACCGTACTGCCGCGAGGAGTTCCCTCGCCTGCAGCGCGTGACCGAGAAATACCGCGGCAAGGGGCTGGTGGTGCTGGCGGTCAACATCGTCGAACAGCAGGACGATCTGGTGCGGCCGTTCCTGAACGAGCATCACTACACGTTCACGGCCTTCAAGGGGAATCCGGACATCAGGCAGGCCTACGCCATCACGGGCGTCCCGACCGAGTACGTGATCGACCGGCAGGGTCGCGTCGTGGCGAAGGTGCGCCTGAACAGCGACGATCGCGAGCGCCAGTTCGAGAAGCTGGTGGAAAGCCTGCTGCAGTAGCGCGGGCCTTCAGGCCCGCGAGCAGACCTGCGATTCAGGCCCGCGAGCAGAACAGCGCGGCGACGGCACCGGCCGGATCGCGAATCACGCATCACGAAGTCGCAATAGCCGCCCATCTTCACGTCTTCGCTCTGCCAGCCGACGACCTGCGCGTAGAGGTCCCTGATTCTCTCCACGTCGGGCACGGTCAGATCCACCCACGCGATCTGACCCGGCGTCGGTCTTGCGGCCGCCCGTCGCGACTGGCCGGAATCGGACATGGATAGTTGGCGGTTGGCAGTTGGCGGTTCACCGTGGACACACCACCTACTATCCACTGTCCACTATCCACTATCCACTATCCACTGGCCACTGGCGATCAGCGCTTCCGCCAGTCTGCGACCTTGAACGCCATCTCGAGGGTGATGAGCACCGGCACCGGCTGCCCGTACCGCATCCCGGGAATGAACTGCCACCGCCTGGCGGCGTCCAGCGCCGCGCGATCGAGCAGCGGATCGATCGACTCGACCAGCCGAACGTCGCCGATCTGCCCGGTCGGAAGGACGATCGCCTCGACCACCACCGTCCCTTCGATGCCTGCCTGCAACGCCTCGCCCGGATATGCAGGCTTCGGCGCCTGGATCGGCTTCGGAAGCGAGATCTCGCGACTCGCCTTGAAGGCGCCCGCCCCGAAGGTGTCCTCGACAATGTCGTGGTCGCTCGCAACATCGACGTACGGGCCGGTGCTGCCCGTCCTGACGGTGCCGCTCGCGCAGATCGGCTTGCCCTGGTACCTTGTCGGGTCATCGGGGCCGGGAGCGGCGATGACGACCGATGCCTTCTGCCCGCCGGGCGGACGGGCGATCGTGAGGACGACTGCGCCCGTGTCGCGACGCGTGATGTCGGTCACCGCCGCACAGACGATTACGCGCTGCCCGGCGCGCTTCGCGATGCCCGACGGCGGCACGACCGCCGTCACGGGCTGAAGCGCGAGGAGGCTGACGGCGCCGAGCATCAGCAGACCCATCACCGCAAGCTCCTCTTTGGTCTTAGGCCTTGGGCCTTGGGCCTTGGGACCCTCGGACCTTCGGGCGTAGTCCCTGGCCGCGCAACGAGAGCCCCGATCATCTCGCGGGTCCTGTCCGGTCTGCCGCCGCTCGTGGCCGGGCCGGACGCCTCGACGCGCGGTTTAACGCTCGCAACCGCTTCGCGCTTGGTCTCGCTGGAGACTCCCGCTTGCTCGACGTCCGGCGCCGTCCCCGCGCAGCAGCGGACCGGCCACCCGCCTGATCGTCGTCCGGTGTCCGGCGTCCGGTGTCCGGCGTCCGGTGTCCGCCGTCGACTTCGGACTTCGGACTTCGGACTTCGGACATCGGACTACCCCGATCCCTGGTCCCCGTCCGTCCCTCACCGCGCGCCCCAGAAGCGCGTCGGCGGCGGAGGCGACGGGGCGGCCGGCAGCGGGCGATAGAGAAAGCGATCGATGCCCCAGTCGGCCAGTCGCTGCCGCAGTTGGGCGGCGTCCGGTGCGGCCGCGATGACGCCATCGAGCGAGGCCAGGCGTCCGGCTGCGCCGGCCAGCGAGTACAGACGGAGCGACCGGCGGTACCCCTCCTCGAAGTCGTTCGCCCGAACCTGCGCCGAGTTCGCCACGGGACCCGGCTCGGCGCCGGCGAGCAGCTGCGCGTTGGTCGCCTCCGCCGGGGTCGCGAACGCGATCGCGAACCGATACGGTCCGGACGTTTCGAACACGCGTGCCCCGTCGAACTTTTCAATCGCGGCGCGCGCCGCCGTTTCGATCCGGCGCTTCACCTCCTCGGGCGGAAGCGGCTCGGCCTTCGTGCGATCGACGGCGTGCTTCACGGTCGCATACTGCACCCACGGCATCTGCCGGCGCAGTTCCTTCTCCAGCTGATCGTCGCCGCTCACCATGATGACCGGGATCTTCAGCCTGCTCGCGCCCGCCGCCAGGATCATCGTCTCGTTGAACGGCACACCGTTCACCCGGTAATCGCGGCCGGCTCCCGAATAGGTGTGCGAGAGGAACCCGGTGAGGTTGCCCGCGCCGGCGTGCATGGCAATCGCGACGACCGCATCGAAGGAGTGATCGTAGCTGTCCATGTAGATGTCGAACGGCGCGTCGCGGGAGATCATCCGGCCGGGCGCGAGCAGGCGCGCCTCGATCACGTCCGGCTCGGTGGCGTTGCCCGAGCCGTGGCCGTCAACGACGACGATGTCGCTGATGCCCGCCTCCTTCAGGCCCGCGATCGCGGCGTTCACGTCGTCGGTGAGCGCCTCGCGGCCCTGCCTGTATTCGGCCGCGTAGCTGAAGCTGGTGTGCCTGGCGTCGGTCGCTCTCGACACCCCTTCCATGTCGTACAGGACCAGGACCTTGAGATTGCGCGGCTGGGCGACGACCGTCGCGGTAACCAGGACGAGAACGGCCCCAAGGCAGGCGAGACGGCGCATGCAGCACCTCCGTGGTCGATTCCCCGTTCAGCACCTGACCAGATTCTACACGGCAGAGGTGGCGCGCGGCGGCTCCAGGCACTGGAACCTGCGATAATCGTCCCGATCCCTTTCGCACAGCCCTGGCCGAGGAGGACCCATGCCTCCGCTTCCTTTCGTCGGCTCGTACGCGATCGTCTTCTGGGCGCTGTATCTCGCGACGTTTGTCCCGGAATACCTGTTGATCAGGAAGGTACGGCGGCAGCGCCCGGCCAGGCAGGACCGAGGATCGACGCGCGTGATCATGATCGCCACGCCGTTCGGCGTCACGATCGCATTCATGTGCGCTTTCGCCTTGCCCGGCGCCACGTTGGTGCCCGGTCGTGCGGCTCTGTTCTGGATCGGAATCGCCGTGCTCGCTGTCGGTGCGCTCGTTCGGCAGCACTGCTTCCGGATGCTGGGAGCCTCGTTCAAACCGATCGTCGATGTGCAGTCCGAGCAGGTGATCGTCGAACGCGGTGTCTATCGCTTCCTGCGCCATCCCTCGTACGCCGCGGCCGTGCTCATTTTCCTCGGCATCGGGCTGGCACTGACCAACTGGGTGAGCCTGCTCGTCGTCCTCGCTACGGTCGCCACCGTCTACGGCTACCGCATTCACGTCGAGGAAGCGGCGCTCGTCGCCACGCTGGGCGACTCCTATCGCCAGTACATGGCGCGCACGAAGCGGATTGTGCCGTTCCTCTGGTAGGCCAGGCAAGCCCGCCTTACCCGCCCCGGCCGCCCCGGTGCTACCATACGCAACTCGGCCCTTGCATCCGTCACCCAGGAGCCCGCTCATGAGACGCTTTGACTGGATCGTTCCGGTGGTCCTCGGCTTCCTTCTCCTGGCCGCTGCCAGCCCGCTCACGAGTCTTCTGGCCGCTTCGCCTCAGTCGGCACGGTCGCAGGACAAGCAGGTCCAGTCGACGCAGGCAAAGCCGCCGGCGGCGCCGCCCTCGACGCAGCCAGCGCAGGCGGCCCAGGCGAAGCCACCGGCGGATGCGGGCCAGGCCGGCGACCAGCCGGCCGACTTCAAGGCGTTCAATGCGGCGTCGAAGACCGCCGAGCCGCAGAAGCGGATCGATGCGTTGCAGAAGTTCATGACGGACTACCCGGACAGCCAGCTGAAGGCGACTGCCGCGTCCGAGATCCGAAGCCAGTACCTGCGCAGCCTGAGCGACGCGACGAAGAAGTACTCCGTCGAGGCCGACAAGTACCTCCAGCCGAGCACGTCGCCCACGATGATGAACTACTACTTGATTGCGGGCGAGCTGCTGCGCGCGGGCGTGCTCCTCGAGCAGGCAGAGGACTACGCCCTGAAGGGGCTCGGGACCGAAGACGAAACCGGGTACATCAAGGGGGCGCGCGAGCGCGCGAAGGCCGCCGCCAGCAAACCGAGGACGGCGAGCGGCGGCGTGATGTTCTCGGGCATCGGGGGCCAGGTGACGGCGACGCTGATGCCGGCCAGGGGCGACGCCCCCGCGACGCCGCGCGAGCCGACCGACGATGACCTGCGCGTGCAGTTCCGGTCGCAGCGGGCGCAGCTGCAGAACACGCTCGCGCAGATCTACCTGAAGCGCGGGAAAACCGCCGAGGCCGAGAAGACCTTCAAGGAAGTGTACGCGAACCCCAATCTTCCCTTCTCCGCCAAGACCATCGCGGTGCGCGAGCTGGCCAACTTCGCGCGCAAGTCCGGCGACAACAAGGCGCTGGTGCAGTACCTGCTGGAGAGCGTCGTCGCCGGGGCGCGGCCGGACGTGCACACCGAGCTGCGCGAGATCTACAGGAAGACGCACAACGGATCGCTGGACGGCCTCGAGGCGACGCTCGACGAGATGTACGCGAAGTCGCTGCCGAAGTTCGACGCGACGCCCTTCGAGCGGCCGAAGACGAGGGAGCCGCGGCTGGTGCTGGCGGAGCTCTTCACGGGCGCCGAGTGCCCGCCGTGCGTGGGGATCGACCTGGCGTTCGAGGCGGCGCTCGAGCGGTACAAGCCGCAGGACCTGGCGCTGCTCGTTTACCACCAGCACCTCCCGGGCCCCGACCCGATGACGAACCCGTCCACCGAGAAGCGGCTGAAGTTCTACAACGTCCGCGGCGTGCCGACGCACTACATCGACGGGAAGACGGACGGCGCGGGCGGCGCGGGCGCCGACCAGGCCGTCCGCTACTTCACGCGCAGCATCAGCCCGGCGATCGAGAAGGCGTTCGCGGTGCGGCCCGAAGCCAGGCTGGATCTGAAAGCCAGCGTGACCGGCTCGGGGATCAGGGTGAGGGCTTCGGTCGGCAGGGTGGCGAGCAAGTCGGACAAGCTGCGCCTGCACATCGTGCTGGCCGAAGAACGGCTGCGCTATCACGGCGGCAACGGGATCAGGTACCACCCGATGGTCGTGCGCGCGATGGCGGGTGCCGATGCGAACGGCTTCGCGGTGCCGGCCGGCAAGGGCGCCCGGGCCGAGTGGGTGTTCGACCTCACGAAGATCCTCGCGGAGAACAGGAAGTTCATCGACGAGTTCCTGTCGAAGCCGTTCCGCGGCGGAACGGAGAAGCCGACGTTCAGCTCGCGCATGGACGACATCGATCCGAAGCGCCTGGTCGTCGTCGCATTCGTGCAGGATGAAGATCCGAAGCAGGGCACGGGCGAAACCATCGTCAACGGAAAGCCGACGCAGCGCGAGGTGCCGCTGCGGCACATCCTGCAGGCGGCCTCGGTGAAGGTGCCGGCGGGCGGTAAGAAGACGACGAACTGACGTTGGGGCAGGTAGGGCAGGTAGGGGGGCTAGGGCAGGTAGGGGGGCTAGGGCAGGTAGGGGAGCGAACCGCCTCACCAGCCCCACCAGCCCCACCTGCCTCAACTGTCCCCCCCGGGAGTCCGCTCATGATTCGAATTCGATGGACCAGTATGTGCGCGCTCGCACTGGCCGCCTTGATCGCTTTCGCGCTGTCGGCACGCCCGCTCGCTTCGCAGCAGGCCCCGCAGGCACGCCCGCCCGCCCAGGGCCAGGCGCCTGACGCCAAGGCGAAGCCGGACCAGCAGCCCTCCGCGCAGCCGCCCGAGCTGGCCGCGCTGAACGAGGCGCTCAAGATCCCCGACGTCGCGAAGCGCTACGCGGCGCTGCAGAAGGTGATGGACGACTATGCGAAGAGCGCCGTCGCCGGCGTGGCGAGAACGCAGCTGGCCAGCCAGCTGGCCGCGAGCCTGAGGGCTGACAGGAGCGCCGTGCAAGCGCTCGCGAAGCAGCTCGCCGACTCGAAGAACCCGGCAGAGTTGGGCCAGTTCGCGTCGAACCTGCTCGGCGCGGAATTGTTCCTCGACGAAGCGGAGACGGCCGCCAAGCGCGGCGTCGCCATCGACGAGCAGACCTACGTGGCCGCGATGAAGGAAGCCCGCGGCGCAGGCACGCCGCTCGTCAGGACCATCCGGGACGGCGTGTCGTACTACACGGAAGGGATGACCATCGGAGGTCGAGGCGGCCGGTCCGGTCGCGAGGTCAGCGACAACGATCTGCGCGATCAGTTCAAGACGACGCACGTGAACGCGCTGGCGACGCTTGGGCAGATCTACGTGAAGCGCGGCAAGACGGCCGAGGCAGAGAAGACGCTGAAGGAGGCCTGGGCGGCCGATGTGCCCGCCACGCGGAGGACGGTGGCGACGGCGCTGGCCGACCTGAGCGCGAAGACGGGCGACACGCAAGGCGAGATCGAATACCGCGCGAGCGCATACGTGCTCGGCGCAGCGTCGGCCGCCACCCGCCAGGCGCTCGAGACGGTGTACAAGAAGGCGCACAACGGCTCGACGGACGGCCTCGAAGCGCTGCTCGACGAGAGGTACCGCAAATTCACCAGGACGCTCGAGGTGAAGCCCTACGAGCGGCCGAAGACGAAGAATTCGCGGCTCGTGCTGGCCGAACTGTTCACCGGCGCGGCGTGCCCGCCTTGCGTCGGGGCCGACATGGCGTTCGACGCCGCCATCGAGCGCTTCTCCAGCCAGGACATGGCGCTCATCGTCTACCACGAGCACATTCCCGGCCCCGATCCGATGACCAATCCGTCCACCGAGGCGCGCAAGGAGATCTACGCGCTGCGCGGCGTGCCGACCTTCGCGATCGA
>Ga0315279_10010098_pt1 | contig 11145 bp, 3 predicted proteins | sample YL17G06_20_MG_FD_203694 | JGI IMG/M metagenome (GOLD analysis project Ga0315279, IMG submission 203694) | Sediment microbial communities from Yellowstone Lake, YNP, Wyoming, USA - YL17G06_20 | ecosystem: Environmental > Aquatic > Freshwater > Lake > Sediment | place: USA: Wyoming | collected...
GTCGTGGGAAGCCGACTTCAAGACTTTTCCCGACCACCCGGTCTCGCGCGGCGTCAGGCCGTTCAAGATTGCCGACGAGTGGTACTACCACATGCGGTTCCGCGACGAGATGAAGGGCGTAACGCCCGTCCTGACGGCCGTTCCGCCCGACAGCACCCGCCGGGGCGCCGACGGCTCCCACAGCGGCAACCCGGCCGTCCGCGCGGGCCTCGGGCAGGCGGAACACGTGGCGTGGGTGTGCGAGCGCCCCGACGGCGGCCGCGGCTTCGGTTTCACCGGCGGCCATATGCACTGGAACTGGGGGCACGACCAACTTCGCAAGGTGGTCCTCAACGCCATCGTCTGGATCGCTAAGGCCGAAGTGCCGCCGGGCGGCGTGCCGTCGAAAACGCTGACCGTCGACGACCTCCTCGAGAACCAGGAGCCCGCCAAGCCCGCGGATTTCAACCCCGAGAAGATCCGGCAGATGATCGAGAAGTTCAACCAGTAACCCGGCCCTGGGGCTCCGTCGCACGGAGACTGCGGGATCGCCGGGTGGCATGCCCACGCCGTCCTTGCGTGGGCGTGCATGCCCACCGAACCGATGCCGTTGGCATGCCACCCGGCAATCGGCGTGCCGCAGGGCGCTGGGGTGGCGCCGGGTGTGGAGGATGCAGGCCATGGTCCGATGTGTGCTCTCGCTGGTGGCGGCCGTGACCTTCCCTGCGGCGGCGAGCCGCGCGCCGGCCTCCGAGCCGTCCTTCGCATCGGCGGCGTGAGATTCCCTGCCCGAGACACGATTGCGAAATCGCCGGCACGTGTTACATTGTCTGCCACGTTTCCGACCGCTATTGCCGCAGAAAGGGGTGTCGAGCGTGGTTAAGCGCAAGGCGTCGGTCTTGCCGAAGGTTCCACGTCCGGAGTACCCGCGTCCGCAGTTCGTCCGGCCCGATTGGCTGTGCCTGAACGGCACGTGGCAGTTCGAGATCGACGCCGGCGACAGCGGCCTGGAGCGCGGGCTGGTCGGCCGCCGCCTCTCCGGCCGCATCCTCGTGCCCTTCTGCCCGGAGTCGCCCCTTTCGGGCGTCGGCAACGAGGACTTCATGCCCGCCGTGTGGTACCGCCGCGAGGTGACAATCCCGAAGGCATGGGCCGGACGGCGCGTGCTCCTCAACTTCCAGGCGGTCGATTACGACGCGACTGTGTGGGTGAACGGCAAGGAAGTGGGCCGTCACCGCGGCGGGTTCTCGCCCTTCACGTGCGACCTTGCCGGCGCGGCCGCGCCCGGCCGGCGTGCCGTCATCGTCGTCCGGGCACGCGACGACTGCCGCCTGCCTCAGCCTCGCGGCAAGCAGTCGCCGCGGTACAACCGGTACGGCTGCGTGTACATCCGCACGACCGGCATCTGGCAGACCGTGTGGATGGAGCCGGTGCCCGAGACGCACATGGCGCGTCCGCGCCTGACCCCCGACGTCGGGAACTCCCTCCTGCGGCTCGAGCAGCCGATCCGCGGGTGGCGCGGGGGCCTGACGCTGCGGGCGACGCTGAGCGACGCGGCGGGCGAGGTTGCCCGAGCCTCGACGCCGGTCAGCGATTTCTCGCCGCGCGTGGATCTTGCGATTCCCGCCAGTCGCCGCCGACTGTGGGCGCCGGGCGATCCGCACCTCTACGATCTTGAGATTGAACTTGCCGACGGCGCCGGCCGCGTCATTGACCGGGCTGCGAGTTACGCGGGCCTGCGGTCCGTGGCCATCGGCGGCAAGGCCGTCAAGATCAACGGCCGCACGGTCTTCCAGCGGCTCGTCCTGGACCAGGGGTTCTACCCCGACGGCATCCTGACCGCGCCGACCGACGCGGCGCTGGCCCGCGACATCGACCTGGCGTTGGCCGCCGGGTTCAACGGCGCCCGCCTGCACCAGAAGGTGTTCGAGGAACGGTTTCTCTACCACGCCGACCGTATGGGGTACCTGGTGTGGGGCGAGTTCGCCGACTGGGGCTGCGCGGGTTTCGGGCCTGACGGCGACCACCAGCAGCCCTCGGCGACGTACATCACCCAGTGGCTCGAGGTGCTGGCCCGCGATTACTCGCACCCGGCGATCGTCGGCTGGTGCCCACTCAACGAGACCTCGCAACGGATCACCGACCGCCCGCGGGCGCTCGACGACGTGACGAGGGGCCTGTTCCTCGCGTCGAAGGCGACCGACGCGACGCGGCCGGTGCTCGACACGTCGGGCTACTCGCACCGCGTCCTCGAGACCGACGTCTACGATTGCCACGATTACGAGCAGGACCCCGAGAAGTTCCGGGCCAACCACGCGGGCCTGGCCGACGGCGAGCCCTACCCGCCGCCGGTCCCCGACTGGCCCTCGAACACGCCGTACCTCGGCCAGCCGTTCTTCGTGAGCGAGTTCGGCGGCATCTGGTGGAACCCCGACGTGAAGCCCGGCGATACCTCGTGGGGTTACGGGCGGCGTCCGAACACGCTCGAGGAGTTCTACGACCGGTTCGAGCGGCTCTGCGGCATCCTGCTCGATAACCCGCTCATGTTCGGCTACTGCTACACGCAACTGACCGACGTGTACCAGGAGCAGAACGGCATCTACCGTTTCGACCGGCGGCCGAAGTTCGACCTGGCGCGCCTGCGCCGCATCCAGCAGCGCCCGGCGGCCATCGAGAAAACTGCTGTTCCGCCGCACCTGAGATGACGGGTGCCACGGCTTGCTCGCAAGCCGTGCTGTTGAGACGCACTGGTTGCGAGCAACCGGTGGCGCCCTGAAGTGGCGAGCGACGGAGCAGAGAGCACGAAGGCACGCGCCCCCGGGGGCGGTTGTGCCACAGCGGAGGTGGACCCATGAAGGCTCTGGCGATCTCGGTTCTCGTGGCGGCCTTTTCGCTCTCGGCGTGTTCGTGCACGATGGCCCAATCCGCCGGGCCGCCGACCGCGCCCGTCCTGCCCGACGGCACCGGCGTCAACATCCACTTCTGCGACCCCAGGCCGGGCGAGATGAAGATGCTGGCCGAGGGCGGCTTCCGCTGGGTCCGCATGGACTTCGGCTGGGACGGCACCGAGCGCCAGGCCGGCAAGTACGATTTCGGCGCCTACGACCGGCTGATGGCGGCCCTGGCTCCGCACGGCATCAAGGCCCTTTTCATCCTCGACTACTCCAACCGGCTGTACGATCGCGGCCTCTCGCCCTGCTCCGATGAGGGCCGCAAGGCCTTTGCCGCGTGGGCCGCCGCCGCGGTCGACCGTTTCAAGGGCAAGGGCATCCTGTGGGAGATGTATAACGAACCGAACATCCAGTTCTGGAAGCCGAAGCCGAACGTCAAGGACTACGTCCTGCTGGCGCTGGAGGTCGGCAAGGCCATCCGCCGCGTTGCCCCTGCCGAATCGTACATCGGGCCGGCCACGAGCGGCATGGACCCGGCGTTCGTCGAGGAGTGCTTCAAGGCGGGCCTACTGGAATACTGGTCGGCGGTCTCGGTGCACCCGTATCGGCAGGAGCCGCCCGAGACCGTGGCCGGCGACTACACGCGCCTGCGGAATCTGATCGACAAGTATGCCCCCAAGGGCAAGCGCATCCCCGTCGTCTCGGGCGAGTGGGGCTACTCCTCCGTATGGAAGGACTTTGATGATGAGAAGCAAGGCAAGTACCTGCCGCGCCAGTGGCTCACGAACCTGGCCAGCGACGTGCCGCTCTCGATCTGGTACGACTGGCACGACGACGGGGCCGACCCGAAAGAGGCGGAGCACCACTTCGGCACGGTCAAGCATCCGTACAACGCCGGCCGCGACCCGGTGTACGACCCCAAGCCGGCGTACCTGGCGGCCAAGACGCTGACGACGGTCCTGGCGGGCTTCCGTTTCAGCAAGCGCGTGGCCGCCGGCGGCCACGATGATTATGTGCTCGCCTTCTCGAACGGCGCCGATGCCCGGCTGGCGGCCTGGACTGCGGCCAGGGAACCGCACGCCGTCACCATTCCCGGCGGCCCTGGCCGCTTCCAGGTCACCGGCCACACGGGCGACGCGCGGCCGCCGGTCGTCGCCGGCAAGGACGGCTTTGTCATGACGCTGACCGACGCCCCGCAGTACCTCGTGCCCGAGAAGGCGAGCGACGGTCCTCGGGGGGGCGCGGCACGGTAACGCGATGCAGAGAATTGGTGCGCGGTGGGCCTGCGGACCGACCGCGCTACACGGCCGGCCATACAGGCTCGCGGCAGGCCAAGAGACCCGCCGCGCACATTCCGGTGCTGAACCGCCGGCGTTGGTCGCGTCACAGCCGCGCGAGTTCGTCGGCCGCCAGGCGCGCGAGCGGCGCGATCGTCGCTTCCGAGAAGTCGAACTTCAGGCCCGCCGCCGCGAAGAGTTCGGGCAGCGGCCTTGACCCGCCCAGCGCCAGCGCCCGCCGGTAGCCCGCCAGCGCCGCCCGCGGGTCCTTCCGGGCCAGCATCCACAGCCCGAGGGCCCCCAGTTGCGCGATGCCGTACTCGATGTAGTAGAACGGGTACTCAAAGATGTGCAATTGCTGATGCCATGATGAGGCCCGTTCCTCCTCCAGGCCGGTCCAATCGACCACGCCGCCGCCGAAGCGGCCGAAGACATCGGCCCAGGCTTCCTGCCGCTGGCTGCGCGAGTGGCCCGGGTGCGTGTAGATCCAGTGCTGGAACGCGTCGATCGTGGCGACCCACGGCAGGATCCGCACGACGCCCTCGAGGTGCTGGCGGCGGGAGCGTTTGAGGGCCTCCGGGGCGTAGAAGACGCCCACGTGTTCGCCCGCCAGGAGTTCCATGCCCATCGACGCCACCTCGGAAAACTCCGTCGGGGCCCCGCGGTACGCCAACAGCGGCTCATCGACCGTTGCGACGGCGTGGAAGGCGTGGCCGCCCTCGTGCAAGAGCGTCCACACGTCATCGTCGACGCCGACGGCGTTCATGAAGATGAACGGCCGGCGGGCTTCGCTGAGGCCCGCCTGGTATCCGCCCGGCGCCTTGCCCTTGCGGCTAGCCAGGTCCAGGAGGCCCTGGCGGTCCATCGCGGCGAACTGCTCGCCCAGGGCGGGGTCGGTCCGCCGGAAGACCTCGATGGCGCGGGCCGCGAGTTCCTCGGGCCGCTCGAAGGGCTTCAGGGGTGGCCGGCCATCGGGGTCCACCGATGTGTCCCATGGCCGCAGGCAGTCGACGCCGAGCCGGCGGCGCCGGTCCTCGAGGATATCCCGCCAGAGGGGCACCACCGAGCGGGCCACCGCCTCGTGGTACCGGCGGCAGTCGGCCGGCGCGTAGTCGAAGCGGCGGCAGGCCCGGAACTGGTACTCGACGAAGTCGCGGCAGCCGGCGTTGGCGGCGATACGGGTCCGCAGGCCAAGCATCCTCTCAAAGAGGTCGTCGAGCCGGTCGCGGTCGGCCAGCCGGCGCCTCGCGGCCGCACGCCACGCGGCCTCGCGCCGGGAGCGGTCGGGCTCCAGCAGGAACTTGCGCATCTCGGGCATCGTGTGCTCAAGGCCCTCGAACTCGACCGTCATTGCCCCGGTGATCGCCTGGTACTTCTGCGAGAGGAGCGACTCCTTGGTCCTCAGCGGCACGTTCTCCTGGCGGAACAACTCGACGTCGGCCCTGACGTTTCGCTCGTACACGCCGTAGCGGCCCAAGTCGGAGCCCGAGGACCGGCGGGCTTCGAGGTACTTGCGGTCGAGTTTGTCGCCGAGGGAGGCGATGGCCGGCTCGACCGTCTCGATGAACCTGCGGTACGCCTCGGCCCGCGCCGGATCGTCGGTCTGGCACGTCATGCGGATGTAGAGAATGGACCGGGCCTGGTCGACCGCCGCGTCGAGTTCCGAACGCGCGAGGAGCCACCCTTCCAGCGCCTCCGCCGAAGTCGCCGGCCGGTCCAGGAGGGCCTGGTACAGCCCGGTCACCGTGGCGAGGTCGGTGAGGTCGACCCCGCCGGGAATGAACTGGCGCGGCCGGTACGGGGGCAGGGCGGTGAAGTCTGTTGCGTCGGTGGGCGTCATCGCGTTCTTTCTCCGGTATCTTCCCTGCTGAAGACCTTGCCGACGGCGAGGGCAAATCCTACTCGGTCCGCGGCTGGATTGGAAGCAAACAGGTGCGGTCAGGCCCGGCCGCCTGCCGCAGTTTCCCGGACACCGCTGGTTCTCGGGCCGGTTTGAACAATGCGGGGCTTGGACCCTTTGGGAACTCCCTCTAGCCGGAGGACGGGTGGATGGGGCGTTTGGCGCCGGCGGCCATTGCGGCGGGCCTTCTGGTCTCCGTCCAGATTCTGGCCATGCCCGTGCGGGCTTCGGAACCGGCGGCAGGCTCCGACACCTCCGCCCCGCCGGCTTCGTCAATCGACTGGCGACAGTCGTGGTCGGCCACCTACGAGGCCGCCCGGCAGCGGTGGACCAAGGAACTGGAGCCGCTGGCCTCCGATCCGCTGCGTCACGACCGCGAGTTGGCCTCGCGGATCATGGCACTCGTGCGTGCCCTCGTCGGGCGGTACCCCGATGACCCGAACCGCTTGGCCGCTTATTCGCAGGTGGCCCAGGACCTGGCCAGCCTCCGGCCCGATAGCCGGGCGAAGGCCTGCGTGAAGCAACTGGTCGAGGAGTTCCCCGGACAGGTCGGCCTGGTGACTGCCGTGCTCGACCGCGTCATCGAGACCATGCTGAGCGACAACCGCCGGCGGCAGGGCGACGACGGCGCCTTTGCCGAGTATGCCGCCAGCCGCGTCATTGCGATCCAGGAGTTGGGCCATCTCGCGGCCGACCACCGCACGGTCTGGCAGGCTTGGCGGCTGCGGCTCCTCCTTTGCCTCGAAGGCCACCGGTACTGGGACGCCGCGCAGGCGCTCCAACGCCTCGACGAGGCCGGCGGTCGCAACGACCGCTGGCTGGAGTTGGCGGCCGAAGCGCACCTTCTGGCGGGCCGGCCCGACCTCGCGGTTTCGTTTCTTCAGGAGATGGGCGAACGGGCCGACTCGCGCGCCAGGGACCTCGTGAATGTGCGGGACGCGCGGCCCGACTTCCCGCGCGACCTGGGCCTGGAGATGAAGTGGGCAACAGTCGTCTCGCGGGCCGGCGGCACCGACACCGCCAACGTTCAGGGTCTTCTCGATGAGAGCGCCGACGCCGAGGGACTCATGATGGGCGATGGTGGCCGCCCTGCCTCGGTCTGGGTGCTCGCCGACCGGCTGCTGTCAGCGCAGAAGCCGGAGGTCCTGGCGGCCCTCCGCCAGGCCCAGCAGCACCAGGCCGAGGACCTTGTCGAGCGGGCCCGCCGCACGGGCGACCCGCAGGCGGTGGTCGCCTTGTTCCGGCGGTTCCCGTGGGCGGCCTCGGTCCACGAGGCGCTCGTAGCCGCGGGCCAGGGGTGCCTGCGGCGCGGGCAACTGGGCTCCGCCTGCCGCATGTTCGAAGACGTGCTGTCGCATTCCCAGGATGTTGAGACGCGGGCGAAGGGCCAGGTCGGCCTGTGGCTGGCCGTCGCCAGCGAGTCGCCCGACCCCGAGACCCTGCGCTCGGCGTTCGACGGCATCGCCCCCGACGCCAGGTTCCCCTGGATGGGCGAGCGCCTGTCGGCCTCCGAAATCTGCGGGCGGCTTATGGCGGGCCGAGAGGCCGAGCCGGAACCTGCCGCGACCCTGGCGGGCCTGGCGCTCCAGACTCTGCGCGTGCCGCCGGTCCTCCCGTGGAACCTGGTGCCGTTCCAGGGCATGCTCGAAGGCGCGCTGGAGTTTCCTGCGCCGCTCGGGTCGGTCCGGACCGATGGTCGGCTCGCCCTGGTGGCGGGCCCGAATCTTCTGGCCTGTTTCGGCGAGGACCCGTCGCGGCCGCTGTGGTGGCGGACGCGCGGCGACATCCAGCACGGCGTGCAGCGCCGGCGGCAGCGCGACGGCGGACGAGGCGACCGTATCTTCCTCGCCGCCGTGCCGGGACTCTTTCAGCCCGCGATGGCCGACGGCCGCGTCTACGCCCGCTGGGGCCTCGAACCGACGGGCCAGGCCTTGCGGGGCCTGGCGGTCTTCGATGCCGCCACCGGCGAAATCCTCTGGTCCACCGATGACGACTCGACCTGGGACGAGATGTGGCCGGTCGGCGACCCTGTGCCCGCCGACGGGCGAGTCTACGTCCTCGCGATCCAGGACAAGGTCGGGCCCATCACGCCCCTGCACCTCGTGTGCCTGGACGGCGAGCGGGGGACGCTCCTGTGGCAGCGGACGCTCGGCTCGCAGAACCCCGGCCTGGTGACGGGCGACGGCCGGCAGTACCGGCCGATCGAGATGGTCCGCTACGGCAACGCCGTGACGGTCCACCGCGGCGCGGTGTACGCCTCGACCAACCTTGGTTTCGTTGCCCGGTGCGATGCCCGCGACGGCATGGTGGAGTGGATCAGCACGTATCCACGCGCCTCGATGGGCTCTAACCTGCCGGCGATGCTTCGGCGGATGGGCGCGGCCCCGATTCCCGCGGGCGGGCGCGTCATCTGCCTGCCGCGCGACTACGTGGGCGTTTTGGCCCTCGACAGCCGGACCGGCAAACCCGCGTGGGACGTGCCCCTGCTGCCTTCCGAAGAGGCGATCGGCGTGGCGGGCGGCGTCATGGTGCTCCTGGGCGATGACCGCCTGCTTGGTGTTGACACCGTCTCCGGCCGCGTCCTGTGGGAGAGGCAATTGGCGGGGGCCCTCTGCGGCCGGCCCGCGCTGGCGGGCGCGATGGTCTACGTCGGGACGGCGGAGAAACTGGTCCGCCTCGACGCCCGCACGGGCGAGAGGGTCGAGGAGCGGTGCTGGGAGGCGGCCGATCCGCCGCAAGCGTTCGCCCTTCGCGGCGGCCGCCTTCTGGCGGTCTCGGAAGCGTCGGCAGGGTTCGAGCGGCCCGGCCCAGTGCCGGCCCCGGCGGCCGATGCGCCGGCGCTCGCGGTGCCCCTCAAGCGGGTGTGGAGCCTCGCGCGGCCGGAGCCGCAGATGTGGCTGCCTCCGCCTGAGGCCAGGATGCCCGGGATGTTCTTCCTGGCGTCGCACGGCCTCCTGGAAGGCATCCGCATGAGTGCGCCTGCCGGGCCTGTGTGGCAGCGGTTCGCGATGTCGGAGCCGGAAGACGTCGTCTGGACCGAGGGGTGTATGATCCTGATCTCTGACCGGCGCGTCCTGGCGCTCGACGCCGCCACGGGCGCGCGGCGGTGGCAGTGCGAGGCGCCGTGGCACATCGGCCTGAAGCGAGTCTGCCCGCCGTACCTGGTGCTTGCGCGCCGGGCGTCGGACCCGCCGCAGGCGGAACTCGCGATCGTCGAGCTCGCCACCGGCCGGCTGGTTTGGAGCCGCCCGCTTGACCACACCGCGCGATACTTCCGCCTGGCGGCGATCGGCAGCGACGGCCCGAGCCTGCACGTCTTCGGCGAGGCGTGGGAACCGGGGAACCCCCGGCTCGTCGAGGTGGCCGTCCGCACGGCCGACGGCGAGACGACGGCCGTCCGGTCGGTCCTGCCCGACGATGCCGAGCGGCCGATGCGAATTGCCGTGGGCGGCGCCGCCGGGTTCTGCATGACCGAGTGGCGGACGCTCTACGAGTTCCCCCTGACCGGCGGGCCGGCCGTCCGATTGCCGGTGGACCTCAAGGACCTGGCGGAGCGAGACCGGGCCGAGTTGAAGGTCGTCGGCCCCTGGATACAGATCAACCGGCGCAACCCCTTCCCGGCCTTCCGCCAGTGGATCCTTCGCCGCGGCGACCCGAAGTACGAGTTGCGCCTGGAGCGCGAGGGCGTCATCCGCGGCGGCGCCGTCTACACGCGCGAAGGCCGGACGATTACGGCCACCGACCTGGAGACGAAGAAGGCGGTCGCGTACGAGATTCCTCCCGCCAGCGAAGGGGAGCAGTTCCGGGGCATCCTCGACTTCCACGCGGCCGGGGACCGCCTGTGGGTCCTGTCGATCCACCCGGGCCGGGATGCCGCCCCCGCGATGTTGGCGCTCGACGTCTTCGACCGGGCCACGGGCGCGCCCCTCCAGTCCCAGACGCTGCCGGGCGTCTTGCCGGCCGGCGGCCGCTGGGCCTGGGACGTCGGCCGCGAGGAAGGCAGCCAATCGGCGACCCAGATCGTGTGGGCCGACAAGGCCGTTTACGTGACCGACCCGCGAGGGCTCCAGGCCCTGACGCCCGGAGCGCCGAGTGAAATAATCGCATATCGCCGATATATTGTTCCCATGTCGGCCCGGCCCATCGCCGTCGACGCCGGCCTGGAGGACTGGGACGACCCGGCCGGCGTGCCCCTCGCCGGCCCGCCCGAGCGCCAGGGGCGGCTGCACCTGGCGCACGATGCGGCTAACCTGTACCTGGCCGTCCGCTATCGCGACCGCGACTTCCTGCCGTGCGTCGGCGCCCAGGATGCCGCCGGCGGCGACTGGCTTGAGATCGGCCTCACGACCAACCGCGAGTCGCACCGGTGGGCCGTCGGCCTGAACTCGCGCGGCCGGGTCGCGTGGGAGGGTCTCGGCGGCGCCGCGCTCCCCAGGGGCCTGCGGGGCGCCGTCCGGCACGACCCGGCCGGCGGCTGGTTGACCTACGAGGTCGCCATACCGTGGGCGGGGCTGGTCCAGGCGTGGGGCGGCGACGCGCGCAAAATGGGACTCTCGGTCGCCATCTGGGACGAGGACCCTGCCGGCGGCGGGTCCGCCCGCATCCTTACCTGGGGCGAGGGTCTCGGCCCGTGGCACGTTATGCCGAATGCCCACCAGGCGATCTACCTGTACCCGCTCACGCGCAAGGCCGCCGAGACGATGCTCGCCCTGGTTGACGAACTGCCGGACCTGCCGGAATCGTTCGATTACCTGCTCGATTGGTCGGCGCTCCAAGGCGAGTCGATCGCGGGCCTGGTGGACCTCTACGCCGACTTCATCCGCCGCCATCCCAAGAGCATCACAGTCCAGCGTCTGCTGACCATGGACCGGAACCTGAGGGCCTGCCAGCACGCCGACCCCGGTCCCGCGCTTCTGGCGGCCGCCCGGCAGGCCGCCGTGCCCGACGCGGTCTGGCGCCGCTACGAGGTGGAGTCGAAGGCGTACCTGTCGCAGTGGGTCTACATGCCGCCGGGCCCGTACCCCCGGTCGGTCGTGCTTGAACTGGACGACGGCATCCGGCCGGCCCCCGCGGGGTGGAACCACCGGATTTACTGGAT
>Ga0315279_10010099_pt1 | contig 11145 bp, 13 predicted proteins | sample YL17G06_20_MG_FD_203694 | JGI IMG/M metagenome (GOLD analysis project Ga0315279, IMG submission 203694) | Sediment microbial communities from Yellowstone Lake, YNP, Wyoming, USA - YL17G06_20 | ecosystem: Environmental > Aquatic > Freshwater > Lake > Sediment | place: USA: Wyoming | collected...
AACCCTTCTGCAGCGTGCTCAACAGAAGGAAAGACTTTAGAGGGGCATGAGAAGACAGTCTGAAAAAGTAAGTTGGTGTAACCCCGGAATTGCCAGAAGCAAAAGATCTTGGTGAATATGCTCTCCGAGAAGCAGCGCTCGCCGACATTGATGTTCTGATCCACCAAAGGAATGCTATGTGGGTAGAAGCTGCGAACGTCAGAGATCAAAGGGTGCTTGACACTATGGCCAAGGCCTACAGGATATACTTGGAAAGGGCGTTTCCCGCTGGACTCTTCAAAGCGTGGCTCATAGCGGCTAAGAACGGTCAAATTGTTGCGGGCGGGGGAATGTCAATCTACGAGCAACCTCCACGACCCCAAGACGATACGCTCAGGTACGTGTATGTGCACAGCATCTTCACAGAAGAGGCCCATCGAAGGCGCGGGCTCGCCAGGGCAGTCCTTAGCACAATCGTAGAATGGTGCAGAGAGAACAAATTCAAAACCCTTACGCTGCACGCTGTTGAGGTGAGCAAGCCCCTTTATGAGTCTGCAGGCTTCAAACCCACCACTGAGATGCGAATGTTCCTCTGACAAGCGGAATCGAAGATTTCTTTGATCAGATTTTCCTTGACGCGTGTGTTGGGCCATATATCATTTCTCGGTCTTCTATCCCTGATGCTGTCGCTGAATCTGGCGGTGGTCTACGTTGTGGCAACGTCTTCTGATCCTTTGACTCAAGGCGCAGTCTGGTCCTATGATGTCAATTCCAGAAGTGAGCTTGAGGGCAAAGGTCAATACGCGGGTATATTCACAACTGCTGTGACAGTCTCAGGTCACGCTACCATTCTACACGTGAACGCATCAATCATTGTAATCGAGAAGAAGGAAGTAGTAGATATATCAACGAATGGGAGCGGCTATTACAAACAGGAACCCAAACGGAACCATTATGAGTTTACTGAGACTTCAACCGTCGATCGCGGAAAACTAACCTACCGATCACGCACGGTCAGAACTGAAGTTGAGAAGAAAGAATGGGAAGACAACTCTACGAAAGGTATGCCCGTGACTGATTTCGTATCAACTTCTCTTTCGGAAGGCCAAAGAGTTCAGTACTTCGCAATCCAAGGGATGGTAAACTGTACTGTCTCATATGGCAAGCTGAGTTTCCAAAGCCAAAGCGTTCCAGTAATAATACTCCACTATTCTGGTATTGTCCAAAACGACACGTGGCTGGAAACCAGTGGCACTGCCGACTATACCTTCAACTTTGAGAAGACTACGGGCCTCCTGGCTTCATCATCCAGCAAAACATACGCTACGAGCGAAAAAGGATCCCGGTTGACAATCTATGACTATCTCCTAAGATCAACGTCTCTGTGGGAAACAGGGACGCCGAACCAGACACCGTCAAAGACATATATCCCAACTACGGAGGCAACCCCTACCGACAGGACTCCAACTCAGCAACAGCCCATTATCGATCTTGAACCGGGCTATGCCGCCCCAATAATAGCTGTCGGTACAGGTGCTCTCGTAGCTGTGATGCTAATTATGAGAAGAAGAGCCACGAAAGATCCAGAAAAAGAAAAAAAGGAAAGAGGGTAGCCTCAGTCCTTTCAGGTCTTTGCCAGGTTGTAGATAGCCTTCACGGCCAATATTATCGCTGCAGGTGCAACGAAGGCCGCGAGGGTTGTCAGTATCGCGTTGATGACTGTTCCGAGCGGTTTTGCGACTTCATCTATTACTAGAAAAACCTGTCCAGAATTTGCCACAAGAAGAGCGATTGCAGCAGTCAGGAAGGGGATAGTCTCCTTCTCTGAGAGATTTGTCAGACCTACGATGATGCCAAGAATCACCATGACCAGCGATACCCAGCCGAGTGCAGCTCTACCGCCGAAGCCAGCGGCCAGCCCCGCAAGTAATGCTACGATGACAACCGCCATGAAGGCCCATCTGCCGATTACGTGTGTATTCAAGGATTTTACTCCCTAACACTAGTGGCCTAATCTTGGGATATATGACTTTTCATGTTTGATTGAGTCTTTCGCACAGCGCACGCTTGACTCCTGGCCTGAAATAGCATTCGGATTGTTGTTCAGAATCTAATTCGGCTTCGTATGCGGGGCGTCGCGTAAACTATCATTAGCGCTGAGTAGAGCGGCAGATATTCTGCCAATGCTATCTCAATCATGTTGGCTTCTTTCATGAATTGCAGAAGATAGCTCAGATTCACTGTTGCAGAGAGAATGATCCAGGGCAGCGTCTTCATGTTGACTCCGATTACGCCACAGAACACCAATATCCAAGAGAGGTACCAAGGGAAGACTGTTGGTGCAAGGATTATGCTGAGGCCCAAGGTCGTGACTGAGGAATAGGCGATTCCTTCAAGATCTCTTGGACACTTGATGTACACAATTCTGGCAGACACAAGAATGAAGATCAATCCAGTCAGCATTCTGATCGCTGTTCCCGTAATCATGTCCTGATTGAGAAATCCTCGGATGCAGATGGTTAGCAGCAGGAACAGCGATGGGTTGAATGTCCAGGCAGAAGCATAGCGAACTTGTCCCATGAAAATATTCAGTCCGGAACTCGCTATGAACGGAATCACCAATCCGACGGAAACAAGGCAAACGGTCACGAAGTATCGCAAACTGACAGATGTACCATCTTTCTTCCTAATGTACTGCAAATAGATCGGAAGAAGCAAAATTGGGTATGTCTTAGACCATACGGCAAAGGTGTAGGCGAGCGCGGAGGCAAAGAACCGGGATCTGATCAGTGATACGAGGCTCAAGAGGATGAACAAGATTGGAAGAGAATCGATATGTCCGCTGGATGAGAACTCAATTATCAGAAGTGGTGACCAAGAATAAAGGAGAAGCCCGCCGACCAACCTATCTTTGCAGGTAATGTTGAGAAGGTATGCCAGAAGAAGGCAGTTCGTAACATCCAAGATAGTGGATATCAGTTTGAACCCGAATAGACTGCTTGAAATATAATTTGCGAGAAGGAAGGCGAACTGCGCGACTGGGGGATAGGGCGTTATCACATCTTTGTGGTCATGGAACTCGAAGTATGTCACATTCTTCAGCCAGTCAAGCTGAGGGGATGAAGGTTTGAAAGAGTAAGGATCCACTCCGTGGCCGAAGACTCTGCCATCCCACGCGAACCCCAGAATGTCCGTGCTTAAGGTCGGTTTTGTGAAAAGCATAAGCGATCTAAAACAGATGGAGAAGGCGATCACAAGAACGGCTGCAATCCTAGTGTTTCTGACGCTAATTGTCAGACTCGGAGCTGCCTTAGTTGCTGAAAAACAAACGACGAAATAGATGATAAACAAGGCAAGAATTAGAATGAGATATTGGATGATGTCAGCCCGAAAGTCCCCAGCGAGAAGGAGTTGATGATATATGAGAAGTTGGACAACGCCTGATGCAACTATCAGTACCGGGATATTTCTGTAGAGCAACTTAGTACTGACAGCAGTCGCAACTCTCTTACTGTGAGCGGCTACGGGTAGTCTCATATCTTATGATCCCACTGTCGCAGCGAGATTATTGAGAAGTAATAGTTTATTGGCAAGCGCCTTTCCTTATGAAGAGTATGCTCACCCATCTCAGAGATGCATATACTCCAAAGAGACTTGTCATAACGATGCTGCTGGTATCTACAGTAATTCTTTCAGCCGCATTTGTCGCTGAACAGATGACTAGCAAAGCAGCTGCGATCCCCCAGACCTTCAATCTTAGAGGGACTTGGAAAGGTCAGATGAGCGGCTCAGGATCCGTTCTCAGAACCTATCCAATCAAGGTCGATTCAACCCTCAACGGAACAATCAACGGTGACAACTCAGCAGGATCATGGGTGGGGCACACCAGAGCCAACTACGAGCTTACCTCAATTGGCGAGAAGGATCTTGGTCTTGGAGAGGTCAAAGGTACCTACACCATGAGCGTTGACAAATCTGGAACTATCGCAGGAGAGGTAACAGCCAAAACGTCTGATGTCTTGGTAGGGGAATTGAAACTCAAGCTCCAAGGAACGGTGTCAGAATCAGGCTCTTTCAAGGGAACATGCAGTGGAACCTTGACTGCAATCACATTTGGGTATGGAGGCACGCCTGTTTCCGCTGACATAAATCTGCCAGTCTCAGGCGAATTCGAAGGAATAGCAGAAGTGACAGGTTCCACATCTACTCCAACGTCAACGTTGGCACCCACAACATCCAGTTCAACTCTACCGGCGCCTGGAAGCCAACCCACACAGACGGGAGATCAATACATGATGTATGTGATCCTCACCACGGTTGCGGCTGTAGCGGTCGTGGGATTCTACATAGTCAGATCAAAGCGCACAGCCCAGAAATAGTGATCCTCAGTTCACTGCATGTTGATATTGGTAGACTCGGTCAAGTAGTGAGTCTCTGTCGAGAAGCTAGAGCTCTAGTCTCTCGTAGCGCACGCTATAATTAGGTCTAGATTGGTGAGTAGTTTACTATACGTCGATCTTTATCGAATCGCCTTCAACTTTGACGGGGTATGTTTGGATATTGCATATCTTGATGTGTGAAAAGAGGGCACTCATGTGCTCTGGATAATTGTCTATTATCTTGGTTCTTGGTTCGTCTTCTGTTTCCTCTCCTGAGTAGTGGTAGAGCGGGAGGTTCAATGCTTCACCAGTAGTTATGTCAAATTGGACGCTATGCATGGGGCAGGTTAGGTAACGGCCTTCAAGAGTGCCAAAATCCAGTGGGGCGTTCATGTGCCCGCATCTTCTGTCCACCGCATATACGTTGCCGTCGTAGTTGCACAGGAGGATCTCTCTCTCATTGACGTTTACTGCCTTTACTCCGCCAGCGGCCAGCTCTGTTGTCTTAGCTACTTCAATTAACATTCTTAGACCTCTTGAGTTTGTGGAGAGGTATCTGTTTGAGGTCGTCGGGGTTGGTGACGTCTTTGTGCACGTAGAGGCCGCACCAGCAGCGCTTCATCATGTCAAAGTGTTTTCTGTGAAAGGGTATGCAGGGACATACAATCTTCATGTCCTCGCTTCTCTTCTTTGTGAGTCCTTGGCAGGGGCAGTATGGGATTCCGTGTTTCTGTTCGAGTAGGACTTCTTGTTCCAGGAGAAAGTTGACGAGCTCTTCGTCCGGACTGAACTTGTATCCTAAAGGTTCTATGACTTTCTGGAACATGTATCTTAGCGCTTTCTTTCTCGATTCGGTATTCATTCTATTTGCTCAGCCCCAGCAATTCTGCATATCTTTCAGGGTCGTATCCTATGACTACGTTCCTGCCGATTTTCACGAATGGGAAAGATGTGTTCACGCTGTATTTGGCCATGTCCATCATTATGTTCTCTTGTTGTTCGTCGTCGGCCAGATCGTAGTCAACGTATTCGAATAGGATTCCTCTGTCTTTGAAGAATTGTTTGGTCTTGCGACACCAGGGGCATGTGCTGAGGGTGTACATTACTACCTTCTTCATGTTTTCCCTCTCAGATCTTCAGGTAGATTTTTCCGTCGGAGACTTTCCACTGATAGGTGGGTATTTTGATCTCTTTTGCGCTGAGGAATTCGCCTGTCCTTATGTCGAATTTCCAGTCGTGGCATGGGCATTTGAGTGTGTACCCTTCTAGGGTTCCGCCTGATAGTGCACATGCCATGTGTGCGCACTTGTTGGAGACTGCGTATATTTCCTTGGCTTTCTTTATGAGCAGAATCGATACCCCCTTTGGGAAGACTGTGCGTATGCCATTGTTAGGTAATTTGGAATCCTCAATTGTGAAGCTCCATGATGAGTCTAGCATAATTTGTAGCCTTGCCTAGATCGGCTTTAGTCTATTTCTCAAATATTTATTTCTGTCCTAATAGGTGGAAGTTATCGTAGGCAGCTAGAACGTACTGTGATTGTTACCAGAATTCATATAGATCCTCTGCAGGTATCACTCATTACAGATCGGTTAGTGAGGGGTTGAGAGTCATGACCTTGGATCAGGAAATGCTGGAAGAGTTGAAGAAGATCCGAGAGGCCGTGACACCGAAGCCGGCGCCTCCACCGCGAAAGGGGCTTTGGGCAGAATTCATGGACTTCATAGGGAAAGCTGGTGTTCTCGGTCTGGCGATCGGTTTCATAATGGGCACTTACATTGGAAAAGTTGTGTCCGCCCTTGTTCAGGACATAATTATGCCTATTCCAGGTGCCTTGATTCCCGGCGGCGAATGGAGAAAAGCTGTAATCAGCCTGCCTCTTGGGCAAGGATTGAATTTTGCAGTTGGCGACTTTGCGGGTGTAATAATTGACTTCATCATTGTCGCGTTGGTAGTCTTCATTATCGCTAGGTATTCTCGAAGAATAGAGATTTAGCTCTCCAGGACATTTTTCGGATGTTTCTGGTTTATACAGCGGAGAGGCTGAATAAGGAATATCTGAGAGCGGTCTACCCTATGGCAAGAGGCTTGGAAATTCATGAAGGCCAGAGCTCACGTCTTTGTTAACGGATTGGTTCAAGGAGTATTCTTCAGACACGAAACTCGAAACTGCGCTACCAGACTGGAGTTGACAGGATGGGTCAGGAACCTTCCTGACGGGCGCGTTGAAGCAGTCTTTGAAGGTGAAAAGGAGAAGGTTGAGGACGCAATAGCTTTCTGTAAGAGAGGGCCTCCACACGCAGAAGTTCACAGCGTCGAGATCCGATGGGAAGACCAGAAAGGGGAATTCAAGGATTTCAGAATCACGTATTGAAGTGTGAACTGATTAGAGTCTATGTTTTCTTGAGGACTCATGACGTGCAATTCGGAGAGTCCAGTTCACGAAAGAGATTAAAGGATGGATGGCTTGCTTCTGTAGCGTGCTCCGGTGGTGTAGCCCGGTTAGCTAGGCAGGGCCGATAGCATAGCGGCCTTTCGAGCCTCAGTTCGGGGACAAGAAATCTTCAGAGTCGCTGATCGCGGGTTCAAATCCCGCCCGGAGCACCATACTCCGAATAGGCTGGCAAAAACTCTTCGGTAATATTGCCGTCTTGTTTAATGCTTAGGCTTAACTTGATGTCGATTTAAGCGCTTAACTCGATATCGGTTCTACAAAATTCGGCGGACTTATTTGCCAGCCTATTCGAATCGAACCCCCACCAATAGAATATCTTATCCCTCTTAGGTGCTTCAAGGGACGAATAATGGGTGTGGTGGAATGGTCAGTGCGTGCTTTTGGATCCTTAATATTAGAGGGACACCGGAATGAGTTAAAAGTGCGAATGTAGTCTCTCTTTACTTCCAGTATGGGTGCTAAATTTGAGCGATGAGAAGAAGGTTGATGATAAGAAGATTACCCGAAGGCGCTATCTGAAATACGCTGGTGGCATCGTTGCTGTGGGTGCGCTAGCGGCTGCAGGATACGGAATGTCCCAGTATTACAAACCGCCTGTACCAACAACAAGCCCGACAATAACCACTACAACGAGTGGAGAAAAGAAGAAAGTGAGGATCGGCGGAACCAAACCTCTAACTGGTTCTGCGGCACTACAAGGCATAGATGAGAATCGTGGGCTGGAAATTTGGGCAAAAAGATGGGTTAACGACCAGGGCGGAATAAAGGCTGGAGACGGGAATACCTACGAAGTCGAATTGATCATCTACAATGACGAGTCAAAGCCTGAGAACGTAAGTAGGTTCTATGAGAAACTGATCAGTGAGGACAAGGTCGATTTCCTGATGGGTCCCATTTGGGCGCCTCTTGGTCAAGCAACGGTTGCTGCAGTGGAGAAATACCATAAACTTGAGATCTTTGGGAACTCCGCATTTGACCCTGCACAGTGGAAAGACTGGAAATACGTAATGATGGTTATAACCAATGGGCCCGATTATCTGAACATCTTAACCGATATGATCATCAACAAGGTTTTGCCCATCGATCCAGATGCAAAGGACATAGCGATAGTTCACACCGATGACGTGTTTGGAAATGTAGCTGGACCCTGGGGCTATCAGTATGCGAAGAAACAGCCTCAGCTTAACGTAATCTTCTACGATAAGGTTTCTTTTGATGCACAGGATTTCACCCCAGTGCTCACAAAGGTCAAACAAGCCAACCCATCAATACTTCTGTTTGAAGGTGGTCTCAAAGCGCCACTAGTTGCAAAAGGTGTCAGGGAGCTAGGGCTGGACCTGAAACTGTTGTACTGCGGCACATATGGCGTGTTCAAGCAGTTCTACGACGGTCTTGGCCCCAAGTATGGTGAAAATGTAATCTCGATAACTCAGTGGGTCCCAGGAGAGAAGTACCCGGCCGATTATGGGCCAGATGAAGACTGGTTCGTTTCCCAATTCAAGAAGGACTACAACGTGGATACGCCTCAGTACACAGCAGGGACAGGTTTCACTCAAGGCCTTATCCTGCAAGCAGCTATGGAGAAATGCAGTAAGCCGCTGGACTCCGATGCGATGAGAGAAGTTGTCGGCAACGTGAAATTCACCGGTTTCTTCGGGGACATAGCATTTGATCCAGTAACGGGCTGGCAGACGGGTCACAAGATGTCAGCGCTCCAATGGCAGGACGGAAAAGCAGTATGCGTCTACCCCGACAAAGTTGCTAAGGCGAAACTGAAATATCCAATGGGAAAATGGTCTACGCTCAAGTAGACCACAAATCCCTTTCTTCCTTTTTCTTACGGATGAATTTTGGTGCGCTATTCGGAGAAAGCAGCGAGCGCGGGCGCTATTTAGGGTTGGTTAGTGCATACCAAATCTGATTTTCTTCTGCTTATGTCAAGAGCAGAGCCATATCTTTCTTGTGAAGTGCAAGCTCGCGTTTTTCGCTACAGGCGCGCGCTACTCAGTCGCGATGCCATCCGGTATCATGCTTAGACGAACAAGCCCTGCCTGTTTTCCATAGGCATAAGAACTTACAGTGCTCAGTGTTACGTATGCCTTCCACAGTTGTATTACTCACTTCTATCGCGTCGTTCGTAGGCGCTATCATCAATGTGCTTGTGATGTTTGTCATACTATCGCGTGGAAGGCGAAAATATCATCTTCTTTTCGCTCTTCTTCTCTTTACTGCGGCATGTTGGGATCTGAGCATATTCTTGGTGATGATTAGGAATAGCTATCCTGACGAGATAGTACTTTATCATAATTTTATCTCTGTCCCATTCTCCTTGTTCCCAGCATTTGTCTACCATTTTACCACGAATTACCTGAACCAATCACGGAAAAGATCTACAATTGCCCTTTACGCTTATTGCGTCGGAGCCTTTGTCCTGTCCGTGACAGGAACCGTGCAGTCCTACTCTGGCGTCTACAATTACAGCTGGGGAACAGTCGGAAGATATCACCCTATCTATAATTATGGTTTTTCACTCATCGGAGGCGCGCTCGCTAATATTGTGATCTGGTATGTGGTGTATTATCTTTCCATTTTGTTTTCATGCTGGCTTCTGTTAAAAGCTCGCAAAATTGAGGCTTCTCCTGTAACTCGGCGTCATATCGGATACATCTTTGTTAGCTTTATCGTATTCGGCGTAGCGTTAGTGAAGGTCCTAGTGGTTCTCGGTGTTGATGTTCCTTTCATATTGCCTCTGGGTATTCTTCTTGTAGACTTGTTTGGAGCAATAATTGGAATGGCAATCATGAAACACCAATTGTTTGATATCACAGTCTTGGTAAGAAAAGGAATAATATATTCAGTCTTGGCGACGCTTGTTATCTGTGTCTTCGATTTCTCGCAGCACTTGATAGCGTCATTTCTAGGGAGCATAGTTGGGGAGCATTCGACATATGTATATTTTGCCTCAGTAGCGGTAGTAATTGTTACATTTGTTCCGCTCAAACAGAGATTAGATCGCATTATTGCCGGCATCTTGACCAAGAAAAAGTTCGAGTTTTAGCAAATCCCTTATTGAAAATCTGGTGGTGGTGAGCCCCATACAAATCGGCGCGTGCTAGATTAGTTATTAATGCTAAGCGCGCGCTACAAAGAACAATAAACTACGTGCGTGCATTTTCAATCTCTATAACTTTGAGGGTAATTTTCATAACCGAGTCAGGATCAAGAGACATGGAATCTATGCCTTCTTTGACCAGAAACTCTGCAAACTCAGGATAATCGCTGGGTGCCTCTCCACAGAGCCCAATATGACGTTTATTTCTCTTAGCCCCCTGAATAGCCATGGAAACCATCTTCATCACTCCTGGGTCTTGCTCATTGAATTCGTGGGCTAATAGTGCTGAGTCGCGGTCCACCCCTAAAGTAAGTTGGGTTAGATCATTAGATCCGATTGAAAAGCCATCAAACAATTCACTGAATTGGTCAATCAGTATCACGTTATTTGGGATTTCACACATTACATAGATCTCAAGTCCATTTTCTCCTCTTTTAAGGCCATTTCTGGCCATCTCGACCATGACTCTTTCAGCTTCTTCTACTCGCCGACAGAATGGAATCATTATGATGAGATTTGTTAATCCCATCTCATCACGAACTCTTTTCATCGCCTTGCATTCGAGTGCGAAGCCTTCTCTGTATCGATCATCATAATAACGGGACGCCCCGCGAAAACCTATCATGGGATTGTCTTCAATTGGTTCGAAGTAGTGTCCTCCTATTAGACTCGCATATTCATTGGTCTTGAAATCGCTCATGCGGACAATGACAGGTTTAGGTGAGAAACCTGCTGCGATAGTCCCAACGCCTTGAGCTAGTTTTTCTACAAAGTAGTCCTCTTTGTTTTCATAACCAAAAGTGAGTTCGTCTATCTTTTTCTTTACAGCCTCATCCGTGATTTTCTCAGGGTGGATGAGGGCCATAGGGTGAATTTCTATGTAGCTGTTGATAATGAATTCCATGCGTGCCAGGCCGATGCCGTCATTAGGGATCATTGAGAGAGAAAATGCCTCATCCGGATTTCCGAGGTTCATCATAATCTTTGTTCTTGGGCGCTTCAAGTCGCTGAGGCTGAGCTTTTCGATATTGAATGGGAGTATGCCTTCATACACTGTGCCCTCATCGCCCTCAGCGCAACTCACCGTGACTTCCTGACCGGTTTGGATCTTTTCTGTTGCGTCCTCTGTTCCGACAACAGCTGGGATGCCGAGTTCACGACTGACGATAGCTGCATGACAGGTCCTTCCTCCTTTATTTGTTACAATAGCGGCAGCGGT
>Ga0315279_10010100_pt1 | contig 11144 bp, 8 predicted proteins | sample YL17G06_20_MG_FD_203694 | JGI IMG/M metagenome (GOLD analysis project Ga0315279, IMG submission 203694) | Sediment microbial communities from Yellowstone Lake, YNP, Wyoming, USA - YL17G06_20 | ecosystem: Environmental > Aquatic > Freshwater > Lake > Sediment | place: USA: Wyoming | collected...
CGACATCGTCGGCTGCAACTGCTCTTACAAGCGGTGGGTCTTCGAGAGGTACGGCTTGTACCACGACGGGGACTACGCCGGCGACGACATGCTCTTCAACCGGCGGCTAATCCTGGCTGGGGAGCGCCTTCTCTTCGAGCCGCGGGCGGTGGTGCACCACCAGAACCGTGAGGACTTGCGCGGCTTCCTGCGCCACATGAGACACCTGGGCGAGGGCGTGGGCATGGTGCGCCTGCTGGACGGCATGCCTCATACCTACCTGGCCCGCACCCTCTGGCTGGCTGCCGCCGCCTACCCCTATCGGGTGGGACGCATCGCCTGGCGGGCCCTGCGCAAACACCCCCGCGATGCCTGGCGCCTGCCCCTGGTCATGCCGCTGGTGGCGGCGGGCTTCCTGGCCTTCTCCCAGGGCGAGCTGGGAGCCAAACGCAAGGCTGCGCAGAGGAGGGCAGGCGCCATCCACTCGGGGACGGAAGCGGCCCGGCAGAGGAGTGATTCCTGAGATGCGTATCCTCTTTGTGACGCCCCACGTACCCTCGCTGTTGAGGGATCGGCCGCGGCAGTTCCTGCGGCACCTGTCGGCCCGCGACCACCAGGTGACCCTGGTGGTGCTGACGCGCCCCGGCGAGAGGCGCGACGCTTTGAGTGAGGTGCGGCAGTGGTGTCGAGATGTCACCGTGGTGCCGGTGTCGTGGGTGGGGGCGGCCCGTAGCTGCCTGCTGTCACTGCCTGGCCCGATGCCTCTGAACGTGGCCTTCTTCGCCTCGAAGGAGGCGCGCCGGACGTTGAGGCGCCTGGAAACGTCGTCCTACGACGTCGCTCACCTGGAGCACCTGCGCACGGCCCAGTACGCTCCTATCCTGGCCAGCCTGCCCCGCCTGTACGACTCCGTGGACTGCATGACCCTTCTCTGGTCGCGGGCCCTGCGCGCCGGCCGCTGGCGCGGGCGCGCCCTGGCGGCCTGGGAGCTCTGGAAGACGCGTCGCTATGAACGCCAGGCCCTGAGCTGGATGGACGGCGCCGTCGCCACCACCGAGGCCGACTGCGCCGCTCTCCGCGGCTACGCCCCGGTGCTCCCCATCCGTGTTGTGCCCAACGGGGTCGACAGCGACTACTTTCGACTGGGGCCGGACCTCTCGGACGGGCGGACCCTGGTCTTCCTGGGCAACATGCGCTACCACGCCAACGTCGCCTCGGTGCTCGACTTCGCGCGCCGGGTGATGCCGCTGGTCTGGGAGCGACACCCTCGGTCCCGGCTGCTCATCGTGGGGGCGGACCCGCCGGCCGAGGTGCAGCGCCTGGACCGGGACGTCCGCATCATCGTGACCGGCTACGTGAAGGACGTGCGCCCTTACTTGTTGCGGGCGACGGTGGCTGTCAGTCCGGTGCTCTACGGCACCGGCGTCCAAACCAAGGTGCTGGAGTGTATGGCCGCCGGCCTGCCCGTAGTGGCATCGGCCCAGGCCTGCTCCGGACTGGAGGCGCGACCGGGTCAACACCTGCTGTCCGCCACTGACCCGGCCGAGTGGGTGGAGGCCGTCTCTGGTCTCCTGGAGTTTCCCGGCCTGAGGCACCGCCTGGGTGTCGCCGGCCGCGACTACGTGGTGCGCCATCACTCCTGGCAGGAGAGCGCAGCGAGATTGGAAGAGGCCTATGAAGAAGTCATCAGCCGTCGAGAGCAACTCGTCACTGCCGGAGGGCTCGAGCGTGTCGCCTGAGGGCGCTATCGCTTCGCCGGTGGCCGTAGCCCTTATCGGCGTCGGCTACTGGGGGCCCAAGCTGGCCCGCACGCTGGCCGCCCTGCCGGAGTGTGGCCCGCTCACCTGCTGCGACACTGACCCGCAGCGCCTGGAGCCGCTGGCCGCCGAGCTACCACGGGCGGCGCTGGCTACCAGCGTCGAGGCCGTGCTGGCCGACCCGGCCGTGGAGGCTGTCGTCATCGCCACGCCGGCCGCCAGCCACTTCGATATGGCCCAGAATGCCCTGATGGCCGGCAAGCACGTCTTGGTGGAGAAGCCCCTGGCCACCGACAGCCTCGGTGCCGCCCGGTTGGTGCTGCTGGCCGAGGCGCGGGGCCTGGTCCTGGCCGCCGGCCACGTCTACCTCTACCATCCGGCGGTCGAGGCCCTGGCCCGTCTGCTGGCTCAGGGCGTCCTGGGCGAGGTGCGATACCTATCGGGGCTGCGGGCCAGCCTGGGTCCGCGTGCCCGTGAGGACGTGGATGTCGTCTGGGACTACCTCATCCACGACGTCTATGTCCTCCAGTACCTCCTCGGCAGGCCGCCGACGGCTGTCCGCGCCACCGGCCGCGCCTACCTGCGGCCCGGCCTGGCCGATGTCGTCTTCGCTGAGATACGCTACGGCCCCAACATGATCGCCCACTGCCAGGCGAGCTGGTATTACCCGGAGAAAGCGCGGCGGTTGGTGGTCGTCGGGTCGCGGCGCATGGCCGTCCTCGATGAGGCCGCCGAGCACCCTCTCCTAGTCTGCGACCGGGGCTATGGGCCTCTCGACGGCACGGACGAGCACGGCAACCGCGGCCTGCGCCTCTACGATGGCGCCGCCGCGGCGCCCCGGCTGGAGAAGGGCCAGCCCCTGGAGCGGGAGTGCCGCGACTTCCTCCACGCCGTCCGCGGCGGCGGCCGGACGCGCTCGGATGGCCGCTCCGCGCTGGCCGTCATCCGCGTCCTCGAGGCGCTAGAGATGTCTTTGGCCGCCGACGGGTCCCTGGTGCCGTTGCCTATCGAACAGGCGGGCCGGGGCAACGGTCGGGCGTCTTCGGAGAAGAAGGAGGAGACAGCAGCATGAGCGACAAGATACCCCTCCTGGACCTGCGGGCTGAGTACGAGCCTCTGAAGGAGCGCATCCTGGCTGTCATCGCCGAGGTGCTGGACGGCATGCAGCTCTACCAGGGCCGCTACGTGAAGGAGCTGGAGGAACGCTTCGCCGCCTACTGTGGGACACGCCACGCTGTGGGTGTGGGCTCGGGCACGGAGGCCCTGATGCTAGCCCTCTGGGCGAGCGGCGTTGGCCCTGGTGATGAGGTCATCGTGCCCTCCCTAACCTTCATCGCCACGCCGGCTGCCGTCGCTTTCCTGGGCGCCCGGCCCGTCTTCGTCGATGTGGACCCCGAGACATGCACCATGGACGCGCGCCAGGCCGAGGCGGCCGTCACGCCGCTAACGAAGGCCGTCGTGCCGGTGCATCTCTACGGCCAGACGGCGGACATGGAGCCTATCGTCGCTCTGGCGCGTCGCCGGGGCCTGCGCGTCATCGAGGACGCCTGCCAGGCCGTGGGCGCCGAGTACGGCGGCCGGCGGGCCGGCTCCCTAGGCGATGCCGCCGCCTTCAGCTTCGTCTTCACCAAGAACCTCAAGGCCTACGGTGACGCCGGCATGGTCACCACCGACGACGAGGTCCTGGCTCGACGCATCGCCATGCTGCGAGACCACGGCCGCGCCGACAAGTACACGCACCCCGTCCTGGGCCTCAACTGCCGCCTGGACGAGATCCAGGCCGCCATCGTCTGCCTGAAGATGGACTACGTCGAGGGCTGGACGGAGGGCCGGCGCCGCAACGCCGCCTTCTACACCCGGACCCTGGCTGAGAGCGCCCTCGGTCTCCCCTGTGAGAGGCCCGGCGGCCGACACGTCTATCACCAGTACGTCGTGCGCAGCGCCCGGCGCGACGCCCTGGCCTATCACCTGTCGCACCATGGCATTGCCACGGGCGTGCACTATCCGCTGCCCTGCCACCTCCAAGAGTGGTGTCTACCCTACGGAGGCGGCCTCGGCTCCCTGCCGGTGAGCGAGACCCTCAGCCGCGAGGTGCTGTCGCTGCCGGTGTACCCGGAGCTAACGGCGGAGCAGAGGGAGCGGGTGGCCTCGGCGATCATGCAGTTTTGCGCCTGGGAAGATCTGCCCGCCGGACAGGTGGGAGTCGCTATGGGAACGAAAGGGGGTTCTCGATGGAGTTGAGGGACGCGCGCGTCGTCGTGACCGGAGGGGCCGGCGCTATCGGTTCCCACGTGGTCGATCTGCTGGCGGCGGAGGGTGCTCACGTAGTCGCCTTCGATTGCTTCGCCACTGGGGCGGCGCTGGACAACCTGACCGATGCCCTGGCCACGGGCCGAGTGGAGGTGGCCCGCGGCGACCTGCGGGACGTGGCAGCGGTGGAAGGGGCTTGTCGGGGGGCCGATTTTGTCTTTCACCTGGCGGCGGCCCGCATCGACCAGTGCCGCGCCCGCCCCGAGCTCGCCATGGGAGTTAACATAACGGGTACATTCAACGTCCTCCAGGGCGCTCTAGCTGCGGGAGTCCAGAAGGTCGTTTATGCCTCGGCAGGGGCCGCCTACGGGGAGCCGCGCTACGTGCCGGTGGACGAGAACCACCCGCTGGAGCCACGCGGCCTCTACGCCGCCAGCAAAGCGACGGGCGAGCACCTGGGCGCCGGCTTCTACGCCGAGCACGGCCTTCCATTCATGGCGCTGCGCTTCTTCAATATCCATGGCCCGCGGCATGACCACTCCGGCAACCGTTCCCAGATCATCCCTAGCTGGCTCGCCTGCCTGGAAGAGGGCGTGCCGCCCCGCATCTTCGGCGACGGCTCCCAGACCATGGACTTCGTCTACATCACCGACGCGGCCCGCGCCATGCTCCTCGCCGCCCGTAGCGACCGCTCCTTCGGCGCCTACAACGTCTGCCAGGGTGTCGAGACCTCCGCCGCCCACCTGGCCGAGGTGATGATCCGCCTGATGGGATCGGAGTTGACGCCTGTCTTCGAGCAGGGGAACGGCGGCGGCGTGCGCCGCCGCTGCGGCTCACCGGTTCGCGCCGAGGCGGAGCTGGGCTTTCGGGCCGAGGTGGGGCTGGAGGAAGGCCTGCGGGCCACCATCGCCTGGAGGAGGAAGCTATGTCACGCAGCATGACCGTCCTCATCACCGGCGCGACAGGCTTCCTGGGCTCTCACCTGGTGCAGCGCCTCCACAGGCGGCATCGCCTGGTCTGCCTGGCCCGCCCGGACGGGCGCCCGTCTGGGCGCGACCCGCAGTCGGTGGCCCGGCGTGCTGGCCTGCCTGCCGGATCGACAGGCGTGGAGGTTATCGCCGGCGACCTGCGTGACCATGGCTTCACATCCGCCCTGCCTGAACGCCTCGATGCCGTGGTGCACCTGGCGGTGGTCCCGCCCTCGTCCGGGGCGCCGCCCCTGGAGATGGTGCAGGTCAACACCCTGAGCACCCTGCTCCTGCTGGAGCACGCCCTACGCTGCGGCGCCCGGCGGTTCGTCTACGGCTCCACCGGGAGCGTCTACGGTGGCGGGCCGGAGCCCTTCTCCGAGGAGGCGCCGCCTCGTCCCGGCGACGTCTTCGCGGTCAGCAAGCTAGCGGGAGAGCTGATAGTGGCCGCCTACCGCGAGCGCCTTTCGACCGCGGTGCTCCGGTTCTTCTACCTCTACGGCCCCAGGCAGCCCGCTCACCTGCTGGTGCCCCGCCTCTACGGGCGCATCAAGGGCGGCGAACCGGTGACCCTGGGCCGGGGCGGTGGTCCAGCGCTCTCGTTCACATACATCGATGACGCCGTGGAGGCGGTGGTGGGCACCCTGGAGAGCGACGACCAGCTCATGTTGAACGTGGCGCACTGCCAACCCCACACCATCCTCGACCTGGCGGAAGCCCTCGGACGTCTGGCCGGTCGCCAGCCAGTCTTTGCGGCCAGCGATGGTGAGGCGCAGAATCTCATGGCCGACGTGAGCCGGCTGGAGGAGACGCTGGGCTTGTGCGCCTGCGTCGACCTGGAGGAGGGGCTGAAGCGGACGTTCGTGGCTGAGCAGAAGACTTCAGGGGGGCGCACGTGGCGGAGCGACAGGCGGGCGGCCTAGCCGCTGTCGGGCAGCATCCCCGTCGCCTGGGGGTGGCGGGCCGCGGGCCTCTCTCGGCAGCCGCCAAGAGGGCCCTCGACCTTGCGGTCGCTGCCCTCGCTCTAACCGTGCTGGCGCCGCTCTTCGTCCTCCTGGCCGCCCTCGTCGTGATCGACTCAGGGCCTCCCGTCTTCCACCGGCGGCGTGTGCTGGGCCGGGGCGGCGTCCCCTTCGACGCCTGGAAGTTCCGGACCATGCGGATTGCCAGCCGGCCGGCTGCGCGGCAACCCATCGAGGGGTCGGCGACCTCCGCCAGCGGCCTGCCGACAGGCACCCTCACCGCCCAGAACGACCCGCGCATCACCAGGGTGGGGCGCTGGCTGCGGCGTCTCAGCCTCGACGAGCTGCCCCAGCTCTTCAACGTCCTCCGTGGTGAGATGAGCCTGGTGGGCCCCCGCATGCTCGACCCCGAGGAGCACGCCGCCCTCACCGCCTTCCCCGAGTGGCAGCGGTCGGTGCTGGCCGTGAAGCCTGGGATGACCGGGCTCTGGCAGGTCTCCGGGCGGCGCACCCTGCCCTACGAGGAGCGGGTGCGGCTCGACCTGGAGTACGTGCGTGGCGCTACCCTCTGGACAGACGTCCTTGTCCTCTTCCGAACCGTCCCGGCAGTAGTCGTAGGCAGGGGAGCGTTCTAAGGAGGTCTTCTCTAGGTCGCTGCTCCGTCGAAGATCAGGTCTCCCCAGCGGCGGCCCAGCAGCCGTAGCGCGTCGTTGTAGGCCCCGAAGGGCTCATGGGCCAGGTAGGGCCAGCGGTAACGGCTGTCGCGGCAGACGGAGAGCGCAAAAAGGGGCGCTGCCGCCGCCCTGGGCAGGTCCAGTCGGTCCATCAGACGGCGGGTAGCCTCTGTCGCCAGCTCACCGAACCAGTGTCGGGAGAAGAAGATCGCCTCTAGAGTGGGTGCCGTCAATGCGAGCTGTTGAACGGACTCCACACCGCCTATCTGGAGGGCGCTGAGGGTCAGGAAGTAGTACCAATCGCTGGTCACGCTGCCGGGCTTCATCTCGCCCCAGTCCAGAACGCCGATGGAGCCGTCTCGCCAGAGAATATGCTCTGGCTTCAGGTCGCCGTGCCTGAGGCCCCGCACCTCCGGCGCCTTCCTAGCCGTAGTGAGGCCGTCATCCGGTCGGTAGGGCAGAGGTTCCTGGGTCAGGGGTTCCGCCTCGTCAACGGCTGCGAGGAGATCGGCCAGTTGCTTGTGGCCGTTGCCCTGAATGGTGGCCTGGCCCGTGGCGGCGACGTGGAACGCAGCCAGCCAGTCAGACACGCGGCTCAGCACCTGAGGGGCGCTGCCCTGCCGCCGTGGGTAGGAGAGGGCGCTGGCCAGGCTGCGGCCCGGGACGTAGGAGTAGACGGCCCTCACCAGGTGGCCACTCCCCTCAAGGGCCAGGGGAGATGGGATCGAGCTCAGCAGGGCCAGGTCGGTGAGGTGGTCGTGCAGGAGTGTCAGATTCTCGAACTCGCGGCGCAGCCTTATCGCCTGCTCTTCGCCAATGGCGATCTTGATAGCGCAGGCGGGATGGCGACTGCCGGTAGGGAAGGGCAGCAGCGTGTAGCAGTCGCGGTACTTCCGGCCGTCCACCAGAAAGTCCAGACCGGCTGGCGGGCTCTCGCCGAACCAGTCCTGCCAGCGAGAAAGCAGCTCTTCCTCCAGCGATCCGCTCATGTCTCTGTCTTCCTGGCGATGATGGCGAACGCCGGGCTAAGCAGCTCGTGGAGGCGCAGCCGGGCGCCCAGCGAAGCCAGCAGGAAGAGCGGCGCCGGCACCTTCGGATGGCTGCGAAGGTGATTGTCCAGTACGTACTGGAACGAGGCGTCTCCGGTGGGGATGAGGAAGCGTGGGTGCCGGTAGTCAGGCAGTGCCAGGTAGAAGCGGGCCGTCTGGAAGCCGGCGCGTCGCAGGAGGCGCTTGTACCCGCCGGCGCTGTAGGTGTGGGTGCGGTAAGGGCCCCGGCTGGCGAGGCGGGAGACGAGGTCTGCCGCCCAGCGCGGCAGCACCGTCGTGAAGCGGAGGCCGTCCGTGTGCTCGTCTCGCTTGCCGAAGAAGTACTTGAACCCGAACCGGTTCTCGATGGCCAGGTAGAGGTGCCCTCCCGGCTTGAGGATCCGCTGCACCTGTCGCAGGGCGGCCTCCTGGGCGGCCTGAGGGCTGGCAAAGGCCTGCGAAAGTCCCACCCACTCCAGCACACCGTTCATGACCACAAGGTCGAAGTGGGAATCGGGGAACGGTGGCGCCAGGATGTCGCCGAGGACGGGCGTGACGTTGGCAAGGCCGGCCTCGCGGGCACGCAGGCGCACGACCTCCAGGTTCTGGAGGCAGGGGTCCATGGCCGCCACAGCCTGTGAGGCGTGGGCAGCTACCAGCGTCAGCGTTCCCCAGCCGGCGCCGCAGTCCAGGACGACTGAATCGGCGTTTAGCGGGCAGAGGAAGAGGCCGCAGGCCCGGTTGGGATCGGTAGCGTACTCGTAGGTGGCCAGCCGGTTCCGCCGGTCGGCCACCGACTCCAGCACCTGGAGGAGAGCCTCTCGGAAGCCTATCTCCGGCGCCCGCGCCAGCAGCGCGGCAGTCTGATCCTGAGAGAGCTTGCTCCAGAAGGCCGGCTGCCTGAAGAGCGGGATGCCGTCGAGGACGGGCCAGTCGCGGTTGCAGGTCGGGCAGCGGAAGGCCGATGCCTCTTCCCTAAGTGGGCGAATGCATGAGGGGCAGGCCAGGGCAATCGCCTGCCCGGTCAGCGCGGCAGGGGTAGGAGCAGGTTCCATCCCGCACTCCGAGAGGTAGCGCCGGTTCCTTCGGCGGAAGGAAGCGGACGGCACGAGCCGCCAGGCGGCCCGTCATCGCCCGCCCCGCGGATTATCGGCGAGAAGAGGCGGGACTTTAGGGGGAGGGGCCCGGCCAGGGTTGGGGAGCGAACGCCCCTTCCTGGGCTGCGAACGAGGGCGACTCGGCCCCTGAAGCGGCGAGCAAGAGGTGACTTTTGACAGGTCTGTGAGGGGGCCAATGGCACTTTCCGCCCTATAGCGGCGACCAACATAATCGCGCCGTCAATTAGCCATTGCCGAAACGACTCCCAGCAGGGTGTCCTGCTGCTTTGTGTGCCTCTGTCGGTTTGCCCCGGCGGAGGCTAGGAGGCCTAGCGATGGCAGAACCCTCCCCCAGAGGTCGGAAGGCGAACAACCCCGGCAAGGGTACCGAGCCGAACCCCGAGCACCCTCATCGCGGCTGGGAGGACCTCTACCGAGAGAAGTGGCGCTGGGACAGGGTGACCTGGGGCAGCCACTGCGTGGACTGCTACCCCAGCAACTGTTCCTACCGGGTCTACAGCAAGGACGGCGTCGTCCTGCGCGAGGAGCAGGCGGGCGTCTACCCCACCATTGAGGAAGGCGTCCCCGACATGAACCCCATGGGCTGTCAGAAGGGCGCCTCCTGGAGCCAGCTCCTCTACGGCCAGGACCGTGTCCTCCACCCCCTGAAGAGGGCCGGCGAACGCGGCGAGGCCAAGTGGACCCGCATCTCCTGGGACGATGCCCTGACCGAGATCGCCGACGCAATGATCGACGCCATCCAGGAGGTGGGGCCGGAGTCCCTGATCCGCATCGGCGAGCCGTCCGAGGGCGGCCCCCAGTCCCTGATCCTGGCCAGCGCCGCCATCATGCGCCTGGGCGGCATCACCACCGACGTCCAGTCCGAGATCAACGACTTCAGCCCCGGCATCTACGTCACCTTCGGCAAGTTCGACCCGGCTGCCAGCGTGGACGACTGGTTCCACACGGACCTGATGCTCATGTGGCACATCAACCCCGTCTACACCTCCATCCCCTGGTACCACTTCATCGCCGAGGGCCGCTACCGGGGAGCCGAGGTGGTGACCATCGCCCCGGACTACAGCCCTTCCGCCATCCACGCCGACCACCACATCGCCGTCAGGCCCGGCACCGATGCCGCCCTGGCCCTCTCCATCTGCCAGGTCCTGGTCGAGGAAGGCATCTACCACGCCGACTTCGTCAAGGACCAGACAGATTTGCCCCTGCTGGTGCGCCTGGACAACCGGCGCTTCCTCAGGGGCAGCGACGTGGACGGCGGGCGCGACGACCAGTTCTACTTCTACGACAGCAAGAGCAAGAAGGTGGTGGAGGCCTCGCGGGCCACCCTGGCCCTGGGAGACGTGGATCCTGCCCTGGAGGGCCGCTTCCAGGCCTGCCTGGCGGACGGCTCCGAGGTGGAGGTGACCCCCGTCTTCGAGCTCCTGAAGGAGCGCCTTCAGGACTACGTCCCGGAGAAGGCCACCCAGGTCTGCGCTGTTCACCCGGATTTCATCCGTATGCTGGCCCGCAAGGCCTCGCAGAAGCGCACCCGCGTCCTCATGGGATGGAACGCCGGCAAGTACTACCATGGCGACCTCATGGAGCGGTCCATGATGCTAGTCCTGGCCCTCACCGGCAACTGGGGCAAGAAAGGGACCGGGGCCCGTAGCTGGGCCGTCGGCATGTTGGACGGCATGTTCTTGTTCGGGGCCAAGCAACGGAAGGGCGCCGAGGCCGCGAAAGAGGTCCTCGGGCTGCGCGACGCCCTGATGGGGGCCATCAAGGCCGAAGACCCCACCATGACCGACGAGATGCTCCTGGCCGAGCAGGGTTACCGTGGTGCCGCCATGGGCGGCTATGTGCCCTCGGCCTTCTTCTGGTACTACCACTGTGGCTACAAGGACATCTGGAACAAGAAGGAGTGGAACGACCCCAACATGCCGCGCTCCTTCGATGAGTACCTGAAGGAGGGCATCGAGCGCGGCTGGTACGATGGCTTCCGCGTGCCGGACGAGAATACGCCCCCCCGCGTCATCTTCGAGATCGGCAGCAACCTGCTGCGGCGCCAGCGCGGCGGCCAGACAATGCTCCTCAAGCACCTCTGGCCGAGGGCGAAGCTCATCGTCACCATCGACTGGCGGATGAACACCACCGGCCTCTACTCCGACATCTTCCTGCCCGCTGCCCACCACTACGAGAAACCCAACTTCTGCTACACCACCCCTCACATCCTTTACCTCACCCTCTCGGACAAGGCCGTCGACCCGCCCGGCGAGGCCAGGTCAGAATGGCAGATCACGCTGGCTCTCGCCAAGAAACTGGAGGAGCGGTCCAAGGCCCGGGGGTTCACCGAGTACACCACCAAGCACGGCTTCCCCATCCGCCTGGACAACCTCTACGAGGCCCTGACCGCCGGCGGCGACTTCGTC
>Ga0315279_10010103_pt1 | contig 11142 bp, 22 predicted proteins | sample YL17G06_20_MG_FD_203694 | JGI IMG/M metagenome (GOLD analysis project Ga0315279, IMG submission 203694) | Sediment microbial communities from Yellowstone Lake, YNP, Wyoming, USA - YL17G06_20 | ecosystem: Environmental > Aquatic > Freshwater > Lake > Sediment | place: USA: Wyoming | collected...
AGTTTGGAATCTGGGGATCCTCGTGTAGCTGTCTCCCTACTCCGTGTCCCACGTACTCCGTCACGACGTACAGCCCCTCGCTCTCGACGTAGGAGCCGATCGCGTGCGAGACGTCGGACAAGCGAGCTCCGATTGTAGCGCGTTCGATCCCGCGCCACAACCCCTCCTCCGTCACCCGCAGCAGATGCCGCGCGGATTCGCCGATCTTCCCCACCGGAACGGTGGTCGCCACGTCCGCGTACAGCCCGTCGCGCAGGAGCCCGATGTCGATCGAGAGGATGTCTCCCTCTCGCAGATGTCGCCTGGGCGAAGGGATCCCATGCACGACCTCGTGGTTGATCGAGGTGCAGATCGAGGCAGGATACCCGCGGTAGCCCTTGAACGCCGGCTCGCCTCCCGCCTCGCGGATCAGCCCCTCGGCGATCTGGTCCAGGGACGCCGTGTCTACGTCCGGGGCGACCTCCGCGCACAGGGACTCCAGGACCCTGGCGAGCCGCTTCCCGTTCTCTCGCAGGATGCCGATCTCCGACGGGCTCTTGAGCGGGATCATCCGTCGAGGAAAGCCAGGATCTCAGAGAGCAACTCGGCCCTCGGCCGGGACCCGTCGACCTCTCGAAGGACTCCCTTGCGCCGATAGAAGACGACCAGCGGCGAGGTCGCTGCGGTGTAGACGTCATAGCGATTCTCGATGACGTCCGAACGGTCGTCGTCCCGCCGGAAGAGCTCCCCCTCACAGGCATTGCAGCGAGAATCGAGCTGGGGCGGGTCGAAGAGGATGTTGTGGATCTTCCCGCAGCGACGGCAGACCCGGCGGGCGGAGAGTCGACGGATCACCTCGTCTCGCGAGAGCGCAATGTTGATCACACGATCGACCGGCGTGATCGCGCCGAGCGCTTCCGCCTGCGCGACCGTTCGCGGAAAGCCGTCTAGAATGAACCCCGTCCCGCCTCCGACTCGCCCACGCACCATGCCGATCATCAGCCCGTCGGGAACGAGATCGCCGCGATCCATGTACTCCTTGGCCTTTCGCCCCAGGGCCGTCCCCCGCGCCACCTCGTCGCGGAGGATATCCCCCGTGGACAGATGCAGGAGTCCTGTCTTCTCAGCGATCAGCTTGGCCTGCGTTCCCTTTCCAGCGCCGGGGGGACCGAGGAGGACGATCCGTCGCGACGGCATCACCGCCTCCTTCCCAGAAGGCCTCCGGCCTTGGTGAGGCTCTCATAGTGACGCATGACGAGGTGAGCCTCGATCTGCATGAGCGTGTCGACTCCCACCCCGACCACGATCAAGAGCGACGTCCCGCCGATGAAAAACATCGAGGTCAGACCGCTCGCCGCCGACAGGAGGTACGGGAGGACCGCAACGGCAGCCAGGAAGACCGCGCCGATCAACAGGATCCGGTTCAAGACAGCCGAAATGTACTCCGCCGTCGGATTCCCCGGCCGCACGCCGGGGATGAACCCTCCCGACTCGCGGACGTTCTTCGCCACGTCCTCCGGATCAAAGACGATCGAGCTGTAGAAGTACGTGAAGAAGAAGATGAGGATCACGTAGGCCAGGATGTAGGCCAGGCCCCCCTCCTTGATGTACGGATAGATCCATTCCAGCGACGGAAGCCACTGCGTCAGGGTGATCGGCAGCGTCAAGAGGGCGGACGCGAAGATAATCGGGATGACTCCGCCCTGGTTGACACGGATCGGGAGGTGCGACGTGTGGCCGCCGTAGATCCGTCGCCCAGAGGTTCTCTTGGCGTACTGGATCATGATCTTCCGCTGCCCCTGCTGGACCATCGTCATCGCGCCGACCACCACCACGAGCATGACGACGAAGACGAGGCCCCACAGCACGCTGACCGAGCCGGCGGAGATCTCACTGATCATCGACTGAAGCTGCGCCGGGAAGCGGGAGAGGATGCCGATCATGATCAGCATGCTGATCCCGTTTCCGATCCCGTTCTCCGTCATGCGCTCGCCGAGCCACATCAAGAAGAGCGTGCCGGTCGTCAGCGCGACGATGGAGCTCACGAAGAACCACGCCCCCCCAGTGGTCAAGCCCCAATTCACGATGAGCATGCTCATCGTCGCGGCTTGGATGATCGCGAGGGCGAGAGTCGCCCAGCGCGTGTAGGCGGTGATCTTGCGGCGCCCTTCCCGCCCCTGCTGCTGCATCTCCTTCAGCTTCGGGACGACGGCCGTGAGGAGGCTGAAGATGATCGACGCGTTGATGTAGGGCATCACACCGAGGGCGAATAAGGAGAACCGCTGCAGCGCACCGCCGGTGAACATGTTGAGGAAGTCAAAGATCCCGCCGCCCTGATTGGCGAAGAAGTTCTTGAGGGCGTCCGCATTGACGCCGGGGACCGCAATGTGGGTCCCCAGACGGAAGACGATGATCGCACCCAGGGTGAACAGGATCCTCTTGCGGAGTTCCGGGACGCGGAAGAGCTGACTGACCTTCTCCCACATGGCTACACCGCCTCGGCGCGGCCGCCGGCCTCTTCGATCTTCCGTTTGGCCTCGCGAGTGAACCGCTTCGCACGCACCGTGAGGGGCTTGGTCAGCTCGCCTCGGCCGAGGATCTTGAGGCAGCCCACTCTCCCCTTCACGACGTTCAACTCTCGCAGGCGCTCCAAGGTCACCTCGTCGGCGCTCGAGAACCGGCTTTCGAGGGTGTCGAGATTGACGCAAGCGTAGTCCACCCGATTGAAGTTGCGAAAGCCGCGCTTAGGGAACCTCATCCAGACGGGAGTCTGCCCGCCCTCGAACCCCGGCCGGACCCCCCCGCCGCTGCGCGAGTTCTGGCCCTTGGTTCCGCGACCGCTCTCGTGCCCACCGTGCCCGGAGCCGTGCCCACGCCCCACCCGCTTGGCGCGGTGCTTGCTTCCCGGCGTTGGACGCAGGTCCTCAAGCCGCATCGCGAACCTCCTCTGCCCCGACGTGCCGTCCCCGCAGGACTTCCACCTCGTTCTGGCTGCGCAGCTGCGTCAAGCCGGCAATCGCCGCTCGCGACAGGGTGAGCGGGTTCGTGGTCCCCAGGGACTTCGACAGGATGTCGCGGATCCCCGACAGGCGGCAGATGGCTCCGACGGTGCCCCCGGCGATGATCCCGGTCCCGGGGTGGGCCGGCTTCAAGAGGACCTTGCCCGCCTTGAACTCCCCAATCACCTCGTGGGGGATCGTCCCACCGTCCAGGCGGACCTGGATCAGGTTCTTCTTGGCGTCGCGGATCGCCTGTTGGATCGCGCGCGGGATCTCCGTCGTGTTTCCCAGCCCGACGCCGACACGCCCCTTGCCGTCGCCGATCACGATGGTCACGCGGAACTTGAGGTTCCGGCCGCCTTTGGTAACCTTGCTGACCCGCCGAATGTCGATAATCTCGTTCGCAAACTCGTCTGTGGTGATCAAAACTCGAGCCCTCCCTTGCGGCACGCGTCGGCCAGAGAGGCAACGACCCCGTGATAGAGGTAGCCGCCCCGGTCGAAGACGACCGTCTCAATCCCCTGCCCTTTGGCCCGTTGGGAAAGAAGCTCCCCCACTTTCGCGGCCGCGGGGACGTTGCAGCCGTGGGTCGTCTCGCGCAGCTCTCGGTCGAGCGTGGAGGCCGCTACGAGCGTCCTCCCCGACTCGTCGTCGATGAGCTGTGCGTAGACGTGACGAAGACTCTTGGCGACGCACAGACGCGGACGGTCTCCCGTTCCTTGGACCTTCTTGCGGATGCGCCGATGACGCTTCACGCGCTCGGCCTGCCGATCGATTCGTGCCATCTCGCTCACGCTCCCTAGCTCGCGCTAGCGCTCTGCCCGCCGAGCTTGCCGGCCTTGTGCGGGACGATTTCGTCCTTGTAGCGGATTCCCTTCCCTTTGTAAGGCTCCGGCTTCCGGAACGCGCGAATCTTCGCCGCCGCCTGCCCAACGCGCTGCTTGTCAGCGCCGCGAATCACAATCTCCGCTGGGTTGGGAACCTCGATGTCCAACCCCTCTGGTATCTCGAATTCGACGGGCTTGGAGTACCCAAGGTCGAGGACGAGCGTTTTGCCCTGCAACCTGGCGCGATAGCCGAGTCCCTTCACCACCAAGGCCTTCTCCCAGCGCTGGGCCACGCCGTGGACCATGTTGGCGAGGAGGCTCCGGTACAGGCCGTGGAAGGCTCGGTATTCCTTCCCTTCCTGCCGGCGGCTCACCCGGGCGGCTCCGTCGGCGACCGAGACCTCCACCATGTCGGACCGATACGACTGCACGAGACGGCCGTGCGGCCCTTCGACCGCGATCGTCGCCGGCCCGACCTCCACCTTGACCCCGGACGGGATCTTGACCGGGACCTTACCTACCTTGGACATGAGTCATCACCCTACCATACCTCACAGATGACCTCGCCGCCGATGCCGCGGGCCATCGCCTCTTTCCCCGAGAAGATGCCCTGGGAGGTGGACACGATAGAGATTCCCAGCCCCCGCAATGGCCTTGGAATCCTTTCTTTCCCCGCGTACACCCGGCGGCTCGACCGGCTCACGAGCCGAATCCTTGTGATCACTCGTTTCGCGCGGCTCCGCTCTCCCTGATACTTCAGCCGGATGCGCAACACCGGCTGAGGATCGTTCGGGATCACCTCGAAGCCCTCGATGTAGCCTTCCGCTTCCAGGATGCGCGCGATCGCTTCCTTCATCTTGGAGTGCGGCATGGCGACGTCCGCGTGCAACTTGTCGCTCGCGTTGCGAATGCGCGTCAACATATCGGCAATCGGATCTGCTACCGTCACGGTCCCTCCCTACCAGCTCGCCTTCTTCACGCCGGGGATCTCTCCCTTGTGGGCCAGGTTGCGGAAGCAGATCCGGCAGATGCCGAAGTCCCGAATGTAGGCGTGGGGACGCCCGCACAACCCGCACCGATGGTATCGTCGCACCGCGTACTTGGGATCCTTCTTGCTCTTCAGTATCAGCGCTTTCTTCGCCATGACGCCTCCCTAATCCCTGAACCGAAGCCCGAGGCCCTTGAGAAGGGCGTACCCTTCCTGATCGGTCTTCGCGGTGGTAACGATCGTGATGTCCATTCCCTGGACCTTCGTGACGTCACTGTAGGAGACTTCCGGGAACGTGAGCTGTTCAGCGAGCCCCAGAGTGTAGTTCCCACGGCCGTCGAAGGCGGCCGCCGACAGGCCGCGGAAGTCACGAGTCCCCGGAAGGACCGCGTTGAACAGCTTGTTCAGGAACTCGTACGCGCGGTCGCGACGAAGCGTCACCTTGCAGCCAATCGGGTCCCCGGCCGTGAGGCGGAAGTCGGAGATCGATCGCCTCGCCTTGGTTACGACCGGCCTCTGCCCGGTGATCTTCGCCAGGTTCTTGACCGCGCCCTCCAGGATCTTTGGGTTGTCCTTGTCGGAGACGCCCATGTTGATGACGACTTTCTCCAGGCGCGGCACCTGCATCACGTTCTCCAGATCGAGCTCCTTCATCAGGCGCGGCACGATCTCGGTCTCGAACCTCTCGCGCAGCATCATCGGAAGGTCTCCCCGCAGTGCTTGCAGCGACGCATCTTCTCCCCATCCACAAGGGCGAAGCCGACCCGCGTCGGGACGCCGCACTCCGGACAGAGGGGAAGGACGTTCGAGGCGTGGATCGGCGCCTCGCGCTTGATGATCCCCGGCTCACGCAACGTTTGGGTCGGTCGCTGGTGCTTCGTGATCATGTGCACGTTCTCCACGATGATCCGATTCCTCTCGGGGTCCACAACGAGCACCTTCCCGACCTTCCCCCGGTCGTTCCCCGCGATGACCTTGACGCGATCACCCTTACGCACTTTTCTCATCTTCGTTCCCTCAGAGGACCTCGGGCGCCAGCGAGATGATCCGCATCATCTTCTTCTCCCGCAGTTCGCGCGCCACCGGCCCAAACACGCGTGTCCCCACCGGCTCGCCCTGCGGCGTGATGAGAACGATCGCATTGTCATCGAATCGAATGTAGGTCCCGTCCCTGCGACGATAGGAGCTGCGAGTGCGGACGATCACTCCCCTCACGACCTGTCCCTTCACGATGTCGCTCGTGGGGAGGCGCTTGCGCACCGAACCGATCACGATGTCCCCGATCTCTCCGCGCCGACGACGGGACGGCCCCAGGACGTTGAAGCAGCGCACGAGCTTCGCCCCGGAGTTGTCGGCCACCCGCAGCATCGTCTGCATCTGAATCACGTCACGCCTCCGCTTTCTCGATGATCTCGACGAGTCTCCAACGCTTGGTCCGGCTGTAGGGCGCCGCCTCCTCGATCTTGACGAGGTCTCCCGTGGCGGCCGCCTTCAGCGGGTCGTGCGCGTAGAACTTGGAGTGTCTCCGGATGTGCTTGCGGTAGTACGGATGGAGACGTCGCTCCTCCACTCGAACCACGATCGTCTTCTCCATCCGATCACTCACGACTCGACCGATCTTCTCTCTCCTCATCGTCGGGCCTCCCGCGTTTTCTCGCGTGCGAGCGTCATCACCCGCGCGATGTCGTGGCGGGTCTTCACGAGTTCCGCGGTGTTGTCCAGCGCGCCGGTCGCTCTCTGAAAGCGCAGGTTGAAGAGCTTCCTCTTCAGCTCCCTCTCCTTCTGGGCCAGCTCTTCCGTCGTGAGGTCGCGCAGCTCGTCCGCCTTCATTCCTCGCCTCCCAGTACGGTCCTGCGCTTCAGCCGCGTGGGGATGGGAAGCTTCTGGGCGACAAGAGCGTGGATGTGCTTGGCTTTCTCCACGGGAATCCCGGAGATCTCAAACAGAATCGTGCCTGGCTTCACCACGGCCACCCAGTGGTCGACCGGTCCTTTCCCTTTTCCCATGCGCGCTTCAGCCGGATGCTTGGTGCACGACTTGTCGGGGAAGATCCGGATCCACACCTTGGCGTCTCGGTGGGTCTGCCGGGAGATTGTGGTTCGGCAGGACTCGATCTGCTGACCGGTGATCCACGCCGGGGCCAGTGCCTGGATTCCGTACTCTCCGAATTCCACGTCGCTCCCGCGCGTCGCCTTCCCCGTCATCCGGCCGCGATGGAACTTCCGGTGCTTCGTCCTCTTGGGAGACAGAAGAGCCATTCTAGTTCACCTCGCCGCGCCAGCCGTGCGGATGCTCGCCGCGGAAGACCCACGCCTTCACCCCGATGTTGCCGTACTTCGTGCGCGCCTCGGTGAAGCCGTAGTCGATGTCGGCCCGGATCGTCTGGAGAGGCACGCGCCCCTCCCTCATCGTGATCGATCGCGCGATCTCCGCGCCGCCGAGACGGCCGCTCACCCGAATCTTCACTCCCTGAGCCCCCGCTCCCATGACTCGACGCATCACTTCCTTGATCGCCCGCGCCGGGGCGATGCGGCTTTCGAGCTGCATCGCCACGTCCTGCGAAACGAGCGTCGCCTCCAGGTCCGGCCTCTCGATCTCCTTGATCGACACCTTGATCTTCCGACCGGTCAAGCGCGCCAACATCCCTTGCAGGCGTTCGATCTCGCTTCCGCCTCGCCCGATAACGATCCCCGGGCGCGCCGAGCGAATCACGATGGACACTCGATCCTCTTTCGAGCGCTCGATGTTCACTTCGCTGATCGCCGCGCCACGGTAGTGGCCGTTGACGAGGTCGCGGATCTTCTTGTCCTCGACCACGTACTCCGGAGCAAGCTTGGGGTTGTACCAGTTGGAGACCCACTTGCGGTTCACACCGATCCGGAATCCTACGGGATGGATCTTCTGTCCCATCAGTTACCCCTCTTCTCCCCGACGACGATCGTGATGTGGCTCAGCGGCCGCCGCATGATGTCGGCCCGCCCCATCGCGCGCGGCTTGACGCGGCGAAGGGAAGGCCCCATGTCGACCATGGCCCGCAGGACAAACAGCCGGTCCACGTCCACGCCGTAGTTGTTCTCCGCATTGGCGATCGCCGACTCCAAGGTCTTTCGGAGCAACCGCGCCCCTTTCGTGCTCGACAAGGAGACGATCCGCAGTGCCTCGCCCACGTCCTTGCCGCGGATGGCGTCGGCGACCAACCGTCCCCGGTGCGGGGACAGGCGAACATATCTCGTCACGGCTCGTGCTTCCATGCTCTCTCCCTTATGTCAGGCCCGGCGCCTTCTTCTTCTTCATCCCGCCGTGGGCGCGGAAGGTCCGCGTCGGCGCGAACTCTCCCAGCTTGTGCCCCACCATGTTCTCCACGATGTAGACCGGGACGTGCACCTTGCCGTTGTGCACCTTGATGGTCAGACCGACCATCTCCGGAGTGATCATCGAGGCACGCGACCACGTCTTGATCTCCTTCAGATCGCCCCGCTTCGCCTTCTGGACCTTCTCGAGGAGGCTCTCCAGCACGAACGGCCCCTTCTTCGTCGACCTTGGCATGGCGCTCGCTACCTCCTGCCCTTCCCGGCCCGGCGGACGATCAAAGCCGTGCTGAGCTTCCTCTTCCTGCGCGTGCGGCCGCCCTTGGCCAGCTTCCCCGTGGGAGAGACCTCCGGTCTCCCCACGCGGGCGCGTCCTTCTCCGCCGCCGTGCGGATGGTCCTTGGGGTTCATCGCCACGCCGCGGACCTTCGGGTTGCGCCCTAGATGGCGGACTCTCCCCGCCTTGCCGTGCTTCACGTTCTTGTGATCGGGGTTCGACACCTCACCGATCGTGGCCCGACACTCGGTACTGAAGATCCGCACCTCGTCAGACGGCATGCGCACGTGGGCCCGGTCCCCTTCCTTCCCGATCAGCTTCACCGAGGTCCCCGCCGCGCGGGCGACCTTCCCGCCGCTTCCCGGCGTGAGCTCCAGGTTGTGCAGGACCGCGCCCAACGGGATGCGTCGCAGAGGCAAGGTGTTCCCCACGCGAACCTCCGCCGCGTCTCCCGACTCGACCTGCGCTCCCACGTCGAGGGAGATCGGAGCGAGGATGTATCGCTTCTCGCCGTCGGTGTAGTGGAGAAGCGTGATCCAGGCGGACCGGTTCGGGTCGTACTCGCGTGAGATGACGCGGGCCGGAATGCCGTCCTTGTGGCGCGAGAAGTCGACCACGCGGTACTGGTGCTTGTGGCCGCCGCCCCGCCAGCGCACCGTGATCTTCCCCTGGCTGTTCCGCCCGCCCCCCTTCGCCTTGGGCCGCAGGAGGCTCTTCTCGGCAGCGACGTGCGATAGCACGCTGTAGTCGGGAAGCTCCGCGTGTCGCCGTCCGGGTGACGTTGGCTTGTATCTCTTCAGAGGCATGGTCCCTATCCCCCCATCACGTCGATCCGGTCGCCGGGGACGAGCCGCACGACCGCCTTGCGCCAATGCGACGTCCGTCCGTGGAGCTGGTTCAGTCGCTCGCGTCGCGGCTTTCCCTTCACGTTGGCGGTCCACACCTTCTCCACCTTGACCTTGAACAGCTCCTCGACCGCCTTGCGAATCTGGATCTTGTTTGCACCGAGGGCCACGCGAAAGGCGTATTTGTTCTCGCCCATCTTCGCCCACGTCTGCTCGGTCAGGACCGGAGCCAGGATGACGTCCTCGACGTGAACCAGCTTCGCCATTTCTAGAACCTCTCCTTCAGTTCCTCCACCGCCCGAAGGGTCAAGAGAAGCCCTTGATGGCGCAGGATGTCATACACGTTCAGCCCAGTCGCGGCCAGGCACTTCACCCCAGGAAGGTTGGAGAACGACTTCTTGACCGGGCGATTGTACTCGCTCGTTCCGACCGCGACCAGGGTCGTAGACGTCATCTCCGTGCGGTTCAGCAGCGCCAGGGCCGTCTTCGTCTTCGGCTCCTCGAACCCCATCCGGTCGAGGAGAACGACCCGACCCTCACCTGCCCGATCGGACAGCGCCGAGACCAAGGCGCCCTGTCGCATCTTCTTCGGCAGCTTGATGTGATAGGAGCGCGGTTTCGGTCCGAACGCGATCCCCCCTCCGGGCCAGAGCGGGGAGCGGCGCGACCCGGCGCGCGCGCGGCCCGTGCCCTTCTGCCGCCAGGGCTTCCGGCCGCCGCCGCGCACGTCTCCGCGCGTCTTCGTGCAACTCGTCCCCTGACGTCGGTTCTCGAGCTGCATGCGGACGGTCCGGTACAGGAGGTCTGCGTTGACCTCGGCACCGAACAGACGCTCGTCTAGCTCGACGACCTGGGGCTCTCCTTCACTGTCGAAGGCGTACAGCTTCGCTTCAACCATGGCTCTTCCTCAGTTCCAGGACTCCTCCGCGCGGACCCGGCGTCGATCCCTTGAGCACGACCAGGTTCCGCTCTCGGTCAACCCGCAGGATCGTGGCTCCCTTGACCGTAATGCGGCGGGCCCCGGTGTGGCCGGGGAGCTTCTTCCCCTTGACGACCCGCCCGGGGAGGGCGGAGTTCCCCACCGATCCCGGCCGGCGATGGAAGCACGAGCCGTGCGTCTTCGGGCCTCCCGCGAAATTCCATCGCTTCATGACACCCTGAAAGCCCAGGCCACGCGACGTCCCGCTGACGTCGATCTTGTCTCCTTCGGAGAAGATCTCTACGCCAATCGGATCACCGACCTTGTACGCGCTGGGGTCGTCAACCCGGACTTCATGCAGGTACCGGTGCGTCGAGACCCCTGCCTTCTGGTAGTGGCCCCGCAACGGGCGAGTCACCTTGCGGTCGGGGACCTCGTCGTAGCCCAGCTGAAGGGCGTTGTAGCCGTCCTTCGCCTCGATCTTGATCTGCACGATCCGCGAGGGCTGTGCTTCGATCACCGTCGCTCCCACCGCGCGGGCGTCGACGAACAACTGCGTCATCCCGACCTTTCGCGCCAGAATCCCTAGGCTCATGCGCCCCTACCTCCGTTCCTTACAGCTTGATCTCGATGTCGATCCCGGTGGGCAGTTCGATGCCCATCAGGGCGTTGATCGTCTCCGACGTCGGCTCCTTGATGTCCAGGAGACGGGTGTGAATCCGCTGCTCGAAGTGCTCCATCGACCGCTTGTCGATGTGCGGGGAGCGGAGGACGGTGTACACCCGCCTCTCGGTCGGGAGAGGAATCGGGCCCGAGATCTTCGCCCGCGTCCCCTTGGCCGAATCGACGATCTTGCGGACCGAACTGTCCACCAGCTCGTGGTCGTAGCCCCGTACCTTGATGCGTATCCTTTCTCTCGCCATCGTTAGTAACCTCGGCTTTTGATGATCTCTTTCTCGAGCCCTTCCGGGACCGTCTCGTACTGCGCGACCCGCAGGGT
>Ga0315279_10010104_pt1 | contig 11142 bp, 11 predicted proteins | sample YL17G06_20_MG_FD_203694 | JGI IMG/M metagenome (GOLD analysis project Ga0315279, IMG submission 203694) | Sediment microbial communities from Yellowstone Lake, YNP, Wyoming, USA - YL17G06_20 | ecosystem: Environmental > Aquatic > Freshwater > Lake > Sediment | place: USA: Wyoming | collected...
TTCTTATTCTTTTAACGGTTCTTCCGGTATCTGCGGACTTTGATGACGTTCCTCCCGTGGGGCCGGGACATTGCGTCATGCTTACGAACGGTGAACCCTGCCCGGAGGGGGGAGGCGGAGGTGGTGAATCCGGTGGTGGATCCGGTGGTTATTATGTAAGCGGGCCTTCGTGCTCAGCGGGTTATCATATCTACACAACAAGTGGCGGCAACTGCTGCCCGGATGGATACCCGTTCTACTATAATGGCCAGTGCCACCAGTGCTCACAAGGGTATTACAAATTTGATACCAGTGGCGGCAACTGCTGCTTGGATGGTTACCCGTTCTATTATAATGGCCTGTGCTACCCGTGCTCGCAGGGGTATTACAAGTACGGAACAAGTGCAGGCCACTGCTGTCCGTCAGGCTACCCGTATTATTTCAACGGGAAATGCTGGCAGTGCCAGCAGGGCAGTGTGTACGATGCAGCTTCGGGCATGTGCTGCCCGGGAGATTACCCGTTTTACTATGATAGTAAATGCCATCAGTGTTCACAAGGGTATTTCAAATATGATACGAGTGGAGGTCAGTGCTGCCAGAACGGTTATCCCTATTATTTCAACGGGAAATGCTGGAAATGCCGGCAGGGGAGCGCCTATGATGAGTCTTCCGGTACGTGCTGCCCGGGAGATTACCCGTTTTATTATGATGGCAAGTGCTACCAGTGTTCACAAGGGTATTCCAAATATGACACAAGCGACGGGCAGTGCTGCCAGAACGGTTATCCCTATTATTTCAACGGGAAATGCTGGAAATGCCAGCAGGGGAGCGCCTATGATGAGTCTTCCGGCATGTGCTGCCCGGGAGATTATCCGTTTTATTATGATAGTAAATGCCATCAGTGTTCACAAGGGTATTTCAAATATGATACCAGTGGAGGCAAATGCTGTCCGGAAGGCTACCCGTATTATTATGAGGACCAGTGCCATTCAACAGCGGTTTCTGCAAATCCTGGAACCACGCCACCAACCCCCACTCCCTCACGTACTCCGGTAACAACTCCAGATGGAAAAACCACAGCAACATCACCAACCGTGCTACCAACTGCAACTCCGTCCGTTACTATAACAAAAGGTGTACCTGATATCTTTGTCTCAATGCCCTACCCAATCCCTGTCGCATATTCCGCTGCAAGAGATTATTACGAGAAGCTAAAAGCGCTTGTCTATGATATTTGGGCGAAGGGACTCATGCGTCCTGCGCCGGGTAGTTCTCATCCGATCTGAAACCTAATCCTATTCGTTGATTATCACATGGCTATTGTAGTCCTGAAATTTTCCACATTGAGCGTCAGACTATGCTTTAGGCTCACGGAACAATAAAAAAACGGGAAACGATACCGTATCCGGAAACAAGCGGATCTCATGCAATAACTACGTTGTGAGCAACATCAGGAATGAAAAAACAAAAATTTCAACACGCACAAGAGAAAAAAGAGTTGATTTTATGACTTTGCTGCCAGGTCAACGTCCTCTTTCTTGATCGTCTTTCTGCCGGCGTGCTCTGCGAGCTTGTTGGACTCCTTGGTCAGCTGCGCAATGTATTTTTCTGCCCTTGCAACAAGCGCCTCTGCTGCATCACTGCCGACTCGCTCTGCACCATTCTTCTTTGCAATCCGTACAACTGCGGCAATTGGTAAATCTGCCATGTTTCATACCTCAAAAAAGAGGTATATCGGTAGATATAAATACTTTCTGTAAAAAAGCCTCATTTTACCCTCCAATGGAGTATTGGAAGGCATGCAGCGAAGGTAATCAAAATCCAGCGGCAGAATTTCGCAGAATATTTTTAAATTCGATTAAATCGAACAATTTACAAAAATAATGATTTATATCAGTTTTAAATTAATCCAACAGCGATGCGGCGAGCATAAGCGCATTGGTGTAATCCGGTGAGGCGCGCGAAGTATCCACGAATATTTTACCGATATTTAGCACAGGCGCGCCGTGTCCGTGCCCGCCTCCAAGAAATATGAGAGTTCTGAAGATTAAATTGCCCGAAATGCCGTCCGGAGCGATGATGATCCCGCAGCGTTCGACCGCATCTTCGATCAGAATCTCGAAGTGACGGGCGCCACCAAGCCGTGCGACGAGTTCCGCGTCCACCATGCTGGCGTCAACCTGCGGGTGCCTGCCGATATCCCCGAACCGCCCGCCGGACAGGATGCCGACCTCTTCGGAGATCCCGAACCGCTTTGCGATATGCCTGCCTTTCTCGATCAGCGCCAGCTTCTCCTGCACCGTCCAGCCTTCGTCAATGCCGACCGGTGCCAGCAGGAATTTTTTACCCGTTGCGGTCTCGAGCAGTGCAATGCGTTCAAGGTGATCGACACCGCTCTCCCTCTTTAAAGCCTGTAACGTTGCATTTGCCGGAAGCGTCCCCCGGACTGCCGCATCGATCACCCCGGACATCAGGTCGGCAACCAGCGCCTCTTCGGGTTGTGCGTGGGGTGCGAAGGCGACAATTGCAGACTTTGCATACGTGCTTGCCGTTTCTTTGCGGCAGTAACAGGTCACGCGTGCACGGGCACCAAGAGCAGCGGCGCTCGCGATCACTTTCTCTGCATCGTCGCCAATCCCGATCCCGATGTGTTTCAGTGCAGGTGGCATGGGAGGTCTTCTGAGAAGAGGTGCATGATGCCGTTTTTGAGAAAGTCAAACACCATTGTCTCGTCCCCCTCATAGGATATCCGCAGGGTCTTTGTTGCATCCACGGTGCCGATCGCTTTTGCCGTCATACCCACGGAGGCAAACCGTTTTATCAGTTCCGGCACGTTCTTCTCCTTTGCCGTCAGCACAAAGCCCATGCCGGGGTACATCCTGACCCACAGGTCAAACGTGATGTTGTTTGCCACAAGGTCGGGCCGCGGGATGAGGCCAAGGTCGATCTGTGCACCCTTGCCGCTCACTTCCAGCAGCATGCCCAGCGTGCCGATAAGGCCGGGGTTGCTGATATCTTTGCCGGCAGTCACGAGGTGATCCCTGCCAACCTGTTCGAGCATGGCGACCTGCGCCCTGACAACGGAGGCGGATTTCATCGTGACAGAGTCCCAGTTCAGCATGCAGGACGGGTGGACCCTGCCGTTGAGATCGATCGCGGCAACAACCTTATCCCCGTCTTTTGCGGTATGGCTGTAGATGACCGAATCGAGCCGGGCACAGCCAAGGATGGCGACATCGATCACGCTGTACGGGGTATCGGGATGGAGGTGCCCCCCGACAATGGGGACGCCGAACTGGAGCGATGCGTCGTGCATCCCTTTCACCACCATCTCCTCGATCGATGCGTCTTTTGGTATCGAGAAGACATCGACCATCGCGAGCGGGCGCCCCCCCATCGCAGCGATGTCATGGATGTTCACGAGCACCGAGCAGTAGCCGGCCCAGTACGGGTCCGCTTCCATCAGCCTGCTCCAGATGCCGTCGGCAGCAAGCAGCAGGGCTTCCCCGTGGTGCTCGATCACGGCAGCGTCCTCCCCGAACGAAGCAACGACGTGCGGAGCGTCAATTTTGAGCGCATTCACCATCTCACCAATGGCGTGCTTCCTCTTGACGCCCTCGTAATCCCTGACCGCGGTTGCGATCATCTCTGTGGAGCAGCTCTTTTCCACGACATCACCTGCACGCCCGGCGCTGTGCACGATTCCGTGTATGGTATTGGAGGCTCATCAGACATAATTTATTTGATATACGGTCAACGTGTTGGTATGGACTGGGCTGAGAAGTACCGCCCGCTGCGCCTTGCCGATATCATCGGCAACAATGGTGCGGTCCGGCAGGTCGCAGAATGGGCGCGGGACTGGACAAACCAGTCAAAGCCGCTGCTGATCTACGGGAAGCCCGGTATCGGGAAGACCTCCTGCGCACACGCGCTCGCCCATGACATGGGCTGGGAGGCGATCGAGCTGAACGCCAGCGACCAGCGGACCGCTGCCGTGATCGAGAGAATTGCCGGCGGCGGGAGCACGACCGCCAGCCTGACCGGTGCGGCCCGGAAACTGGTCATTCTCGATGAGGCAGACAACCTCCAGGGTACCGCGGACCGGGGCGGTGCCCGTGCAATGCTCGAGTGCATCAGGTCAGCCAAACAGCCGATGCTCCTGATCGCAAACGATCTCTATGGCATCTCCCCGGAGATCAGGCTGCGTTGCGAACCGGTGCTGTTCAAGGCACTCCCGGCCCGTTCCATTGCGCCGCACCTCAGGTTCATCTGTGCGGCCGAGAACGTCGAATGCACGGACGCCGCGGTCCGGGAGATCGCAGAGAGCGCGGAAGGCGATGTCAGGTCTGCTGTCAACATGCTCTATGCTTCTGCTCTCGGGAGGCAGCGGCTGGATGACACGCAGGTGCACACCTCCCAGAAGGACGAACGGATCTCCATATTCTCCCTGATCGCAGCCCTCGGAGACAAAACCTCCGATGAAGACCTGCTCAGGCTCTCACGCGAAGTGGAGGATACCCCTGAGACCATTGAGCAGTGGATCGAAGGCAACATTCACCTGCTGGTGGGTGAAGCGTCAATCAGGCGTGCATACCAGCACCTCGCACGTGCCGACGAGTACCTCGGGTACACCTACCGCCGCCAGTACCATACCCTCTGGCGGTATGCAAACGCCCTGATGCTGCTTGGCGTCGCTGATATGGCGGCAGGAAAGGGGATCCATGCCCGGATCATGCCCCCTGCCCGCTGGCAGAAAATGTCAGGTGCAAAAAAACAGAAAGCGATCCGCAGTGCCCTGTTGAACAAAGTCGCGGGTATGATGCACATCCCGCAGAATTCCCTGCGTGAGGAATACCTCGGCATCTTTTCCCTGCTTGTTGAACATGATCCCGAGACCTTCACAAAATGCCTGTCGATGGATGCTGAATCGTTAAACTTCTTTCTGAACGATAAAGTGAAATCACAGGCGGTTGTAAAAAAAGTGGCCCAGGAACTAAGAGAACAGGAAAAGCAGAGGGACAAAGAGGCGGCAACAAAAGAGGTGGCGACAAAAAAGCCTCTCTTTGTGGAGCCACGGGGACAGGAAGAACCCCCGGCTGCCCAGAAAAGTCCCGAGAAGAAACAACCACCACAGGATCAGGTTACCCTTTTTGACGGTTTTTCGCGGGAGTAATACTGGTGGAGCACGACCCCGCAGTCCAGTGTCCTGCCCCCGTTCCCGTACCGTTCAAAACCGAGGTGGTAGACAAGAAGGTCGGCACCGGTGTGCCGGGCGAGGGAGATCAATGGCGGTATCATCTCAATGGCGGGGCGGATCGCATAGATGACCTCTGCCCCCGAATAGAGGCTGAAATCGGGCTCAAATACATCATCCACAAAAAAGTTCAGCCCTTCAATCGGTATTGTCTGCCTGACATCGGTACACCGTATATTTTTCCCGGCATCGCGGATAACCCGGGCTGCGGCGGTATTTGTACCGATGCCCACTTCAACGGCCGAGGTATACCGGGATGCAATATAGGTCCCGATGCACGTCTCAATATGTTTATGCCCGCCCATCCCAACAGATCATAGCGATGCATATCCATATTTTTTGGGATTCCCTTGCTCCGGCAGGGCTCCAGGTCCCGGTCGCGCGCACCATTTCTGCCATCACCGGCGCGCGGGCAACCCTCAGCGAAAACCCGGTGCGCATGATGGGATATGACCAGGCACGAAAGCAGATCAATGCCCCGGCACTGCTCGACGGTATTCATGCGTATAAACGCCGCCAGCACCTGACCGAACCTGTCCTCCTCGTCGTATCCCAGGACCTGTTCAGGGACGGCCATTCTTTTGTATTCGGGCTTGCCCGCGAACCGGTTGGGGCAGCGGTGGTATCGGTTGCCCGGCTGAACAACCAGTTCTACGGGAAGCCGGAACGTGATGACGACTTGGTCGACCGGCTCTCAAAGGAAGGGGCTCACGAGATCGGGCACCTCTTCGGGCTCGATCACTGCATGGTTCCGGAATGCATCATGTTCAGGCCTGATACGCTCGACGAACTTGACCGCAAGAAAAAGATGTTCTGCGGTCCCTGCAGGGGACAGCTGGATCAGCGGGTCGCATGAGCAGAGGTACTCCATCAAAGAGAGCATGATGAAAAAATCATTCCATGACCATGCTGAACAATGATAGAGGCGGGCCGGAGGTATGAGTATTTTTTCTGCAGTTCAGGCGATCATCATAAAAAAACCCGGTGGCGGCCGGACCACAAAAAAAAGGAAGCCCGTGATGATCCTCTAAACCCTAAAAAAAAAAGATCCTGATCGTAACGACAGGACGTATGAGCGTCCGGAATAAGGATATCCTTTTAATACAGAGTTTTTTCTGACCCCCTATATGGGCGGTTCTTGCATCTTTGTGGCGATATAGTAGGCATGGAGTGCCAGCAGCACGTAGATGGGGAAGAGGGTGCTGTAGGTGTTGGTCTCTCCCCAGTACTTGAAGATCCAGACCGTGGCCGTGATGTCGATCTGGAAGATCATGATCCCCCACCACTTGCCAAGGTACCCGTAGCCGAGGCCGGGGAGCATGAAATTCAAAAAACCGGCGACCAGCGGGTTCTTTGTCATTCTGGGGCGCCGGGACAGCCCCCGCGGCAGGTGCATCAGATTGATGCCGCATTTTGGCGAGGAGAGCACCGCTTTCCAGCGCACGTCGGAACTCTCGTCACCCAGTGAACGGATCAGCGCCGGGGTTGCATCGGGATCACCGATCTCGCCAAGAATTTCGATCACCTTCTGCCGGACGTTGCTGTCCCGGTCGGACAGGATATGGGAGAGGGCGGGGATCGCGGGCTTTCCGATCATCTGTACCGCTTTCCATTCCTGCATGCCGGCAAAAAAGAATGCCTTCTCCCCGTCGTTTTCGGGTTTCCACCCAATCCTGGCGAGGGCGAATGCAGCGCCGTAGCGGACATATTTGTCATGGTCCCGCAGGCCCTGCACCAGCGGTCCGATTGCCTGCGGGTCCCCGATCTCCCCCAGCGCGATCGCAGTCTCCCACCGTACCTCGCTGCTGTCGTCTTTTAACGTCTCGATCAGGGCCGGTATCGCCCGGGGATCCCTGATCCGGATGAGGGCTTCGATGATGCCAAGGCGGGTGTCCCTGTCCCTCTTTTTTAACGCCTTGACCAGGGCATCCATTGCTGCAGGACCGAGCGCACCCAGGGCGTCTGCGGCTTCTGTCCGCAGGTCAAAGTCACCGGACCGGAGTACCGCAATGAGGCCCGCACTATCGTTTCTGGCTTTTAACGCCCCGATATCAGGTTTTTTTGGCACAGACCGGTCAAACAGTTTCATACCACGTTCACCCTGCCATCTCGGCCTCGCGTTTTGCCATCACATAGGTCTGCGTGGCGAACAGCGCGGTGATGGGATACGCGATGACAAAGGGCATGAAAGGACCCAGTTCCATCTGTGCAAGCACAATGAGGGTCATGTAACTCATGAAGATAAGAAATCCCCACCATTTTCCCATGTAATTATACCCCAGGCCGAGGAAGAAAAAATTCAGCAGTGCCGAACCAAAGGGGCTCGGCCCGCTTTTCTTGCGCTTCGAAAGCCCCACCGGCAGCCGGGCGGTCGCGATCCCGCACTTTTTTGAGGCAAGGACGGCATGCCAGCGGACACTTCCATCGGGGTCCCGCAGCACGAATTCGCATGCCTTTGTTGCATCAGGGCCACCGATGCTGCCAAGGAGTTCGACCATCCGTGCGCGGGTGGCGGAGTGCTTTTCTTTTAACAGCGATATGATGGCTCCGGTTGCCGCCTTCCCGATCCTTTTTGTGCCGTCCCAGTCCTGCAGTGCAAGAAGGTAGTAGGCTTTCTCCCCGTCGTTCTCCGGCTGCCAGCCGAGTTGTTCAAGGGCTTTTGCCGCGCCGTACCGCACGTACCGGTCCTCATCATGGAGCGATTTTGCAAGGTGCCGGATACCGGCTTTCTCCCCGATCTCCCCCAGTGCAAGGGCCGCCGCCCAGCGGAGCTCGGCGCTCTCGCCGGATGCAAGGAGGGCGGCGAGCGGGCCGGTCGAACGGGGGTCTTTTATGGCGCCGAGCGCCTCGATCGCCCCGAGGCGGGTATTGATGCTGAGGTGGTTCAGGGCATGGATTAAGGATGGTGTGGCCTCCGCCCCCATGGTGCCCAGTGCACGTGCAGCCCGCCACTGGACGTCGAAATTCCTGTCATCGAGCAATGCAATCAGGCCCCTGGTATCACGGGCTTGCGTTAATGCATGGATATCCGGCTTTTCCCTGGCAAGAAACCGTCCCAACGACATTCCGGGCTCCTTTCCTCCTTCAGACAATATGGCATCCGGTCATTATTGTAATTAATGGACGATGGTGACACGCCCTTGCGAATCTTCGTGACATGTGACCATGGACCGCGGGCAATGAATTTTTTGGGGAATTCAGCCCCGCGCTCTTAAAACGGAACTTTATATTATTTCAGGGTGATATGCACTGTCCGGAACCACCATGCGATGCTCTGCGATTACCGGGACGCAGTTCGCATTCCATGACCTTGCCGGTCACCCGGAATGCAATGCCCGCCTTGAAACGGCGTGCAGCGGGCTTGATCCCGGCTGTCCTGTACACCCGCCTGTGGCATGTTCAATCGGGGACTTGGAACGTGTCCACTCGCACACGTATGTCGCCATGCTGCGGGAGCGGTGCCAAAAAACAGCGACGGTAAATTATCTTGATCCTGATACCTACATCACCCGGCACTCCTTTGACGTTGCGACCCTTGCAGCCGGCAGTGCAATTGCCGCTGTCGACCGGGCGCTCTCCGGCGAACACTGCTTTGCCCTTGTCCGCCCGCCCGGTCACCATGCGGAACACAGCCGCGCGATGGGCTTCTGCCTGCTGAACAATGCCGCGGTTGCGGCTGCACACGCGCTGAAGAATGCCGACCGCATCGCGATCGTGGACTGGGACTACCACCACGGCAATGGGACGCAGGCCATGTTCTATGCGAGTAACCGGGTGCTGTACTGTTCCGTCCACCAGCATGATGCATTCCCCTATACGGGAAGTGTTCAGGAGACCGGACGCGGGGATGGGGCGGGATTCACCATCAATGCACCGCTCCACGCCGGATCAGCCATCGCCGATTACACCGCGGTATTTTCAGAGGTTTTCGTCCCGGCCATTGCCCGGTTTGGGCCTGATGCGATCATCGTTTCTGCAGGGCAGGATATCCTGTTCGATGATCCGCTGGGGATGATGGCGATACGGCCGGGAGATCTTGAAATTCTCGCCCGGATGCTGATGGAAACCGGAACCCCGCTTGCCCTTGTGCTTGAAGGCGGCTACGGCCCCTCTCACGGTGAAGCGGTCGCCGGTATCTTCCGGGGGCTGGAACCGGGACGGAAAAACGGGACGGAAATCAAAGAAGAACCCCGGCGGAGTACTGCCGGTACGGTAGCGGTGCTGAAAAAAATCCACGGGCTCGACTAGTTATCCGGGGGACGGGAGGACCCCGATCTCCATCATACTGACCTTCTCATAGACTTTTTTGGTCTGGATGATCGGCCAGAGCTGGTAGAGCAGCACCGTTATGGGCTCCCACATGGCAACCCAGCCGATGATCAGGAGTGCATCGGCAAAGAACTGGGCGAGAAACAGGGTGCTTATGTGGGATACCATCTGCCGGGCAATCAGGGCGATCGCAAGGAACGTGAGCCCGATGATGAGGCTGACCCTCCCGTACCTGAAGTGGCGCCGGAAATTCCGTTCCGCAACCATCGTCCTGTACCGGAAATGGTTGTGGATCGCCGAGCCGAGTGTCTTTGCCCCCTCGCTCTCCGCGAGTTCGGGGGGCAGGTAGATGACGAGTCTGAATTGCGTTTTTGCGGGAAAATCCTTGATGGTGTCGATGATGTACTTCTCTGCATCGATATCCAGCTCTTTTTCATGGAACGGGGCGGGATCAAATGAGTTGTAGAGCTGCATGATGGAGGAGAGCTTGACCTCGATTAAGACCTTGCCGTCCACCTTTTTGTAGAGCGATTCGATATCGGCCATTCTGCCCACCGTTCCTGATGATCAGGTACAGCCGTAAAGCCGATAAACCTGTCTTCCGCTCATCCGGACCTCCTACCCGGTCCCGGTACACCGGGGCAGGAACGTGCTGGTAATGGTTGTGGATGCAAAAAAAATGCCGGAGATTTTCTTATTGCCCGCTCATCCGCAGTTTGATCTCTGCAAGCGCTTCCTCAATAATTTCCTGCTGGTCCTGGTTCTCGATGCGGTAGAGCTGCCGGAGCGGGGCGAGCGCCCGAATGTCCCCGATGGAGCCCAGCGCCCATGCCGCCTTTTTTCTCACATATGCCTCCTCATCCCACAGGGCATCGATGAGGGGGCCTGTGGCACGCGGATCCCCAAGCCTCCCAAGGGAGTCAGCGGCCTTCCAGCGGTTGCCGGGATTTTCATCGAGGAGCATCCGGAGGTAATAGGCGAACCGATGCCCGGGGTCGTCTTCTTGTTCCGGTTCTCCGCCGTCCGGCGGCGGAGGTGCACCGGGTCTTTGGTCTGCCATCAGCTAGTCACGCCATTGTTACTGTGGACGGTCAGGACATTAATATGTCCGGATGCGGGGCACAAAAAAACAAAAAAAACATTACCGGATCCTGATATATCATTTCAACAAAGCGATCTTTTTTGTCCCCGGATAAAGGGCTTCAGGGGTGGTCCAGGTGATCTGTGTCAGAGTCAATCACCTCGTCTACAAATGTGGTCAGCTGGGTGAGCACATCCGGATCAAGTCCTTTTTCCACTGCAAGAAAAATCCCGGTAAAATTCAGCAGCCGGAGTCTGTTTGTGACAAAGTGGATGAACTTGGTGATGTTCTGCGAGGATAGGTAGATCAGCATCGAATTGACGGAATCAAGGAGCATACAGACCTTCTTTCCCTGCAGCTCTTTCAGGGTTTCCGTGACTGCGATCCCGATATCTGTCAGATTTGCAGGGTTGTTGACAAAACGGCAGTTTTTCACCGGCAGGGGATCGTGGCCCAATGCATATTTTGTAACGGCGTCGACAAAATAGATTTTGTCCATCTGTATCCCGTTTTTTTCATAATTCCTTGTCAGCATGTCATGGAGCTGGTTTGTAGTGAT
>Ga0315279_10010106_pt1 | contig 11140 bp, 11 predicted proteins | sample YL17G06_20_MG_FD_203694 | JGI IMG/M metagenome (GOLD analysis project Ga0315279, IMG submission 203694) | Sediment microbial communities from Yellowstone Lake, YNP, Wyoming, USA - YL17G06_20 | ecosystem: Environmental > Aquatic > Freshwater > Lake > Sediment | place: USA: Wyoming | collected...
CGAATTTCAGGACGATGGGGAAAGTAAGTAGTCTTTTGGTGGACAATGCATTCGATAGCCTGGACAAGTTCCTGCACGCCCTTGTTCTTCGTGGCTACCATCGGCACGACGGGCAAGCCCAGGGCAGCTTCCAGCACGTGAGGCTCGATGTGGATGCCTTGCTGTTCCGCAACATCTATCATGTTCAGGCCCACTACCACGGGGACGGGCAGCGCCAACAACTCACACAGCAAATACAAATTGCGTTCCAGGGCTGTGGCATCCACAATGTCCAACACGACGTCGGGTTGCTCGGTCAAAATATAATCACGCGTGATCCGCTCTTCCAGAGAATTGGCCGTCAGACTATAAGTGCCAGGCAAATCCACCACCGACAGTGTGACGTCTCCGTAACGGCAAAGGCCGGTCTTGAGGTCAATCGTCTTGCCCGGCCAATTCCCTACGTGCTGTGAGAGGCCGGTCAACAAGTTGAACACCGTAGACTTGCCCACATTCGGTTGCCCGACCAGCGCGACCTTGATCGCGCCCTGTGGAGCGAGGGGTTGGGTTTGATCCGATAGCGCGCGGACTTGCACCCCGGCCGCTTCACCCCGCCCCAGCGCCACATGCGTATTGCGCACGGCCACGATGATGGCTCCTCGGCCCGAGTTCTGGACGACCTCCACCTCGACGCCAATCGTAAAACCCAAGGCGGCCATACGGCCGGTGAACTCTTTGCCGCCGCGTAGTTGACACACCACGCCGAGCGTCCCAGATGGCAGATCATTCAGAGTTTGCCATGTCTCTAGAATGGCGATGGGTTCTTGAATCTGTTGGTTTAGGTCTAGCACGAGTGCCTCATAACGCAAGCTTACGCTCGCAAGGTCGCTACCCATCGGCGCGGCATGAGCAACAGGTCGAGCGCCGCCTTGATGCTGAGCGGGATCACTTTAGCGGCGGCCCGCATCACGTTTTCGTCACGCCTTGGGCATGCAACCGGCGCAGTATCCTTCAAAACAAGCGCAGCCGTGCAGGATGTTGAGGCCCAACTCTTGAGCCAGTTGCTTGCGAGCGCGATCAATCAGCGGCGACTGAAACTCGATGACCTTGCCGCACTTGACGCACGAGAAATGGTAATGCTCCTCCGCGCCGACCGGTTCGTACACCTCGCGGCTGTGCTCCCGGCTCGTAAAGTGCTGATCCACCAGCCCCATCTCTTTGAGCAGTTGCAGCGTGCGATAGATCGTCGCTAGGCTCACGCGCTCATCACGCTTGTGCGCGCGCTCAAAGACGGTTTCCGCATCCAAATGACCGCCGGCTTCCTCCAGAACCTGGAGGATCAACTTGCGCTGTCCGGTCACCCGCATGCCTTTGCCATGAAGTGTGCTCTTGAAATCGTTGGCGACTTGCTCCATTTGTGGCCTCGCTTGTTGCGAATTATTTGCAATTATATCCCTTTCGCCAGTCCTGGTCAATGACAAATGTCCCCAGCTACCAGTTACAGGTGTCAGGTGAAAAGAGAACAAAAAGGCCCGCGCGAGGCGGGCCTGTGACCTGTTACTTGCGACCTGCTACAGGTATTTCAACTCGTGCGCGGCCATTTCCAACTCCTCTCGGAATTGGGGATGGGCCACGTCAATCAATGCGCGTGCCCGCTGGCGGATGGTCTTGCCGTACAGATTGGCAATGCCGTACTCGGTGATGACATGGTGGACGTGAGTGCGCGTCGTCACCACGCCCGCGCCTTGCTTAAGCATGGGGACGATCTTGCTCATGAGTTGGCCTTTGACCATAGCCGAACTGGGCATCCCAATGATGGGTTTGCCACCCTTGGATCGGCTCGCACCATAGATAAAGTCTACTTGGCCGCCGACGCCGCTATAGAGGCGAGGGCCGATGGAATCGGCGCACACCTGGCCGGTCAGGTCCACCTCGATGGCCGAATTGATCGCCACCATGCGGTCGTTCTGCGCGATGCGAAACGGGTCGTTAACGTACTCAGAGGGGTGCATCTCGATGATAGGATTGTCGTGCACAAAGTCGTACAACCGCTGCGTGCCCAGTATCATGCCGGCAACGATCTTGCCAGGGTGCAGCGTCTTGCGCTCGCCGTTGATGATGCCACGCTCCACCAAGTCAATCACGCCATCGGAAAACAATTCGGTGTGGATGCCCAGATCCTTCTTGTTGCTCAGAAATGTCAGCACGGCATCCGGGATGCCGCCAATACCCATCTGCATCGTCGAGCCATCCTCGATCAGGCTGGCGCAATAGTAACCGATCTTTTTTTCCAATTCGGTGATGTCGCCCATGGGGTGATCGGGCAATAGGTACGACACCGGCACAATGTGTGTAAGCTTGGAGACATGAATAAAGCTGTCGCCCAGCGTGCGCGGCATCCGGTCGTTGACTTCGGCGATGACGATCCGGGCCGTCTCGGCGGCTGTTTTGGTCACGCCGACCTCGACGCCGAAACTGCAAAAGCCGTGCTCATCCGGCGGGCTGACCTGGATGAGCGCCACATCCAGGGGCAAAATGCCATTGCGGAAGAGGCCAGGAATTTCGGAGAGAAAGCACGGCGTGAAATCGGCCCGGCCCTCGTTGACGGCCTGCCGGACGTTCGCGCTGATGAACAATGCGTTCACGCGGATATATTTTTCCATTCCGGGCGCGACATAGTCGGCGCTGCCGATCGTGAGGACGTGGACAATCTCGATTGGCGAGTCAAACTGCGGCGCGTGCTGGACCAACGCGGCCATCACCCGCTGCGGCACGGAACAGTTGCCCGTGAGAAAGAGGCGCATCCCCGCTTGGATTGCGCTGACCGCCTTTTCAGCCGTGGTCAGCTTGCTTTGATAAAGTTGCATCCAACCGTTCATAGGAATTCCTTGTGTAAGTGAGGTCGAGAGATCAAGCGTTCATCGCCTCGGCCAAAGCCATGTTGACGATCCGTCCATCGCGGGTGGCGATACCCCGCACTAATTCCGAGTTTGCCTCGAGCGCGGCATCCAAACCGTGTTGCACGATTTGGCGGACGAAAGGCCAGGTCGCATTGTTCAGCGCGTGCGTGGCGGTCCGCCCCACAACCCCTGTCATGTTCGGCACGCAGTAGTGAATGACGTTTTCTTCGATGTAGGTCGGCGTGCCGTGCGTCGTGGGCCGAGAAGTCTCGACGCAGCCCCCCTGATCAATAGCGAGATCCATGATGAGCGAACGTGGGCGCATGGAAGCGACCATCTCACGGCTGACCAGGATAGGCGAGCGCGCGCCGGGCACCAGCACCGCGCCCAGCAGCACATCCGCGAAAGTGACGACCTTGCGGATGTTGAACGAATGGCTGACCATCGTCGTCATGCGGCCCACAAAAAGCTCGTCAATGCGCTGCAGCTTTGCCAGGTCGTGGTCGAGCACGACAACCCGTGCGCCGGCGCCGAGGAACGCTCGCGTAGCATGAGTGCCCAAAGTCCCGGCGCCCAGGATCACCACGTCGGCGGGCGGCACGCCGGGCACGCCATCCAGCAGCACACCTTTGCCGCCCCGGTCGTTTTGCAGCAACGTGGCGGCAACATGCGGGCACATGCGCCCCGCGACCTGGCTCATCGGGGCCAGGATCGGCAGCGTGCCGTCGTCGTTCTCGACCGTTTCGTAGGCGATGGCGGTGACGCGCTTTTTGAGCAGCAACTCGACCTTGTCGCGCCGGGCGGCCGCCAGGTGCAAAAAGCCCATCACGATCTGGCCATCTCGCATCCATTCAAACTCTTCCACCGTAGGCCGGGAGACTTTGAGCACAAGCTCGCCACGGCCATACACCTCCTCGCCCGAATAGACAATATGCGCCCCGGCCTTTTCGTAATCATGGTCGGAAAAGCCCGCGCCCAGGCCCGCGCCCAGTTCCACATAGCAGGCATGTCCCTCGGCGGTCAGCAGATCCACGCCGGCCGGCGTCAGTCCGACACGGCTATCGTAATTTCGCCGCTCGCGCGGCACGCCAATGTCCATGGTGTCTCCTCCGTGAGTTATTTGGCTCGCACCAACAGCACCGGGCAACTCGCCTCTCGCAAAACGCGGTCCGCCACGCTGCCATACGCCCAGCGCGCCAGGCCCGACCGGCCATGAGTACACATGGCAATCAGTTCGATGTTGTTTTGGGATGTATAAGACAGAATTTCCTCAGCCGGTGAGCCAAAGCGCACCGTGCAACGCACACTGGCCCCCAGAGATTCCAGGTCGCGCGCGACGCCTTGCAAATGGTTGAGCAGTTCCGTCTCGATGCGCTGGCGCTCTGCGGTTTCGTCAGCGAACTGCTCGCGGTACACATACAAGGGATAAAGCATCACCTCGGCCGCGGCGTTGTCAATCACCGGCGCAACCGAGAGCAAGTGGATCTCTGCGCCCCGACACTCGACAATCGCCTGGAGGCGGGGAAGCACTTGCTCGGCGAGTTGCGATCCATCCAGCGGGACAAGGATTTTACGCACCATTTTGTTCATCCTACCTGTCCCAAGCAAACGCTCGACAGGGCTGACTATCGCGTCTGACCCAGAGCAGTGTCACTCTGCCCGATGGGTGACGAGCTTGCGCAGATTAGTCCAGATCGAGGACAGAGCAGGTGTGCCGGTCATCTCCGGGGCAAGCTCGCGCGCGGCTTTATCACGCAGGCGAATCAGTTCGGCCTCGTGAGCATGCACGGCGGCCTGACCAGCCTCCAGGCAACATTCAAGCTGGCTCACGTCGAACAAGGTCACGTGGCCGACCTCGGGACACAGCATTACATCCGGAGGGCACGCGGCCAACTTGGCCCTCAAGCTTTGATCCTGCATAACCGACACGGTTCGTTCTACGACTTCCCACAGCGTCGCCGTGCCGCTGCGCAACAAAAGCTGCCGAACCAACGATTGAGCCGGGCCGCCCGTCGGCGGTGGGTCATGGAACAGCGGGCCGCGATGAGAGGACACGTTGGAGGCGATCACATAGTCCGCGCCCAGGTGGCGAGCCACGTCGAACGGGACGTTGTTGAGCGCGCCGCCGTCTATCAGGTAGCGTCCATCGCGACGTTCCGGCGCAAACAGGCCGGGGAACGCCGATGTCGCCAGCAACGCTTCGACGACATCGCCAGTGTCGAGAATCACCTCCGTTTCGGCTTCCAGGTCAACCGTCACCACGGCAAATCTGCGCGAGAGTTGCCCAAACTTTACATCCCCCAGCACATTGCGCAGCGCCTTAATGAGCTTGGCCTTGCCAAACATCCCCAGGTGGCTAGGCTCGCGCGCAGCCAACACAGTAAAACCGGTCGTGCGCATGACGGACTCGATGCGATCCACGCTCAAGCCCGCCGCATACAGCCCGCCGATGAAGCCGCCCATGCTCGTGCCGGTGATGATATCGGCGTAAATGCCCAGTTGCTCCAGGGCGCGGAGAACACCGATATGCGCAAAGCCTTTCGCGCCCCCACCCCCCAAAGCCAATCCAATCTTGCGCATGGTCATCCCTCGACCCCCATTGTACACCCAAAGCAACAGGGCGCTCAACGCCAGCGCCCTATCCTGTCAATACCGCAACCCTTGCGAAGGGTTGAAGAGTTACTTGAACTGAGCACGCGCGACCTCTGCGCCCTTCTGAAGCGCCTGCTTGTTGGCGTCCAGCAACTTGCGCGCCTTGGCCGGCAAATGCTCATCTAACGCCCGCATCACCGCATCCAATGAGACAGCTTTGGTCGTCTCCAGGAGGGCGCCTAGCAAGACCACATTCGCCATCTTGGCGCTGCCGACCTCTACCGCCAGCTCATTCGCCGGCACGTCAACTACTCTGATGTCCTGGCGCGATGCGAGCTTGGCGATGAGCGACCGGTTGACGACCAGCACACCACCGGGCTTGACGAGCGACTCGTACTTGTCCATCGAGGGATTATTGAGCACAACCGCCGAGGTCGGGTTGCGGACGATGGGTGAGCCGATCTCTTCATCGGACACGACGACGATGCAGTGCGCTGTGCCGCCGCGCATCTCCGGCCCGTAGGATGGAATCCACGTGACGTGCTTGCCCTCGTTGAGCGCCGCGTAAGCCAGTAACTGCCCGGCAAACAACGCCCCCTGCCCGCCGAAACCGGAAAAGATGATTTCTTCTTGCATGTCGGTTACCTTGCGCTTTCGCGTCAGCCGATCAGTTGCTGGGTCAATCGGTTACTCAGTTACTCTGTCAACCAGTTACTCGGCAACTCGATCGCTGGTTGACTGATGACTGGTCAACTGATTGACCGATTGACTGGTCGCCTGATCACTAATTGACCACCAACGGGCGAACTGCTTCCATCACTTTGTAATCGCCGAGCGGATAGTACGGTATCATTTTGTCTTCGATGAAATGCAGGGCGCTGGCAGCCGGGATACCCCAGTTGGTCGGGCAAGTCGAGAGAATCTCGACGAGCGAAAAGCCCATGCCCTGCATCTGGACTTTGAACGCCGTCATGAGCGCTTTTTTGGTCTTGCGGATGTTGGCGATGTCGTGAACGCTGCGGCGCACGATATAGGCCGCGCCGGAGGTCGTCGCCAGCATCTCGGACACGCGCAGCGGGTAACCTTGCAACTCCACATCGCGGCCTGTCTGCGACGAGGTGGTGATCATGCCAGGCAGCGTGGTAGGCGCCATCTGCCCGCCGGTCATGCCGTACACCGCGTTGTTGACAAAGATCACCGTGATATTTTCGCCGCGCGTGGCGACGTGTACTGTTTCGCCGGTGCCGATGGCGGCCAGATCGCCATCGCCCTGGTAAGTAAACACAACTTTGTCCGGCTGGACGCGCTTGATGCCCGTCGCCATCGCCGTCGCGCGACCATGCGCCGCCTCGGCAAAGTCCAGATTGAAATAGTTGTAGGCAAACACCGCGCAGCCCACAGGCGCGACGCCGATCGTCTTGCCCGCCACGCCCAACTCGTCAATCACCTCGGCCACCAACCGGTGAATGATGCCATGCGTGCAGCCCGGACAATAGTGGGTAAACGCTTCCGCCAGCGGCGCAGCCCGCTTGAAAACCACCTCTTCTCGCATCATCTGTGTACTCATCTCATCACTCCCCGGCTGGCATAAGGATGCCAGCCTACTCCCATCCATCCCCTACGCCGTCACCAGCTCACCGGGCCGCGCCATGACAAGCTCTTCGTTCATCTCGTGGATCACCTTCAACACTTCGTCGGGCAGCGGGACGATGCCGCCCATCCGTCCATAGAACTGCACCGGGCAGCGCCCCTCGACCGCCAGCCGCACATCTTCCACCATCTGCCCTGCGCTCATTTCGACGGCAAGGATGCCGTGCACCTGTTCGGCCAACTCGGCGATGCGCACGGAAGGATACGGCCACAGCGTGATGGGCCGCAGCAGCCCGACCCTGATGCCTTCGGAGCGCGCCTGCTTCATCGCCGTGTAACACACACGCCCCATGGTGCCATAGGCGACCAGCAAAAGCTCGGCGTCCTCGGTCATAAACTCTTTCCAACGCACCTCATTCTTGCGGATCTCGTTCAGCTTGGCCTGCAGGCGCAGGTTGAGCTTTTCCATTCGTTCAGGGTCAAGATAGATCGAGGTGATCACGTTCGGGGGGCGATGGTCAGCGCCGGTGAGCGCCCAAGCCGGGCGTTGCCTGTTGACCGGCCGCATCGGCGGAAGTTCGGCCGGCTCCATCATCTGGCCCAACGCTCCATCGCTGACGAGATAGACCAGCGTGCGATATTTCTCTGCCAGGTCAAACGACAAGGCCATCAGGTCCACCGATTCCTGAACGGTAGATGGCGCAAGACAAATCGCCTTAAAGTCGCCGTGTCCGCCGAACTTGACCAACTGGTTATAGTCGCCTTGCGAGGGTTGAATGTTGCCCAGGCCCGGCCCCACGCGCATCACGTCCACCATCACGGCCGGCACTTCGGACCCAGCGATGTAGCTCAGTCCCTCTTGCATCAAGCTCACGCCGGGGCTGGAGGAACTGGTCATCGTGCGTGCGCCGGTGCAGGCCGCGCCATAGACCATGTTGATGGCCGCCAACTCGGACTCGGCCTGAATAAACACACGTCCCAGTTCGGGCATCCGCCGGGACATGTACTCCAGCAGTTCCGTCTGGGGTGTAATGGGGTAGCCGAAATAAGCTTCGCAGCCGGCGCGGACCGCCGCCTCGGCCACGGCTTCGTTACCCTTCCAGAGTTCTTTCATGGATGACCCTCCAGCTTGACGGCACGCCAAGCAAACGGGACGGAAACTCTGAGGATTGGCTAGGCTGGCGCCATAGCCACTGGCTTGACGGGGACTTGACGAAATACAGTAATGACCACATCCGGGCAGACCAGCGCGCAGAGAGTGCAGCCGGTACACTCACGATCCGGGTCTACCAATTGCGCCGGCCGGTACCCGCGCACATTGAAATAGTCTGCCATGCGAATGATCTCTTTGGGGCACACGGACATACACAACTCACAACCCTTGCAGCGATTCTCCTCAATCTCAATCCGTCCTTTGGCCATCTATCCCTCCTCATCTCGGAAAAATACTCACACAATGCTCACGTCACATCAAGAACAGTATCCTCCATGCCAACCCGGCCTTAACAAGATACACCTTCTGTATCCTTGCCTTCCAGTGCCAGATGTCATCATCGGGGCGCGACAAAGGTCATTCACCGGTAACTATTCACCCTTGCGACTCTCAAAACGTCAATAAACAAACTCGCGGATGTCATAGGTAGCCAGCTTGGGCGGCGCGCCGATGAATTTGAGGCCGGATTCGATTGTGCGCCGCTGCGCGCGCATTTGATCTACCGCCAGCGGCTCGACGGCATCACGTTCGGCGATCTGGCCGTAGGGTTGTCCCGGCAAGGAAACGAAATCAGAAAAGTAGATCAGGTCGCCCACGCCCAAGGCCATCGCGTTGACGACGTCAATCGTATCCCGCACATGCCCTTCGGCAAAACGTGTCCCGCCTGCGCCAAGCAGCACAATGACGCAGACCTTCACGCCGCCTGCTTTGATCGCCCGCGCCGCTTCAATGACATCGGCGGCGCGACCGGGTTTACGGAGCCAGGTCAACAGTGGAGCGTGTCCGCTCTCCAGGCCGATGTAGATGCGCGCGAGTCCGTGCGCGGCCAGCTCGGCGTAATCGTCCACCGATTTTTTGCTGCCCGAAAATCCATCGAGAAAGGAAAACAAGGGAACGGTGGCATCCAGCTTGAATCCACGCAGACCCTTCAGTTCCGTCAGTTCTTCTCTCAAGACTTGCAGCAGCAACACGAGCTGGCGTTGCGGAACGACAAGAGCATTCGCATCTGCCAAAAAGATTCCCCGGCGCAGCGCCAGGGAATCGCCCAAGTAATCGCGCACGGCGAGGATGTGCGCGCGGAATTCGTCGGGGGACTTGATGCGGAAGGAGCGGTCGCGGTAGAACGCGCAGAACGTGCAGGTGTTGAACGAGCAACCCTCGGTCATCTGCAGAACGAGCGCGAGGTATTGATCGGGAGGCAAGATGCCCAGGGGCCGATAGATACGGAGAAAGTGTTCCGCATCGGCGCAGGCGGCCGGCGCCGTATAGCGCATCGCGCGCTGGAGGAACGTCTCGATCTCTGGAACGACCTGCGGCGGCGCATCGAACACCGCGCCTTCGGCCAGGCTGCTCATCAACGCGGCGGAGCAATCCACGACCAGGGCGGCTTCGCTGCGGCCCAATCGCCGGCGATCACGCTGCCCGCCCTCCGTCCACTTGCCCAGCACGCCGCCATCCAGTCCGCGCCGGAACGTGCAACCAAAGAAAAACGCGCTCCACAACCTTCCGGCGCGGTCGTAGGCCAGCACCGTTCGCTCGTCAAAGGCGGCCGTCAGTGAGCCGGGCTGCACATTTAGCGTGACGATCTTTTTAGCGCGGGTTGTGGCGCGGACAATCATTCTTCCAACAAGTCGTTAATGCAAAAGCGGGGACCGCGTATCTCGTCCCCGCCAGGCGGTCACTGTGCCGTCACCTTCATACGCGGCAGTAATTGACGTGCGCTGCCTCGATGGCGCGGATCAACCGCTGTGAATCAATGTCCTTGAGCACGTAACTGGAAGCGCCGGCCTGGAAAGCCGCTTGCCGTTCGGCCTCGTCCACGTAGGAGGTGAGGATGATCACCACAGGATGCGAGTCGGATTGGGTGATGCGGCGGCAGGTGTCCAGCCCCTTGCCATCGGCCATCTTGATTTCCAGCAAGACGACATCCGGGACCAACTCTAGCGCGGCTCGGACGCCTTCCTCGCTGGAGCCGGTGCTGCCGACGATCTCGAACTCGGGCGCATGGCGCAGGCGAGCTTGTAGCGCTTGACGAACCGTCTCGCGGTCGTCAATGATCAACAGCTTCATCCTGGACGCCAAGCGTCTCGCCTCTTGTGCCACCCTCTCCATCTGCCCTTCCAAGATATAAGAGGCTGTCTGAAAAGTCGGTTTCCGTAGCTCCGCACCCCTGTGCGGAGCGCGCGACATGGAATGTCGCCCTACACAACCAGGCTATACAATACAAACAGTATAGGTAGGGCAAGGGTCACCAGCCAGTGTCATTTGTACCCTATCAAACGTTACTGGTGTCACCCCGCCTGCCTCTGTCACAAGCAAAGTTGGAATCAGGTTCCGCGCGCGCCGACGGTCTCGATGGGCACCATCGCTGTGACCGTCGTGCCCTGGCCGACCTCGCTCTGTACGATGAGCTTGCCGCCCAACGAACGCGCCCGCGTCTCCATGTTGCGTAAGCCGTGGCCTTCGTAGGCGGTGACACGCGCCGGATCAAAGCCGCGCCCGTCGTCTCGAACCGAGAGGCGCACGTACATTCCATCGCGCGACAGGCTAACCCACACATAGCGCGCCCGCGCGTGCTTGGCGACGTTGGCCAACGCTTCCTGGGCGACATGGAACAGCCCGGAGGCCTGGGTCTGCGAAAGGCCCGTGTCGCCTTCCACATCCACCTGCAAATCCGTTTGGATGAGCGTGTTGGCGCGAAACGCGCGGATCAGCTCGAACAAGCCGCTGGGCAAATCCTTGCCCTGGAATCGCTGGGGGCGCAAATCGAGGATATAGTTGCGGATGTCTTTGATGACTTCGTTGAGGCTCGTGATCGCCTGGCTCAATTGTGTTTTGGCAGAGGCAGAGTCTTCGTCCAACAACA
>Ga0315279_10010107_pt1 | contig 11140 bp, 8 predicted proteins | sample YL17G06_20_MG_FD_203694 | JGI IMG/M metagenome (GOLD analysis project Ga0315279, IMG submission 203694) | Sediment microbial communities from Yellowstone Lake, YNP, Wyoming, USA - YL17G06_20 | ecosystem: Environmental > Aquatic > Freshwater > Lake > Sediment | place: USA: Wyoming | collected...
CGCTCACGCTTTTCGACAGTTCCGGGCTGCCGACCTGCATCGGAGGCGAGATCCCGCACTTCGACCCGAAGGCCCAGGGAATCCCGCGCAAGAGCCTCAAGGTGATGCCCCGGGATGCCCAGATCGCAGTTTCCGCATCGGTCCTGGCGTGCCGCGATGGACGCGTCTGCGACGGAGGGGTCGACTCCGAGCGGTTCGGAATCATCCTGGGAGCCGATCGGATCTGCGGCTCGATCCCAGAAAGCGCCCCCGCCTACCGAATGTGCATGACGAACGGCCGGTTCGACTTCAGCCGCTGGGGTCAGGAGGGCATGCCGCGCATCTATCCTTTGAGCTTCCTGCGGGTCCTCCCCAACATGGTGGCCTCGCACATCTCGATCATCCACGACGCCCGGGGCCCGAACAACACCATCCACCACGGCGAGGTCTCCAGCCTGCTGGCGGTGAGCGAGGCAGCCCAAGTGATCGGCCGGGGGATGGCCGACGTGATGCTCGCCGGCGGGGCCAGCTCCCAAATGGACCCGTACGACTGGGTCTGGCATTGCACGTCGGGACGGCTCTCGCCGCGCCAGGAGGACCCGGCCTCCGTGATGCGTCCGTTCGACGCCGCGCGCGACGGCGAAGTCCGCGGCGAGGGGGCGGCCGTCTTCCTCCTCGAAACCCGCACCCACGCCCAAGCCCGCGGCGCGACCATCCTCGCCCGCGTCGCCGCTTGGGCCAGCGCGTTTGAGCCCCATCGGGGAATGCCGGCGACCGGGACCGCGCTTTGCCGGGCGATGGGCCAGGCCCTGGACCGGGCCGGGCTCGGGCCGGGGCAAATCGGCCACGTCAACGCCCAGGGATGGAGCACCAGGAACGACGACCCCGTGGAAGCCGCCGCGATCCATGCCGTGCTTCCGGACGTGCCCGTCACCGCGCCGCGAAGCTACTTCGGCAACCTCGGGGCCGCGGCCGGGGCCATGGAAATGGCGGTCAGCGTGCTGGCCTTCTCCACGGGGCTGGTCCCGCCGACGCTCAACTACGAGCGGCGGGACCCGGCATGTCCCGTGAGGGTCGTCAGAGAGGAGCCTCTGGCGAACTCGCCCCGCGCCGCGCTGGTGATCAACTGGACCAGGATCGGACAAGCGGCCGCAGTGGTGCTGACCGGCCCCGAATGAGCGCGGCTAGATAGCACTCACCGAAGACTCACCGCAGAGGACGCAGATCACTTCCGCGGAGAGAACTGGAATCCGTAGCCACCCAGCTCCAAGACGAGGAACAGGCAGCCAATCGCGAGTCCCGCCAACGCAACCGCCAGCATGACGGTGTACGGGCTGGATTGGCCGAGCCTGGCCAGGAAGGAAGGCCCGGCAGCTTCCGGCGAGACTCCTGCCGTCTCCTCTTCCGTTTCCTTCCGGTCCTTCTTCCGTTTCTTCTCGCGTTTCTTCTTCTTGCGATCGGCCGGCCCTTCTTCCGCCTCGGCCGCGCCGGCTTCCGCCTCGGCCGCCCCCGCGGCTGCCAACGGCGACTCAGCGGGAGGCAACTCCCCGGGCTGCTGGTCGCCGAAAGGCAGGCCTTCGAACAACCCCTCCTCGGGCAGCTTCAGAGGGTCGGATTCCGGGTTGGTGCCATCGACGTGCGACACGGTCTTGTCTCCAAGGCGCGAAGTGGACTATCGGGACGTCGGCCAATCTGGCCTTGCCTCCTACTCTATTATAGTCAGCCCAAATGGGCTTACCACGCAGCCGACTACCCTTTTCCGCCCCACCTAGAGCGGTTGTGCCGGCTTCTCGGCTGGGGCGGGCTTATCGACCGGGGCGGACTTCTCGGCCGGGACCGGCTTCTCCCCCGGGGCTGGTTTCTCCCCCGGGACCGGCTTCTCAGCCGCTCCCGCCTCGCCCTTGGCCGGAGGGTCCCCGGAATCGACCAGCATGTAGGCCGCCCAGAAGAAGGGATGATCGCCCCTGAGAGGCTCGTCGGCAACAGACGGCTTTACCCGCGGCTCGCTCTGGGGATTCAGGCGGCTTTCGGACAGCAGGAGGACCGCGCGCTGCCAAGCGTCCGCGGGCGAGGTGTTTGGCAGCTCCTGGGCAAACTCGCGCACCAGCTCAATGGCCGACTGCCCGCCGGGGCGCCAGCGGCTGATCAGCACCGTCCTGGTGCCGGTCGACAGCAGCCCGCAAACGGAGAGGAAGAGGTCGGAGCCGGCGCCCGCGCGCGGCAATCGCTTGAGACTGCTTCCGGAGGGGGTTTGGACCGCGGGCAGGACGACCACTTCCGGGCCGCCCCAAGGGAGCCCCAGCCACTCGCCGAGGCTGCTGCCGGGCTTGGCGCGGTCGATGGTGATAGGCGGCCAGGCGTACCCGGACAGGTCGGACGCGCCGAGATCGTCCAGCACGATCAACTGGCTGGTCCGGACCTTGAACAGGGCCGACGGGGCCGGCAAGGGCGCCCGATCCAAGGCCACCGCGGGCGGAATCGCCTTGGCGAGCTGCTCAAAGGCGGCCATCGCCACGGCGGGCTCGTCGCGGGGGTGCAGCCGGCCGGCCACCACGCACGTTTCCGGTTTGAGGGTCCGGCCACGGCCGTCGGCCACTGCCAGCGACATGGTCGGGGCATAGCGTATCCGGAAACGGGAAATGAGCGGCTGCAACTGGCCGTCCACCTTCACCGTGAGGGCCTCGAACGGCAGGTACCAGAGGACGCCATCGGGCACGATCACCAGTTCGGGGAACTTCTGCGAAAAATCGGCCTGCGACCCTTCCAGGAGAACGCTCAGAAGCTCGCCGGCGACTTCTCTCCACTGGCTGGCGGCGATTTCCTTGGTCCCCAAATCGCGGTTCTGATCGATGTTGCCCATCTCGCGCATCAGATTGGAGATCCGTTTGGGCAATTGGGCGGCATTCTTGACGGGCCAGTGGCGGCACCGCTCCTGATTCAGCAGGAAGCCGTGCAACTGGCCGCCTGCCGCGAAGAACACCAGCACGGCCGTCCCCTTGGGCAGGGCCTGCCGGACTTCCTTGGTCGAGCGGAGGGGCGGGAAGACCAGGGCGGCCGGCTCGCGCCGCACCGCGATCTGTCGCAGGATCGCCTCCTGCTGAAGGCTCAGGCTTGCCAACTCGGCGAACGCGGCGTGCTGTTTGCGCTTCGCGTCGGCGTCGGCGGCCACCATCGGCATCGCCGCCAACGCGGCACGCACCTGCCGCGCCTGATCCGAAAGGGCCTTGTACCCGGGATACTGGACGAGAAGGCTCTGCCTTTGGAGCCTCGCGGCGCTCTGCAGCGCCTCCGGCGGGGCCTCCAGGATCCATCGCAGGGCTTGGAGCCGCCCGCCGTAGGCCAGCGTGCTGAAGAAGCGGTGGCGCCGCACCCGGTCCGCGATCTCCAGCGCCGCCGGCAGCGCCGCCTCCTGGTCCGTCCGCCGCATGGCCACCAGGAACCAGTGCTCCAGCGCCGGCGCGTGCGGCGTCATCAGCACGGCCAGCGATTCCATGGGGTCTCGGGTCCAGTCGATCGGCTGCGGGTCGCGGAGGACCTCCTGGTAGAGGTCCAGCGCAGCCCGCGGCGTCACGTGCCCGGGGCGCACGCTCCCCATCACGAAGGCATCGACCTGGGCGATGTGAAAGAGCCAATGAGAACTGGTCTTCATGTAGGCCATGGCCGCCGCGAGCGACTCGTCCCCCGGCTCGGTCTTGCCTTGCTGAAACAGCGCGGTGGCGCGGAGGAAGTTCAGCCGGGCCCCGATCCGGCCGAGGGCCATCGGGCGGCGGACGATGGTTGCCTGCGCGTCGCCCAGAAGTGTCATGGCCTGGGGAGTCTGCCCCGCGGTCAGGGCCTGCTCGGCCGCCGACAGGCAGAGCGATGCGTAGAGTTGGCCGAGCCGCTTCTGCTTGGCCCACGCGGCGGCCTCGGCCATAGGGCCGAAGCCCGCCTTCTCGTTGGTCAGCAGGTGGGCCAGCGACGCCCCGCGGAAGGCCTCTTCCATCACGCCGATGTCGCCGTAGTGGTACGCCGCGTAGGTCGCCTCCAGGAAGATTTGCCTGGCGCCGGCGTAGTTGGCCTGGTCCAGTTGGATGCGTCCCAGCTCCACCAGGGCCGTTGCCGTGAGCGGATGATCGAACTGTCCTTGCGCGGCAGCGGCCCGGGCCAGCACGGTGGCCGCCTCGTTCTGCCTGCCGTTGGCCGCCAGGGCCACTCCGAGCTCCAGATCCGCGTAGGCCGCCGACCAGTGGTTGCGCGGCCCCACCGGCTGCGAAAGGGCATTCAAGAGGTCCCGATTGAGCGGGTCGTACTTGGAAAGCGGGCCGAGCAATTCCGCGCGCCGGCGGATCGCCAAGGCGGTGCAGCGGACGATTTCCTGGACCCCGACCTTGTACATGAAGGCGGGCTGGATGACTCCGCCGTACTTGGCCTGCTCGGTGTTGTCGATCCGCCCCTGCATCATCGGCGTTTGGTCGGGGTAGTGCCCGAGCTGCGTGCCGCGCGTGCTCACTCCCCAAGGCGTTTGCGGCCGGGCCGCAAGCGGCTTGATCGAGGGTGCAAACTGCACCCGCATCATCCAATCGCGATTCTCCAGGAACAATCCCAGGGCCGCCGTATAGCACTCCATCGCCCGGCCGAGATCGCCCGTCTCGTAATAACATTCCCCGACCATCGTGTAGTAACAGATCGAGTCGATCCAGCGCAGGGGGCCGATCTTGATCGCACCCCGCAGCTCGCCCGCGAACGCCTTGGAGGCGACTTTGTAGTCGCCGTCGTAGAAGAGCGGGAACAGGGTGTAGTAGGTAGCCGAGGGGGCGCTGCGAACTGGGAGTTGCGCTCCGGCAGGGGCTGCCAAGACCGCAACGCTGAGAACGATACCCAGTAGATAGACTGACGATGCACCCGAAAGGAGGGGGGGCCTGCGCACGCGGTTCTCTTGGGGAAGCATGGATCGAATCCTCGCCTTTCTCTGACCGCACTGGCAGGGCGGCACTGCGCCGATCGCAGGCGCCTTGACCATACATAGATATTACGCCCAACGGGCATAGGTTTCCAAGCAGGGTCCAGGGATCAGGGTTCAGGGTTCAGGGAAGCGCACCGTAGGGTGGCCCAGCGGTACATCGAACGGGCTGCTCCATACCTCGGTGCCAGCCAACACCCGTCTGTTGTGGGATCTGGCCGCTGATGGCTGACCCTGACCCCTGAACCCTGAACCCAGAACCCAGAACCCTGAACCCAGAACCCTGAACCCTCTTACCCCTTCCGCTAAAGTCTACCGACTACGAAGGACGATAACGACTGCGACGATTTTGGCGGTTGCAGTGGCTTTGCACGTCGATCGGGCCCGCAGTCGCCAGAGCACCCACCCGGCAGGACCAGGACTAAATCACGGAGGGTTGCCGATGAGCGGTTCCAGCAAGCCACCTCGCCCGCTGCGGCGCATTCTGCTCGGACTGGGGCTGTTGGTCACGTTGGGGATTACCGGCTGCCAGGTGGAAGTCGGCGGCCAATCGCTCCCCAGCCCGTACTGGATGACCGACGACGTGCAGTATTTCGCCCCGGGACCCGAATTCAAGCTGGCCAAGGAAGCTGCCGCTTTGAAGGCAGCCCGGGCGGAACAGAACCTTCAGAGGCGCTAGTGCCGGGGCGGGCCACTCGGGGCTGTCCCGGACTTCGCGCGACCGTGCTTCGCATGGCGCCCGAAACCCGACGGTCTCCGTCGCCCGCCGCAATGAACCCTGTGTTGGGGGGGACTGCACTCCGCGTTGCTGACGTCCGAGGCGGCTTGTTCCGCACCGCGGACGCCCCCAGGACGTCAGCAGCCGGAGGGATTTTCTCTCTCGGTAGCACTCTAACGCAGGTTCGCTTGGAGCGAAGCCGTGCCCGGAGCAGAACTCTCCCCCGCCGCCCAGCACTGGATCAACGTCGTCCTGATCTGGCTCGGCTTCGGCATTCTCACCGGGCTATTGGCCAAGGTCCTCCTCCCGGGCCGCGAGCCGGCCGGGGCCGTCGGCACCTTGCTCATCGGCATGTTGGGGAGCTTGCTCGGCCCGCTGGCCCTTTCCGGGGTCTACGCCGGCCGGGACTTCAATCCCATCGGGCCGCTGGGCATTCTGGCAGCGGTTGGAAGCGCGGTCGTGCTCCTCCTGGGCTACCGGGTGATCGTCGCCTCCTTCATGGCGACGGAGCCCGAGGACCGGGATGAGTAGCCATCGCGGGGCGGAACGCGACACTCCTCAAAGCCCAGGGGTTGCAACCCCTGGGCTTTGCGCCTGAAGCCTTGCATCACTTCGCCGCGACGATCTTGCAGGCGATGTCCCGCGAAAACGCCGGGATCTCCAGACGCAGCGGCTTCGAAGTGACCGCGGCCGTTTGCTCCCTCAGCGGTTTGCCTTCGTAGGTGTCCCACCAGACGGCGCGATACGCCCCCGGCTTGAGTCCGCGGATCTCCAGCGTCGCCCCGCGGACCTCCGTGGGGGTCTTCTTGTCGACCACCTGATTCCACCAGGTCGCCTGGCGGTGAAATAGCCAGACGTAGGCGCAATCACTGCCTTGCAGGCCCACGGGCCGGACTTCCTCGGTGGAGACCGTGGCCGCGGCCTCTTTGAGACCCGCCGTCGTGAAGGGGACATCCGCCAGGAAGCGGGCCAGCGGCCGGTAGTGGCGATAGGCGTTCTGCTGGTCGAGCGTCTCCCACCACCAGAACTGCGTCGTGCCGCACGCCCCCGAAAGGGCCGACGCCCAAAGGCAGTTGTGGAAATGGCCCTGGGCCGCGTCCTGTTTCATGTAGGGGCTCAGGCCCCACTTGTTGTCGGCCAGCCCGAACTCGGCCAGGAGGATCGGCTTGCGCGGGGCGTCCTTGCGCAAAAGCTGCGTCCGCTCCAAGACCACGGCCACCTCGTCCTTGAAGCCCTCTTTGGACTCCGGCCGCAGGTAGTGGTGTAACTGGGCGACGTCCAACTGCGGGTGGCGCCAGTCCTTGGGCGAAGGGGCCCACGTGCTCGTGACGCGCAGATGATGGAACGGGTCGATCTCCTCATAGTACCGGCCCAGCTCGGCGTAAAAGCGGTCCGTCGGCAGCCCGGGGTTGATCTCATTCCAGTATTCCCACGCGGCGACGCTCGTGGCGTAGCTCCAGCGGGCCACGCAGTAGCGGAGCATCTTCCGGGCGTCGCGAATCGCCTGCTCGTACTCGGGGCTCTTGTCGTCCTTGAGGCTGTTCATGTAGAGGTCGCGGGTGATGAGGCACAACTGGAGGTAGATCCCGTGCTCATCGGCCGCCTCCACCAGGCGGTCCACGACGAAGCAGTCGATCTGATTGTAGTAGCCGCGGATGGGCCGATTGACCGCGGCCTCCCAGAGCAGCTCCGGCGCGTGGGCGGCCTCGCGGAGCGAGAGGGCGTCGAGCCACGCGGCGCCCGGGCCTTCCAGGCGGAAGGCAATGCGATCGAGGAACTGCTCACTGGGGCCGGTGGTGAACTCCCGCTGGAAGGCAGTCCACGTCTCCGCGGGCTGCGAGGCAAGCGGCTCGCCCAGCGGGGCGTTTCGGGCGCTGGCTTGGACTCTCGCGCCCGACTCCGTGCGGATGCGGCCCGAAAACGTGTAGCGGGTGTTGGGGCGGACCGCCAACGGCTGCGACGGGTTGAGGTCCAGCGTCTTGCCGCTCTCTCCCGCCAGCTTGATGCACTTGGGGGCCTTGAGGTCGTTCTCCTGGCCGGGCATGTGTACAAACGGCGGTTTCCAGCCCCACGATCTTCCCCACGCGCTCTTTCGGGCCTCAATGGCCGTGGCCCAGTCCTCGCAGCAGGTCCAGACGCGGAGGAAATTGGCCCCGTTGGCCGCGAGCTTTCCGAAGATGTCTTCGGCCCTCGATAGATTCACGTATTGCGTCGGCCCGATGAATGCGAGGTTCTCTCCGATCAGGAAGAGCGGCTGGCCATTGTCGAGCTCCAAGAATCGCGGATCGCGCTTGCTCGCGCGGACAAACCCCGTGCGCTGGCTCGGAGTAACCTCGAATCGCACGGGCTCGGATCGGCCGCTCCCGCTGGCGTCTTTCCACGTCGCGGTGGCCGTGTATGTGCCGGTTTGCGCCGCCGCGAAGCGGGCCCGAAAACCCGCCGGGCCGACGGGGTAGATCCAGTCGGCCTTCTTCTCTCCGCGGGGAATCTGCCGCCGCTGGTGGTCCTGGCACCAGAAGGCCGGCACGCTGAGCACCGCGCCGCCAGGCCCGAATAGTTCCACGCGCACGTCCACTTCGTCGGAGTCAAACGGATTGCGGTACTGGGCATCCAGCGGGATGGAGAACTCCACCTTCTCGTACTGCCCCACCTTGGCCGCGGAAACCTTCAGCTCGACGGCGGCCTCCGCTTGCCCGCACGCGCCGTGAAGCCACAGCCCGAAGGCCAACACTCCACCGAACAGCGACACACTCGGCGTTCTTCGAGTCCTCATGGCAGGCTATCGGATCGGGGGCGAAGGCTTGAGGAGTTCTTCCGGAACCTCCGGCACCTCGATCGTGTACTCCAGCGGAAGCCCGAAGTCTCCCGTGCGGACTTTCTTCTGCGGGGCAGGCGTCGTGGACGCTCCGGCCTCCTCCTTGCTGGCGCTGGGCGTTGTCTCCTCCCGGCTACAGCAACCGGCCGCCAGGAGAAGCCAGAGCAAGACTGCGAGATGCGTTCGCCACATACGGTGAATTATGCCTGGAATGGAACCTTCGGACAATCTCCCCGCGGATACTTCGTAAACGGGGTTGGCGATCAGCCAATCGGGTGATTCATCACGAGTGCCCCGTAGGACGGGTTCCAAACCCGTCCTACTTCGTCAAGCCTAGCTCACGGGACGGGCTGAAAACCCGTCCCACCAGCCAGTTGTTCCAGTCCGATTGTGAATATATAATCACAATAGACGGCCACTGGGAGAGGTAACCGGAGGTCCTTCCATGAGTGACGAGAAACTGGATAGCGAAGTCCGCCGGCAGCAGATCGCCGAGGCGGCCCTCATCCTGGTGGCCGAGCGAGGGTTGGGACGGCTGAGCGTCGCCGCGGTGGCGCGGCGCGTCGGCCTGGTGCCCTCCGGGATCTACAGGCACTTCAAGAGCAAGGACGATATCGTCCTGGCAGTGCTGGACCGCATCGAGGCGCGGATGCTTGCCAACGTCCAGGCGGCGTGCGACGAAAGCCCCGATCCCTTGCAGCGGCTCCGCAGCCTCCTGATGCGGCATATTCGCATGATCCGCGAAGGAAGGGCCGTCCCGCGGATCATCTTCTCCGACGACCTCCACGGCGGCCACCCGGAGCGCAAGGTCCGGGTCCAGCAGGTCGTCGAGGGGTACCTTCGCCAGATCGGTCAGTTCGTGCGCCAGGGCCAGGAGCAAGGCAACGTCCGGCCCGAGCTCGACCCGGGCACGGTCGCGCTTTTGTTCCTGGGGATGATCGTGCCGGCGGCAATCCTCTGGCACCTGACCGACGGCGGCTTCGACGTGACCAAGCACGCCGAGCGGGCCTGGCAGGTCTTCCGCGGAGCGATCGGCACGGAGGCGAGGTAGTCTTGTCGGTTGAGGCGGTGTGAACAGTGAGTCACAAAGGGTGTACCCATGACCGCTCGCAAGGTTATTCTCGGCCTGGTAGTTCTGGTGGCCGTGGCAAGTTGGCTAATCTGGCGATTCGTGCTGGCGCCGGCAAACCCGAACGACAGCAGTGTCGTCCGGGTCTCCGGCAACATCGAGCTGATCGACGTGGAGATGGCCTTCAAGATCCCCGGACTGGTGGCAGAGCGCCGAGTGGACGAAGGGGATCTCGTGCGCCAGAACGACCCCCTCCCGCTGGCAAAGCTCGACACCTCCGACTTGCAGGCGCAACTGGAAATGCGCGAGGCGGAGTGGAAGGCGGCCCAAGCCGCGCTGGACGAGTTGGAGAACGGCTCGCGCCAGGAGGAAAAGAAAGCTGCGGCAGCCGCCGCGGGCAAAGCCAAGGCCGCCCTGGAGGGCCTCAAGACCAGCTCCCTCCGGCGGCAAATCGAAGTCAAACGCGCCGAGGCCGCTTTCAAGGCCGCCGAGTTCGAGATGAATCGGCTCGCGGCGGAATTGAAAAGGGCCGAAGAGCTTCGGCAGTTGAACATCCAAGCGATTTCAAAGGAACAGTACGAAAACCAGCAGGCGGCATACAACGTCGCCCTGGAGCGGTGGAAAGAGGCCACCTACCAGCTCAACCTGACCGAGGAGCCCGCGCGTCTAGAACAGATCCAGGAAGCCGAACAGGCGCTCGCTCAGGCCGAGGCACAGAAGAAACTCGTGGACGAGGGGGCGCGAGAGGAAGTCAGGACCCAGGCCCGGTGGAAGGCCAAGCAGGCCGAGAAGGCCGTGCGCTTGGCCGAGCTCAATCTCAAGGAGTACGCGGTGCTCCGCGCCCCCTTCGACGGCGTCGTCCTGGCCAAGCACGTCGAGCCCGGCGAATACGTCGCCCCAGGAACGCCGGTCGTCACCGTCGGGGACATGAAGCACGTCTGGCTCCGGGCCTACATCCAAGAGCAGGACTTGAGCCGGGTCAAACTCGGCCAGCGGGCCCGCGTGACCACCGACAGCTACCAGGGCGGCGTCTACGAGGGAAAGGTCTCGTTTATCTCGCAGGTGGCGGAGTTCACCCCCAAGAACGTCCAGACGCCCAAGGAGCGCGTCAAGCTCGTGTATCGCATCAAGATCGACATCGACAACCCGAAGATGGAGCTCAAGCGCGGCATGCCGGCCGACGCCGAGATCCTGCTGGACTCGCCGGCCGCCGGGGTCCAGGCGACGCCAGCGAAGGAATCGGGGTGAGTCGGAGTTCGCTCTCAGCCATCAGCTCTCAGCTATCAGCCATCAGCTACGAGCCGTGCGATTTCTGAAAGCTGATAGCTGAAAGCTGAAAGCCATCACAATGGACGCCATCCGCACCGATCGCCTGACCCGCTCGTTCGACGGCGTAACGGCCGTCGACCAGCTCACGCTCAGCGTGGGCGAAGGGGAGATCTTCGGCCTGGTGGGGCCCGACGGCGCCGGCAAGACCACCACGATGCGGCTGTTGACCGCGATCATGGAACCCACCAGTGGTGACGCCTGGGTGGCTGGTCATCACATCGTCCAAGAGCCCGAGGCCGTCAAGGAGTCGATCGGCTACATGAGCCAGCGGTTCGGCCTCTACCCGGA
>Ga0315279_10010108_pt1 | contig 11139 bp, 8 predicted proteins | sample YL17G06_20_MG_FD_203694 | JGI IMG/M metagenome (GOLD analysis project Ga0315279, IMG submission 203694) | Sediment microbial communities from Yellowstone Lake, YNP, Wyoming, USA - YL17G06_20 | ecosystem: Environmental > Aquatic > Freshwater > Lake > Sediment | place: USA: Wyoming | collected...
TTGAGGTTGCAGTGCGTGAAGTCCACGCCGGCGAGGTCAGCCCCGGGGGCCTCCAGTTCCGAGAGGTCGATCTCGAGCCTGGGTCCGGCCTCCCGCCACGCGTTCCACGCCGCAACGCCCTCACGGAGTCGCTCGATCGCTTCCTCGTCGGCCACCGCGGCTCACCACCCATGCGGCATGAGGCGGGCCGGCCGCGCAGCGGCGCCCGGCCCGCGACGAACTAGCGCAGCTTCTGCACCTGTCCTGTAGCGATAGCGCGGTCGCCGGCGGTGGTGAGCCTGAGCGTCTCCACTCCGTCGGCGTAAGTCGACATGATGCCCGACGGGTCGCCGGTCTTCACCGCCTCGATGAACGCCCGGTCCTCCAGGGCGAAGATCTCACCCTCGCCGGCGATCTCGATGGGTTCCTTGCCGGGCCGGAGGATCGTCACGTCGTGGTTCCAGCCGCTGAACTTCACGCAGGTGTGCTTCGCGAACAGGTTCAGGTCGACCCCGCCGGCGGCGTTGCTCGCGCACGACGAGTAGAGATTCACGAGCGCGCCGGAGTCGAACTTCGCGGCGATCATGACCGCGTCCTCGATGGTATAGGCCGGGTGCGTGGTGTTGAACCCGGTCGCGGCGAACGCGGCCACCTCGACGGGCTCGCCGCAGAAGAACCGCGCCAGGTCGACCGTGTGCGTCGCCTGCTCGACCATCTGGCCGCCGCTCTGGTCCTTGTGGATCCACCAGTGGCCGGGGCCCTCTTTCGGCAGCCCGGGCGATCCACCGATCCAGCCGCCCATCGCCAACGCGGGCGGGTCGTGGGCGAGCATGCTCTTGGCTTCATTGACGCCGCGGCGGTAGCGGTTCATGTAGGCCGCGACTCCGAGGACGCCCTTGTCCGCGGCTGCCTTCGCGATCTTCTCCGCCCGCTCGAGGTCGAGGTCCACCGGCTTCTCGACCATGAAGGCGATGCCGCGCTCGATAGCCCCGAACTCGGACCCGTGAGCGTACGGCGGAACGACGATGATGACCGCGTCCATGTCCACGGCATCGTACATCTCGTCTGACGACAGAAACGCCTTGCCACGGAACTCATCGGCTCGGCTCTGCGCCACGCCTTCCTTGGGATCGCAGAACGCAACGATCTCGGCCTCGTCCGCCATCTTGGCGCAGGCGTTCACGTGCTGCATCCCGTGTCCGCCGACGCCGATGAACCCAACTCGCACTCTGCCTGCCATCCAGGCTCACCTCGTCTCAAGGATGAAAGCGCCGGCCCAACGCGCACCGGCCGCTGTCGGTTCGGCGGGCGCCGACTCGCGCCCTGCGAGGGAGGATATGAAGGGGCCTTCGAGCGAGCGACCGAACCCTGCGAAGTCCAACACACGGGCCCCGGTCCGTGCGCGTCCAAACCAGTGCGGTCGGAGGAAGTGTTCATGAGCTATCGCACGACTCGCAGGAAGTTCCTGCAGCGCATAGCCGCGGCGGGAGCGGCGCTGCCCGTCTTCATGTCATCGAGGGCCGAGGCCCAAGACAAGCATCCGGACCTGCGTGTCGCCTTCATCGGTACAGGCGGGATGGGCGGCGCTCATGTCGGAGAGATGGGGAACCTCGGCGTGAGCTGCCCGTGCTTCTGCGATGTCGACACCGACAACCAGAGCCAGGCGAAGCGGATGTACCCCAAGGCCACCGCCTACCAGGACTACCGCAGGATGTTCGACAAGGAAGCCAAGAACATCGACGCGGTGATGATCGGCGTCCCCGATCATTCGCACTTCCCGGCCACCATCATCGCCATGCAGCTCGGCATCCACGTCTACACCCAGAAGCCGCTCACGCAGACGGTCTGGGAGGCGCGGATGCTCCGACGCGCGGCAGAGCGGTACAAGGTCGTCACGCAGATGGGGAACCAGGGGCACGCGGGCGAGGACTGGCGGCGGCTCTACGAGATCATCCACGCCGGCGGCATCGGCGACGTGAAGGAAGTCCACACATGGACCGACCGGCCGATCTGGCCGCAGGGCATCGGCCGGCCCGAGGGCAGCGATCCCGTGCCCCCGAACCTGGACTGGGACGTGTGGCTCGGGCCCGCTCCTGTGCGGCCGTTCAAGCAAGGCGTCTACCATCCGTTCGCGTGGCGCGGTTGGTGGGACTTCGGCGCAGGCGCGCTGGGCGACATGGCCTGCCACACGATGGACGGCATGTTCTGGTCGCTCGATCCGGGCTACCCCGCCGCCGTGGAGCCGGTTGTCATCAACAACAAGACCGCCGAGACCTTCCCGAACTCGTCCATCATCAGGTGGGAGTTCCCAGCAAAGGGCGATCGCCCGGGGTTCGTGCAGTACTGGTACGACGGAGGCCTGAAGCCGGACCGGCCGGCCGACCTCGAGCAGGGGCGCGAGCTCCCGCCCACCGGCAACCTGTTCGTCGGGACGAAGGGCACCCTCATCATCGCCGGCGATTACGGCTCCGGCATCACCACGATCCCCGAGCCGCTGATCAACGACATAGGTGACCCGCCGAAGCTCCTGGAGCGGTCCCCGGGGCACTACCTCGAATGGGTGCTCGCCTGCAAGGGTGATGGCAAGACCTGGTCGAACTTCGGCTACGCCGCCCCAATGACGGAGACCATTCTGCTCGGCAACGTGGCCGTCCACGTCGGCGAGCGGATCGAGTGGGACGGCGAGAAGCTCGAGATCACCAACCTGCCGGACGCTAACCAGTACATCAACAAGGAGTACCGCGAGGGCTGGAAGGTCTGGGCGTGATCGACCCGGCGGTGCGTAGGGGCGAGCCCATGTGCTCGCCCGCGGGCGGCCACGTTGGGCCGCCCCTACCGACGAACTGGAGGGCTTGGACGTGAACAGCACTACCCGGAGGGATTTCCTTAAGCGCCTGGCCGCCGCCGGAGCGGCAGTGCCGGCATTCCTGTCCGCGAGAGCCGCCAAGGCTCAGGACAAGCATCCTGACGTGCGTGTCGCCCTGATCGGCACCGGCGGCATGGGGGGCGCGCATGTTGGCGAGATGGCGAACCTAGGTGTTACCGTGCCCTGCTTCTGCGATGTCGACACCAACAACATGGGCCACGCAAAGGAGCTGTGGCCCAAAGCCCACACGTACCAAGACTATCGCAAGATGCTCGACAAGGAAGCCAAGAACATCGACGGGGTCATGATCGGCATCCCCGATCACCACCACTTCCCGGCCACCATCATGGCGATGCAGCTCGGGCTTCACGTCTACACCCAGAAGCCGCTCGTGCACACCGTCTGGGAGGCGCGCACGCTCTGGCGCGCGGCGCACCGCTACAAGGTCGTCACGCAGATGGGCAACCAGGGCCACGCGAGCGAGAACTGGCGCAAGCTGTACGAGATGATCAACAGTGGCGGCATCGGGGACGTTAAGGAGGTCCACACGTGGAGCGATCGTCCGATCTGGCCGCAGGGGATGAACCGCCCTGAGGGCAAGGACGAGGTGCCCCCCAACCTAGACTGGGACATCTGGCTCGGCCCGGCGCCGGTGCGCCCGTTCAAGAACGGCGCATACCACCCGTTCGTCTGGCGCGGCTGGTTTGACTTCGGCACGGGCGCCCTCGGTGACATGGCATGCCACATGATGGACGGCATGTACTGGTCGATGGATCCCGGGCAACCGACATCGATCGAGCCGGTCGAGGTAACCGGCATGACCAAGGAAGCGTTCCCGAACTCCGAGATCATCAAGTGGGAGTTCCCGAAGAAGATCCACAGGCCGGGCTTCACGCAGTACTGGCACGACGGCGGGCTCAAGCCGCCCAAACCTGAGGGCATGGCGGGCGACCTCGGCAGCAACGGCAGCATCTTCATCGGCACCAAGGGCACGATCATAGTGCATGACGCCGGCGGCTCAATCGAGACGGCGCCCGCGAGCCTGATGGACGAGATCGGCAACCCCCCGCAGATGCTCCCGCGCTCGGTCGGCCACTACCTGGAGTGGGTTCTCGCCTGTAAGGGCGAGGGCCGCACCTGGTCCAACTTCGAATACTCGGCCGCCCTCACCGAGACGGTCATCCTCGGGGTGGTGGCGATGAAGGTCGGCGACCGGATCGAGTACGACGGCGAGGCCATGAAGATCACGAACATCCCTGATGCGAACGAGTTCCTGACGAAGGACTACCGCACCGGGTGGAAGACGTGGTAGAGCCGTAGCAGCCCCTCAACCTGACCCGCTCCCCTCGGCGAGGGGAGAGGGAACGTTGACTCCCTCCCCCCAACCCGGGGGGAGGGCTCGGGCCCACAGGCGGTAACCTAGGGGGCCGTGATGAGCCTGTGCGGCCCTCGCCCCCGGCCCCTCTCCCTAGGGAGAGGGGTGCCCGACCCTGAGCGTGGCGAAGGGGAGGGCGGGGTGAGGGCGGTTCGACCAGCCGCTTGGGCGAGCCGGGCCCGCCTATGTTAAGGCCTGTGGGGCTCGGGCCGGGGTGGGGACTCAGCGCCCGTCCCTCAACCGCTCCGCGAACTCCGCGGCCTCGGTTCTGATCCGCAGAGCGGCGTCCGCGGCAATGCCGGTCTCGATGTCGAGGAGCTCAACGCGGGCGGCGGCTCGTTGGCTCCGCAGGGCCGCCTCCACGTCTCGCGCCACTTGCGCGAGCTTGTCCACACGCGCGTTCAGCTCCGTCGCACGTTCCGGCGTAACACCCGAGGACAGCTCAGCGCGACAGCGGGTCAGCTCGGCCTCCGCCTCGTCAAGGGCGGCGTCAAGTGCCAACAGCTCCTCGCGGAGCGCGACCCCCTCCGTCTTGAGGCGCTCAAGGTTCTCCAGCCCGGCCCGAAGCCGGGCCAGGAGCTCCTCTCGCGCCGACTCGGCGGGTCGCTGTGGCGCCATCTCGCGAGGACATTCACGGGAGGCCCTGGAATACCTGCGCCCGCGAAGGAGTACCCGTGCGTGCGCAGAGACGAGATCAGGCCCAAGACGCTCCACTGCGCCACGCCGCTCCTGCACCGAGACCGGGTCGACGCAGTGGTGGTGGTGGCCGACAACAACCCGGCCGCCGAACTTGCCGGCGGCACAGTCGCGGAGTTCGTCGCTCAGACCCTAGGGCTTAAGCTGCCCGTCCTCGCCGAGAGCGACTATGAGGTCACGAAGCGCTACAAGAGACGCCACATCCTCGCCTTCGGCTCCCTCGGAGACCACCGGCTCCTCACCAGGCTCTACGAAGCTGGCGAGCACTACGCGGACGCCAGGTTCCCGGGGGCGGAGGGCTTCGTCCTACGGACCATCCACGACCTCGACGGCACAGGTCGCAACGTCGTCGCTCTGACGGGCGGGGACCCGGACGGCTGGGATCTCGGCACAGAGGCCCTGTGCGACCTGTTCGCCGCGATGCGCGACCGCACTGTGCTTCCTTCCACCAACTGCGTGGTCTCGCAGGTCGCGCCTCCCGAGATCGACCGTGACGAGGCCCGGGCGCTCCTTGAACGGCTCGCCCAGTGGGCGCGCGCGGACGAGCGCGAGCTGCCGGCCACTGCGCTGCTGGAGTGGGCGCACGCGTTCGATGTCGGGGGATGCGTGACCCGCGGGATGCTGTTCCGAACGGCGATCGAGATGCTCGAAGGCTGGATGGAACGGCGGTCGCGCCCGTCCGGCGACTGGCTCCCCAGGCCCGAGCTCTGGCTCGGGGACCTGGTCTCCTTGTGGGACAACCTCGAGGAGCGAACCGGCTTCGACGCGGGCTTCAGGTCGCTCGTCACGCACGTCCTGCTCGATGCCGCCAGGAACCTCCACTCCCGGTGGGGCAGCCTGTACCGGTGGCACAGCCTTGAGGATTTCCCGGGGCCGGACTGGGCAGGGGCGCTGTGGGGGCTGCAGGCCGCAGGAAGGTACTTCCTGCGAGGGCACAAGCTGCCGGAGGCGCGGGAGTGGCTTGTGACCGTGCGGTCAGGCCTGGACGAGGGGCGCACGGTCGAGCCACTCGCTTCCGGGTCGGCATGGGATCAGTGCAGGACGCTTCGTGATCTGCTGCGCGTGGCGGTCCAGTCACCGGGCGAGGTAAGGCGGACGTCCGCCATCGGGCTCGCGGCCCAGCACTGGATCGCGGCCTTCTGGGCTCCTGGAGGCTGGCCGGTGGGGTTCGGCGGCCGGGTGGCGGACGTGGCGGACCTGGCCGCTGTCGCGGGCCGCGCGCTGTGGCTGGCCTCGCGCGAGGATCGGCCGACGCCTGCCGAGTGTCTCGCCGCGCTCGAGTCGCGCTTCGTGCCCGGCGGCTTCCACCTGCCCCCGGTGCAGTACGAGTCCGGCGGCGAGACGGCGATCGCTCCGTTGTTGCTCGGAAGAGCCCCCGTGGCGGCAGGGACGATCGTCGACCCGGCCGCACACCCGGCACTGCGCGATCTCCTGCACGCGGGCGTCGGCCTGCGCGCGATGGTCCGCACGCGAGGCGAGTTCATCCTGCTAGGAGGCTGCCGGCTCTCCGATGGGAGCCACGAGGACACCCAGGCCGCGATCCGGCTCGAGTACTACAGCCGGCCTTTCATCGCCGACCTTCCGGTGCTGGGACCCGGCCGCGATCGCCACGCGGGCACCTCGATAGCGGTCGATGGGGCACCGGTCGCGCCCCATCTGTCGGCTCTGGTGGGGCGGCTCCACGCCGGCCGCGTGAGGGCGGCCGCGCTCACGTCCGTGGACGCGGGCCTGCCCAGGTGGCGAAGGGTCGTCTTCCACGTGCCGGGCATGGGGTTCCTGATCGTCGACAGGGTGGAGAGCCTGTCGGCGGGCCGCGTCGTCGCAAGGCGGTTCTTCCCGCTCATAGGACGACCGGATGGGGACGGGGCCGTAACGCTATCGCAGGGCGACGCGGTGATGGACGTGATCCCGGGAGAGCAGGTCTCCGCGAGCCTTCGCGGCGAGCGGACCGACCTCTCCGCACTCAGCAACCTGGTCGAGGATGCCGAAGACCAGGTGCACCACCTCGAATGGACCGTCGAGCAGCCCGCGACACCCGAGCACCCGCTGACGCTGGCCAGCGAGATCGTGCTGCGGTCTCACAACGAGCAGTACAGGCTCGTCCGGGAGCGCCGAGCGGACGGCCTGTGGCTCTGCAACCTACCGAACACTCGGGAGGTGCTGCTCGGCCTCGACTGGGAGGCCATGGACAAGGGCCGCACCGAGGCGGACTGCGAGGCCTTCGTCGTGGGCGCCTTCGTAGGCTTCGCGGGCCTCCGGCGGCTGGTGTGCGATATGGACTACATAGAGACCTCAGCACCATGCGAGGTGCTGATCGACCCGACCGGACGGCAGGAGGCGCGCATTGCGTCCACCGTTGAGACGGAGGTGTTCGTTCGACACGCGGGCGAGCTCGTCACGGCAGTGCTCGACGCCGGTGCCGTCTGGAACACTGTCTTCTCGATCCGTCCGGAGCACATGGCGCTCTGGACCGAGAACGTGCGGGTCTTCGGGAGTGGAAGAGAGGTCGACACGTTTGAGGTGCGTCACGGCCGCCGAGATGCGCGAGATGGATCGACTCACCATTGAGGAACGGGGCGTGCCGGGCCTCACGCTGATGGAGCGGGCAGGCGCGGAAGCGCACCGTGTGGCGGCAGACATGATCGGCGGCGTGCCGAGCCGCGTCACGGTGCTCTGCGGCCGCGGCAACAACGGCGGCGATGGGTTCGTGATCGCGCGGCTCCTAGCGGCTGAGGGACACTTGGTGCGCGTGCTGCTCGCGGCGCCGCGAGAGCAGATCACCGGCGACGCGGCACTTGCGCTCGAGCGGATGAACACGGCGGGCCTCGACGCCGTGCCTGTCGGCGAGGTCGACGTCGCGACGGTCCTCGCCGAAAGCGACCTCGTGGTCGACGCGCTGCTCGGGACGGGCACTTCGGGAGAGATCAGGGAGCCCTACCGGGCCCTGATCGACCGCGTCAACGCATCCGGCCGGCCCGTGCTCGCGGTCGACATCCCATCTGGGCTCCATTCCGACACCGGCATACCCCTCGGATGCGCGGTTGTGGCCGAGACGACGGTGGCCTTCGCGCTACCGAAGATGGGGCTCCTCCAGTATCCCGGCGTCACACACGCCGGACGGCTCGTGGTTGGAGACATCGGCATCCCCGAGGACATCCTCGCCCGCGCCACGGCCTTCCTGACCGAGCGCGGCGATGTCGCGAAGCTGTTGCCGGCTAGGCGGCCGGACGCGCACAAGGGCGATGCAGGCCGCGTGTTGGTGGTCGGCGGATCGCCGGGCCTGAGCGGCGCAGCGGTGCTCGCGGCGAGGGCGGCTTGCAGGGCCGGCGCGGGGCTCGTCACGGTCGCCGCGCCGCGCTCGGTGTGCGGGTCGATCGAGGCGCGGACGCTCGAGTCGATGACTCTGCCGCTCGACGGGCGCAACGGCGTCCTCGGCGAGACGGATGTCGAAGCCATCCTCGAGTGGCTCGCGCGGACCGGCGGACGCGTCGTGCTTGCCGTCGGCCCCGGCCTCGGCAGAGCGCCCGACACGCTCGCGGCGGCGCGCAGACTCCTCGCCGAGTGCGAGCTGCCGGCGGTAGTCGATGCCGATGGGCTGTACGCGCTGGCAGGGGTTGGCGGGCCGGATGGGGCCCCCGCCCCATGCGGCCCCTCCGCACTGGCCCCGTCTTTACGACAGGAGGCACGCGATGGCCCGCAACCCGCTCGTCGCAGGTAACTGGAAGATGAACATGACCGTCCCGCAGGGGCGCGAGCTTGTCGCCTACCTGCTGGACCAGAAGGACGACGTTACGCCGGTCGAGATCGCCGTGTGCCCGCCATTCACGGCGCTCTGCCCCATCAGCCGGCAGCTTCAGGAAGCCGGCAGCTCCGTCAAGCTCGGTGCGCAGGACATCTTCGGCGACGGCACGGGCGCGTTCACCGGCATGATCTCAGCGCCGATGCTGCTCGACTGCGGGTGCACCTACGTCATCGTCGGCCACTCCGAGCGCCGAGGGCGCTTCGGCAAGCTCGAGGACTGGATGACCCCGGCACTCCAGGACCTGTTCGCGGACAACGATGAGACGGTAGGCGCGAAGGCCCGCGTAGCGCTCAAGACCGGCCTGACCCCGATCATCTGCTGCGGCGAGACCATTGGCGAGCGCAAGGCCGGCAAGACCGACCAGGTCGTCAGCTCCCAGGTGAAGGCCGCTCTGTCCGCGCTCCCGGCGGGCAAGCTCGACCAGATCGTCGTCGCGTATGAGCCCGTGTGGGCGATCGGCACCGGCGAAGTGTGCGACGCCCCCGAGGCCCAGCGCGTGTGCGCGCTCGTGCGCCAGACGATCCGCGGCCTGAGCACGGCGGCGGACAAGGTTCGCGTCCTATACGGCGGCAGCCTCAAGCCCGACAACGCGGAGGAGATCCTCGTGGGGCCGGATGTCGACGGCGGCCTCGTCGGCGGCGCGAGCCTCAAGGGCCCGGACTTCGCCGCGATCGTCCGCGCGGCAAAGGCGACGCACAAGGCGTAGGCAGAAGCTGAGAGACAATGGGCTTCAGCCCATTGGTGGCAAGGCCCCGGACAATGGGCTGAAGCCCATTGTCTTCCGGCTCACCTCAGATACATCGAGACCTCGGCTGCCGGGTCAAGCACGGTGCCGTCGCCCGCGTTGGCTATCTCCACACGCAGCCGGTACGTGCCGGTCGCCGGCGGCCGCCAGTCGAAGCGCGCGTCTGCCCGGTTGTCCACTCGGCTGAACCCCGCGGGAACCGACTGCACCGTGGCCCGGCCGACCTCGCGGTCGTCCACAAGCAGCCGCACGGTGGCCGGCCCACTGTCCATCGCTCCGATGTTGCTCAGCCTCGCGATCACCGACTTGTCGCCGAACCGATCAAACGAGATGCTGTCCGGCTGGAACGTCAGCACCGGCTTGATGAAGTAGTCGAGGCATAGCTCGTCGATGACTCGATACGTCTCGTAGCGCTCCTTCGACAGCACGTTGAAGAACGCGATCCCGCGCACCTCGGGGAAGTCGCGCCTCAGCATCCGGAAGAACCCCTCGTACTCGTCCACCGGGATGGTGTCGGTGAGATCGACAGACGGGATGACCTTGCAGCGGGCCCCATAGGGCGCCGTGAACAGGTCGTTCGAGCGGGCGTTGGTGAGGCGCCCCTCCAGGTCCCGGTCGATCCGCTCCGTGCCTAGCTGCGCGGGCACGATGTCGAGCAGGTACGCCTCCGGCAGGAGGAACTCGACCGCCTGCTTGTAGAGACCTATCAGCTCTGAGTCGAGCGGGCCCCCATGCCACGCGGCGAGGATGAAGCCGGGCGGCAGCGTGTCTCGCGCCTCTATCATGCCGCGGACGAAAGCCTTGGTGCCGTCCAGAGTCGCCGACGCGGCATAGCCTCCGAACTCATCCAGTCCGAAGCCCGCGTAGCCTTTCGCCACCGCTTCCGCCGCGTCGCCGGTGTACATCCGCCGGCCGATCTCGCGTGCCAGCTCGGGCGTGAGCGCGCGGCCCTCGGCCTCTAGCTCCTTCTCTCTGTCGTAGAGGACGTTGCTCCCCAGTCGCCAGCCAAGGCCCTTTGCGCCTCGCGCAGTGAGGTCGGCGAGGGCCTCCCCGCCGCACGTGGTAACGAGAGTGACCCAATGCACGAGGCCGCGCCTCAGGAGCTGCTCGTCCATGCCGTAGTAGATGATGTTGACCTCGCGCTTCGCGGAGATGACGGGCACAACCGTCCGGAGCTTGAGGTGACCGGCGACGACCTCGGCGGCGAGAAGGCCGTTGTGGGGCACGGTGAGATCGAGCTCCGCGGTGAGGCCGTCGGGTCGCCGCACGAGTGGCACGGTGCGCTGTTCCAGGATGCCGCCATCCGAATCGCGGACCGTGAAGGCTGCCCCGTCCTCGGCTGGAGTCCCCGAACGGTAGACGATCTTGAAAGGCTCGCTCTCGCGAGGCAGCACGGGCGAGCAGAACAACTCCGCGCCCAGCGCGGGCGCCGCGGCCAGGACGAGAGCCGGTCCGATGAGCGGGCACACGATGCGCACTAGCTTGGCTCCTCCGCCATCCCCCGTGCGTCCGGTCTTCGGCGGAGGGGCGGCGTGACCTGCGGAGGGAGACGCAAGCCCCTACCTTGTCGCCACGAACTCATGGCCTTCGATGCGGACCTGGGCGCGTGCATCCCGGGCTGCGGCCGCTGCCCGTCTCCGAGAGTCCCCACTCTCCCGCCGGGGGGGCGGGGTGAG
>Ga0315279_10010109_pt1 | contig 11139 bp, 5 predicted proteins | sample YL17G06_20_MG_FD_203694 | JGI IMG/M metagenome (GOLD analysis project Ga0315279, IMG submission 203694) | Sediment microbial communities from Yellowstone Lake, YNP, Wyoming, USA - YL17G06_20 | ecosystem: Environmental > Aquatic > Freshwater > Lake > Sediment | place: USA: Wyoming | collected...
ACTCGTGGAAGGCGATGCCGACCACCAGCGCCGCCACCACTGAGCCGAAGAAGACGATGAATAGCCAGGGACTCACGTCCAGAAGATCCAGGTAACGAAAAAGCACCCATCCCTCCGCAGCTTCGCTGCAATTCGATTATAGCACAGGGCCCAGGAGCGGCCCCACGCCTCCAGATGGCCCCTGGTCGGCCCTCAAGGGTCGAGAGGGCTGTCTGCTGGCCCTCGTGGCGTTTCCAAGACGGGTACCGGCGCTGGTAGGCCAGGCTATCCAAGCATCTCCCGCCCTGCCTCCTCCTGAGTAAGGCATCCCTGCTCCACCAGCACCACCAAGGGACAGCGAACCATGACCCGCAGCCATCCTCTCCGCACGGGCACATCCTTTCGCCCGCCTGCCGGTAGGCAAGGAAGCACCCCGCCACGAGAGGACATTCTAGCTGCGACGTGACTAGGACACTCTACCTGCGACCCAACCGAACAGGTTGACAAATCGTGCCGAGTCACCATAATGCCCGTATAGCCAACCGCTGGGACTCGCGGGTTCCAGGCGGCGCGTCAAACCTGAGCCAACGCAAGCTGAGGTGGAGCGGCTGGTTTCCCGTCTGTCCATGCGACCTCTTTCTGCCTGTTCAACCCGCGTAGAGGAGGGGCAGGCAGGGCAGCGGTGTGGGTGCCAAGTACCCCCGGGAGGTGGGATGAGAGTGAATCGCAGGCCCGTCTACTGGCAAGACCTGACACGGAGCCGCCTTTCGAGGCGACGGCTGCTGGCGGGGGCAGCGGCTCTAGGAGTTGGGGCGGCGGGTGTAGCCCTGGCCGCCTGCGGTGGTGAGGAGGAGGCGGAGGCCCCGACGCCCAAGGGCTCGCCCACGCCCATGGCGCGCCCGCTGGAACCCGCCAGGACTCGCGGCAGCTTCCTGCGCGCGTTCGGCTACGAGTCCCTGCCCATCGACACCCTCGATCCGCACCAGAGCCAGTTCGGCCCGACCCACAACATGCACTCCTGCGTCTTCAGCAAGGTGCTGAAGTACGACAGCGTGTACGACGGCATCATCGGGACGGACCTCGCTGTGAGCATGCCGGAGGTGGTGGACAAGATCACCTACGTCATCAATATCCACCCCGGCGCCACCTTCCACGACACGGCGGCTATCCGCGAGAACCTGAAGGACATCGCCCCCGCGCTGCCGGGGCGAGAGCTGACCGCTGAGGACATCAAGTACAGCATCGAGCGGCAGGTGAACCTCAATAGTCCCAAGTCGGCCCTCTACTACTGGGCCAGCCACTGGGCCACCATAGACAAGATAGAGGTGGTGGACACCTATACCTTGCGCATCACCACCAAACGTCCCACGGCGCCCTTCCTGCACTTCCTGGCGGACATCGCCGCCTTCATCATTCCCAAGGAGCTAGTGGACCAGGGCGACGAGATGAACGACGTGAAGCGGATGGTAGGCACAGGGCCGTTCATCTTGGACAAGTTTGTGGCCCTCCAGATATCGCGTGGAGTGCGCAACCCGACCTGGTTTGCCCGCGACCTGCTGGCTGACCAAGGGCTGCCTGACCGCCCCATCATGGACTTCTATGAGCAGCCCTGGTACATCGGCGACCCCACGGCCATGGAGGCAGCCTTCAGAGCCAAGCAGGTGGATCACCTCTGGCTTGATGACCCCGATGTCATCGATCGGATCGCGGCCGAGCTGGGCCTGGAAGTAGAACGGACCCCGGGCAACGGCCTCGTAAGCAGCCGATTCCTCTGCAACGACTCGCCGGCGGCGAAGACGCCCTTCAAAGACCTGAGGCTACGCAAGGCCATCCACCTGGCCGTGGACCGAAACCGCATGGCGCAGCAGATGCTCCTGGGTGGGGGTTACCCCTGCGGGCCGGTAGCTCAAGCGATACAGAAGTGGGCCTTGACACCGGGGGAGCTGGCGACGAGGCCGGGGTACCGCTTTGGGGCCCAGGAGCGGGAAGAGGACATCGCCGAGGCCAAGAGGCTGTGGGAGGCGGGCGGCGGCTCCGCCGTAGGCAAGATCAGCGTCGTCACGGGCGGCATCCCCTCCTACATCCCCGCGTTCTTCCCCCAGTTCCAGGCTACCCTCAGGGACGTGCTGGGGCTGGAGGTGGAGATGGACCTGGACAGCACAGGCTACACCAAGCTGGCCCAGGGAATGGTCGAGAAGCGGATCCTCATCAGCCTGGGTTTCGAGAACGGCGCCAGTGACCCGGATGATTACACGTACCCCTACTTCCACACGAACGGAGTCAGGAACTCCTTCAACCTGTCGGACCCGGAGCTGGACCGCCTGCTGGACGCGCAGCGGGAGGAGTTCGACTTCGAGGCCCGGCATCAGATCGTCATTGAGATGCAGGACTACCTGCTGGACAAGACTGTGGCCTTGCCCGTCTGGATCTCCACTATCAACAGCGAGATCTACTGGTCCTACGTCAAGAACATGTGGCGGGCCCCGTGGTACGGCGAAAACTTCAACCGGGCCAGCATGTGGATCGATCAGGAGGACCCCAACTTCCAGGGGAAGCAGGCCTAGCGAAGACAGCTACTGCGGGCCGGGGTGTCTCAGGACATGTGACACGGAGAGACTGGGCAAAGTCCCTCCCCACTGCACTGCCCTTCAACCACTCGCACCTCTCACGCTCCTGGGTTCCCCGTCGGGGGAACAACTTCCGAAACCCTCCGGTCTCAGGCCAGGTGCCCGGTTCTTTCGGGGCGGCAGCCGCGCTATCATAGGTTCGGCCGTCACTCGGTGAGTGGGCCCGAGCGGCCTCATCACGCCGGCTGCACGCCCTGACCGGCGCGACGAGACCGCGGAAGGATGGCTCGTAGTGCACCAACCTACCAACCCGAAATGAAGCCTCAGCATCTTGAAGTCCTCAGTCCAGCGGAAGTCAAGCAGTTCGACTGCGCTTCCATGAACATCCTGGAGAACGTGGGCGTCCGCGTGGACCTCAAGCGGGCGAGGGACGCCCTTCGAGAGGCCGGGGCGCACGTAGACGAGGACGCCCGCTCGGTGCGGATTCCGGAGAGCCTGGTGCGCTGGGCCATCGACCAGGCGCCCGGGCAGTTCACGCTCTACGGGGCGGACCCGGACTTCCGCCTTGAGATAGGCACCGATCAGGTCCACTTCGCCAGCCTCGGCGTGCTCACCAGCGTTCTGGACAGGGAGACGGGGGAGCTTCGCCCGGCGACGCTGGAGGACCAGCGGAACCACCTTCGCCTGGTGGATGCCCTCCCGAACATCGCTGCCACGCCCATCGGCCTCTGGCCCGCGGACATCCCTATGACCACCATCCACGCGGAGGCCATCCTCGCCTGGGCCCAAAACTGCCGCAAGCCCTTCGGCATGGGAGCCTACGGGGCGATGGCCAGCGAGGACATGATGAGGATGATGGCGATCGCGGTGGGCGGGAAGGAGGAATTGAAGAGGAGGCCCCGCTTCTTCGGCACCTGTTCGGCGGTGAGCCCTCTGCACATGGCGCAGATGCAGTTGGAGGGCATGTTCCTCTTCGCCGAGTGCGGACAGCCTATAGTAATGGGGCCGGAGGCGATGTCCGGCGCCACTGCCCCCGCGACCCTGGCCGGGCTGCTCGTCCAGCACAACGCAGAGGTCCTGGCGCACATCACCCTGGCCCAGGCCATCGTTCCGGGCACACCCGTGGCCTACGGCTGCGCATCCACCATCACCGACATGGCGACAGGCAACATCGCCACCGGCGCCGTGGAGAGCGGGCTCATCATCGCCGGCGCGGCGCAACTGGCCCGCCACTACGGCCTGCCCTGCCGCGCCCTGGCAGGGGCCACCGACGCCAAGACGCTGGACCTCCAGTGCATGATGGAACGGACCGTCACGCTCATGTCCGCCGCCCTCGCCGGCGTCCACTTCATCGCCTGCGCGGGCACCCTCGACGGGATCACGGTGTTCAGCGAGTCTCTGCTTGTCCTGGACGATGAGCTATGCGGGCTCATCCTGAGGCTGGCACGAGGGATCGAGGTGAGCGAAGAGACCCTGGCCGTGGAGCTGATTAAGGAGGTGGGCTGGCAAGGCCACTATCTGGACCAGTTGCACACGGCTCGGCACTACCGGCGAGAGCACTATCTGCCTAAGTTGCTGCGTAGGGAGAGCAGGGAGGTCTGGGAGAGCAAGGGGTCGAAGACGGCGCTGGACTTGGCACGAGAGCGGGCACGCGAGCTATTGGCGAAGCATCAGCCGCGGGAGTTGGAGCCGACGATGGAGAAGGAGCTGCTAAGCTACCTCGACATGGTCCGCCAGCGCACCATGGACGACTACCTCGCCGCTGAATGGGAAGAGTAGCCGGTGCGGGGCACGGGGAAGGCTCGCACGGCTATCCTGGCCGACGACGAGAGCGTGGCGCTCCTCGCCGCTGCACTCGGCGCCGTGTCAGGAGCGCCCGTGCTCCTGGCCGAACCCACAAAGCCGCTGCCCCGCGCCAGCCGGCTCTTCATTGAAGACTGGCGTCCCCGCGACCCGCTGGACCTCCGTGGACTGAGTCCCCAGCAGGCCGCCGACACGCTCCTCCCACGATGGCCCGGTGATGTCCACAGCGTAGTCATCGCAGACCTGCCCGCGCGCCCCATCAACCTTTCGCGGCCGACGGCTGACAACCCGGTCGACTACGCGCTGACGGCTCACCTGGCGGGGGCGCTGATGGGCTCGCTCGAAGCCCCGTTGCTGCCGTCAGGGCCACACTCCTCCTTGGTCGAGAAGCTGCAAGGCCTGAGGGTGCGGCGAGCCTTCCTGGTGGGACCAGCGGCCAGGCTGCGCCTGCCGCTCGCCGAGGCGGGCCTGGAAACGCACGTCGTTGCGAACGAGGCAGACCTTCTCCGATGGGTTCCTCAGGCGGCGCGCGCGTATGCCGTGGTCACGCAGGAGCGTGAGGGCATCCTGTCCGGCATGCTGGCGGCATACCGGCACGCGCCCGTCCTCCACTTGCCGCAGCCCCTCGTTGAGTTGAGCCGGCTATGGGCGCGCGTGGCCGACCTCATCCACGTCGAGGCCGTCCGCTCGTCGGTGCCGACGGAGGCGATCCGAGCCGAGGCGGAGGCCGCCCTCGACACCAGCCGCGAGATGGCGGAAGCGCTGCCCGCCACGGCGCGCGCGGAGGCCAAGACGGCGGCCGACCGTTTGCACGCCCTCTGGTCGCTGGTGCCGGAGCTGCCGGACGAGCGAGAGCAGGCGCTGCGCTGGGCTGAATACCTTTTCATCGATGGGCCCCTCTCCTACCTGCCGCCGCTCTGGAACGGCCTCCTGGATGAGTGGCTGGATAGGCTCGGCCTTGACCCTCAGATGCTGGCGGTGGTCGCATCGACGGGGCTTGTCCTCCCTGAAGGTCCTGAGCGGGCAAAGGGTGGGTTCGGCCTCGCCAAGGGAGCGGTCCCCCTCACCTTCGACGTGGCCGTCGCCCGCCGCCGGGCCGTCGGACGCATCGACGGGCTTTCCCTGGCCGATGGCGCTGCCCTGGTCGCCCGCGCCGTGTGCCCCGTCCAGTTCAGGCCGCCGTTGCGGGCCGTCCTCTGGTCGACGACGGTGGAAGCGGTGCCAGACATCCTGGAGCAGCGTGCGCTGCTAGCCGGCGCCTTTGAGCGACTGGAGCAAGGCTGGTTCGCCGGCCGCGCCACCCGGGGAGAGTGGCTCCCGGAGCGGGTCTTCGGTCCCGACGCCGCGGTCGTCCGGCCCGCCACCTGGCGAGGGCTGCGACGCCTGCTGGAGCGTGGCGCGGCCCTCGTTGCCTGGACGGGACACGGTGGGGCGGCCGCCGACGTGCAAGGTCGACAGGTCCCAGGCGTGGGTAGGCTCACGTTCCCGGCACAGCGTCGAACCTACGCCACCGTAACCTACGTCGACCCTCCGGGGTTGCAGCCATATGGTGAAACTCGGTGGGCGACAGGAGGCGACGAGACCACAAACGAGGTCGTCTCAAGCCTTCAGCTAGAGTCCGAGGTACGAGGGGTGCGGTCGGCTGTTGTGTACCTGGGCGGCTGCGTGGTCGGCTCCAGCGAGGCGCCTCTCGTGTTCGGTCGCCTGGGGGCCGCCGCCGTGCTGAGCTATCTGACCGAGACGGGCGACGAATCGGCGCGGTTCCTCACGGAGACCTTGCGGGAAGCGGTGGTGGGAGCGCCCCTCGGGGAGGCCGTGCGAAGGGCCTGGGCGCTTCAGATCGAACACCCCGTGCTGGGCTTCAACGCCCACCAGCTCTGGTTGCTGGGCGATCCCTACTACTCGATCTGTAACTCCTTCCAGGGTGATCTGGGGACGCCCTGATCAGCATCAGGTCCCAAAGGTTGCTCTCCCAACGTGGACGGCTCTAGCGCCATGCCCGGCGGTCGGAAGCGAAGGGAGGGCAGCAATGGCTCAAGTCCCCCCACGGGCGTTACAATGCAGGAAGCCTGACACTGCGCCAGGAGATGGTCGATGCCCTTCCCGTACCTCGATCCCCAGCAGGCGGAGCCATTCGTCTTGGCCTACTTTGAGCGCTTGCGCGCCAACGACGACATTCGCCGGAGCTGGCTCGGGCTGGATGCTCTCGTTCAAGTGCGTGTCCAAGAGCCGGAAGTCGCGATAACCATCGATACACGCGGCGGCCAGGAGATGCGCATCGGCGTGGGTGCCACCGCCGAGAAGCCGGACCTCACTCTGACCCTCACCGCCGACGCCTTCCACGGCATCTACGCCGGCCAGCTCAACGTGTTCCAAGCGTTCGCCGACCGCAAGGTCAGGGCAGAGGGCAACGCGGCGCTGGTCATGCAGACGGCCTGGACCCTGCCACAGGCGATCCAGATCTACCGCGAGCATTGCGCTTCGGCCGGAGTGCCCGAGGAGGAAACGAAGGCCCCCAGGCCGTCGCCCGCAGCCGTGGCCGCGACTCTCCCTGGCGACAGGGTGGCGCGCCTGCGCGAGCGCTTTCTGCGCGGCCAGCGAGAGGTGTGCATAGAGCGGGCCCACTACCTGACAGAGTCATGTCGGCGGACGGAAGGGCAGCCCGCTGTCCTGCGCCAGGCCCGCGCCCTGGAGCACATCCTCAATCACATCACCGTGCGCATCGAGCCAGACGAGCTGCTGGTGGGCAACGTCACTGGCAAGGTTCTGGGCGCCGGCATCTACCCGGAAGGCATCGCCGGGCGCATCCTGGGCGAGTTACCGAACCTCGCCCAGCGTGACTGCAACCCGTTTGTCATCGCCCCGGAGGAGGAACGTGAGCTGGTCGCGGGCATCCTCCCTTACTGGTCCGGCAGGACTATCGAGGACCGGGCGCGGGAGCTCTGGTCGCCGGAGGTCACGGCCAGCTTCGAGAAAATAGCCCCTTTCATTCTCTCTGAGATCGGCGGCATTGGGCACATGCTCATCAACCATCAGCGGGTGCTGGAGAAGGGGCTGCTAGCCGTCATCGAGGAGGCGAGAGCCAGGGGGCAGAAGGCCCAGGACAAAGGCCAACACGACTTCCTCGAAGCGGCGGAGATAGCCGGGCGAGCGGTGATCTCCTGGGCAAACCGCTACGCCGACGAGGCTGCGCGGCTGGCGGGCACTGAGACGGACTCTCGGCGCGATGAGCTTCTCACCATCGCCGAAGCGTGCCGGCGCGTGCCAGCCCATCCGCCGCGGACCTTCCAGGAAGCCCTCCAGTCCGTCTTGTTCATGCACTACGCCACCCAAATTGAGTCGTGGGATTCGGCCATCTCCATCGGGCGGATGGACCGGATCCTCTACCCGACTTACAGGGCCGACGTGGAGGCCCACGGGCTTCCCCGCGACCGCGTTCTGGAGCTGCTGGCCTGCTTCTACATCAAGATCAGCCACTCCATCCCACTTTTCGACGCCGATGTCACGCTGGCCTTCTCCGGCCTGAGCAACTTCGCCAACACGGTCATTGGGGGCGTGGACGGTGAAGGCAAGGACACCACCAATGAGCTCTCCTACCTGATGCTGGAGGCCATGATGCGGGTACGGACGCCGCAGCCGAACTTCGGCGTGCGCCTTCACGCGCAGGCCCCGCGAGAGTTCCGAAACGCGGTGACCCAGGCTGTTGCCGACGGCATCGGCAACCTTCAGCTCTTCAACGACGAGGTGGTCATCGCCTCGTTGACCAATCGAGGCGTCCCTCTGCCGGATGCGCGCGACTATGGGATCATCGGCTGTGTCGAGCAGGCCGTGCCTGCCAAGAGCTTCACGTCCTCTGACGCGGCGCTGCTCAACCTGCCGCTCTGTCTGGAGCTCGCGCTGAACAACGGCCGCGGGCGGCTCTTCTCTGATCAGCTCGGCCTGCCGACAGGGGACCCCGGGAGCTTCACACGCATCGAGGACATCGTCGCTGCCTACCGGGCGCAGGTAGAGTACCTCGTCGGCCAGATGGTGGAAGCGCTGGAGGGGCTGGCACAGGCCCACGCCGAGCGGCGGCCGGTTCCCCTGGCCTCCTCGCTCACCGACGATTGCCTGGCGAGGGGCCTGGACCTGACAGCAGGCGGAGCGCGCTACAACTTCACCGGCGTTCAAGGCGTGGGCACCGCCACAGTCGGCGATAGCCTGGCGGCGATAGCCTGGCTGGTGTTCGACCAGAAGCGTGTCACCATGGACCAACTGCTGGCCGCCATCGACGCCGACTTCGAAGGGCAAGAGGAGCTACGGCAGATGCTCCTGAACAAGGCGCCCAAGTACGGCAATGACGACGACCGTGCCGACGGGTTCGCCCGGCTGGCGGCAGAGATCTACTGCCGCGCCGTCGAGAAACACCGGAACTTCCGCGGCGGCTGGTATTCGCCGGGCCTATACAGCGTGACGACGCACATAGCCTTCGGCCTCATGGTCGGCGCAACTCCCGACGGGCGCCATGCGGACCAGCCGCTTTCGCTGGGCATAGGCCCAGCGCACGGCCGCGACAGATGCGGCCCCACCGCTGCTCTGAAGTCCGCCGCCAAACTGGACCACACGCTGGTGTCGAACGGGCTGACGCTGATCCAGATGCTGAGCCTGGGCGCCTCAGCGCGGCAGCACGCCACCGAGGTGCTGGGGGGTCTCCTTGAGGGATACTTCGGCCTGGGTGGGCAGCAGCTCCAGTGGAACCTGGTGGACCGGGCCACGCTCATCGCTGCCCAGCAGGACCCGGAGACGTACCGGGGTTTGGTGGTGCGCGTGGCGGGCTACAGCGCCCTGTTCACCGACCTCAACCGCGTCGTTCAGGATGAGCTCATCGCCCGAACCGAGCACACCGTCTGAAGTCGGCATCGCGGTAGGGTGTCGAACGTCAGGCCTGCCCACTCCCGGACGCTTCCCACAGGCCCGCCGCTGATGCGCTCGTCGAAGGGCCGGATGCAGGCAGCCAGCACAGTTCGCAATGACGACCTTTGGGCCAGCTTGGAGCCAGCGAGAGCTACACCTCGTAGCTCTCGGCAATAGCGGCGATGCTCACCTTTCTGCCCAGCTCCGTGCGTATAGCCGCTGCCAGCCCTTCCAGGCTCTTCGGCTCGTCGTGCACCAGCCGCACGTCCGCCTTGCCCGTCCCGCGTAGCCAGTCCACCAGCCCCCGCTGATCGGCATGAGCGCTGAGGCCGTTGATGGTGTAGACGCGGGCGCACACCGCTACCTCTTCGCCGAAGATGTGGATCGAGCGGGCGCCGTCGACGATGGCGCGGCCGGGCGTGCCGATCGCCTGGTAGCCGACGAAGATCACCGAGCAGTCCTTGCGCCACAGGTTGTGCCGCAGGTGATGGAGAATGCGTCCCCCGTTCGCCATGCCGCTTCCGGCGATGATTATGCTCCCCGACGGCCAGCGCTGAATGGCCTTTGAGTCCTCCGTGCTGACCGTAAACTCCACGCCGGGGAACTCAAACGGGTTCTCGCCCGCGTGCAGCTTGGCGAGAAGCCGCGGGTTAAGCGCTTTCAAGTGACGTTCGTAGGCCTTGGTGATGCTCGCGGCAAGCGGGCTGTCGAGGAAGATGCGGCACGGGGGTAGTTCACCGGCATCCCACATGAGGTGCAGGTAGTAGAGCACGTCCTGTGAGCGCTCGAGAGCGAAGGACGGAATGAGGACGTTACCGCCGCGTCCGATCGCCTCCTTGACCGCCTGCTCGAACTCCTGCCGTGACTCCTCGACGGAGCGGTGCGGCCGGTCGCCGTAGGTCGCCTCGCTTAGGACGAGGTCGCAGGGATGCGGGTCGACCGGATCGGGCATGACTTCGCGCCCCCGGTAGCCGATGTCGCCGCTGAAGGTTATGCGCCCGCCTTTCCCGTTCCTCTTCTCCTCGAACTCGAGGAACGCCGAGCCCAGGATGTGCCCAGCGTTGCGGAAGGTCACCGACAGGCCGTTACCCAGTGAGAGTGGCGAATCGTAACCCACCGGCGCTTCGAACTGGTCCATCGCTACCAGCACGTCTTCGACGCCATACGGCGGTGGCTCTACCTCGTTGCCCCGGCGCTCCGCTTTTCGCCGCCGCCCGCCGTACTCCTCGTACATCACGTGCGCCGCGTCCATGAGAATGAGCCGCCCGATCTCCCGCGTCTCCGCCGTCGTCAGTATGGGCCCTTCGTAGCCCTCCTTGACGAGCAGCGGCACACGACCGATGTGATCGAGGTGTCCGTGCGTGAGGATAACGGCGTCGATGCTCCTGGCGTCAAACTGAAACGGCTCGCCGCTGCGGGCATAGGAGTGATCGCCGCCCTGGAACTGGCCGCAGTCCACCAGCAGCCGCTTGCCGCCAGCTTCTAGCAGGTGGCAGGAGCCGGTGACTTCACCTGCCGCTCCGTAGCTAGTAACACGCATGGCATGCGTCCTTTCCTGAATGACGTTGCGATGTGAGGAGGCAGCTAGTCGTTGTCATGCCCCTTCAGGTGCTGCCAGCGGTCCACCTTGGCCACGATCTCCGCCGGGTCGTCGACGATCTCCAGGAGGTCCAGGTCACCCAGGTCGACATAGCCGCTCGCCGCCGTCTTGGTGGACAGCCAGCCCACCAGGTCTTTCCAGTACTCCTGGTGCATCAGGAAGACAGGGAAGGGCCGGATCTTGTGGGTGTGGATCAGCGTGATCGTCTCGAATAGCTCGTCGAGGGTGCCGAATCCGCCCGGCAGCAGGACGAAGGCCGTCGCGTACTTGACGAGCATGACCTTGCGCACGAAGAAG
>Ga0315279_10010111_pt1 | contig 11138 bp, 9 predicted proteins | sample YL17G06_20_MG_FD_203694 | JGI IMG/M metagenome (GOLD analysis project Ga0315279, IMG submission 203694) | Sediment microbial communities from Yellowstone Lake, YNP, Wyoming, USA - YL17G06_20 | ecosystem: Environmental > Aquatic > Freshwater > Lake > Sediment | place: USA: Wyoming | collected...
TTCACTCAATGCCATGCTCTCCGGTGATCTTGAATATCCCATTGAAAAGGCGGAGAAAGGGACTATCGAAACAAAGTGGATATCCATCATCAACAGCGAAGGTACCGTTCGGTGGAAATTGATCGCAAACGTAAAGAAGAAAAAAGACGGTACCGAGGTAGAGGTGACCAAAAAAGTCCAGGTGTTAGAAAAGACTTCTGCTTCTTCCAAGAATAAGCGGGCAGAGAAAGAGCCAGAGCCAGGGATGAATTTAGGGGGCTGGAGGACAGGACAGTCAGATATGGTAGATGAGGGGCAGATTCTTTCCAGCCTGAAGAAGAAAATGGGACTTTAGCTCATTGGAGAAGCTGCACCAGGAGTTCCTCGCCCGGGAGGCGGAACGGCTGGGTGTTGTGCTCAGACCGGTTCAGCTTGAGCAGTTTGATACGTACTTACAGGAACTTAAGGCCTGGAATAAGAAAGTCAACCTCACCTCACTTCGGGATGACCTTGATATCCTGATCAAACATTTCCTTGATTCCCTCCTGCCCGTGAGCTATATCCCCCGCCACTCATCTCTCCTCGACATCGGGTCGGGGGCGGGATTCCCCGGGATTCCGCTAAAAATTGCTGAGCCAACCCTGTTCGTTACCCTCCTGGATTCGACCCGCAAGAAGGTGTTCTTTGAGCGGCACCTCATCAGAACGTTAGGCCTGGAGGGGATTGAGGCTCTGCACGGCCGGGCAGAAGACTTGGGGAAGAAGGAAGCTCCCCCGGTTTTCGATGTCGTTATCTCCCGGGCGCTCTACAGCATCGAGAAATTTCAGCAGGTAAGCGAAGGGTGTATCAGGAGAGGGGGGAGGTTGATTATTTTAACAACGCCACACCCGGGAAACGAGCAGCAGGAGCAGGTAAGAGCAGGCTTCAGATGGAAAGAGTGTAGAGACGGTGTACTTCCCTTAGGCCGGGGGAGGAGGAGGATCATCCTCCTGGAGAAGATCTGAATTGTTTCACGTGAAACATTTTATGATTTTATGAAAATTATTATTGCCGATCTTTTTTCTTCTACGGTATAATGAATGATGAAACAGGGCCCTGCAAAAACGAGAAAGGGTAAAGCCTGATGAGGGCGAAGAGTATCTGCATCGCAAATCAAAAAGGGGGAGTGGGCAAGACCACAACGGCGGTGAATCTCGCTGCATCGCTCTCCACGCTGAACAAAAAGACGCTCCTCATCGACATTGACCCGCAGGGGAATGCGGCCAGCGGACTGGGGATCAAGCGGGAAGAGATAAAGGAGAACATTTATCATTTTCTCATTGCCGATCTCCCGTTGCAAAACCTTGTTCACCAGACTGCCCTTCCGTTCCTGGAGGTCATACCCTCCACCCTGGACCTGATCGGTGCGGAGATAGAACTGGTGAGCATCCCCAGCCGGGAGTACCGGCTGCGGGAGGGGCTGAAAAAGATTGAGGAGGGGTATGATTATATCATTATCGACTGCCCCCCTTCTCTGGGCCTTCTCACCATTAATTCCTTAACGGCTGCCGATACTGTGCTCATCCCCATCCAGTGCGAATACTATGCCCTGGAAGGGTTAAGTCAGCTCCTCGCTACCATCAGACTGGTGAAGAAGAATCTCAACCCGGACCTCAGGATTGAAGGGATCCTCCTCACCATGTTTGACAGGAGGAACAATCTTTCTCACCAGGTGGCAGCCGACATCAAGAATAATTTAGCGGGCAAGGTGAATGTCTACGGGGTGATCATACCGAGAAGCGTTCGCCTGGCTGAATGTCCGAGCTTTGGCAAGCCCATCTTGCTCTACGACGAAAACTCTCCAGGTGCCAGATGTTATCTGGAACTTGCCCATATCATCAACAAAGGGGACGGCTTCAATGAAAAGGACAGCATTAGGTAGGGGGCTGGAAGCGCTCATCCCGGATAAGGGGGGAAAAGGAGAATCAGAGGGAGTCCAGGTTCTCACGGTGCCGGTTGACGAGATCCACCCTAACCCGTTTCAACCCCGGACGATCTTTGACCGTGAAAAGATTGAGGAACTGGTCTCCTCGATCAAGGAGAAAGGGATTATCCAGCCCCTGCTGGTCCGGAAAAAAGGGGAGAGCTACGAACTGGTTGCCGGGGAGCGGCGGTGGAGGGCAGCCCAGCAGGCGGGCCTTGCAGAAGTTCCCGTGATTATTCGTGAAATCTCAGACTCGGAGAGCCTTGAGTTCTCGCTGATTGAGAACATTCAGAGGGAAGACTTAAACCCGCTCGAGGAGGCAGAGGCATACAAAAAGCTGATTGAAAAGTTTGACCATACTCAGGAAGAGCTGGCTGTACGGCTGGGGAAGAATCGCTCGACCATCGCCAACTCTCTGCGGCTGTTGCGGTTGCCGGAAGTTATCAAGCACTCCCTGCAGAACAATCTGATAAGCATGGGCCATGCCCGGGCCATCTTAAGCCTGGAAGGGCATGGTAAGCAGACAGAGGTGCATACCCTGATCCTGAAAAAGGGCTTCTCGGTGAGGCAGACCGAGAACCTCATCCAGAAGGTTAAGCAGACCGGGAAGGTGCCCCCCAGGAAGACTCCCCGGAAAGAGAGCATCTTTTATGCTGATGTGGAAAATGATCTCACGCGGCGGCTTGCCACCCGCGTAAAGGTTATGAAGAGGGGGAAGGGCGGGAAGATTGTAATCGAATATTATTCTCTCGAGGAGTTAGAGAGAATCATAGAAAGGATTAAAGGAGGACGGTAGAAGCGTGGAAAAGCCAGCACAGGTTAACGACTACGGTGCGGATAAGATTAAGGTTCTGGATGGTTTTGCCGCCGTAAGAAAGCGCCCGGCTATGTACATCGGCTCTACTGGCAGCAGCGGGCTGCACCACCTGGTCTATGAAGTGGTGGACAACAGCATTGACGAGACCCTCGCCGGATTCTGCAACCGGGTGGATGTAACGATTCATATTGATAATTCTGTCACCGTGGTGGACAACGGCCGCGGGATTCCCGTGGATATGCATCAGGTGGAGAAAAGGCCGGCAGCGGAGGTGGTGATGACCACCCTCCATTCAGGAGGAAAATTCGACAATCAGACCTACCGGGTGGCAGCAGGCCTCCACGGTGTAGGTGTTTCGGTGGTCAATGCGCTGTCAGAGCACCTCGAGATGGAGATCTACCGGGATGGGAAGGTGTACCGTCAGATTTACGCCCGGGGGAAGCCGACTACGCAACTCGAGGTCATGGGCAAGACCACCCGGAGAGGCACAAAAATTACCTTCAAGGCAGACCAGGAAATCTTTGAAACACTGGATTTTAGTTTTGACATCCTCTCCCAGCGGTTAAGGGAGCTCGCCTTTCTCAATAAAGGGGTAACCATTACCATCGAGGATGAGAGGAACGATAAACGGCATGAGTTTAATTATCAGGGGGGCATCAGCTCTTTTGTAGAATATCTGAATAAGAACAAGACAGCCATCTATCCCAAACCCATCTGCTTGAGCGGTGAAAAGGACGGGATGTTAATGGAGGTTGCCTTCCAGCACAACAGCGGGTATTCAGAGACTATCTTTACCTATGCCAACAATATCAATACCCAGGAAGGAGGCACCCACCTGGTGGGCTTCAAGTCAGCCTTTACCCGGACAATCAACAGCTATGCCGCAAACGCCAATCTCCCCAAGAACTACAAGGTCGACTTAGAGGGTGATGATATCCGGGAAGGGATCACCTGCGTTATCAGCATCCAGCTTCCCAACCCCCAGTTTGAGGGACAGACCAAGGCCAAGCTGGGCAACAGCGAGGTAAAAGGACTGGTGGAAGCGCTGGTCAATGAAAAGCTCTCTGCCTATCTCGAAGAAAATCCGAGCATTGCAAAGAAGATCTTGGAGAAGGCCATAGATGCCGCACGTGCCCGGGAGGCTGCCCGGAAAGCAAAGGAACTCACCCGGAGAAAGAGCGCCCTGGAGAGCAGTTGCCTGCCGGGCAAGCTGGCTGACTGCCAGGAGAAAGATCCGAGCCTCTGTGAGGTCTACCTCGTTGAGGGGGACTCAGCAGGAGGTTCTGCAAAACAGGGGAGAGATCGCAGGAATCAGGCAATTCTTCCTTTAAAGGGTAAAATCTTAAACGTAGAGAAGGCACGTTTCGACAAAATCCTGGAGAACGAGGAGATCAGGACCATCATCACCGCTCTCGGTTCAGGGGTCGGCAAGGAAGAGTATGATCCAGCCAACCTCCGCTATCACCGGGTCATCATCATGACCGATGCGGATGTAGATGGCTCTCACATCAGAACTCTCCTCATGACCTTCTTCTACCGCCAGATGCCCTCGTTAATTGAACATGGACACCTCTATATTGCCCAGCCACCCCTCTTTAAGGTGAAGAAGGGCGCGAAGGAGAGATATATCAAGGATGAGGTGGCATTGGAGGATTTTCTCCTGGAATATGGTATGGAGAATATCAAGCTGCACACCGAGAAGAGGAAGCAATCCCTCTCCGGACCTTCGCTCTCCTCGCTCTTAAAGAAGGTCCTCCGGTATGAGAAGATTCTGAACCTGCTGGAGAGGAAGGGACTGGATAAGAACCTGCTCAACATCATTGCATCGCAGGAGGACCTGGCAAAAGATTTTCTCAAGAAGAGAAATACGCTGGAGCGCTTTGTAAAGGAGCTGGGGGAAAAGCTGGACGAATACTACGGTACCGAGGGGGCGATGGAATACTCCATTATCGAAGATAACGAGCATGATGGGTTCTCTGCCCTCTGCCAGATCCGGAAGAATGGGTCGCGGCGAGAGACCATCATCAACTTTGAACTGCTCAACTCTCCGGAACTGGAAGAGCTGAGAAGGATTGCCCAGGGCTTTCAGGCACTGGGCGAACCCCCGTATATTATTGAGGACAACGGGAATCAATCCCGGCTCAAGAGCCTCATAGAAGTGCTCCACTACGTCGTCGAATCAGGAAAAAAGGGGCAGGAGATCCAGCGCTATAAAGGGTTAGGCGAGATGAATCCGGAACAGCTCTGGGAAACGACCATGAACCCGGAGAAAAGGGTTTTGCTGCAAGTTGTCATTGAGGATGCGGTGGAAGCAGATGAGATCTTTACCACCCTGATGGGAGACCAGGTAGAGCCGAGGAGAGATTTCATCTACCGGCATGCCCTCGACGTGAAAAATCTGGATATATAAGCCATGGAACTTCCAACTCAGAAAATACAGGTAAATATAGAAGATGAGATGAGAAAGTCCTACCTGGACTACGCCATGAGCGTGATCATCGGCAGGGCCTTACCCGACGTGCGGGATGGGCTGAAGCCGGTCCACCGGCGGATTCTCTATGCCATGCACGATCTGGGGAATGTCTGGAATCGAGCGTACAAGAAATCTGCCCGCATCGTAGGCGATGTCATAGGAAAATACCATCCTCATGGAGACGTGGCAGTATACGATACCATCGTCCGCATGGCCCAGGATTTCTCGCTCCGCTATCCCCTGATTGATGGCCAGGGAAATTTTGGCTCTATCGATGGAGACCCGCCGGCAGCCATGAGGTATACCGAAATCCGGATGGCCCCCATCACAGCTGAACTCCTCTCAGATATTGAGAAAGAGACTGTGGACTTTATTCCCAACTATGATGGCACATTAGAGGAACCTACCATCCTTCCTGCGAAGATTCCCAATCTCCTCATTAATGGTTCCTCCGGTATCGCCGTCGGGATGGCAACCAATATCCCGCCCCATAACCTGAGCGAGGTAATTGAGGGGATCACGGTCCTGATCAATAACCCCGACGTTACCATTGAAGAGTTGATAAAAAAGATTCCCGGCCCTGATTTCCCCACCAGCGGCTTCATCTGCGGAAGAGAAGGTATTAAATCTGCTTATGAAACCGGCAGGGGATCTATCGTTATTCGGGCCAGGGCCTTTGTTGAAAAGCAGAAGAAGGGGGAAAGGGAGGCCATCATCATCTCAGAGCTTCCCTATCAGGTTAACAAGGCCAACCTCATTGAGAAGATTGCCGAACTGGTCCGGGATAAAAAGGTCGAAGGGATCTCTGACCTGCGGGATGAGTCGGATCGGGAAGGGATGAGGATAGTTATTGAGCTGAAAAGGGATGGTATTGCTGAAATCATCCTCAATCAGCTCTACCAGCACACCCAGATGCAGACGAGCTTTGGGGTGATCATGCTGGCAATTGTGGGTATTCAGCCCAGGGTGCTGAACCTCAAGGAACTCCTCCAGCACTTCATCAATTTTCGCAAGGAGATCATTACCCGCAGAACCGTATTTGAGCTGAAAAAGGCAGAAGCCAGGGCTCACATCCTGGAAGGCCTCAAGATTGCAATTAAGAACCTGGATGCTGTGATTGCCCTCATTCGATCTTCAGCCAATCCCCAGATAGCCAAGGAGGGGTTGATGAAGAAATTCTCCCTCTCCGAGATCCAGGCCCAGGCTATTTTAGACATGAGACTCCAGAGACTGACTGCCCTGGAGCGGGGGAAGATAGACGAAGAATACAAAGAGACCATCAAGCAGATCGAGAAATATAAACAGATCCTCGCCAATGAGAGACTGGTGTTCGAAATCATCATAGAAGAATTGCAGGAAATAAAGAAGAAGTACGGGGATGATCGAAAAACGGAGATAGTGGATAAGCCCCTTGAAATCACCCTCGAAGATATGATTGTGGAAGAGGATATGGTGGTGACCATCACCCACCAGGGTTATATCAAGAGGAGCGCGTCGAGCCTCTATCGAAGCCAGCGCCGGGGCGGCAAGGGGGTAACTGGTGCCATCACCAAGGAAGAGGATTTTGTCGAAGACCTCTTTGTGGCTTCGACCCACTCCTACCTCATGTTCTTTACCAACAAGGGGAAGGTGTACTGGCTTAAGGTTTATGAGATACCGGAAGCGGGAAGGGCTGCCCGGGGCAAGGCAATTGTCAATCTTATAAAACTGGAACCGGATGAAAAGATTACCGCTATCCTGACGGTGAGAGAATTTACCGAGGGAAGGTTTGTGGTTATGGCAACCAAAAAGGGGACGGTGAAAAAGACCTCCCTCACTGCCTACAGCAAGCCCCGGTCCACTGGTATCATCGCCCTTGTTTTGGAAGAGGGGGACGAACTCATTGCTGTTGCCTTAACTGACGGAAATCAGGATCTCTTTTTAGGTTCTAAGGAAGGGAAATCTATCAGATTTAAAGAGAAGCAGATCAGAGTGGTTGGAAGGGCAACCAAAGGGGTGAGGGGGATGGACCTCGAAGGGGATGATGTAGTGGTCGGGATGGAGATTGTTGGAGATGGCACTGCCATCCTGACCGTCTGTGAGCATGGCCATGGGAAACGGACAGATGCCTCAGAGTACCGGGCCCAGCGGAGAGGGGGCAAAGGGATTATTACGATCAAGACCACGGAGAGGAATGGCAAGGTGGTGGGGATCAATAAGATGATGGACGATGACGACCTCATGCTCATCACCACGCTGGGGAAGATCATCCGGATTCACGGTGCAAATATCCCGGTGATTGGGAGAAATACCCAGGGGGTGAGGCTTATCGGCATAGAGAGCGAAGAGAAAGTCAGCGGGGTCGCCAGGCTGGCGGAAAAGGAAGAAGAATCAGTTACATGAATATGTAAAAGTTAGGACTTTATGTGATGGACACGGTCAAGTCAGGTAACGTGGAAACACGCATGTTTTGAACCGGAGAGGGAAGGGAGTACGCAGCCCTGTCGATGGACTCTGAGACCAGCGTGGTGGATTTTATGCCGATCCACATAACACACCGTGATAAAAAGAGCGCCTCGACGCAACATGCTGATTTCTCATGGGTTATGGCCGATGTGAAAATTGCTTCAATGGCGGCTTATACGGGTCGGAGACAGGTGTTCCGCATGTTATGCGGATCAATATAAACAATGTTAGGCGGCGGAGGTGAACCTTCGCGACGCGCATCGCGTCATCACTTAAGACGTGGGACGCGAAATCTATGTGGAGACTCCATGTTCCGATTCCTTGTTGACACTTGCGTTTGGCTCGACATCGCCAAAGACCCGGAACTCCAACCGCTGCTCAACGTCATGGAACAATTGGTGCAGATGCAGGCGGTGTCGCTCATCCTCCCACGCACGGTCTTGGGCGAGTTCCAACGCAACAAAAAGTGGGTAGTGGAGGACAGCTGCCGTAGCCTATCCGGCGTCTTCAAGAGGGTAAAGGAGGCTGTCAACAAGTTCGGAGACCCGAAGAAAAGGCAGTCCGTCTTGCAGCATCTAAACGACGTGGACCATCAAATCCCGCTGCTGGGCGAATCGGCAGTCGAGGCCATCGTCAGGATTGAGCGTCTAATGGACGGGGCGGCGGTCATCGAGTTGACGGACGCTGTGAAGCTGCGAGCCGCTCAAAGGGCCATCGAGAGGAAGGCCCCGTTCCACAGGGGCAAGAACGAGATCGGGGACGCCATCATCCTTGAAACCTACTCTGATTGTGTACGGGAGAAAAATGCGAAGGGCACCCGCTTCGCCTTCGTGACGCACAACAAGGACGATTTCAGCGAACCGCACGGCGACAAACGGATGCCGCACCCCGACATCGCCCCGCTGTTCTCAAGAGTCAAGTCGTTGTACTTCATCTCGCTCAAGGAAGCACTCAGCCGCGTCAATCCTGGCCTTCTCGCAGACATCAGGGCGGAAGAGGAGTGGACTGAAGAACCGAGGAAGTTGAGCGAAATACTGAACGCTTTAGATGAGTTGTTCGACAAAGTGTGGTACGCCCGGCACGGTTTGCTCGCTCACGCAGTCGAAAGTGGTAAGACTCGCGTGGTGGAGAAGGACGATTACCCGGCCGGCAAGTATGACCCCAAGCTGATCAGGCGTGACATCTGGGAAGGAGCGAGAAAGGCCGCAAGACGTGTGGAGAAAAAGTACGGGGTTGACAACTTGGGACCGTGGGACGATTTCGAGTGGGGTATGCTCAGCGGCAAACTGTCGGCACTTCGATGGGTGTTGGGCGACGAGTGGGACATGCTCGATACCTAGAACGGCCATGCGATTGCGCTTTGGCCCGCCGAACCAGGCGCTGCACCTGACCGCGGCGGTATGTAGCGTTTTCCGGGTTCAACGTCTCATCGGCCGCCGCGGCAGGTGAGCTTGGGCGTTAGGAGGAAGGCACATGAAAATATCAACGGCATAAAAAAGGCAATGGCTTATTCTCACCTCAAATGCTTTTTCGTATTTCACGAGGTAGGCAAAACTGGCTTATTATTTCACATTTAAAGGAGGATAAAAATGCGTAACAAACGAATCATCATTGGTTATTTCGTAGCAATCGGAGTTATCATGCAGCTTGCGTTGTTTGCGGGCTGTAGTAATAGTCCTACGCAAGCTACGGCGGCACCAGGGTCTAGTGTTAAGTTCCCTTATGAAAAGGCTAAGCAATTTGCTCTTTCTGGTTATTTGTCCGTTATTGGATATCGCGACGAAGGCAACGGTTCCATTACAATGTTTTTGCAGCGGAAAGATGAGCCTAAGTGGAAAGTGGAAAAGCAATTCTTACTTCTCACCACTGAGAATGGGGCGAAATGGTTTTTTGTGGATTCAGATAGATGTATCATGATTGATTGATTCGGTGAAGGCGAGTGAGAAAACTTTGGGCTAAATAATGAGATAAGTGGCTTCCGGAAAATGGCCTATAAAATCAAATATCAATTGATTCAGGGTATCCAGGGACACCATGCTAGTTTTTTTGATAAAGTACGCATAAACAGGAAAATGGGGTCAGGTCTTGCAATATTACAAAACGGAATGCGGAATGGGGATTTGCAGAGTGGAAGCCATCAAGAAATTTTATCGTAAGAACGACCGAACGTTTTATATAGGAACGACCAAACTTCTTGCTACGGTCTTATGTAGGACGCCGAGGACTGGGCCTATTTCAAACCACCTGAAATGACTGTCCCAGAGGTTGAAGATCTGCTGTTTCCTGGCGCTCAAGTTTTAATCTAATCTCTTCAAATCTCCTGACAGTTTCCTGAGCATATAAACGCTCACCGCAGTGAAGACATACTTCTGCATGTACTTTTAATACGGCGGTGTGAATCCCACCACGCAACAGTTTTTCAACCTCTTTCTCCACCATGTCACCACCGCAAACAGGACACTTTTTAAATGGCATCATTGCTTTTTCCTCCTTTCCCTCCAGTTTATCCATAGATTGGGATCGGGTCGATAGGCAGTAATTACGACTGCCCACTGATTCTGCTCATTATATGCCCAAACACTATGGACAGGTTTCCCATCAGATGTGGAACCCAATATCAGACAGCTTGGATATGGTTTATCAGTGGGATAATCTTCAATGGTCTCTCCGTTGACAACTGAAAAATATATTTCGTCGAATGTGAGGTTATCGGCATCAGCTTCTTCATCGGCGTGATCAGTAATCCTCACTCTATTTGCTTTGATCGCCTCGGTAATATCAGTTATGACCATTTAACTTTTATAAAATTCAGTTTTTAAACGTTTTTACTATAACACAGATGTCTTATTCCCTCAAATACCCCTGTATAATACCCGCACATCAAAACCCTCAAATTCTGAAATGACACGGGGGGGTCAGGTCTTGATTTATCAGTTATAACCTGATATATGTATTGTTATGGCCCGTCCGCTCAGAATTGAATATCCCGGCGCTGTCTATCATGTCACCTCCCGTGGGGATGCACGGAGAAAGATCTTCATGGATGATATAGATCGACAGCAGTTCCTTTCCATCCTTGGTTCGACTATCAGGAAGTACAACTGGCTCTGTCATACTTACTGTCTCATGGACAATCATTACCACCTTATAATCGAGACACCGGATCCCAATCTCTCCCTCGGTATGCGTCAGCTCAATGGGGTCTATACCCAGTTTTTTAACCGACACCATAAACGTCCAGGTCATGTTTTCCAGGGGAGATTCAAGGCGATTCTGGTTGATAAGGAGAGCCATTTGTTGGAACTGTGCCGGTATGTCGTTCTAAATCCTTTGAGGGCGCGCAGGGTTGAGCACCCTGAAGCATGGCAGTGGAGCAGCTATGGAGCAACAGGTGGACTCAGGAGAAGGCCGGAGTTCCTCACGACAGATTGGATTCTTGGGGTATTCAGCAGTGAGAGAAG
>Ga0315279_10010112_pt1 | contig 11138 bp, 14 predicted proteins | sample YL17G06_20_MG_FD_203694 | JGI IMG/M metagenome (GOLD analysis project Ga0315279, IMG submission 203694) | Sediment microbial communities from Yellowstone Lake, YNP, Wyoming, USA - YL17G06_20 | ecosystem: Environmental > Aquatic > Freshwater > Lake > Sediment | place: USA: Wyoming | collected...
ACATTTCAGGTCAATAAGCTCATGGCGAAGGTTTTAGCCCCAAATCAAATCGTTTATGGAAGTGTGCTTTGCCGTGCGAAAATATTGTATGGTGACAATGTGATTCAAGAAGCGAAAATTCCTAATGTGCCGATGACCCAACTTTTGAAAAGTATCCTCATGAATATGGTCACCAGCTTATTTGCCTTACTGATATTTCCCTTAACGAAGCGTGCTACTCTCTATGAAATGGAAACAGCCAAATGGAGCTTGCTGGCTTCTTACTATTATATAAAACATGATTCCCCAGCATTACCCATTCTCCTCAAATTCTTCCTAAAACACAATATTGCCACCGATTTCATTAAGAATTGGATTCATTTGCGAAAATCTTATCACCAGAATTACAAATTCGGCTTACTTACACCAATAAATATACTGAAAATCCATATGGGAATTTTAAAAATTAGATAAAAAAAGATATTTTCTGCGCTAATCTCATTTATTTTACATCATCTGTGTAAAACCAGCCTTCTTCTTCAAATCTATCGAGAATCTGTTCTACTTTTTTGAGAGGTATATTTAATTTTTTAGCAACCTCGTCGGCAAGCACCCCTTTCTCTCCTGCTTTGACTACCTCCATTAAGATAGCTCGCTCTTCGTCTGTTAAATCAATTTCCGATTCTTCAGACTCTTCGATTTCTTCGGATTCTTCTTCTGATTCTTCTTTAGACTCTTCAATCTCTTCGGATTCTTCTTCGGATTCTTCTTTAGATTCTTTGATTTCTTCGGATTCTTCTTCAGATTCTCTTTCGGGTTCTTCGACCATTCAATCAACTCCTTACTTCGTACTATCGAATAAGTGATTGTGAATAATAAGGATATAAGTAATTATTAATAAAGACATCTTATCCTCCAGTGCCTAAAAGAAATGAGATAAATTTTTAAAAAAAAGGAGAAATACATAATATAAAGGGAAAATATGAGATTTTTAACGATACCTTAGGACATTCTTTTGTCAGAAGGGATGTGTTTTCTTAATGGGTCACAATGACAATCGCTTGCAGAGATACCACCCACCATTAGGGCATCTGCAGCAGCATCATAAATATCTTTATATTTTGCGAGTAGTTTGGGCTTATTTCCAATTTGCTCTAGGATTTCTTTTAGTTCATCCACGCTTTTACTATCACAGCCGGGTTCTTCTAGATCCTCCATCAATTTTTTTATCAATTTTTTGGTTTCTGCAACATTCTCTACCTTCAACTCTGATCACTCACCTATTCCTTTATTAATGGAATATTTTTTATTAGGGAATTATTTCATAAATGAGTTACGGCAAAATTAGCAAAATTAAGTAAATTAGTTAAAACCCTGGCGAATTGACCAAAACTAGTGTTTAAAAAGGTAGGAAAATGGTAGAATTCTCAGAATTGGAAAATGTCACTGGTAAAGCGAAAATAATAATTTTATTTGAAGATTGAATAATTTGAAAAAAAAAGAGAAAATTAGAGGCTCATAAATATTCCCATTTCAACCAGTTTCTCTAACATGTGCTTTGAAGTTGAGATAACTAGGGCATTGAAAGGAGGCTTTTCAAGGATTTCAGCTAATTCTTCATGGAAGAATCTACAAATAAGAGGACAATTTTTATTTAATTCTCTGATTTGATCAGCAATTATTAAGTTTTCTTGCACTGTATCTATTAAGATAATTGCGAGATCAACCGAGGAGATTCCGGCTTCTGTTAAAATATCTTTATCCTTGGCGTCTCCGATAATAATAGGTTCTTCATCAAGTAGATCTTCAACAGCAGTCCGATTATACTCAATAATTTTATATGTAATATTCTTATCCTTGAGTTGCTTCAATAAGTGCCTTGTAGTATATGTGCAGCCTATTAATAGGATGCTTTGAGGATTCAATTTGTCAATTTCAGCAATAATATAATCTGCGGCATATAATGAAGTGGAGATAGTCGTACAACCTAAGTCCTTCTCTAAGATTGGCGCCAAGGAATCATCAAAACATTCACAGATAATTTTACAAGTTTTATTTACATCCCGAATGAGGTTGGCTCCAACCACCAAATCTTCAAGACTGTTTTTTGTGCATATTACCAATTTTGCGTCCTTAATATTTGCATTTTCGAGAACCTCCATTTTAATAGGTTTTTGAGGAATTACCGGTTCTTCAGCCTCAATAAGGTCTTTAATAAGCGCTTCTTCTTCCTCAATTATCACATATTTTTTCTTGTTTTTAATTAAAAACTCACGAATTCGTTCCCCTAAGTGAGAGAATCCAATGATTATGGCGTGATTTTTCATAGATTTTGCGAGAGTTAAACAAGTTTGTTTAGGATGATAGTTCCGATAAAGTCCAACAGTAACAAGGCTAATAATTAAACCGAGAATGATGCATTGTGAGAAAATTATATAGAAATAGCCATAGGGATGAGCTAGTTGTCCAAAATAAAATGTATACATTAATGCCTCTGTGAAATTTCCGCCAGTTAAAAAGTAAAAACCAATATAATTAGCTAGAAACCAGATAAAGAGGGCTGCAAACCAAATCCAATTTTGTTTAAGGAGAATTTTGAGCTTTATTATGCTTCTCTTCATAATCTCACCTCTATTCATTGTTATCTCAGAAAATAGCCATATTTAAAGTTATAGAGTTTTCAAAGTTTTAGAATTTATAGGACTTCTCTTCAGAATAGAATTTGATACTATCAAAAAATATTCACAGCTCTTAGTCAATTTGTCCATAGAGCCGCTCATTTTTTGGTTTTTTTCCAGTCACTTCTTCAACAATTTTCCAGAATTCAAGGGGATTTAATCCGGAATATGCTTGAGTTATTTTATCTTTGATAGCTTTCATAGTTTCTAACGATTCTTCTTTCGAGAGGGTTCCAGGACGGTTCTTGATTCGTTGTAGAATTTCATAGAGTTCTGAGTCATTGACTTGAATACGTCCGATTTTCAGTATATATTTGATGGTAGAACGACCTGAGAACTTCCCCATATAGAATTTACGTTCGCGTCCGACCATTTTAGGCGAAAAGGGTTCAATGGCAATAGGACCCCCTGAAAGAATTGCATGAATATGTAAACCGGATTCATGCGAAAACGAATTTACTCCAACAATCGCTTTATGGGTAGAAAGGGGTAATCCGAAATAGGCTTCTACCAAATTGGCCAATTCATATAATTTCTCTAGATTCACTGTCTCTAGTCCATAGAGGAAATTTAAACTGGTAACCAATTCTTCAAGAGGCGTATTTCCCGCCCGCTCACCATAGCCATTTACGCAAACATGGGGATAATTAGCACCTTCTTCAATTGCTGCTAATGTATTTGCATGAGCAAGCCCTAAATCATTATGGCAATGGATTGATAGAGGAGTTCCACCCATTTGATCTAAGTACTCTTTCAACGTTCGAATGTAAAAGCGCATGGTAATAGGACCCATACAGCCTACAGTATCAGCAATCACAATTTTATCTGCGCCAGCCTCAATTGCGACTTTACAGAACATCTTCAACTTCTCAAAGGTTGTACGAGTCGCATCCATCAACACAAAATCTGTAATGACCCCATGATCTTTTGCATATTGAATTGAATTGGTTACGTCTTCGACGGCTTCTTCATAGGATTTTTGGAGGACCAGTTGCAACGCTAAATCGCTCACAGGATAAAAAATGGGAATTTCGGGGATATCACACTGAAGACAGGCATCGATATCCATTTTGACAGCTCTTGCAGGGGCTGCTAATTTTGCATGGGTGAAACCTTCTTTTGTCAAGGCTTTAACGGACTGTTTTTCATCCTCACTCACCGCAGGATACCCCACGGCAATAATATCAATTCCAATTTCGTCTAGTAATTTAGCGATGTCTACCTTTTCATTAATTGAAAGGGAAACCCCGGGGGTTTGCTCCCCATCTCGCAATGTTTCATCCCAAATGTATATTTTGGAAGGTAGATTTGGAGGACGAATATCTTCGAGGGTATTGTAATTAAATAATAAATCAGTCCTTTGGGATTGGTCTATTTCCCTTTGATTTTTCAAATAATTAGAATCAGCCATTTGTTTCACCTCATTATGTAAGAATTTATTGAAAAATTAAAAATAATAATAAATTTATTTTCGTAAAATTGCAATAATTTTCTCAATAACTTCATTCATTTTTTTGGGTTTAAGATGACCAATTTGATATAAGATAATATTTGAATCTGCTGTAAAAATACGATTTGGTCTAATGTAACTTCTTTGTTTAAGAGTTCCAGTTGCAAAATCATCATCTGCAAATAAAATAGCATACGAATCCTTAACATATTGACTCGTAATTTGGCATAAAATTACATCATCACCTTGTAACATAGCAATTATTAGAGCGGGTCTTTTTTTGGCTTGTGTTAAATCTGAGAAAGGGAAGGGGATAACAAGAATATCTCCTTTTACAAATCTTGCCACGCCTTATCTTCCTCATCCATCAACCAATCTTTTTGTAGGGAAGACTCACTTGCAATTGCTGTTTCTAATTTTTCATTATTGCCCTTCATTTTTAAAAAATGAATGAAATCCAGTATTTCTTCAAGATAATTTTCGGGAATTTCCTTTATTTCTTTAATAATTAAGTCTTTTTTATTAGTCTCAGTCACTTTTTCACCTATTGCAATCTGAAACTCTTATTATTAGTATGTATTTTATATTTTAATAAGTTAACTTTATCTTGTTAAAATGAATAGACCTCGAACTCAAACTGAAAGATCTGGGATGAATAAGTGTTTATTATTTATATTCTTGACTTTGAAGGAAATGAAATATTCGATATTTCACCAAAAAAAAGCCTTATTATGGAGTATATTAAAAAAGAACTAGATGAATTGAGGCAAATTGATAACGTTGTAAAGGCGCTCCTGAGAGCCGATGAGATCAATTTCCAAAGAGATCTTGGAATCCATCCTGTACAGCATATTGAGAATGTTGAGCAGCTGGTTATTACAATTAATGAAAATTGCTTTAAAATTCCCAAAGAGATAATAGATAAATTGAGAACAGGATTTAGGATTCTCTATGTGACAGAACGGATGGTATTGGTGCCAATATTGGTCGCGCCGAAATGGATTAAAGGGCTTATTAAGGAAAAATATATAGAAATGCAACTGCTCTCGCCAGGATTTACCATGGAAAAAGAAAAATTCCATTTGATTGTGACGGAATTTGACTCAGAGTTATCCCAAAGTTTGAATGCCATTTCTTCAGGGATAGTGCTTGTTTTATATACCTTGTTTTCCCAAATTAATTGAACAAAGTGGTATCTGGTCTAAATATTGAAAAAGAAAAATGTATTAACAATTTCAACCTTGCTAACGATTCTTGTGGGCATTTTGATTATTTTTGGGGCTTTTGACGTTCGTTTTTATGGCGATCCTTACATGTATCTCGTTTTAATTGCGGGAATAATAGGAATAATCGGTGCAATAACGACCTTAGGGATTCTTCCCATCCTTGGAGGATTGGCAATTTCAGGGGGGATGATGTATCTGGGATTTATTTATGAATTTAATCCCATCATTCTATTTTCTTTTTTGAGAGCGATATTGTTTATCCTAGGCGGTAGTGGAATAATTCTTACCTTTGAAGCGCCTGTGGATCCCTGCTCGATTGAATTATTCAGACTTGGTATGGAAAAACAAGAATATTATAATCTGAAAAATTTGGGCATCAACAATTTGGAGGACTTAGTAAAAGAAAAGGGTAATGAAGAAGAGGTATGCTCTATTATATCAGTTCCTCCGTCTAAACTGAAAGAATGGGTTGATAAATCGGAGCAAATTCTCAAAGAGATTGAGGTATTAAAAAAAGCCCAATTAGAAAAAGACTTCAAAAAACGATTTAAAAAATAAATAAAACCAAAGAAGATATCTTAATTCAAAATTTCTTTTGCTGTCCATAATGAATGAGACCTACAATTAGGAAAATAAGAGCCAGTCCAAGCATTATTACCCCAAGTGCAAGCATAGTCATGCCAGAAACGATGGCATCTTCGGTCCATAGAGGAATGGAAACTAAAGTAAAAATTAAACCAATAGGAAATAAACAAACACTTGCTAAAAGCCATCCATTAAACGCCATCCATTACACCCCTTAAGCGCTTTTTCATATTTGATGAAATATTATATGAATAATTGAGATATATAACCATTTTGCTTTTAATTCTGTAATACACGATTTGGGGAATATTGGATTGCATAATATTCCAATATTGGCTCCTTTTTTAGTAGATTATTGGATTTTGTGAATTAAATCTAAAAAAATTTCATTTTGACAGAGAAAGGCTAAAATTTTTGAGGTATGAAAAATGCGGCTAGCAGAGTTTAAATTGATTGATAAAACAGGAGGAGCGTTGACTTGGAGAATTGTAGAAAGGATACAACAAGTAATCGAAGGGATGCCAAAAAATTCAATGAAGTATTTCAGTTCCACAGTAGCGCAAACCAAGGCTAATTCTATTGTTGTAGATATGGATATCCCACATAAAGAACTAGTTATAAGTAAAATTTAATTCCTCTTTTTCTATTTTAATATATTTACAGGTCTTTTGCTCCATTTTTTCAGTTTTTATATGTACTTTCTAGAAATCCGACTTAAACTTTATTTTATGAATTTTTTTGAGCTCGTTTAACGTGATCTCTTCGAATTAAAGGAAAGCATAGGGAAAGATTTTAATATATTACACTCGATGTTGTTTTGTTTTAAGAAGAAAAATTAAAATGAGTTGCAGATGCTTATCTAGAAATTTGTTCTTCGATTGGAGGAACGAAAGATGAAAGATAAAATTATGTCTTTAGAAGAAGCTGTTGGATTAATTAATGATGGCGATTTGATTGGCATAGGAGGCCTTTCCTTTTGGCGAAAGGCGGCAGCAACGACGCGGGAAATTATACGGCAAAAGAAAAAAGAGTTGGGAGTGCTTTCTTTTGTCGGTGGATTTTGTGAGGACCAATTGATTGGAGCAGGCTGTCTAAATCGGGTTCGTACAAGTTTCATAGGAATGGAATTATTTGGATTGGCACCAAATCATAGGAGAGCTGTGGAAACTGGCCAAATTAAAGTCTATGAGGAGACAGAGGCGTCCATTGCGCTAGGTTTAAAGGCGATCTACTTAAAATTACCTTTCCTTCCATTGAGGGGTATCTTAGAAACTGATATCTTAAAGGTTCGGGAAGATATAAAAGAATTTAATTGCCCTCTTACTGGAGATAAATTGGTAGCATGCCCACCTATTCAAGTGGATGTCGCGATTATTCATGTTCCCTATGCGGATGAAAAAGGGAATGGGAATATTCAAGGACCAGTGTGGCTGGATGATGATTTAGCAAAAACGGCCAAAAAAACGATTTTAACCTGTGAGAAAATAGTCGAAACAGAGGATATAATTCATTTACAAGGCAAAGGGCAAATCCCCATGCAGTCTGTCGATGCCGTGGTAAAAGTGCCATTCGGGGCACATCCTACGAGTTGTTATCCTTTCTATACATTTGATGCAAATACGATCATGAAATATATGGAATACTGCCAAAAACCAGAGGGATTCAAGCAGTATGAAGAGGAATTCATCGATTTACCTAGTCATGAAGAATATCTCGAGAAAATCGGAGGAATAAAGGAGATTTTAAAGATTCTCTTGTAGGAAGGTGAAGAACGATGAGCGAATACACAATTGATGAATTATTAACGGTTCTGATGGCTAGAGAAGTGAAGAACGGCGACATAATGATTGTAGGTGTTGGTACGCCTATTGTCTGGGCAGCCTTCACGCTGGCTAAGGTGACACATGCACCAGATGCGTTTTTCCATTTTCTAATGGGCAATACTTTTGTCTGGGAGGCGCGCCAGGTGTCTCTGCTTTGGCTTGAATTAGGGGCAGCGTCCCGGTGTCATCGACTTCATAATACAGGGGAATGTACGCTAGAATTACTGCCAAATAAAAGATTAACCACGATTGAATTTTTTAGGCCAGCACAAGTCGACAAATTCGGGAATTCAAACAATACAGTTATTGGTGCTTGGAATGCACCGAAAGTGCGACTCCCCGGAGCGGCGGGAATTCCCGATTTCTCGGGCTTCTATGCGACCGGTCAATTTTTGTACGTGACGAGGCATGATACTCGAACTTTTGTTCCCACCGAACAGTTATTCTTCCGATCAGGCGTGGGGTTTGTGGATGGGGAGCATCCACTCATCGATTATGGTTTGATCGGAATAGGACCGAGATGCGTCATTACGGATTTAGCCTATCTCGACTTTGATCCGGAGCAACGCCGGATGCGAATAAAGACAGTGCACCCTGGAGTAACCGTAGAGGATGTTCAGAAAAATACCGGATTTGAACTCTTGGAAGCACCGGATTTAACAGAAACCATGCCGCCCACTGAAAAAGAACTCCAATTACTTCGTGATAAGGTGGATCCCCTAGGAATCCGAAAATTAGAAGTGCTATCTGGGAAAGAACGACAAGAGCTTCTCGAAGAAGTCATTAGGAAGGAATATAGTCAAATAAATCGAATTCCACCCCGATTATAATCTCTTTTTTTCTATTAAATTGACTCATTCTTTTGAAGAAAAGGGCAGTTAAATTCCTGCAATTGTTCTTGCCGTAAAAGGATAACCTCATTCAATAATTTGTTGAAAAAGTCTTTGCTTTCGGGGTTTATTGCACAAAGGGGATATGTGCGGGCGTCCAAGATTTTTTCGATGAGATCGATAGATAGTCTACTCGGAAGGTCTTGTTTATTTGCAATAACGAGAAACGCCGCGTAAGGAGCAACCTTTTTCAGTTTGGGTAATAACAAGTGCTTTGTAGCGGTGATATTTTGAGGAGATGAATCGGTGACTATAATAAATAGGTAGAATTGTTTCAATCGTTCCAAAAGAAGAGGGGCAGGAGAATTAGACGCCAAATTTTCAATAATTACATTTCCAAAATCATATAACCTTACTTTTAAAGGAGGAAAACTTGTGATTTCCTTTGTATATGTGTTCAGTAATTGCCCCACTTTTTTGGGTTTTCCAGGAATCATTTCAAATAAAGTACTCTTCCCAACTTGGTCAAATCCTATTAATCCAAAATTTAATACGTGAAGCGTCCGTTTTATCCGATCTTGAATTTCCTCAGAACTAAAGGGAAAATTATCTTCCAAAATATCTTTTATTTGAGCCAATAATAAAATATCTTCCGCTTCTAAATCAGTTTGATCAGGGCCCTGCAATCGGGAACTTTCTAAGTAAAATTCCAGAGATTTTTTACAATCAAGAGGACATTGAAAGCAATCAGATAAAAATATATCAACATTGCGCTGAAACATGTAAAATCGAAAAGTAATATTTTCTTTTTGGATTATAATTTCTTTATTTTTATCTTTAATATCCAAGGATTTGAGATATTCATGGATACGTTTTTCACGTTTCTTTAAATTGTTTGAATTCATGGATTTTCCCATAAAATAGGTAATTCTTATATGGAATTTATTCTATTGAATATTTTACTCGATTTATTTATCTATACACTGGCAGGAAAATTAAATTAAATTTAAATTAAAATGTTTAATTAAAAGTTATATAGAATTGAAATGTTAAATTAAATAAAATTTTAAATTAATTAACTTAAACCACATAAATCACAATTAAAAATTAAAAAGGGTCATTTTCTCTCTATAATAGGAGCGTTAGGAGTAAATTTCATGGTCCAAATAAAATTTGCGCCTATATCAACAGAAAGGTTGATTCCTGGAACAAATGTTAACATCCAAGTTGGCATAATACAAAATGACGAACGAAGCTGGGGGGTAAAATTAACCCAAAAAGGTAAGGTTATTGCCGCAAAGAAAATTAAGAAACTCATTGATGTAGAGATCACAGGGATTATTCGCGATACCATTGGAAAACTAGTGGCTTTGGACACCTTTGAATTAGGGGGAATGCTAAGCGTACTTCTTCGGGAAGTATATGATAAGATTAAAGAAAAGCAAAAGCCAGCTGAAGTCCAAGCACCTGTATCGGAACCTGAGAGGCCAAATGTACCAGAAGTTGTGGAACCACAGCCAGCCGCAGAGCAATCAGGTGGTTTGGGAATACCTGATATAAAAACTCCTGCCGCCTCTGGGTCTGGTGATTCTTTTTGGTCTTCCTACTCAAATATTGAAACAGTAACAGTACCTTCTGTAGAGCCTTCTCCCGCGCCAGCTCAACGCGCACCTGCTTCAAGGGGCTTAGATGATGCGATGGCTATATTAGGGAGCAATTGTCCTCATTGTGGAAAAGAAGTGGATTCAGATACAGATACTTGCCCCTATTGCGGACAACGAATTTAATACGCTCTATTACGCCTCAATTTTTAAAATAAGTGCTTTTTGAAAAATCCATAATACTTAAAACCAAATTTTTTTGTAGTAATAAAATTAATGATCATCATTATAGCGAGGTTTCAGAAATGGAAATAGAATGGACAAAAATATTAGAGAAACCAGATGCAAAATACAAAGTCGATGGGAATACATTATTAAAAATAAGAGTAACGAACGAAAAACTTAGTGAAGAATTGGAATCTTTAAGGAAAAAATATGCCAATTTAGAGAATCAAAATAAAGAGCAAAAAGAGACAATTGAAAATTTAACAAACGAAATTAATGTAGAGAAATCAAAAATAGGAAATTTAGAAAGCGAGGGGCAAGAAAAAATAAGCGGCTTAGAAAATCAATTAAAGGACATTGCTGCGGAAAAGGAAAGTGAATTCAAAACACAAATGAGTACAATAGAAGAAACGATAAAGCAAAACCAAACGGAAATTGAAAAACTACAGGGAGATATCTCGAGCCAACAAGATCAACTGAATGAGAAAATATCAAAAATAACCGAATTAGAAAGCCTGAATAATGATTTAACTGAAAAGAATAAAACCCTTTCAGATCGTCTAAGTGAAGTAGAACCTGCATTAAATGAAAGTGAAGCATTAAAAACTGAAATTGAAAAATCAAAGACTGATCTTGAGGAGAAACTTTCTGAAATATCTCAATTAAACGAGAAAATAAAAAGTTTAGAAGAAAATTTAGAAAGCCAACAAAATAATAATAAACAGGAATTGGAAGCCCTTC
>Ga0315279_10010113_pt1 | contig 11137 bp, 10 predicted proteins | sample YL17G06_20_MG_FD_203694 | JGI IMG/M metagenome (GOLD analysis project Ga0315279, IMG submission 203694) | Sediment microbial communities from Yellowstone Lake, YNP, Wyoming, USA - YL17G06_20 | ecosystem: Environmental > Aquatic > Freshwater > Lake > Sediment | place: USA: Wyoming | collected...
CGGTGGTTTCGGACTAAAGGGGGGCGGCGGTTACTGGTGGAGCTCCGCGGGCGGCATTGGTTCGATCGCCTACAGCCGGGTGCTTAGCTATGCGCGTGACGACCTTAACGAGGCGAATTTCAGCTAAAGCTACGGTCTTTCGGTCAGGTTGGTGAAGGATTGATCATTTGTCCCTTGGATGGTTTTTCCTCATGAATGCCGGGATCTAATCCGGCTATTTGCAAGGCTGCCGACGACACGGCCAAACAGAAGGAAAAGATAATGACTACTGCGAAAAGGTTCGTTCTTCTCACAGCCCTATTCACTCAAATGCTCGCTGCTCTCGCCTGGTCACAGACCGGCGACACTGCAGGCCTTATTGTTGACACAGAAAGCCCGGCAAACATCATCGTTGACAAGGGACGCTCCGTTGACTGCCATTCCGCTGAAATGCAGAATTTGCTGAAGAAAAAAGCCACGATGGCAAACATCGGAACCGCCCTGTATTGCGGCGGCATAGTGGCAAAGTATGTGATTCCGACCATCATGATTTCCACTGGAAACACACGGGGCAATACGGCAAACCAAGTTCTTGGAGATTTCATAACCTTTGGGTGCGCCGCAACCATTGGAGGCCCCTTGCTCTGCGCTGCCAATGCTTCTTCACTTGAAAACAATTTCGGGAAACCATGTAATTGTCAACCGCGTCTTCCTGTACGTTCATTGGTTGTGGCAGGCGCAGTGTGCGAAGGATCGGCAGCCATACTCGGGCTTGTTGCCATTCTTGAAGGTCTTGCCGCTGCTGCCAATTATACTAGCGATAATCAGTCATCCGGGCAAGCTATTATCTACATGGCGTTGGGGGCCGACGTGGCCTCAGCAATTATCTTCGGCGCAGTCCTGCATCGATCGCGGGGATATATTTTTGAAACGCGGCAAAATTGCCATGCGGCAATTATCAAAGTGCAACCGCTCATCGGCTTGAACGGGACTACCGGCGCGGCAATGATCGTGGTGTTCTGAAAATGCATGAATCCGCGGAACCGTGAAGAACGGGTCAGACGAAGAATTGATATGAAAACCTTTAATACAGGAGGAAATACCATGACAAAAAGAAAAAGCCATCTGATGATTTACGCGGCGATCATGTTCACCGCATGCTTCATTGCATGTTGCACAAATCCCGTTTCCAGTGATAAAGATATTATATGGGAGCAGACATTCAACAAGGCCGGGTATGCCTATTCAATTGCCGCCATATCCAGCGGTGGTTCTATCGTTACCGGTTCATTTTGCAGGAATTCATCAAAAGACAGTGGCGACATTTTTGCACGGCGACTTCTCGATAACGGAGGAATAGCAACGGATTGGTTTTATGCTGCCGCAAAACCAAGTTGCGGACTTGGCGCGATCGAATTGCCGGATGGCGGCGCTATTGTTGGCGGTATGGTCGGCGAATCGCGTTATTGGTCGCTCTATAGCGGCGGTGAATTCACCACAACTTATCAGGGCTTGCTGATCCGACTCAACAGCAGCGGCGAAATGCAATGGGCTAAAACATTCGGTGACAGCCTGAAGCACAGCAGCGCCAATGCGCTTCTCCCCGGCGCCGCCGGGACCTTTGTGGTCGCGGGTAAACTGAACGACAGTACCTGCTTGATGAAATTCGATCTGGACGGCAATGTAACGCAGTCAAAAACATACGCTCAATTCTGCGGAAGCGCTGCGAAATCCATTCTTGCCACAACCGACGGCGGGTTCACGATTTCAGGCAATAGAAGTGAAAATTGCGGCTTTACTTTTCACACGAGCGGCGACGGGGCGGTCCTGTGGTCCCGATGGTTCGGCGGCTATTCGCTGGCCCCGGCATCGGACGGAGGTCTGGCGATTGCATCGTTTGATACACGCGCATGCCAATGTGACGGCAGCCTGGCGAATTCGTGGGCCACGTTGATACGAATGAACGCCGGCGGCGATACACTCTGGACAAAGCGGTATAATAGCTCCGGATGGATGAATTCGATTGCTAATGACGGCGGAAACGGCTTCTATATCTCGGTGCAGGGCGGATTTAACGCGGCCGACGCCATCAGCGAGATTGTTCGCACGGACAGTACGGGCGCTGTCGTCTGGAGGCAGGCAATGGGGCATTATTTCATGCCGGGATGGTCGGTTGCGTGCCCTTCTGATAATAGCGGCGTTTTGGTTGCCGGTACAAAGGGAACTGCGGGAGGCGGATTGCCGTCGATTTATATATGCAAATTGAAATGAGCAGAAAGGAGTCTTGAATGGCTGATTTTTCATTCGAGCGCAAGCTGAACTTTGCCAGGGCCGACGTATGGCCGTTTTCATCGATACCGAAGGAAACCGCATTGCGCTGCATTCCATGAAGTGATTCTCCGGCATGGCTAAAAAAATCATAATCATCGGCGCCGGAATCGGCGGGCTTGCCGCCGGATGCCATGCGCTTGCCATGGGATGGGAATGCGACCTGTTCGAAATGAACGACAAACCCGGCGGCCTTTGCACCACGTGGGAACGGAACGGCTACGCATTTGATGGTTGCATCCGGTATCTTCTTGGTTCTGTCAAGGAAAGCCGGTTCTACGACGAATGGAAATCCCTTGGAGCGCTCGGCAGCGGGGTCGCTTTACGAAACAGTTATCTGACTTACGAGTCCGGCGAAGGCCAACCATTTGTCGTGTATAAGAAATTGCCTCAATTGAGTGACCACATTGCGGCTTTATCGCCCGAGGATCATGATGCTGCGCGCGAGCTTGTCGAATCCGTGGACACAATCCGGCAGGGGATAGCAGCCGGCGATGGAACAGAACGCGGCCCGGGGGATCTCATGCGGCGTTTTGCGCGCATCGAGGAAAGTTCCAATGCCCTCACCGTTGAGGAGTATTGCCGGCGATTCAAACATCCGGCCATACAGGGCGGACTGCGCAGCGTCGTCCCTCCATACTACAGTGCTTTCAGCCTGCTCTGGATGTTGTCGCAATTTTCTCTGGGCGACGGCAACTGGCCTTTGGGAGGTTCCCTGGACCTGGCCCGGTCCATTGAAAAAAAGTTCATCTCCATGGGTGGGCGTTTGCATTATCGGAATAAGGCCGGGAAAATCATGGTCCGCGGCAATCGGGCATGCGGCATAATGCTCGATGACGGCACTGAGGTTGAAGGTGGTGCCGTGGTGTCCGCGATCGACGTCCATCAAACGCTCTTTAGCTTGCTGGATGCGGACCGCGTCCCGGTCCGTACCCGCAAATGGTTTGAAACGATGCGGGTTGTCAAGCCGGTGGTGCAGGTTTCGCTCGGGATCAAAGGGGCCGGATTCGATTGCCCGGGCCATTTGCTCCGGGAACTTGACAAACCAGTGAATATCTGCGGCGCCGAACAACGCGCCATTGATCTGCTGTGTTTTCATGATGATCCGTCCCTGGCGCGGCCGGGCGCGACGGTCATGACGTGCTTGATAAATACGGAATACGAATTCTGGCGGCTCATGGCGCGCGACCGGACCGCGTATGAAGAAGAAAAGGAGCGCGCGGCCGCATGGGTCATCAACGAAGTTTGCATGCGGGTCCCCGCGGTCCGGGGGTGCGTTGAAACCGCGGATGTCGCCACGCCGGTGACCTACGAACGGATGGCCGGCGTGTGGCAGGGGGCCTATGAGGGATGGGATTTCAACCGCGCGACCTGCCGCGTCCGGTTTCCCCGGACCTTGCCGGATGTGAAACGATTGTATTTGACCGGCCAATGGATCAAACCCGGCGGCGGTCTGATTGCCGCAATGACAACGGGAAAAGAAACCATGCAACTTATTTCCAAAGAGGAGGACGGCGTATGAAACCGATAGATCGCCGCGCATTTATCAATACGCTCGCGGCAACTCTGGCGGCCGGCTATGCCGGAGCAGTCACCGAATCATGCACGGCATTGCGGGGTGGATACAAGGGCGGGAAAAACGGTTCCCGCGGTCCGGCGGAGGCGCTTGCGCGGCTGGACAGAAATTGCCGTGCGTTGCGCAGAAACCAGACGCTTCGAAAAGCGGAGAGCGTTTACCGGAAAGCAGGCTGCAACACCGATCTGTTGCCCGACGCACTTGAAACGCTTCTGGTGGTGGGAATGTTCGGCGATCTTGGCGAAAAGGAACGGATGGACCCGCGGGTACAGAAACGCGTGCAGGACGCGATGCCGGTGATGACCGATGCGTTCATGGGAATGGCGACCTATATGGAAAGTCTGAAACCGTCCGAACGCGCGCTGGTCCGGCAAACGCTGAATGAACATCCGGAGATCATGTCCGGGTTCCAGGTGCAATTCGACGCGGCATCGCGGGACCATGATGTGCCTTCGGAACGCATGGAGCATTTCCATTCGCTGTTCAACCAGTGCGCCTGGCGCCTCAAGAACCAGGACCCGTCATCGCTCATTGACGAATGCGTGGCGATGGTTGATAAAGAGGGAGAACGGAACGGCATTTCCCCCGCTCTGCGCAGGTCCATGGCGGCCGCGGGCGGCTTTTGCAGGAGTGCTCTATCCGGCGCGGATTTTGCGGGCGTGGGTGATGATCAAAGACTGGCGTATGCGGAGGATCTCAACGACTCGACAATCGCCACGGACGCAGACAACCAGATAGCCCTTTTCCGGTTACAACAGCGTGGAAAAGCAAAGAAACGAATCAAAACAGGCGCCGCCCTCATGGGGCTTGGCGCGGTTGCGCTTGCTGCTGGCATTTTCGTTGGGGCAGAATACGTGAATAATCAGGCGGTTTTTATCCCCACGGTGCTCTTCGGGTGCGTGGGCGGCGCCGCATGCCTTATTGTCGGACTGATTATGATCATAACCGGGATTATTAACATGCACCAGGCAAAAACCGGTTTGCCGGAGCCGGAGAAATAGGCGCCTCCATGACGAACCAGTCAAAGAGCGACCGTCCGGCGATAACCGGCATGGGAGCATTCTGCTCCCTGGGCGGCGCCATTCCGGAATTGACGGAAGCAATAATGACCGGCAGGGACGGTATCGACGTTGTCCGCCGGTTCTCCACGGCCGAATTCGGCACGCAATACGCCGCCATGATTCCGCAAGACCGCCGGGATGCGCTTATGCAACGCCATCCCGGGCTGGAGCCGCGCCTTGCCATGGCCGTGGAAAGCGGAAGGGAAGCGTGGGACGACGCGCGTCTCGGCCGGCATGCTTCCCACAGGATCGCGCTTGTCTTTGGAATATGCGTCGGTAAATTCGGGGACGGTTCGAAAAGCGGTGCACACGATGCGGCAGCAGTCCGCGATCCCCGGCTCCAGGATGAGGTGCATGAAATCGCGCGCTGTCTTTCCATTGAAGGACCGGCGATTGCGGTTTCCACTGCCTGCGCTTCCTCCGCGCACGCGTTCGGGCTGGCGCGCGACATCCTTGATCACGGGTTCGCCGATGCGGTCATGGTCGGAGGAACCGGAGACATACCCATTGAAATGTTCGCCGGATTTTATGCATTGGGCGCAATGGGGCCCGCGCCCTGCGCGCCCTATTCGGTTCCGCCGGGTTTAAATCTCGGTGAAGGCACCGGCTTTCTCGTGTTGGAACGCGGGAACCGGAGATTGCCGCATGTATATGGATATCTCATCGGGTACGGGTCATCGCTCGACGCCTATGACGCAACCACGCCGGAGCCGGGCGGCGCCGGCGTTGCTCGTGCGATCACGCGCGCGCTCCATGACGCCGGCATTGGCTGAGAGGAAATCGGCTATGTGAACTCCCACGGCACCGGAACATCGGAAAACGATAAAAGCGAATGGCTGGGCATCCGCAAGGCGCTGGGCGATCACGCCCTGCATGTACCGGTGTCGTCAAGTAAAAGTTTCATCGGCCACACCGGCGCCGCGGCCGGCATACTTGAGGCGATCATCACGCTGATAGCGATGGGGCGGGGGGTTGTTCCGCCCACGCTCCATTACTCACGGCCCCGCCGCCTTGCGCCGGTAGACCCGGTTTTTTCCCCCATGCCAAGGCCTGCTTCATACTCATGCGCCGTCTCCTGCAATTCGGCATTCGCCGGCGCCAACGCGGCGGTCGCTTTCGGGAAGAATGACCATGCGCCGGCAAGTGCCTCCGGGGGCAGACGGCTTTATGTCAAAGGCGCGGGATCCATCACGCCGGCAGGCCCGGATGCACTGATGAAATGCATGGAAGCCGGCGAGGGACTGCTGCAATTGCCGGGTTCCGGCCCGGGCCGCATAGGCGGGCGCATACTCGGGGAAATCGAGAACATCTCCGATGACCGGACGCTGGATCCGATATCAAGATTTTCCATCGCGGCATCGGTACTCGCACTCAGGAACGCCGGAATGCGGACCGACGAACGTCCGGGCGCCGGCATCGGCATGGTCGGCGGCGTTTCACGCGTTCCGGCCGCGAGCTTGCGGGAATTCAGGGACAGCATCAATCAGCGCGGGCTTATCGGGCTTTCGTCGCGGGCCTTTTCGCGCATCGTGATGAATGCCGCGCTCGGGGCAACGGCAAAACATCTGGGCATTCACGGCCCCTGCTCCAATATCGCGGCGGCCGACGGCGCGGGTCTTCTGGCCGTTCTTGCGGCGATCATGGTCCTTGAATATGACGAAAACACGACGGACATGTTCGCGGTCGCCATGGACGAACCCGGTCCCGCGGCCGCCGAAGGCTCTCTTCCGTCAAGCAGTTCCGGCAGCCGGACCGAAGGGGCCGGCTGCGTTATCATCGGCGCCGGCGCGGATGGCCGCTCCGGAACATCGCCGCACATTGACGGCATAGGACTGGCCGGTCCCGGCCGGGCCGAAGAAGCCATGCGCAGTGCGCTTGGAGGACGGGATTCGGACGGGATCGACGCGGTGTTCTGCAGCCTGGATGGTACAACCGCAACGCAACGTCTGCTTGATCATGCCGTTGCCGGCGTCTGGGGTGCGGCCGGGACTTCCGTGCCGGTCATCGATTGCACGCCGGCGCTTGGATACGCGGAAGCGAGTTCCTCGATGTTCGCGTTCACCCTCGGCGCGCTGGCGCTCACGCGCGGGCTTGCGGATCCCGTGCGGGACCGATTCGGGTGCGGGACGCGAACGCTCTCAAACGTCATGATACTCTCAGTATCTCAAATCAACGCAAGCGCCGCGGTCCTGTTGACTATCGGTTGAACGCGGCGCGGCCGCTTCGGAGGCATGGATACCATGCGGACTGATATGAAAGAACGCATCGAACGTCGGGAGGATGTTCTCCGGCGCCTGAAGGACATCTTCATCAATAATCTCAACCTCAATCTGCATCCGGATGAAATCGATCCGGACGCGGCGTTGTTCGGGACCGGCCTGGAGCTTGACTCGATTGACGCGGTGGAAATCGCCATCGCGGTCGAGGCGGCGTTCGGCGTCAAGCTGCGGTCCATCGCGAGCAAGGGTTCGTTCAGAACGATGAACACCATCGCCGATCTCATCATGGAGGCGCGGAAAGAATGAATCCGCTTGACCGGACATTCCATGACTCCGGCGTCGCTCTGGAGCATATCGACGGCGTTGCGGCCCCGGCCGTGTTCGATAGCGTCGAGGCGGAGGTCGCCGCCATCCGCGGATCGGTCGCTCTGTCCGCAATGAACCATGTCTCCATGACGGCGATAGACGGCGAAGACGCGCTGGGGTTCATCGATCGCATCTGTCCCCGTTTCCTGCATATCAACCCCAACCGCATGAAACAGACGGTGTTCATCAACGAAAAAGGCGATTACCTTTGCGATGCGTATGTCTGCCGGGACAAGGACGGCTGTCTGCTGCTGTGCCGGGGGATTGAATCCGATGCCTTCGTCTCCTGGTTGTTGTCCCATAAGCGCCCCTTGGACAACATAACAATCCGCAATCTGAATCAGACGCATTCGCTCCTTGCCGTCAACGGGCCCTTTTCCTGGGAGCTGATGGCCGATATACACGATCCGGAAATCATCGGCCTTCCATATCTGTCATTCTATCATCCCTCGGAGGATATGACCGTGTTTCGCGCCGGAGAGACCGGTGAATACGGTTACCTGGTGTGCATGCCGCACGACCAGGTCGCGGACCGATGGGAACAGCTTCTTGCCGAAGGGAAACGGTATGACGCGGCCCGTGCCGGCCTTCAAGCGCTGGAATACTGTATGCTGGAGAACAATTTCTTCAACATCCGCAAAGAGGGCGCCTGCCGGGCCACACCCGCCGAATTGCAGATTCAATGGCGGGTATCATACCATAAAGCATTTTTATTCGCCGACCAGCTCAAGGCAATGCGGGAAAAGCCTCTTGCACGAAGGATTATCGGGGTCTATTCCGAACGTATCCTGGTCGAGGGGATGCCGGTGTTCGGTGAAGACGATACGCGGGTGATCGGAACGATCGTGAACGCCCGGCGTTTTCTTTCGGGACCGGGATATATCGGCCTTGCCATGATTGATATGCCGTATGCGGTGAGCGGAATTGATTTTTATCATGTGAACGACGGCGGAAGCGAAGCGCCCCTGCTGACCGTTTCGCCGCCGTTTGTCAATAACCGGTCGCTGTATGTCGATCCGCAGGTACATGCGTACTGTGATCGCAACAGCATCGTTTTCCCGCCATTATGCGGGATCCGCCGACTGTTAAGGAACGCTTCATGAGAGATCAAACCGTCGTCATCACCGGGGCAAGCCGCGGCATCGGCGCTTCGCTTGCGCGCGCGTTTGCCGCCGAGGGAGCCTTCGTCTTCGTCAACTACCGCGTCAAACAACGGCAGGCGGAGGATGTGGCGGCGGCGATCGTTGCCGGGGGAGGACGGTGCGGGCTGCTGCCCTTTGACGTACGGGAACCCGCGGCCGTTGAGCGCGCCTTCGATGCGGTTATGGCTCAGCGCGCGGGCATTGATGTCCTCGTCAACAATGCGGCAATGGTGGCGGACGCTCCCCTGGCGCTCATGAATGACGATCAGTGGAAGATGGTGATCGATACCAATCTTACGGGCGTTTTCAATTGTATCCGGGCGGTTGCGCCGCGCATGATGCAACGGAAACAGGGCGCCATCGTCAACGTGGCATCGGTAGCGGGGTTCCGCGCGAGTCCGGGGCAGGCCAATTACAGCGCCGCGAAAGGCGGCGTTATCAGTCTGACAAGAACGCTCGCCGCAGAGCTGGGCCCAGCGGGAATACGCGTCAACGCCGTGGTGCCGGGCCTGATAAATGCCGGCATGGGCGCCCGGCTTAACCGTGATATCGCGGCCGAAAAAATGCGATGGATCCCGCTGGGAAAGTTCGGGGAGGCGGATGATGTCGCCAACGCGGCGCTTTTCCTGGCATCCGATCGCGCACAATACATTACCGGCCAGGTGCTAGTCGTTGACGGCGGGTTATCGCTATGAAGCATCATCAAGGAGATCGGGATGTCGTCCTATAAACTTTCACTCGGGCCGGAAATCGTGCAGAGGCTCATGCCTCACCGCCGGCCATATCTCATGGTCGACCGGATCGTTTCGTTTTCTTCCGAACCGGCGCCGTGCTTGCGCACAGTCAAATACCTATCGGTCAATGAGCCGTTCTTTGACGGCCATTTCCCCCGTATTGCCCTGATGCCCGGCGCCATGAGCTTTGAGGGGCTGGGACAGACCGCGCACCTGCTGGCGGTCATTTGTGCGCTGCGGGACGGGCTGTTGGCTTTGGGATCCTCCGAACAGGAATTGTTCGATGGTCTTGCCAATGTCGAATACGGGTATACGCTTAATCCCGCATTCAAGCCGGAAAAAGCCGGTGATTTCAACCGGATTGTGGACAAACTCGCCGCATCCTCCTACGGAATGGTGGGCGCGGCGCACCTGAAATTCCTTGAGCCGGTGTTCCCGGGGAACCCGGTTGAATTCGAGGCCTCATTGAGCGGCACATTGGGCGACTATCAGAATTTTCAGGTTGAAGCGTTTGTCAATGGCCGGACCAAGGTGAAGGGAACGCTCTCCTCGATAAAAGGCATGGGCGTTTCGAGTATGCTGGATGTGCGCGATCGATGATTGCTGACGGGGTCTCAATACCATAAGGAGTACGCATATGCGCGTTGCGAACCATCGCCTTTTTCCGGTCTTTCTGGCCGCTGCCGCGGCCTTTTTCATAAGCGGCTGCGCTTTTTACCAATTGCGCGAGCACCCCAAAACCGATCTGGCGAAACAGCCCGATACAACAATAATCCTTCATTTCAGGGATATTCAAATCGATCTCAACCATGTCCAATTGACAAAGGTCGATTTTACGGGGAATGTTGAAACGGCATTTCGGACCGCGGATGGGCCCGATAACGATATCCATTCCCGGGAACAGGCCCTGGAGGCGCATGTCTATCTTGATTCCCTGCGCTATGGAAACATCATGCCGGGAATGGCGCTGCGGATACCTCTCGGCGATGTGAACACCCTGAAGCTCTATGATGTCAATACTCAACGGATGGTAATGGTATATGGCGGCATCGGAGTGGCGGCCGCCCTTACCATTATTTTCCTGGCGACCAAGCAATCCTGTCCGTTTATCTATGCCTGCGATGGAAGCGCCTACGGCTTTTGCGGCGAAATTTTCAGCGGTGCCGTCTATCCCCGGCTCGAACGTCACGACTATCTGCCCCTACCCTCCCTGCAACCCGTCAACGGCAGCTACCTGCTCCGGATTACCAATGAGGTCAAGGAAGTCCAGCATGTCAATTTCATGGAACTGCTGGCGGTTGATCATCCGTCGGACACTCGCGCGTTGTTCGATGCAGACGGCGTGGCGCATACGATCTCCAGCCCGCGGCCCGCGATCGCCTGCAGGGCGCCGGACGGCAGTGATGTGCTATCCCTGACGGCTGCCGCCGACTCCCTGTCGTACACTTCCAACGCCGCGCACGCCGATCAGGTGATAGACAGCCTGGTATTCACCTTCAATCGGCAACCCGGCGCGGACAAGGCAAGGTTGCTGATACGCGCTAAAAATTCATTCTGGCTCGATTATGTGTATGGCCGGTTCCTCGATCTTTTCGGGAATAAAATTGACAAGTGGCATGCTTCGCGGCGGAAACTGTCGCGTGAACAGATCCTTGCCTGGACCCGGGAACAGGGGATCCCGCTCGGGGTGTATGTGGATGACGGAAAGGGCTGGCGGGCAGCGCGGTATTGC
>Ga0315279_10010114_pt1 | contig 11136 bp, 14 predicted proteins | sample YL17G06_20_MG_FD_203694 | JGI IMG/M metagenome (GOLD analysis project Ga0315279, IMG submission 203694) | Sediment microbial communities from Yellowstone Lake, YNP, Wyoming, USA - YL17G06_20 | ecosystem: Environmental > Aquatic > Freshwater > Lake > Sediment | place: USA: Wyoming | collected...
GATCATAGTAGGTATCTTGATCGGACCACCGCAGAATGTCACAGTAACCCTCATGTATACTATCGTCGGCGGGTTCCGCAATCTATTCTGGTGAGGCATTACACTGACTTCTCGCCTGAAAGACTGAAGGAGATCTACGATCAGGCGGGGCTCAAGATACTCTGATCTGGGGCTACTGAGTCTCCTGAGATCGCTGGCTGTGCAAGGCAGAATCTGGCCTTCGTTCCAGATCGGTCATATTCCAATCCCGGTGAACTCGCAGCACATATTCCTTGATTATTGGTCCGCTATTCTTTGGGAAGATCCCCAACACAATCCCATAGTCAGCGTCACAAAGTCCATCTTGATCTCTGCCTGAGAAATCTTTGAAGAGTTTCTTGGCCATTGGAAACGTTGCCACCCAAGCGATGAAGGCGCCCCATGAATCCTTACTCTGTCGAGGGAAATTGAGCCTCCGGCTGGTTATGTATTCGAGCGAAGCTTCCGCTAATGGCATCACCAGCAGATTGGCGACTGCATTGCCCTTGGGAGGAATGGTCATCGCATGATCGAGAGTCCCCGCCCAAGTTATACCGATCCAAGTTTCAAATTCCTTCGATGGAGATTCGCATATGTGGCCGTCCCTAACAGGTCTGGCGCTTTGCGGGAACCTTATCTTTGCTTCACAGTCCAGGGCAGAAATGCGACCGTTGTTTTTCACTTCAACCCTGAGGAATCCGCAGAGATATTTACCGCCTGTGGAGTAACTTGGTTTATGGAGATCCGGATTTCCTGAATCGTATCGTATTTCAAGTAGTGGAACATCGACAAAGAAACGGTATATCGCTGCCGCTTCTACTGTCCACAGGCTCAATCCAGCTGCTATGATCACGTCGGGAAACTGCCCGCTGTAGAATGCTAACGATATACACCCAAAGAGGACGACTTGCATGCTAACATAAGCCCAGAGTCTCCGCTGATCGCAGTTGAACCAGTCGTTTTGGTGATCCCTGATTTCCATCCCTCAGAATACCTCTTCTTCCTGAACTCCCGCACTCTCAGATCTTTTCGAGTAACTTCTTCTTTTTCTCGTCGAATTCTTCCTGCGATATCGCGCCCATATCCAGAAGTTCCTTTAGCTTCTTCAATTCTTCCATTGGTGTAAGTCCTGCTGCTGGCGGAGGCGGAGCGACAGCAGCCACCTTCGCGCGTCTCATCCCATCTTTGACTATGTTCACGAATTGGTCCGCCTTGTCTTTGGGTATGGCAGGTATTCCAATGACGCCCTCTCGCGTTGCCAGCCACTTGAACTGAGAGGGTAAGCCGGGGGCCGCTATCTTAACTTCGCTTGAGAAAAGCCCCTTCTCAACGTTTATCGATATGATACCTTCGTATGGGATTACTGCAACCGATTCCCTCAAGCCAAGCGTTGTTGGATTTCTGATCACTATTTTCCTATCGGTAGCAAAGACCGTGTTCGGCGTCGTAATGGCTCCGCCAGGGGCAACTCGGCTCTGTGTAGCTACAAGCAAAACTTGCTCATCAGGATCCAAGAATTTCCTGATCTTCTCAATTTCTCCCCTCTCATCTTTTGTAAAGTCTGCTGCCAAATTCAGTTCCACTGAGAATATCCACGAATTCACTTATAACACTTTTACTTGAATTCATCCCTGTCTCCCTGGCATGGTTAATGAAGGACGGTCGTGCAAGTTCGACTTTGCAGCCCAACGTCCCGAAAGCGTATAAGAACAAGGACGGAATTGAGTGATGTAGCACAATCTCATGTCCAAAGGAGAAGCGACAGAGACTGAAAAGATGAGGCTAATCCTAGTCAGGGCCCTTTTCCTACGTGGATGTGTTCATGCGGATGAATCAAACAAGATAAGCAGGATGACTGCGATCCATCTGTTTGACAATTCCGTTGAAATGGCCCTGAAAGTCATAGCATCTAAACGCGGGATCTCTCCAGACGGAAAATACTTCTTCTTCGAGGAACTTCTGGGAAAGATCCAGGGTCTACCACTGGAACAACAGATGAAGGATCTACACATACAGAGAAACATCATACAACACGTAGGAGACATACCAGACTTGGAAACCGTCACCAAATACGAAGGGCTTGCGAGAGAGTTCTTGACCGCAATCACAGAAAGTGAATTCGGGCTTTCTTTCGGAAAACTGAGTGTAGCGTCCATGATAGAAGACCCAAAACTCAGAGGACTTCTTGAGAACGCACAGAATTCGTTCGAGACGGGAACGGTCGAAGGCTACATCGAGAGCATAACACTCTGTCGAGGAGCTTTAGACAATGCAATCAGCCGTATTGGAATTATCTCCGGGAATCGAGGGCAACATACTACCTTCTTCCCATACGAGTTCTTGGGCAAGTTCAAGCCTTCTTTCCGTCGTTTTCGAGACATTGTAGCCCGTGCCAACAGAATCCCGCAAGACAGGCTCAGACATGAAGCCGAATTCTCAGTGCAATTCGTCACAGATCTGATTCTCAAGTGGCAAGAAGAGAGGGAAATCAGGGAGGATCGAAAGAACCCTCAGGAACGATAACCGAGGGCGCCGTGTGCGCGCCCGAAGATCGTCGCTCTCAGCGTTTGGAGATCCTTCTCTTCACTCTCGATCGCCTTCCGCGTAATTTCAAGCCTTGATTCGGCGTTTCTCAGAAGGTATTTCATGAATTGAGAGATCTGAGGACCACTGATGATCTTTTGCATTTTCGTCCGGCTTGGCCACGGACAGATCTTGATGAAACTCAACCCGAAGGCATCCCTCCAGAGGCGATTGGGTGCCTTCCTATCTCTCAGGTATTCCCTCCTCTTTTGGCGCAGTATCCTGTGTTTCTCCTTCAGCCATTTGAGCTCCTCTTTCTTCTCCTCAATCCTCTGTTCATTTGTCTTTGTCTTCACGATGGCTCCAGCCTTGAGGATGGATATGTCTGGCGAATATGGGGAACTCTGATCTCGCGCGATCTCAAGGTCAAGGGACTTTATCGTCGTATTGTCGGTAGTCAATTCAAGATCCAGCATAGAAGGCAAGGGCGGATGCTTGATCGTGAACTTGGCCGCGCCGATAAAGGCCTTGTAGATGGAGGGGCCTATCGCGCGCTCGAACGGTCGCGCGAAGAAGGGAAAGATTGATTCTCCGAATATGTCTCTGAATATTGTGACGGCTTCTCTTGCACGCTCCAAATCAGTCTCATTGGCCAGGAAATGGACAAGGCCTTTGAAATCCAAAGCATAGGCTACTTCTGTTCTCCCATAGTGGCCTCTCCATATCCTGCATGCAATCACTTCCCCGTTCTTCTCGAGACGAGCAATCGCCTTTCGAACGCCAGGATAGCTACAATGGCTTTTCAACCCTTCGTAGATCTCCTGACGGGTTAGCGAGTAGAGTGATTGAGGATCTCTACCGAGGCCTGGACGAAGGGCCAGGATCTCCCTAATTCGGCGATCCAGAGTTGGGAGGCGGGGCATATGTTCCTATCCCGGTAACATACGTTACGTGATGCTTTATAACACTTCTCACACGCCTTTCTCAAATGAAGAGGTTCAGTATCACAGTTCCAGAACAGGTGTTTGAGGAAATGGAGAAGGCGCGAAAGGATGTCCCTCGTTCACGGTTCATCGCCAAGATTCTTGAGCGCACGCTGAAGCCTGAACGAGCAAAAGGCCGATTTGCTCCAAGTCAGCCGGTTAGGGTGAAGGAGTAGATGACTTACGCGACTGCGACTCATAAAGCCAGCAGGGACTACCGCGAGTTAATCATCCTCGATCTTGTCCAAACTGCCGATGGACGCTGGAAGGTCGACTACAAGATCCCTGAACTCTTCGTAAAGGGCCGGGCTCCTCCCTCAGTCTACACTACCGTTGAGAATGGGCACCAGATCATTCATGTTCCGGTCACTCCTTTCATGAAACGCGCCGCTCATGATCTCGCCGAGAAAATCCACGAGAATAGAAGGCAGCAGGGATCAGTCGAAAGGTTTCCCACGATCAAGTTCAAGCGGAACCCTATCGACACGGAAACCGCGGGCTTTCTCGGGCACTTTGCCGTGGCTGAATACCTTCGTGGGGATTGGCGCTCGGCTGCTGACGGATTCAGGATTGAACCAGGCCTTTCAGATGTTGATCTTGAGTTTTGGGGCTACAAGTTTGAGGTCAAAACTCGAAGCAGGAGAGCCTATGACTTCTTGCTGGTTCCAGAGAAAGACTTACAGAAGGGGTCCGATTTCTTCATCGGTTGCCAACTCATTCGCGATCGACCGGAATGGGAGGTCTGGATCCACGGCTACGCCACGCCCGACGATCTCAAGGCCGCTCCCCTGAGAGATTTCGGGTATGGTCCCTCGCACGCGATCTCGTTGACGTCTCTGCACCCTCTTGAAGATCTTCTCCGTCTCAAGCCCCCGGACGAACCCGACGGGCGGAAAGTTGACGGCGATCTGAGCGAGGAGGGAATCAGAGAATGAGCGACGAGAAACCTCCGGACAAGAAGGATCTCTTAGAGGAAGTCTTCGCTTGGTCGAACAGGCTCACCGGGGAGGCTGCCGGGGTGGATGACTACGTCTGGCCTCAGGCCGCCAGCTCTTTGCTGGAGCGCCTGAAGCATTGCCAACAAACTCTCATCCCGCTGATTGGACTTCAAGGGGTTGGCAAGACGTCTGCTGTTCAGGCGATCGCGTGCGACTTAGAGGGGTATCTCGAACAACAAGATCACAGCGAGGAGGGCGAAGACGAGCGCGCGCACGTTGTCCTCGTCAGGATCTCAGCCGCTGGGCAACTTATGGATTCGATCTGGAATCAGAACGGCGAAGAGATCAAAGAGAAGTGCTACTTGCCCGAAGTCAGGGATGAAGTGCTCAGGAGGATAGAGAAGGATCCGGTCTTCAGAAAGAAGGTCGCTCGGATCTTGGGAATCAATGTCCCGCTGTCGTTGAAGTTAAACGATTCAGATCGCAAGAGGGTTCACGACTGCCTGAAGGGAACGGACGTTGAGGTGACTGAGGAGGCCTTCTTCAAGAAGGGAGAGCGCGCGATCATGAAAGACGAGGCGATCTTCTCATACGTGGCAATGGCCCATACTGTGATCATAGATCTTCCGGATTACAGCAAGAAAGATCAGCGTCTCATGAACAAGGACATCAACAATATCCAAGATCTGTGGAAGCGGGCCATTCTCGATACTGACTTGCTGCTCGCTGGCGGTGGAAATCTAAACCTTGTGTACACCCTGCAGAAAGAGACCTTAGGCGGACATTTCTTCACTGGAAAAGGAGGGATCTTTGAGATTCGACCGTTCACTGCCGGCGAGCTTGTTGACGCTTACACTAAGATCTGGGAGAAAGAGTTCGCGCAGACTGGCATAGATCCAAAGACCTGGCCCTTTGAGGAGAAGGCGCTGCTGTATCTCGCGCGCTGTTCCAGAGGCATCTTCAGGCGCTTCCTGAAATACATTGGGATGTGCTTGGAGCCATTGATGTCATCCCCAGATCTCAGCGAACAACCCGTAGATCATAAGCGCGTGCAGAGTGCCGTAGATTGGGAGGAGATTCAGCATGATTGGGAATCGGAACTGTCACGGATCTTTAGGAAAGAAGATACGCAGAGGCTTGCGATGAAGATCGTCGTCTCTCTCATGAAGACAGGCGAAGTCAGCCAGGGGAACTTGGCGAAAGCATTGCAGGTAAGTGAGGTGGCGATATCAAGGATCCTGGGGCCTCTTGAGGAGAACGGGTTTATCGTCAGGGAGTGGCGCGGCCAGGAGAAGATCGTGCGCGCGAATGTCTGAGATGAGCCTATGCTCACTTGGGATTTCTTCAGAAACCGGGACGCGTTCGACCAATCGGAATGGCTCGGGAGTTTCAGAGATTCTTCATCAACTGCGACAAGGCCTTAGACGAGGAATCGATGAGATCGGTCATCTCCTTTTCGTTGGATGCCTTCGTGATTAGGATTGCGCGGATATCATGAACAAAGTCATTCCTAACCTTGACCAAGCGCTTCAGTTGTTGATATGTCTGTTCGTTGATCAGTCTCAGTTTGAATAATCTGCTGACCAATCTTGTGCAACTCAGTTTGTCAATCCAATCGTCCATGCCTGTCAAGCCCTTGTTCCTAAAGTGTTCCTTGATGAGCCCCTTGCCCAACATCTCGAACATCGTGTAATTCACTATTACGTGCCAGAATCTTTTGTCTTCCAGTATTAGCTTCAAGCAGGGCAATTCGGCGACAACATTGACTTCCACTTCGGCGGGGATGCTTATCGACGGGATAGTGATCTCAATTCCACCCTTCCCAGCATCTTCGTTCATGGTTTCTGATAGATAGTTCTCTTCTTATGTATGAATGCCAACCGGGGGGCAAAACACGAGCGGGCCATTACTGAGGGGTTCAGAACTTCGAGCGGCAGATCTGACAGTTTCACTTTTTCACTTCTAATGGTTTTTTTCTCCCCGAGAGGTCCCTGTGAATCATTCAAACATTTGGTCCTCGAGAAAGAGCTCCGGAACCCCAAGGATCTGTGATTTCATTCTTGCAGTACGTGGATGATCGAACCAAGCCAAGCGGTTAGTTACCTCGGTTGATTCCACCTTCTCCTCCTTTTTCAGTCTGGGATTGCGGGACACTGGCAATTCGGCACCCGATTCTGATTCCTCTTCTTCCGATTCAGGCTATTATCGTCTATTCGTTTGTGCGACAACCCCCCCCGCGGGTGATATGGATAGAGAAAGGATCCGTCTCAAGCATACATATCCTGCGGGCACGTTGTCGCACAAAGAGAACACCGAGGATCGCTGAAATCAGGCGAGGAGGAGCTGAGTTGGCTCGGCAAATTGATGAAGTCCAGCAAATCCAAACGCGTTTTCAGTTCTTCCTCGGAAATCGAGACTTTCCAGATTGTGGCTCCTCTCCCGCTTGCCTGTCAAGAGGGCGACGGCAAGACCGGCTTGGATCCTCAGGGCCTTCCCCCGTGCGAGAAAAAATCTCGCGTTAGAGCTGAAAAAGTGAAATTGTTCGAAGAATTCCCGGAATCCTTCCTATTGTCGAGTTTGACGCCGTCCTGCCGTTGTTCTGTGCACTTCTTTTCCGTTCGGATGATCCTCATGAATACTTTTGGGTTACCTTCAATCGGCCTCAGAGATCCACGGAGGACTGGGACCCTCACTTTTTGCCTTCCTTGCGCACGAGGAGGCCTGTCCCGACCAATAGCAGTAATGTGCTTGTGCCCATCCTGAGGGCGTCATAAGGCGGTATGTCCCGGATTGTTATCGGACCGATCTGAATGATAGATGCAGCGACCGGAACTAACCAAGGAGAAAAGCCCCATAGCGCAATCAGGACAAACACCACCCCTACGATCTGTGATATGGAGGGCACATTCATAGCAAGAACCCTTTCCCTTTTAAGCTTTGACACTGTGGAAGTCCCCGAAGGTACAACCGAGAACAAAGTCTTAAAGGACGATTGAGGATTCAATATACAGTCCCTTGAACAAGTCCATCAAGGTAATCTCTATGATGTTGGCAGGTTTTTCGCTCTTCATTGTCATGAGAACGATCCCTTCTTCTACAGCGCAAATCGTGTTGTTACCTCAAGCCTCCCGCATCTACATAGAAGGGCTCACGCTCGAGCCGGGTATTGTCATATACGGTACCCCCTCTGATCTTACGGTAAGGGTGACAAACCAAGGGGGCAGTGTAGATTTGAGAGCCAGAGTAGTGATAAATGGTTCACAATTGTTCATTGCTACACCATCTGAACTGATATCCGGAATGATCCCTGCCGGGGGTTCAGTGACGTTACAATTCAAGGTTAACGCGTTAGCGCCGGATGTATCGGACGTGTTGAGAATATACCTATTCAGGCAACAGGTAGTTATGATAGACCAGCACGAAACATATTACGAAGACCTGATGGAGGCGACGACCACTTCTATCTCTTCAACCAAGCCTCCTCCTACCTTTTGGGAACAATACGGGATCTATGTTATGGCCCTTTCAGTAGTTGCAGTAGTCCTTTCCATCGGGACACTCATCGTCGTTCTCTCTCGGCGTCCCCAACCGCGGTAATCCGCGCAGTTTCTCATAACCCTCTCCCTACCTGTCTCGTGAGCGATCTGCCTTAGATAGACCGAGCGCGGCGGATCCTTGACGAAGATGGGCAGGTCAATCCCGACGTTCAGGCAATGGTTGAACGCCGAGTATCAGGAGTGGATGAAGATGAAGGTCGTGCTGCCGCCGGAGGAGAGGAAAGCGCTCAAGGAGCTGCTTGACGCTGCCGTGACCAGATCTGACGCTGGCTCGATAGTTCCGAGGCCGCTGCCGAGCGAGACGATGTTCATGCTGATGCTGGTGCACTTGAAAGCAGAGATCAACGAACTTCAGAAGAACATGGATACACTCTCTTGCTCCCAATCATAGGTCTTGTTCAATCCGACGACATCATCCCGCCCGCGTTCTTACACAGATTCAGACAAACGAAGCCAACACAAGACACGAACGCAAATGCCATGAACACGTGCACGGTGGCGACTATAGGGGGACTAAGTTGAATCAATGTGAACGAGTAGGCCACGATGGAGAATGCAATTCCCAGGTATAAACTCAACGCTTTCTGTAAATCTAACTTCCGAGCCCACGCTCCTGCGAAGACGACGAGGAAGATGATCGCGCTGCTTATCAGGTAAAGATACAGCCCGTACATCTTGGCTTGGTTGGGATCGCGCGATAATATCACGTCAAATCGATAGAAATCAACATACTCCCCTCGGTTATGGATGGCGTTGAGCCACCTTAAATCTGCGATATCGATACCCCAATCTGAGAAAGTCGCGTTATCCGGGAAAGGAATTGGTGTCAGGTGTTGGTCAATTATCCAATCCGCCTTGATAGCGTCCGGAAGGATGATAGAGGAACTTACGTTCATCTCTGTGAAACCCATTGTCCGGTTGAAGCCGAGGAAATACACTATTCTGTATGTATCGAATGGAAAGTCTCCCTCTCGGAGCATCCTCCATCTCCAAGGGGCTTGTCCTCGCTCTGGAATGGTGTTCTTTGAATACCAGAACCATTGCGCGCCGAAATCATTAAGGGTGCTATTCTCTTCAAACCCGACGTTTGATCCGGTGGCAACAAGCACCTTGAAGGGATAAGCGAAGAGATCCTCAAATCCGATAGTGAAGAATCTTGTGCGAAGTTCATAGAGATTGAATGAAGCATTCTCAACTTGCAGATTGAAGTCCATTATGTTTCCGGTGTAGCCCCCAAAGTTGAGGAACGGCCTGTTGGTCACCGTGAGGTATGATCGTGAATTCCACCCCACAATCCCCAGGAAGATCAACACCGCTGCGCAGGCTACGAATATCCTGTGGTTTTCATAGACGCGGAACAAGGAGTTGAATATCCACAATCTATCTTGTGATGGCTCAGTGTCACGATCGGCTTATTAAGTTGCCCTCAGTTAGGCTTGCTCGACGATCAATCGCTTACCTTGTATCGAGATCTTCACTTTGCCCGCCTTAAGCGGAAACTGGCTGTCCCTCACCAAGTCAGCCGGCACCCAGATCGCCCCGGTCTTCGCCCGCTTCTGTATCACGAACGTTCCAACGTCTTTCTCGGTCATAACGTAGTCGGCTATGCTAAGAACGGTGCTTTATAAAGTGTTCAGAACCGTACTCAGAACGCCCTTCGGAGGGCTAAGCGTTAAGTACTCAGAACTATACTCAGAATTCGAAATGGACAGCAAAGCGAAGGGCAAGAAGACCACTCGGTCCTACGTGCGCAGCCTTCTCGAGCAACTCAAAGATCTGGGCGTCGACATCGTATCCAACGACCACGGCGAGATCCCTCTCACTCGTATGGAAGGCCAGACCGACGAAGTGACGATGAACTGGGCCGTCGGCATCCTGATCGCCGAGGCGCCGAAGTGAGGCGAAGAGAGAATGCTCAGCAGGGCCGAGATCCTCTTTTTCAGAGGAGAGAAGAAGGTCGGCAAGGACTACGAGCGCATGATCCGCGGGCGGACTACTGCTAAGATCAGGCAACTACGCGAAGAACTCGCGATCTTGGCGTTGGATCCTAAGGTCAACCCTGTCCTTGAGGAAGCCTTGCGCGATGTCCTGCAGCCAGAGAACCCGGGCCGAACTCAGGACGAACAGAAAACTGTTCGCGAACAGAATTCCGTTCGTCAAAATCTGAGGAATTGGCGGGCCCGCTGGGATTTGAACCCAGGATCTCCGGCTTCGCAGGCCGACGCCGTAATCCGTACTTGGCCACGGGCCCTCTTTTCTTTGCTCTTCAATATCAGTATAAAGATTGCACGGCACATCGTGAATCCCGCGGTTCTTCAGCCAGACGCTGGACGCTGAGTTAGTGCTATATCCATGAAGTTTCGTGCCTAGTGGGTTTGAGTCAGCAGACGGCCTCTCCCAGACCTGCGATCGTGGCTTTGGGAGCCATCATAGCTTCCGTGTGGGTCTTCTCGCAGATCTACATGGCAGAGACGACTGGAAGCTATGTGACTGGGGAGGGTGCATTCTTGAGCACGACAATCGTGGCTTGGGTCTGCATGTCCTTCGCCTTGAGGCTCGCCCCGGTGGACTTCGCTGCCCTCTTCGCGATTGTCGAGGGAGCTAGCGCCAGTTCCGTCCTGCTGCCAGCGTTGGTGGGGCTGCCAATAGTGCTGGGGCTTCCAACGAGCCTGAGCTGGGGGACCGTATTGACCGGCAAGATGTCCGACAGTCTGCCCTTGTTCTTCGGGCCCAACAAGATGATTGCTACGCTCGCCACACTCGGGGGAGCTCCGGTCCCCTTCGCGACACTTCTCCCAACCATAATGTTTGCGGTTGCTCTGAACTCTCTGATCTGGATCTCACTTTCGGCCCAGATGTTCATTCTGAGGGAAAGGCTCTATTCTCTCCAAACGGTCTCATACCCCGTTCCATCTGCAACCCATGTTCTCGTGAAAGAGGTTGTCTCCGGCACGAGCGGGCTCTCACTGAACAAGATGCTGCTCTCGGGGTTCCTGATGGGATTTCTGTTGGTGTCCTTCACTGAGGGTTACCTGTCCAGTTCGTTGTTCAACGGATTCTTCCTGCTCCCGACTGGAATGACCAGCCAGATCTACGGGCTAGCGAAGCAAGTGTTGC
>Ga0315279_10010115_pt1 | contig 11136 bp, 7 predicted proteins | sample YL17G06_20_MG_FD_203694 | JGI IMG/M metagenome (GOLD analysis project Ga0315279, IMG submission 203694) | Sediment microbial communities from Yellowstone Lake, YNP, Wyoming, USA - YL17G06_20 | ecosystem: Environmental > Aquatic > Freshwater > Lake > Sediment | place: USA: Wyoming | collected...
CGGGTAACCAGTCGGTGAGCGTGATGACGACGCCCACCGCGACCCTGTGGGGCGCGGCGCGCATGTCGGCCTCGGGCACGTGCTACGGTCTCCGCGAGACCTCGGCGAGCGGCACGTACTACATCACGGCCCTAGGGACGTGCACGGGCGACGCGGCCAGCACGGACGCCACCACGGTCCGCAGCTGGACGTAACCCCTTCGCCTAGGCGAACAGTCAAGGAGCGGCCTCCGGGCCGCTCCTTCTGTTTGCGGGCTGGACCGGTCACAGGCGCCAGGTGGGCAGCCACCGGAGGCGTTCGAGCCACGATGCCGACGCGGGGAGCCCCAGCCAGACGGGTGCGAACGCAACGGCAACAGCGAGCGCGACGACGGCGATGGCCGGCGCGATGATCCTCGCGGCACCCCCCGGGAGCCTCCGGAGCGAGGCCACGACGGCAAGGCACATGAAGGGGACCGCCGGCAGCATGTAGAAGATGAACTGGGAGCGACGGATCGCGAGCCAGGGCAGGTACATGGCGGCGTAGCCGCCGAAGGCCACGGCGTCCTGCCACGTCGGCCTGCGCACGACGGTGAACAACGCGACGGGCAGGAGCGCGAGGAACGTCCACCAGAGCGCCGGGTTCCCCAGCGCGAGGATCTCGCGCGTGACGCTGGCGCTCGATGCCCGGAAGTACTGGATCGGGTGCACGAGCGGGGGCCACGTGAGGGGCAACGAGTTCTCGGGCTGGATCTTGGTGTGGCCGAGGTGGTACTGGAGCATCCGCTCCTGGAGCGTCGCGAAGGCGTGGATCGCCGGGCCGTGCTGGTAGAAGAAGGCGCCGTAGCTGACCAGGTACACGAGCAGCGGGGCGAGGAGGAACGAGGCCGCCACGGTCTGAAGGCTCTTCCACCGCGACCGGCGCGCTCCCCTCGGTCCCCTCATCAGCCAGGCGGTGCAAAGTCCCGCGGCGAAGACGAGCGCAAAGATGCCCGTCCATTTGGTGGCGACGGCGGCTCCGAACGCGAGCCCTGCGCCCAGACGGTAGGGCGAGCCGAAGACGCGCTCCAGGCGGGCGCTGAGACCTCCCCTGGCGGGAGCGGTCGACCCGGTTCGCTTGTGGTCGAGCACGAGGAGCAGCATCCCGGCGGTGACGAAGGTCGTGAGGAAGATGTCGAGCATCGCTATGCGGCTCTGGACGATGTGGAGTCCGTCGAGCGCGAGCAAGAGGCCGGCTAGCCCCGCCCACCAGATCGACCCCCAGAGCTCGAGGGCCAGGAAGTAGAGCAGCGTCACCCCCGCGACCCCGAACACGGCCGAGGGAAGCCGCCACCCGATGGCGCGGAGCCCCAGCGGCCCCACACCCAGAAGAGCGATGATCCACTTCCCGAGCGGCGGGTGGACCCAGGTCCCCTCGTCGGCGATCCTGACGGCAGGCGGATGGCCCGCCGGGGTCCCGATGCCACCGCCGATGTAGGCCTCGGCGTCGAACACGTAGTACTGCTCGTCGCAATACAGCTGGGCCGGAGATGAGAGGCCCCACAGGCGGAGCCCGGCCGCCAACAAGATCACCGCGGCGGGCACGAGAACCGCCGCCCTCTTCCGCGTCGACGACATCCGTGGGATTGTCGCATGCAGCCGAAGCCATCACTCGATACCGGGTAGGAGAACCGACTAGGGCACCGGCATTCCCGATCGCTGTTGCACTGCCCACGTTCCTCAGCGCCCGCACTCGCGCTCAGAACAAGGCCGCTCAGTCCGACCTTCGTATCACGCTAGTAGCTGCCAAGGCTGTGCTACGTGGCCCCAGGCACGCCGCGGTGTTCTCGGGCCAGGCCAGCCGGATGGGCGGCCCCGGAGGGCCCCCGATCCGCATCCTTCCTGGTCCCACGCGTAAAGACCCGCTCCCAACCTGCCGACAAGTACTGAGAAGGGGAGAGCCCTTCCCGCCGCGACCGGGAGGAGGATGGGTTGGTCCTGCGGTGCCTAGGCAGGCTTCGCCGTGAGGACACCGGCTTCACCCTGGTCGAAACCGTCGTCGCACTGCTCATCCTGTTCGTGCTCCTGCTCGCGCTCGAGACCGCGGCGACCGCCGGATTCCGGTACGTGGGGTATGCCCGTGAGCGTCAGGCCGGCGGCCAGATCGCCAACCAGGTGATGGAGGGGATCCGGGGGCTCGCCTACTCGAAGATCACGTCGGGTCTCGACATCGGCTCGCTCGCCACCGACCCGAACCTCGTGACCGGCTGCCCATCGGACCCCGTCGGCTACTACCGATTCCTGAGCTGCTCCGGGGAGCACGTGATCTCGTATACGCCGACTGGCAACGTCGTTCCGCTCGTGCCGAACAACGGAACCTGTCCGGGCTCTCCGCTACCGCTCTGTTCCGCCGCCAGCTACCCCGTCACGTACACGTGGCGGACCTACGTGACCAATGACGACACGGCCCGCAGCCCCTACCGGGTCACGGTCGTGGTCAGCTGGACCAGCAAGTCGATCCCGAGCACGGCGACCCAGCAGGTGAAGGTCCAGAGCCTGTTCTGGTCGCCGAGCGGCTGCGTCAGCTCGAGCACGCACCCCTTCGCCGCGCCGTGCAGCCCGTTCTTCTACGGGCAGGCGCTGTACCCGCAGGGGCGGATCGACGTCTCGGGGGTCGGGGTCTCCGGCACGACCTTCCAGACCGGATCGCTCTTGCTCACCAAGGCCGAGTCGGACCTCCAGCAAGAGCAAGTGTCACAGGTTCAGGGGAGCGGGACCGAAAGCGGATGGTCGGTCACCGATGGCACGGGACCCCACGCGGGCGGGTCGGTCAGCTCGCCCCCGGTTGTGGCGGCCGACGGCGATCCCGCGAGCAGCGCCCCGCAGTACAGGACCTACTCACTGCCTGCCGGCGCCGCCAGCCAGTACGCGTTGTCGGGGGGCGGCAACACCATCACGTTCGCGGACGCGGCAGGCGACAGTGGAACCATCGACGTCGCCACGTCGGCGAGCGGCACGTACATCTGCCCGCCGTGGGCCACCGAGCTCGACCTTCTCCCTTGCGGCGGCTCAAGCGTGCAGCAGGCCGGCGTGCTGTCGGCGACGGCGAATCTCGGCGCCGCCGGGAGCCCCTCCGTCACCCCGGGGACCGTCACGTTCGTCCAGATCGGTGCGCCGGCGGCTGCCACCACGGCGCTCGCGGACAGGGACACGGGCGGAACGGACGGCATCACGCAGCAGACGGTCGCCCGGAAGATCGGCCAGGTGGATATCGGTGGGTTCCCGTCGTACTGCAGCGCCAGCGGCGTGAGCGGGCTTCCGGTGGACTTCACGTACTTCGTGTCCCTCCAGGGCTACTCCGACACCGTGGCGGCAACCGCCGGGTCGACGGCGGCGGCCCCGACGGCGACCATCGACGGTGGGACGCTGAAGTACTGGAACGGGAGCAGCTACACGAGCATCACCCTCGCGTCGACGCCGGGTTACACGTTCTCCATGCCCTCGACGTCGATCACCTGCACGAAGAGCTCGAGGAGCGTCACGACCACGATGTCCTCGGGCACAATCTCGATGGGGAGCCAGCCGACGACCTCGTCCACCCCTGCGGGCTCCGGCAGCATCCTGCGCAACGACGTGACGGCCACGATCGGCTCCCCCGTGTACGGGACGTTTACGTACACGATCGTGGCTCAGGGGGTGACGGTCGTGAACCTCACATTCACGGTCGATCTCGGGACGATCTCCTCGAGGGCCGTCTACCGAGCGGCTCCAACGGCGGGGTAGCGGGATGAACCGAGCTTTCCTGCGGATCCGGCACGCGGCGCGCGACGAGCGCGGCTTCACGCTCGTCGAGCTGGCAATCGCCTCGAGCCTGATGATGACGGTCCTCGCCGTGTTCGCGAGTTCCCTGATCTCGGTCCAGCGAGCCGCGATCGGCCAGGACCGGCGCAGCCAGAACAACGACCAGGCGCGCCTCGCGGTGGAGGCTCTCGACCGCGAGATCCGCTCGGCCAACTACATCTACGACCCGGCGAACACGAGCTACGGTGCGCCGGGAGTGCCTGCCGGATTCGCGCTGCGGATCTACACGCAGACCAACGCCCCGACGCGGAGCCCGGCGCCCGGCTACCTCTGCGTGCTGTGGCAGATCACCAGCGACAACAAGCTCCAGACGAGGAACTGGCCCCCGCTCCAGCCGTCGCTCGCGACGGCCTGGCGGACCATCGCGACGGGGATCGTCAACCGCGATCCCAGCATCAATGTGACGGCCTTCTCGATGGACACCGACGCGAGCAAGGGCTGGGACGGCACGACGGGGCGGGCCGTGAACATGGTGATCATGGCCAACGACTACCTCTCGAGCCTGCCGAACGCCACGGTGAGGATCGAGCTCGCCGTGACCGGACGGAACACCTCGTACGGGTTCCCGTCGAACGTCTGCAGCGCGACCCCAGCGTAGGAGGATCAGATGCTTAGACGGTTGCACGGAGACGAGCGAGGGGTCGCGATGGTGGTCGCGATCATGGTGTCCTTCGTCGTCCTGCTCCTGTCGGTCTTCGTCGTGCAGCTGTCGATCCACAACAGCACGCAGAGCGCGTACGACCGGAAGCGGATCACCTCGGTCGCGGCGGCGGAAGCGGGCATCGACGCGTTCTGGGCGACGGTACAGAGCACCGCGCCGCAGAGCCTCCCGTGTGCCACGCCGCTGACCGGAACGCTTGGGTCGTCTCCGGGCACGGCGACCTACTCGGCCCAGCCGACGTACTACGATGCGAGCGGGGGCACCCTGGCGTGTCCTCTCTCCCAAACCAACGTCCCCACAGCGATGCTGCTCACGTCCACGGGAACGACGAACGGGGGCGTAGCGCGGAAGGTACAGGCGTACGCGACGCTGTCGCCGACCCTCACGGGGCTGGCGGCGGCGATCCTCACGACCTCGCCGACCAGCTTCGCGAACGCGTTCACGCTGTACGGCAACGGCGGCAACAACGCCGACGTCTATATCAACGATGGCAGCCTGTCGATCTCAAACCTGCCGGCGATCTACGGAAACATCTACGTCTCGAACGGCAGCTACGACCAGGCCAACAACAGCCGGATCTACGGAGACGTCTGGGCGTACGGGAGCGTGTCGGTGGCGAACCCCGCGTACATCACGGGGGACGCGACCTCCTCCACCTCCAGCCTGTCGGGCTCGGGTGCTATCGGGGGGAACGCGCGAGCCGGGACGACGATCGCCGACTCTCTGAACATCAGCGGCTCGAAGTCCCCGGGCAGCCCGCAGGGAGCGCCGCCGACCCAGGCCTTCCCGCTCGTCTGCTGGACCACCTCGGGCGCGTGCACGGGTCAGAGCGCATCGTGGACCGGGTACACGGTGCACACCGATACGGACTGCAATGCGGCCCGAACGTATCTGACCACCGGAACGATCACCGGCGACGTCGTGGAACGGATCACGACGACCTGCATGCTCAACATCGGCAACAACGACGTGATCAACTTCACAGGGAACCTGGCGATCTTCACCGACGGCGGTATCACCATGGCCAACCAGAACAACTGGAACGGTGCGACCGGCAAGAACCTCTACTTCATCGCGAACTACCGCACGGGGCTCGACTGCCCGAGTGGCAGCTACAACATCACGACCGGGAACTACTCGAACTTCAACAACGTGAACGTCTCCCTCTACTCCCCTTGCAAGGTCACGGTCGCGAACTTGAACACCTTCAGCGGGCAGATCATCGGTGCGACGGTCGACATTTCGGGCAACTGCACGATCAACTTCCGGCCGGTGCTCATCCCCGGGACTGGCACGATCAGCGGGTTCCAGCAGAGCATCGTCTACATCCGCGAGGTTGCGTAGCTGCCCGAGCGACCTCCCGCACTTCCTGGTCACCGACCGGTTCTGGCCGCTCGTGCGCCGGGCTCGCTCGTAGGCCGTTCGGCGGATGCCGTTCTGGGCATTCCTGACTAACCTGTTCCCTGCGCGGTCATCCCCCGGGCGCTCCTGCCTGGCGGTGAATCGCTTAGGGCGAAGGTCGGGAGCCGTGGGACGAGAGCCGGGAGAGCGAGTGGGAGCGGGCTTCCTCACGCGGGTGCGCGCCGTCTCGCGCCGAGAGCACGGGTTCAGCCTGGTCGAGACCGTCGTCGCGATCGGAACGATCTTCGTCTCTCTCACAGCTCTCGCGTACACGGGGACGGCCGGATTCCGGTACATCGCGCTTGCGCGGGAGCGTCAGGCAGCCAACCAGATCGCCAACAGGCTGATGGAAGAGACTCGTGGACTAGCGTTCGAGAAGGTCGCCCAGGGCATGTCGCTCTCGGAAGTCCAGGCCGAGGCGAACGATGCCGCGGGACGCATCGTGGAGTGCCCACCTGGCAGCGGCACGTACCGGCTCGAGGGTTGCTCGGGCGAGGAGATCGTCAAGACCCAGAACCTGCAACCGGTCTACCCGCTTGTGCCGCACGTGAGCCCCGGGGCGAACGGTCAGGGAGCCTTCGGGAGGGCGGAGGGATACCCGGTCGACTACACGTGGCGCACATACGTCACGCGATGCGCCGCTCGCACGAACCCGCCAAGCGCCAACGAGTGCGCGACCGATGATCCTACCGAGACGCCGTTGCGGGTCATCGTCATCGTGTCCTGGTCCGCTGGCGCCGGTGCGGGCGCCGCGACGTCGATCCAGAACCAGAGCCTGTTCTCCGCGGCGTCGGGTTGCGGCGTGAGCGACGCGACGCACCCGTTCACCGCGCCGTGCCAGCCGTACCTGTCGGGGCAGGCGGTCGCCCCCGCGGGCAAGATCGACGTCGGGAACACCGACACTGGCGGCGTGGGGGTGTCGGGCACGACGTTCGCCAGCGGCTCGCTGCTGCTCACAGGAGCCGAGTCCGACCTCGACATCGAGCAGATCTCCCGGGTCCAGGGCTCGATCCTCCAGACCGGGGCGCTCCTCACCGTGACGGGCAGCGAGCCCCGGGCGAGCGGTGGCGGGGGGCCGAGCAGCGCGGCGGACGGCGACCCGTCCGGCGGCCTTCCTCCGTACTCGACGACCGGCGCGTACGTCGGCCAGGCGGGCACGCTCTCCACGTCGGACATCAACCCGGAGTCCGCGTCGGGCCCGAGCGTCGTGTTCACGCACGCCGCCGGGGACGACGGGCGGTCCGTCAGCGCGAACGCTGCGGGAGCGATGGTGTCGATCCCCGGTCAGTCGGGCACGGTGGTCAGCACCTGTCCTCCGGACGCGTCGGAGAACGATGGCCTGCCGTGCGGCGGGGCGCTGATCCGCCAGGCCGGCACGGCCGAGGCTTACACGATCCTGAACTACGGCGCGTTTGGTGCGGACTTCAGGAAGACGACGTTCGTGCAGGTTAGCGGCGTGAGCTCCGGGGACGACACCACGACCGTGGCCGACATCGACGGCGGCGCGATCCACGAGGGCGTGAGGCGGACGATAGGCGCCGTGAGCGTCGGCGGGCTGCCGGCCAACGTGGACGCGGGACTTCCCGGCGGGTGGCGGGGGTCCTTCCTCACGCTCAGCGGGTACGCGGACGAGGCCGATGCATACGCCGGCGACAGCGCGACCCTCCCGTCGGCCCAAGTGGACGGGGGCACGATCACCTATTGGGAGGACGGCGGGTACACGACGGTGCTGTACTGCTCCGCCACGCGCGACTGGCGCGAGGGCTCGTGCTCGGGTACCGTCGTGTCGACCGTGACGATCGACACGCACCTGACCGTCCTGGTCGGCGGCCAGGAGGTCACGGTGGCTCTCGATGGCTCAGCAGAGCTTCCGATCGCCACGACGACCGGTACGAACCCGGTGGGCGCCACCCAGGCCGAGGCGACCGCGGCAACGGTCTCGGCGCCGCTACTCGGCGCGTTCAAGTACACGGTGTGCACGGGCGACGTCACCACGTGCGTAGACTCGTCCCGCCTCGCCGACGTGACGATTTCCCTCGACCTCGGGGCCATCGGCGCGACGGCCAACTACCAGCCCCCGCCGCCGACCCACGCCTGATGGCCGACATGAACCGATACGCGCCCCGCATCGCACGCATGCTCCGCGGCGAGGAAGGTGTGACCCTGGTCGAACTGATGGTGTCGATGGCCATCTTCACGATCGTGATGGTCGTGTTTCTCACGACACTCGTGACGGTCCAGCGGGCCGTGTCCAGCGAGGACGCGAAGACCCGGAACAACGACCAGGCGCGGCTCGCCGTCGAAGAGCTCGACCGCGAGATCCGCTCCGGCAACGTGCTGTACAAGCCGGAGGACGAAGGCTACGCCCTGCGCATCTACACGCAGTCCAATGCGCCGACGCGCAGGCTCACCGACTCGGACCTCGGCTACGTGTGCCGGCAGTGGCAGATCACGCCGGCGTACGAGCTCCAGACACGCTTCTGGGACCCGAGGCACCCGGAGTTGCCGCCCTCGGCTTGGTTGAGCGTGGCGACCGGGATCGTGAACCGCCGCTTCTCGACCCCCCCGTTCGAGCTCAGCACGGACCCGAACCAGGGTGGGGACCCCACGACCGGGGAAGGTGCGCGAACCGTGGAGATCGTGCTGCTCGTGAACGGCAGCTGGGAGACGCGGTCGGGCGATACCGTAAGGATCGAGACGTCGATTACGGGTCGAAACACGCTGAACGGGTTCCCCGAGCACGTGTGCGACCTGCCGGCCGGTACCTAGGGGGGAAGATGCTCGGTCCCGTTCGAGGTGAGGAGCGCGGAGCAGCGATGGTGACGGCGCTCCTGGTCACCTTCGTGGTTCTCCTGCTCTCGATCTTTGTGGTCAACCTGTCGATCCACTCGGTGGGAACGAGCTCCTACGACCGCAACCGGGTGCTGTCGATTTCGGCGGCCGAGGCCGGAGTGAACGACTTGTGGAGCGTGCTGCGCGCATCCGCCCCGGCGGCGCTTCCCTGCGCGTCCGGCACACCTGAGCTCACCGGCACGCTGGACACGTTCCCCGGCAGGTCCACGTACGCGGTCTACGTGACCTACTACGACAAGGCGGGGGGCGCGTTCCCTCTGTGCGCGGATCCTGGGTCAGGGGAGGCCCTGTCGACTGAGCCGGCGCCATCCCAGGACCACCCGCCGACGGCGGCGAAGATCACGTCGATCGGGACAACCGACGGTAGGGTCCCACGCAAGGTCGAGTCGTACGTGCGGCTCACCCCCGTCATCGGGAGCGGGTTCAACGCCGCGATCATCTCGGAGAACGGGTTGACGATCAGGAACAAGGTGTCCATCGATACGCCCACGAACCAGAGCGCCGACATCTACGTGAACAACGGCGACCTCTGTGTCTCGCAGCAGGAGACGTTCGACGGCAGCATCTACATCTCACAGGGGAGCGCATACATCGCGAACAGCGTCACGATCAACGGCCAGCTCTGGGCGAGGAACACCGTGGGGCTACCGCAGGGGACCGTGAACGGCGACGTGAGGTCCTCGACCGGCGCCATCACGACTACGAAGTCCGACTGCGGGACTCCGCCCAAGCTCACGACGCGGCCCACCGGTGGGACCATCAACGGCGGCGACGCCTGGGCGGCGAGCCCCACGAACGCCGTGCCGCCGATCAGGCTGACCAGTGGCACTACGCACTTCGGCCAGGCCCTGGAAGGCCCCCTGAGCCAGCCACTGCCGAAGCTGTGCTGGGACCCTGTCGAGATCGGGGCGATCGTCGACCCGCTCAACCCGCCGTGCAAGAGCACGAGAGAAGACTGGGTGACCCCCCCACCCAGTGACCCGGTGACCTGGCCGTACACGGTACACGACTTCACAGGGCCAACCGCCTGCACGGACGCCAAGCTCTGGATGCTGGGTGGCACGATCGGCGACGGCGTGCCCCAGGTCGGGTTCCCCGAGATTCCCGACCCCTACCCGGAGCCGGACCCATACCACACGAACACCGTCGTCCGGATCCACGGGGTGTGCCCGCTTGTCTTCGACGATCCGGGTGTCCAGACGATCTCGTTCAACGGGGATCTGTCGATCTACACCGACGCGTCGATCTGGCTGAAGAACCAAACGAACTGGCGGTCGGTGAACGGCGAGCACGGCCTCTACTTCATCGTCGGCTACCAGTCGTCCATGGTGTCGAGCGAGACACTCCTCACGCCCTACGAGATCCAGCAGTCCGGGCTCTGTGGCACCCTCCCGCAGTCCGAGGGGCAGGGACCGGGGATCTACGACGTCGAGATCGGGAACAGCACCAACTTCGGCACGCCGTGGGTGTCGGACTCCGGCGCGGTGAAGGTGACCATGTACTCGCCGTGCCGTGTGCTCCTCTACAACCGGAACAACCTCCAAGGCCAGGTGTTCGGCGGCACGGTGCTGCCGCGGAACAGCTTCACGATGACGTACGACCCCCTCGTCGTCCCCGGCGCCTCGCAGATCGTCGGCTCGAGGGTCCAGGTGGTCTACCTCCGCGAGGTGGCCTGACCGAGCGCCCGGCCTCGGCGGGGGCGCGTTTCCGGTAGCGTTTGCCTCCGTGACCGCGTTCCGCGCCCTGATCTTCCTAGGATTCGGCCTCGCCTTCGGGAGCTTCCTGACAGTGGTCGTCCACCGGGTCCCGGCGGGGGAGTCCATCGTCCGTCCCCGGTCGCGCTGCCCCTCGTGCGGGACCCAGATCCGGGCGGCCGACAACATCCCGGTGCTCTCATGGATGCTGCTCGGCGGTCGATGCCGTTCGTGCGGCGCGAGGATCTCCGTGATCTACCCGCTGACCGAGCTGGCGATCGGAGCGCTCTTCGCGGCCGCGGCCCTGGTGTTCGAGGACCTCTGGGTCGCCGTGCTGATGGCCGTGTTCCTCGGGCTCATGGTCGCCCTGTCCGTCATCGACATCCGGCACAAGATCGTCCCGAACCGGCTGGTCTACCCGTCGTTCCTGCTCTTCGCCGGCTACCTGGTGGTCGCGGCGCTCGCCGGCGGAGGAGTGGACCTCCTGCGCGCCTTGATCGGGTGCCTGGCCTACGGGGGTGGCCTCCTGCTGATCGCGCTGATCTCCCCGAAGGGCATGGGGATGGGCGACGTGAAGCTCGGCGGGCTGATCGGCCTCGTGCTCGGGTCCCTCGGTCTGCGGTACGTGGCCGTCGCGGCCGCGGCCGGAGTGGCCCTCGGGGGAGTGGGGGCCGTCGTGGCGCTCGCTCTGGGCGCCGGCCGGAAGACG
>Ga0315279_10010116_pt1 | contig 11135 bp, 9 predicted proteins | sample YL17G06_20_MG_FD_203694 | JGI IMG/M metagenome (GOLD analysis project Ga0315279, IMG submission 203694) | Sediment microbial communities from Yellowstone Lake, YNP, Wyoming, USA - YL17G06_20 | ecosystem: Environmental > Aquatic > Freshwater > Lake > Sediment | place: USA: Wyoming | collected...
CGTTGCCCCACATGTCACGGTAGGCCACCATTTCGAGCGTGGACTGGTCCTTTTCCGTCCGTTCCTCGCCGTCGCCGATGGGCACGTCCATAGTGAAGTCCGCGCCCACATCGAATGGCGGATCAATGTAGATCAGGTCAACCTTACCCTTGAATTCCTTTAGCAGACTCGCCATGACCAGCTTGTTATCGCCCCAAATCAGGCGGTTGCGAAAATCGTCGCTGCGGCTCTCCCGCCGCTCTTCGTCGAAGAGGGCGAGCTTGCCGCTGGCCAGTGCCTGCCGCCGCGGCTCGTCAATGGTTTCGATTTTCTGCATCGGCATCGCCAGCCCAGCCGTGTCCACAGTGCGGCGGTTGCCAAAGTCGTCATATTTGCCTTCCCAGACCAACTCCGTCTTGAGCTTTGACAGCGGGTGCGGGTTGCCAGGGCCATAAGAAGTGGGGTTTGCCATTCGCCGGTGATCCGATTCCGAGCGGCTTGCTCGTTATCGTCCGGCACAAATAAAAAGGCGCCGGACCAAGCCGCCGCCCGCAGAGACCCCGACCAAGGGGCAATACAGAACAGCAAACTCAGAACCGACGCCCCTTTTGGGGGCGCGGCTCAAGTCGCTGCTCCTGTATTCAAGAGCCTTTCGGCTCAGGTTGGTCGTTTCTCTGCGAAGCAGTTTCTTGACGCTCGCGCGTCAACTCAAATTGTTACTTCATCGCTTTTCGTTTTGCGCTGACAAAAGCCTCCTCATGGGTTCTGAAACGCCGGCACGCGCCGACGCCAGAAACGCTATTCCCGGCCGCCGGAGTTGTCAATGTCCGGCGGCAGCGGAGGGCCTCAATTCCGCCTTTACTTCTTCCGCCCTTACAGGGCTTGATTCATCGGGGGAGGGCTGTTTCCCAGGGGGGCGCTTCCGATTTGGGATTTCGGAATGGACGGAATGGACGAAATGGACCCTATGGACGCCACAGCGCTGACCGCTGGCACCCGCCACTACCCACCACTTCCGTTTTTGGATTTTGGGTTTTGGTTGCCCTGTTAGGATTCGGACCTAAATACCCGGATTCAGAGTCCGGTGTCCTACCATTGGACGACAGGGCAACCTGCGCCGGAGGAACTATGAATGATGAATGATGAACGATGAATTACAAGGCAAAAACACCCGCCCTTCATCGTTCGCCATTCATCATTCATCATTCATCATTCATCCCTCATCCTTCAAGCCTGGCCCGGCGCGCCGCCACCCTCGCTGGGTCCCGCGCTCTGTGGGGCTGGGCTGGCGCTTGGCGCCGCTTGGCTTTCCTGCGGTCCGGCGCTCGATTCATGGCGTTCGGAGTGCTCTCTGCGGGGCCCGCCACGGTCGCCGCCGCGCCCGCCACGGTCGCCACCGCGCCCGCCACGGTCGCCGCCACGCCCGCCACGATCGCCGCCGCGGCCGCCACGGTCGCCGCCACGCCCGCCGTGGCCTTCGCCGGGAGCACGGCCGGGTTGCGGCTGGGCTTCCGAACCGGGAGCGATCACGGCCCTGCGGGAAAGCTTCATGCGGCCCAGGTCGTCAATCGCAATCAGCTTGACTTCCATTTTGTCGCCGATCTTGCAGAAGTCCTCCGGGTTCTTGACGTAGGTGGTATCCAGTTCGGAGACGTGGCACATCCCGTCCGTGCCCGGCATGATCTCGAAGAACACGCCGAACTCCTTGATGTTGACCACCTCGCCCATGTAAATCTTGCCCACTTCGGGCGTGCCGACCAGCCCCTCGATCTCCCGCTGGGCCGCTTCGGCCACGTCGCGCTTGGGGCTGGCAACGATCACATTCCCCAGGTCGTCCACCTCAACTGTGACCTTGTACTTTTCTTCCAGCGCGCGGATGGTCTTGCCGCCCGGGCCGATCAGCTTGCCGATCTTGTCCACCTCGATCTTCATCTGGATGATCTTGGGCGCGTGCTGGCTGATGTTGGGCCGCGGCGCGGCAAGGACCTTGGCCATTTCGGCAAGGATGTGCTTGCGCCCGGCCTTGGCCTGCTCCAGCGCGGCGCGCATAACCGGCGTGGGAATGCCCTGGCTTTTCAGGTCCATCTGCAGCGCGGTGATGCCATTCTCCGTGCCGGCGACCTTGAAATCCATGTCGCCGTAGTGGTCTTCATCGCCGAGGATGTCGGAGACCACGCAGTGCTCGCCGCCCTCTTCGACCAGACCCATGGCAATGCCCGCCACCGGAGCTTTGATGGGCACGCCGGCATCCATCAGCGCCAGCGTCCCGCCGCAGACGGAGGCCATCGAGCTTGAGCCGTTGGACTCGAGGATCTCGCTGACCAGCCGCAAGGTGTAGGGGAAGACGGTGTAATCCGGCAGCGCCTGTTTGAGGGCCCGGCGGGCCAGATTGCCGTGGCCAATCTCGCGGCGTCCGGGGCCGCGCGGCATCTTCACTTCGCCCACGCTGAAACTGGGGAAGTTGTAATGCAGCATGAACTTCTCGCTGAACTCGCCGGCCAGCGATTCCACGGTCTGCTCGTCGCCCACCGTCCCCATGGTGGCCGCCACCAGCGCTTGTGTTTCGCCGCGGGTGAAGAGGGCCGAGCCGTGGGCGCGGGGCAACAGGCCGACCTCGCCGGAAATCGCCCGAATCTCATCCCGCTTGCGGCCGTCGCAGCGGTGGTTCTCACGGATGAGCGCGCGGATGACCTTCTCTTGCAGGACCTCGAAAGCCGCCTTGACGTGCCAGGCGGCGGGCAGGGATTCGTCCTTGGCCAACTCCGGGCTGTGCTGCGCGTCCCGCGCGTACTTGGCAACCAGTTGGTCGCAGAGCTTCTTCAGCGCGTCGCGCCGCGCGAACTTGGTGGGCGTCAGGGCCGCCTGTCTGGCCGCCTCAAAGTGTTCTTTGCAGATCACATCGGTTATGGGGTGGGGCGGGGGAGGCGCGAACAGTTCCTTCTGCACGCCCGCCTGGGCCGCCAGTTCCTCCTGCATGGCCACGATTTCCTTAATGAAGCCGTGGCCAAACTCGATGGCATTCACCATATCGTCTTCGGAGAGTTCTTTGGCTCCGGCTTCCACCATCAGCACGGCATTCTTCGTCCCGGCCACCACCAGGTCCAGGCTGCTCTTCTCCAGCTCTTCCTTCGAAGGGTTGAGCTTGAACTGCCCGTCAACGAAACCCACGCGCGCGGCGCCCAGCGGCCCGTGGAAAGGCAGCTTGGACACGGCCAGCGCCGCGGAGGAGGCAATCATCGCCAGAATATCGGGGTCCACGTCCGGCTCGGCGGAGAGCGCCAGGGCCTGGATGAGGACATCGCGCGAGAACCCCGCGGGCCAGAGCGGCCGGATGGGGCGGTCAATCAAGCGCATGGTAAGGATTTCTTTTTCGGACGGCCGGCCTTCGCGTTTCATGAAGCGCCCGCCGAAGATCAAACCGGAGGCGTAGCCTTTTTCGCGGTAGTCCACCGTGAGCGGGAAGAAGTCCATGCCCTCGCGCAACGCCTGGTCGGTGACCGCGGCAATGACGATGGTCTCGCCCATGGTGACCACGGCGGCGCCGGCGGCCTGCCTGGCCATTCTCCCGGTCTCAATCTTCAGTTTCCTTCCGCCGATTTCCCGTTCGATTACGACCTGTGCCATAGTTTTGGCCCTTTGTCCTTGGTCATTTGTCCTCAGCCAAAAGCCGGCGGCCCACGCCAAAAGACAAGCGCCCCCCGCGGGGCCGCCTGCCGATGACTAAGGACCAATGACCAATGACCAATGACAATTGACTACTTCCGGAGTTCGAGGCGCTCGATGAGGGTCTTGTAGCGCTCGACGTCCTTGTCACGCAGGTAGGTCAACAGGTGGGTGCGCCGGGCAACCATCTTGGTCAGGCCGCGGCGCGAGTGATTGTCCTTGGGGTGGGTCTTGAGATGTTGGGTCATGGCGGTGATGCGTTCGGTCAACAAGGCGACTTGCACCTCGGGACTGCCCGTGTCCTTGGGATTTGTCTTGTAGCTCTCAACCAGTTCCTTGCGGCGGGCGTCGGTCATCACCATGACGGCTCTATTCTCACTTCCCTTTTAGACTTGCTGGCCCCTTGGCGAGCCAATCCTATTCCTGTCCTTCAGGGCTCTCCCCGGGAGAACCCGCGGCGCGCTTCCCTCAGAAGCGGCGCGCCCCATGCGCTTCCTTTCACACGGGCGCAAAACTATAGCGGCACAGTCCCGCCATTCAAGGACAAATCTCGGCCAGGGGCTGCCTGGCTGCCTGCCAACATTTACGGACATGCACCCATTCTGTTCTTCTGTTCGACTGGGTATGCCTATTGCAGCTTCTGCGGAGAGGCAAGTGGCAAGAGGGCCCTCCCCACCTTGACTTTGATGGGCCGGGAGATTAAACCAATGTGTAGGCGTCAGTGGCAGGAATGGGGGCTTGGGTGCCGCTGCCCTAGAGAAACAGGTGCTTCGTGGCACGAATCACTCGCATGACCAAGCGGCGCCTGGGCGAACTGCTTGGGGCTGAAGGGCTGATTACCGAAGAGCAGCTCCGCGCCGCGCTCGACGAACAGCGCAAGAGCAACCTCTTCCTTGGCGAGGCGCTGGTCAAACTCGGCTTCGTCTCCGAGGAAGTCATTGCCCAGACTATCGTGCAGCAGTTCAGCCTGCCATTCATGAGCGCCCAGAATTGCACCGTCTCGATTGACGTGTTGGGTATTTTCCCCCAGCAGATGTACTACGAGTACCAGTTTATCGCGGTGGACAAAATCGCCAACACTCTGGTCATCGTCGGCGCAGGGCTGATGAACCACGACGTGCTGGATGAACTGGAGCGGGTCAGCAAGTGCAAGGTCTGCCAGTACGTCAGCACCTGGAAGGATATTCGCGCCACCCTGGAAAGACACTCCCAAGAGCTGGCGAAACAACAACAGGACCTCAGCCCCCTCGGCAGTATGCTGTTGGACCACACGCCACAGCCGGTTCTTCGAAGCACGCTGCCGGCAGCGGCGGCTACACCCGCGGTCGCGGCTGCGGCCACGCCTGCGCCTGCACCAGCACCGGCCATTGAACCTTTCAGGCCAGTGGCCACGCCGTCAACAATTTCGAAGTTGCCGGCGGGACTGATCATGGCGTCCGCCAGCACCGCACCGGCGCCAGCCCCTCCCGCCGCTCCCCTCCCGCCAGCCCTCAAGCCGGCCACGCCCCCCCCGCCTGTCATATCCGTGCAGGCGAGCAGCTCGAATCCGGCGCTGAAGGCAGCCAGTAGCGGGTCACTGACGCGCCTTTCAGCTTTTTCCGGTCCCCGCCCCTCCGTGAGAACCGCCGCGCCAAGCTTGCCCGGCGGGCCCGAGAGCCCTGCGCCTAAGCCGGCCCAGCCGCCCCCGGTCGTGCGGCCGGCAGAGCCGAGAGCGGCAGGGGAAGCGAACGCGCCTGGCAGTCCCGCGACTGCCACCCCAAAGGTCAAGTTAGCCCCGGCAGCCAATAAGACCGGCTTGCTGGGCCTCTTCAAGAATCCCAAAACCGAAACGAAACCGTAAAGGGGAACAGATATGCCACGCGGCTTGATAATCTTCCTGTCCATTTGCGGTTTGGTCGCAATCTTCGGCTTCTGGGGATTGCCGTGGCTCTCGCACGCAATATTCGGCGATACACGCCAGGTCAAGGTCATCGTTATGTCCATCGAGGATGACTATGATGTTCTGCGAGTAAACAAAACTGTCGCCCGCACCGTTGCCGAAATGGAGATAGACTTCCCCATGGGCGGCGCCCCCGAGAACACAGGCGAACTGCTGGTCAAGGACCCCGAGGGCCGTGTATTGGAGGTGGACTGGTCGCCCCCGGAGAGATCGGACGATCCGGACAAGGGCCTCACACGCTGGATATTCAGAGATGACCACCCAGTCTTTTTTCCGATCCAGTTCCGGCAGGGCGCATTATGGAACAAGAACCGCGAACTCGCCTATTTCAAGTGCCCGCCGCCGACGCCCAAGGCGCGTTAGCCCGCTTAGCCTGAACTATTCACCACAGCCGCTATGAGGCCGCGCCTCATCGTGACTGTGGTGAATAATGCGAGTTGGAGGCGAGCGGGGTGCATGGCAGCCAATGTGGCGCAGGCAACCTGCATTTGCTGCCATGCACCCGGGCGAGCAGAAAACCGGGAAAGAGTCTGGAGAAGGTTCAGGAAACACCGTAACCTTTCCAGCCATAGTTCGCTGGAAGAGCCAAAGAGGCCAGCGGAAACGCGGCCGGCGGCTGCACGTTAACGCAAAGGGCAATTGCATGGTGTATCTGCTGCTGGCCGCGATCGTCATGTCAGCACACTTTGCGCTTGTATTGACCGTGGTCCTTGGCGGAGTGCTGCTGTTCAAGTGGCCGCGTTGGTCCTGGGTGCAGATGCCGCTGGCGGCATGGGGGGGCTTCGTGCTCATCTCCAATACGACCTGCCCGTTGACGCCACTGGAGAACTGGTTTCGGGAGCTGGGAGGGCAACACGGTTACACGGGAGGATTTCTGGAGAACTATCTGTTGGGGTGGCTCTCCGCCGGGCCGCTGGTGCTGACACGCCGGGCGCAGATTGTCATGGGCCTGTTCGTAGTGGCAGTGAATCTCGCGCTATGCCTATGGGCTGCGAGGCACCATGCACGGCGGCCGGGGGCCGGCTGAGTTCGTGCCCGAACTGGCAGGCCAGACAGTTGTGGGAGGGCCGGCCAAAGGCGTTTCGCAGCCGGGCCAGGATCTCATCCAGGCCTGTCTCGAAGACATTGCCGAACGAAACAGGGACGAAGTCGCACGGGAAAACATCGCCGGCCGCGCTGACATACAGCAGCCCGCGCCCGGCTTGGCACGCCAGCAACTCGGCGCTTTCCAGCAGCGGCATCGCCGTGACCTTCGGCCAACGTGGGTTCCTGGCTGCCAGCAGGTGCAGCGCCTTTAGACGCTGGCCCACGCTGCCATCGAAAGCGCATGGAGCAGACACGCCAACCGGGAAGGGAGTCAGCAGCACCACGTCGTGGACGCCCAGTTTGGCGGCGAACTCCAGAAAGCGCTCAGGCGTTCCATCCTCAAGCAGGGCCGGCTCCACCACCGTTTGCAGGGCCGTGTAAACCCCCGCCTCCAAAAACGACTCGACCGCATGCAAGGCTTCGCGGAACGCACCCCGGCGCCCGCGCAGGCGATCATGCTCCGTTTCCCGAAAGTGGTCCAGGCTGACGAACGCGGCGGCCAGACCCGCGCCGCGCAGATGCCGGGCCAGGCCGCCGCTCAGGCCGTGGCCCGAAGTGAAAAGCTGCGCGGCGGCCTCGGGGCCGCAGGCGCGGACGATCTCCGGCAGGTCAGGCCGCAGCAACGGCTCGCCGCCAGTCAGGGAGATGCTGGCCACGCCGGCGTTTTTCAGGCCGGCGAGGAGTTGTTTGAGCTGCGCCAATGGCGCGCCGCTGACATCGCGCGCAACGTTGGAGCAGCGGGCGCAGCGGTTGGGGCATTGCCCGTTGACCGCAACGTGGGCCGCCAGCGGGGCCAGGCCGCCGCGTGCGCAACGGGCCAGCCCGCTCAGATAGCGGCGGAAGGCCGTGCTGCCCAGAGGCGGACAATTGACGAAGATGATCGTTCCCGTGTCCGCAGTGGCAGGACGGAACATGCGGAGGCCGCAGGCGAGTTCGCGGAGCATGCCGAGCGGCATGGTCCATGTTTCACGGCAGGCCAGGAGACGCAGGATTACGCGGAGCTGCGCCCAAGTGTACATCGCAGGTGCTTCCTCACAAGAGCGGTGGGTGGTGGGTGGTAGATAGTAGGTGGATCTTGGCAAGCCAGGCACCACCCGCTACCACCACCCACCATCCACCACCCACCTTCACATACGCCACACCCACCACGGGGCGCCGGCCCATGCGCCGTAAACCAGAACGTCAAAGGCGGCGTGGGCTGCCAAAGGGAAGACCGTGCTGCCGAGGCGTTCGCGCATCAGCCCGAAGAGCAGCCCGGCCAGAAAGGTTGCGCCCGCCAGAAACAGAAGCTCCGCAAGAGAGGAAGCCAAGGCGAACAGGGCGCACTTGTACAATGTGTGCCCTGCCGCCGCGGTTGCCACAGCACAGAGCGCGCCCCAGGCACGCATCCGCCCGTATACGTAACCGCGATAAATCAATTCTTCGGCCGCGCCGATGAGCGCCGCAATCACGGCAAACCAAGTCAACCCGCGGGGCAGCCAGTCCCAGCCGCGATAGGCGTGAAAAGCTATCGCCAGAACCGCTCCCACGGCCAGGGACAGCAGGAGCTTTGGCAGGAACCGGCCGCACCGTAGCCGCAGGCCGAAGAGTGCTGGCGCTTCGGGTACAGCCACGCCCCAGCGGGCGACAATCCAACCGGCAACTGCAAGGCTGGCGCAGCTTGCCCAGCGCCATTCCGCGCGCTGCGTGCCGAACCCGAAGACGATCATGCTCAGCACCAGCGCGCCGGCATCCCACGGGATTCTTCTCGCCTGCGGCGCATTCACGCGCCGGCCCTGCCGCCCTGACACCGCCGGCGATACCAGCGCCCAGCCAGAATGCTCAGTCCCAGCATCAACAGCACCCACCCGGAGCCCAGGCATATTCCCGCGCCGGTATCAATGACGGTATCCGGCAACGCCTGCTGAAGACGGGCCAAGTCGGCCTTCTGTTCTTCCGCCACTTTTTCACTCACCAGCAACACGCGCAGGGATTTACAGTTCTCCAATGGCCGAAGGTTGGTCTTTTCCTTGGATGGGAGGCTGAGCAGGCGCAGTTTCTTAAGTTGCCGCAGCGGCTCAAGGTTGGGCGAATCCGTGAACAGGCACAGCGCGCGCAATTCGGGGAGTTGAGTGAGTGGTGAAAGGTCAGACCCCGTCTTAAGGAAAACGCTGAGCGACACCAGACCAGGGCGTGCTGCCAACGCGGCCAGGTTTGCATTCCCCTCCTCCTCAACCGGCGGGTAGTGTAAATTCACCAAACGTGTCATCCCGCGCACAGCCGCCAAGTCCTCGGCCTTGGACTTAGTCTTACGCTCTCCCAAGAATCCCCAGAATAAAGTCTCGATATTGTCCAGCGCTCCCGCAGGTGGCAGGTTGCCAACGGGAAAAAGCCACCGCAAGCTTTTCAGTCCGGGGGAACCCCCGGCGGAATCCCAGTTGTCAATCTTGCACATCAATGCATGGATTGGGTATTTCGCTGCAACCAAGGCGAGGGCCTTATCCGAGCGTCCTTCAATACTGACAAGCAGTTCGGGCCAGTTGAGGTCCTTCAACAACTCCAGGTCAGGCGCCTCCTTGTCGTCCAGCCTCAACACCCTTAGGGCGGCGCGTTCCTGGGCGGTAGCTTTGCCCAGCCACTCTTTCCCCGCATCCTTCCTCAGATTAACCCCCACGACGCAGTCATTCACACAAAGACCGTGTTCGACGGCTCGGCACCGCAACGACGTACCTTGCTTTACCCGGTACACCCACTCCCTGCTGCCGGACCCTTCGGTTAAACCGTCAGTGACACTCAATCTGAGCAAGTCGCCTGGGCGGCACCAGAGCCTGATTTTACTGTCCGCGGATTTGTCCCCTTGCTCTCCCTGCGACGGTTGTTTCTTGAGCTGCATGCTGTTGTAGTTACAGGCTTCTTCACACCCCTGAATAGCCACCTCGAATATCCTGTCCTCGCCGGTTGCAGGCGGGTGCGTGAACAGCCACACAGCCACACCCACGCCCACGACCAGGAGGGCCAGGATCAGGGGGCCCCAGATAGGCATGCGGCCGAGTTTCCGCGCGCGGCCTGTGAGCCTTTGCGGCGGCCGCTCCGCGGGATGGCCGTTCTCGGGCAGTGCTTGTGTAGACATAGCGCCTCCCCCCGAACTCTTATTCAAGTAAACACCATAATGCTAACTTCTGGAGGGCAGGCCGCAATCGTAGATTCGAAATCTGGGGTCAGCGCAGCAGTATAAGAAAGATGCCATCCGAGCCGCACGCGTAAGCAAGCGGTCCCGGCGCGGCTATTCGCCACGCCGATCCTTACGGTCGCGGCTCTGAAAGGTCAGGGATTTATGCGGCGCTGTACTCAGGCTTGAGTTGGCGGGGCTGGCGCTGCCGGCACCGGTTCCGCGGTTTGAGGAACTTCAGCCGCCTGTGGCGCTTTGGGGGTTTTGGCGGACCTGGCCAAGGCCAAGGCCAAGCGGGCCTTCTTGCGGTCAGCGCGCTTCTTGGGAATGGCGTTCTTGCGTGTGGCACGATCCAAGGCCTGGAAGCCCTTGGCCAATGCGCCCAGGGCATCGGCGCCGCCCGCGCTGATCGCAGCCGTAACGCTTTTCATCGTCTTTCGGAGGACGATCATATTGCCGCGGTTTTTGTGGCGGCGCTTCAGGTTCTGGCGTTCCCGCTTGTCTGCGCTTAAAGAGTGACCCATCTTAGTTTCCTTTATCTCTCCTCAAAAAACAAACCCGCCAGGCATCCTGGGCCTGGCGCGGCAGCGAAGGAACCATACTCGCAAGGGCCGCAACTTGCAACTGCGAAGTCAAGCAAACAGCTCTTGGGGGTGCGTAGCCGGATTGTAAGCCTCCATATGCGCCCCTTTTCCAGCCCCTCTAAAGCGCCCCACCCGCTAACCCCCGACTTTAGTCGGGGGTGGGGTCTAGCTTCGCGGCCTCTTTACCCCCGTTTACGGGGGTTGCAGCGACGTGGGCTTAAGCCCTTGGCACTCCTGGCAACCGTCGTGAACGACGGTTATGGCGCGCCTATCCCGCTTCTCCCCCCGGCTGAAGCCGGGGGTTAGTGGGACTACGACTTACTTTTCGGCTACGCACTCAGCTCTTGGCTCCTGGCTCTTAGCTCTTGGACACGAGGCGGCAGGCCAATGCCAAGAGCCAGGAGCCAGGAGTTTTCAGCCCCGTGGTCGCCAACTTCTGGGGAATGGTACTCAGTACTCGGTACTATTTTCTCTTCAGGCGGGCGGGAAGATAGGTCCACAGGAAATACGCGCTCGCCCCCAGCAGCGGCACGAAAACAACCACGGCGCGCCAGAGATGCGAGCGTGGCCGGGCACGGAAGGCTTCCAGGCCCATCCACACCCAGAAAGCCAGGAAGACGCTAAGTGCCAGCGGCACGATCGCCGCCCGCGGCACGACGCCGAGGCCGTGGCGCAGTCCCAGCGTCTCGAAGAATTGTGAGCTGACCAAGGCAAAGGATCCATCGTCCAGTTTCCG
>Ga0315279_10010119_pt1 | contig 11133 bp, 7 predicted proteins | sample YL17G06_20_MG_FD_203694 | JGI IMG/M metagenome (GOLD analysis project Ga0315279, IMG submission 203694) | Sediment microbial communities from Yellowstone Lake, YNP, Wyoming, USA - YL17G06_20 | ecosystem: Environmental > Aquatic > Freshwater > Lake > Sediment | place: USA: Wyoming | collected...
AGAATCGAAATCCACAAGGCATGAATATCTGGAACTACCTGATAATAAAAGGGTTGAAGAAAAAATATACTCTGCGTCGCATAAGAGTTATTATGTCAACTAATATATCATGCGACTAAAAAGCGTTATATGACGTATTATCAATGGATTAAGAGAATAAACCGGAGTTCTGACGGGGTTAATTTCCCATCAGCTTTTAGATGAGGCCTGTGTCTTGAGCTTATCGATGATCTCTTGCAGGATTTCGATGATCTCCTGGCGACTCATGGTCTGCTTCTTGAATTCAAGGCGGAGCTTGTACTTGTCGGTTCCCTCGGGAATGTAATTATAGACATAGAATTTCGGCTTCTTCAATTTGCCTTTGAGCAGTTTGGCTAGGTCGCGTGTATCTTCTCTCGTCAGACGTCTCTCGACGATCTGCTGGGCGAACTTCAGCATGTCGGCCTCCGTCTTCTGTTTAGCGATCTCGATGATGGTGCTTCGGCTGAAGACCCCTGACGTTTTGATGATCTCGCGGACCTTATCGGGGACCTTGCTTATGGAAAGGATCTCGGTGATCGTAGAGCGGGCTTTTCCGATCTTCTCGGAGACCTCCTGGTGATTGTAGCCATAAAGGTCGATGAGCGCGTTGAGGCCGTCGGCCTCTTCGAAAAGGTCGAGGTCCTTCCTCTGGAGGTTCTCAATGAGGGCGATTTCCATAGCCTCGTTTTCTTGAACATCCATTTCAATGCAGGGAATTTCCTTGAGGCCGATATTCTTGGAAGCGATGTGTCGCCTTTCTCCGGCAATGATCTCGAACCGATCGGCCTTTGAGCGGACCAGGATGGGCTCTAGGACGCCCTTGGACTTGATGGAATCCATGAGCTCCTGGATGTTCCCGAGTTCGCTCCGGGCCTGGTGCGGGTTGGGATCGATCTTTTCAAGGGCGATCATCCGGATCATCGGCCCGATGGCCCTGGATGAGATCAGGTCCACGAAATGGTCGTCATGCCTCATGGCAATTGTCTCAGGAAGACCGGAACGCTTATTTTTTTGCACGTTCGATTATCTCCTCAGCGACTTTTTTATATTGCAGGGCCCCGACGGAATCGGGCGCGTATGTAAAGATCGATTCTTTATAGGCCGGGCTCTCTTCCAACTTAACGCTTTTAGAGATATAGGTTTCGAAAAGCTTATCTCCAAAGACGTTTTTGAGCCTTTCAACGACATCTCTGGCCAGGTTCGTCCTCTTATCGAAGAGCGTAATTAGGATGCCGATGATCTTCAGGCGCGGGTTGGCGATCCGGCGGACCTTGTCGATCGTCTCCAAGAGGTCATCCGTCCCCTCAAGGCATAGGTAAGATGACTGGATGGGTATAAGGATAAAGGCAGACGCGACGAGCGCGTTGAGTGTGATCAAGCCAAGCGTCGGAGGCGTGTCAATAAAGATGAAATCGTACTTGCTTTTGATGGGCTCCAGCACGTCCTTCATACGGTAGTGTCCGTCTATGTCACCAAGCAGCGAAGGCTCCAGCTTGGCCATAGATATCTTAGAGATGGCTACGTCAAGCCCGGGGACGTTGGATTCGGCGATGACGGCATTGATCTTCTCACTTTTGTTCATCAAAACGTCATAGAGGGATTTCTCGAAACGCGAAGGATTGTTGACGACGGAGATCGTGCTATGGGCCTGCGGGTCCGTATCGACGAGCAAAACCCTCTTCCCCATCAGCGCGAGCGCCGAAGAAACGTTAATGGATGTCGTCGTCTTGCCCACGCCACCCTTTTGGTTGGTGATAGCGATGATCAACGGACGCCTCCCGTCTTGAGTTCTTGCATGGACCTGAAATTCTTTATATATGAATGTAAATAAAAAAGCAACAAGAAAAAATCAAAGGCTTTCATTATAATGTCGGCGGGCCGACAATTTATATAAATAATAGATAATAATATAAATAAGACGTTATTAAGGGACGAGTATCACAAAAATAAAATGTCGGACTGTTCAACACTTTTGTGCCCTGGCTGTATGGAATAGAAATTATTATCGCAGAATTTTGGGTTCTCTTCCATTTGTTGTGGGCTGGGTCAATAGCTTGGACGGGGCGGCCCTCGCCCCTTCAGGTTTTTAATGCCGTTCCCGAATCGGCCTTCTCGGCGCCTTCAGAACTCGCGTGTCTGATCTAGCATCTGTCCATGTTCAGTTCAATGGGGCCTAAATAAGGTCACCATTTTGACATCGTGGCGTCCGTATTCTCTTGAGCAAGCTCAGACATCTTCAGGCGCAAGGTTCCCTTGAAGGCCGGTCCGGGAAGGCTAAACCTTCAAGGTCCGCTCATTCCGCCCCGTCCAAGCCCCTTAGCCGACACCAAACGCATGAGAATCAGAAGAATAAACAAAACGGTTGGTTGTGACTTCTACTCTTGTCGGACGTGAATCGTGGGTTGAGCGTTCGAAAATATAGAAAAAAGCTCGACTCGTCATTTCATGGACCCGGAGAAATCGCCGATCTTTATGGGTGTCTATGTGTTCAGGACGCCCGTCATGAGGAGTTCTCGTTCCGGAAAAAACGGCGCAAGAAAAAAACAAATAAAAAATCTGTATATAGTTGATTACAAAGAAGATATAAAGAGTTTATAAATAATTGAAAATAAATTAAATACAAAAACATGGGACGTGTTGACACTCGCCTCCATGATGATGAACGGACTTAGAACTTGATTTCAGAGATGTCGGGAAAGGGCTTGAGGCCGTTGTCCTTGAAGACCTGGTTCAGTTTGGGAAGTTCGGCGATGATCAACTGGTTGAGAGCTTCCAAGGAGGCGTTGACGATGACGCTGATCTCATGAAATTGGGCGAGCTCGTCCTCGGTCGGGGCGGAAGGAAACCCGGCGATCGACATGCCCAAGGTCGTCAGCTGAATGGACCGGGAGCCGCCGCGTAGAGATTGTTCCAGAGAACCTTGAGAGGCTAACATGTCGCCAGGGAGGACGTCCTTTTCTAGCTTGGCAAAGGCGCCCATGAAGGCGTCCAATGCTGAACGCAAAAGGACCGCCTTGTCCCCCGCTGCTCTGGCGATGTCAGGCTGAAGCGCGTCCAGGTGCCTCCGGATGTTCTTAACCGCGGTTACTGCCAGGCCCAGTTTCTTTGAGATTTTGAGGAGTTCGGCCAGGCAATCCCTTTGGGCGGCCCATTGGGTTTCGGGAAAGTCGACGCGCGGATCGGCAAGGACTTGCGCCGGGCAGCTGTAAGCGGACCCTCCGACCATGAGCTCCATAGTGTAGGTCCCAGGTCGGACGGTGGGCAAGGAGAAGGCGATTCCCGACGTCGAGTATTTCTTCCCGTCGGCGGCCGCGGGCAGGAACTGAAAGTTCCATGTGTCCCGCTGGAGGCCGGCTTTCTGGTTCAGGTCGAATTCCGTGAGCGTCACGCCCGCCCCGTCCTTGACCGCGATTCTTGTCTTTTCCTTGATGTCGTTCTTGCTCCAGGTCGTGACCGCGATCCCTGCCGGAGGGTTCTTTCCCAGGAAGACGGGCTTGCTGTAGGGCTCTCCCTTGACCGTGCTCCAGAAAAGGGTCGCCGGCCGGGCTTTGAAAAGATGGAAATCCGAGACGAGGACCGCCTCCGACATCTCCTGGAGGAACGAAATGTCGTCCAGGATCCAGACTCCCCTGCCGTGTGTCCCGATGATAAGGTCGTTTTCCCTCGGATGGACGGCGATATCATGAACGGCGACCGTCGGCAGATTGTTCTTGAGGGAGAACCAGGTCGTTCCGCCATCCAGAGATGCGCAGACGCCGAATTCCGTGCCCGCGTAGAGGAGGTTCCTATTCTTCGGGTCCTCCCGGACAACGTGGACCCAGCCGTAGGGCAGGTTCCCTTTGATGGATTTCCATGTTCTGCCGAAATCCGTGGTTTTGTAGAGGTAAGTCGCATCATCGTCGGTCCTGTGCCCGTCGAATGCGGCGAAAGCCGTCCCCGCGTCGAAGCGCGAGGCTTCCACCCTGGAGCACCAGGTATGCTTGGGGAGGCCCTGGACGCCGCCGATGACGTTCTTCCAGGTCTTGCCGCCGTCCCTGGTCACCTGGAGATTCCCGTCGTCCGTTCCGCACCAGAGGGTCCCTTTGTCCATCGGCGATTCCGCGATCGTCACGATCGTGCAATGGACCTCGGCGCCGGTGCTCTCGAAGGAGATCGGTCCTCCCGAGTCCTTTTGTTTGGCCGGGTCGTTAGTGGTTAGGTCCGGGCTGATGATCTCCCAAGAGTTCCCCCCGTCCTTTGTCCGGAAGAAAAAATTCCCGCCGCAGTAGACGGTCTTGGGATCGTTGGGGGAAACCAGGACCGGAGAGTTCCAGTTGAAGCGGTAGGGTGGTTCCTTCCAGGACGCGACCGGCCGTATGGACTTCGACCTGCCGATCCTCAGGTCGCTTCGGGCGAGCCCGTTCATCTGCGAGTTGCTGTAGACTGTGTTCGGGTCGGAGGGATCGGGCTTGACGAAGAACCCGTCTCCCCCGCCGACCATATCCCATTCCTCGTTGGCGATGCCCCTCGAGTCGAGCGAAGCGCTCGGGCCTCCCCAGGAGCCGTTGTCCTGGAGGCCGCAATAGACATGATAGGGCGTCCTCATGTCATAGCCGACCTGGTAGACTTCGGCCAGGTCCATGCTCTGGACCCCCTGCCAGGTCTTGCCGCCATCATAGGAGATATCCACTCCGCCGTCGTTCCCATCGATGAGATGGAGGGAGTCGGACGGGTCGACCCAGAAACCGTGGTGGTCGGGGTGGATTCCCGCCCCGATGGGCCTGAACTTCTGCCCCATGTCGTTCGAGACGAAGAGACCCGTCGAGAGGACATAGACCGTCTTGTCGTCGCTAGGGTCCACGTGGATCTGGCTGTAGTAGAACGGGCGCGAATTGACCCGTTTGAACGTGGGCGTGTCGCACATCCTTTTCCAGCTTTCCCCGCAGTCCTCGGACCGCCAGATGCCTCCGTCCTTGTGCTCGATCAAGGCGTAGACGACGCCCGGCTTGTTCCGGGCGACTCCGATGCCGATCCGGCCCATGACGCCTTCCGGAAGATCCTTTGTGAGCCGCTTCCAGGTTGCTCCGCTGTCATCGGACTTGTAGAGGCCGCTTCCGGGTCCGCCGCCGGTGTAATTGTAGGGCAGCCGTCTGTGCTCGTAGGCGGCCGCGTAAAGAACGAGGGAGTTTCCTGGATCCATGGCGATGTCCGCAAACCCTGTGTTATCATTGACATAGAGAACTTTCGCCCATGTCTTACCGCCATCGAGGGTCCGATAGATCCCGCGGTCGGAATTGGGGCCCCAGAGGTGTCCCATCGCTGCAACGTAAACGATGTTGGGGTCTCCCCTGTTTATGAGGATCCGGCTGATGTGCCGCGTCTCCTTGAGCCCCATGTTCGTCCAGGTCTTGCCCGCGTCTACGGACTTGTAGACGCCGTCGCCGATCGTGACACTGTTCCGGCAGGTGGCCTCGCCGGTCCCCGCCCAGATGATGGAGGGGTTGGACTGGGAAACGGCGATGTCGCCCACGGAGACCGTAGACTCCTTGAAGAAGACCGGGGCCCAGGTCGTCCCGTTGTTCTCGGACTTCCAGACCCCGCTTGGCCCGATGGCGGCGTAAATCGTCGATGGACGGCTCTCCACGACGTCGATATCGACCGTCCGCCCGCCCATGATGGCCGGCCCGATGCCGCGCCACTGGAACTTGTCGAAGAGACCCGAGACTTTGTCCGCGCTTTGGGCGCTAAGGGGCGCCGCGGCCGCTCCTAAAAGGATGAACACGATCGAGAGCACGGCGCGATACCGGGGTTTGTTGTCCATAGGACCTCCTTGACTGCCTCACTCCCCTCCGATCTGCATGAGCTTGATCCGGAAGGTCGGGGCCGTCACCGTCCGGTCGAGGTCGAGATCATCGGCGACCAGGTCGATGCCGTTGAGCATCTCGTCGGCCGTTGCGGCGATGGTCAGGCCTTTGACCGGGAAGGCGACCTTGCCGTCCTCGATCCAGAAACCGGAGGCGCCGCCGCTGAAGTTGCCATTGACGGGGTTGATCCCATAGCCGGTGACCTCCTTGAGCCAGAGGCCGGTCTTTGTGGCCTTGATGATGTCGTCGGGTTTGGCCTGTCCGGCCGCCATGTAGAAATTGTGCGGCCCGATGCCGGGAAGGGACGTGAATCCGCCGCGGGAGGCGTTCCCCGTGCTCTTGAGTCCTGCCCGTTTGGCAACAATGGTGTTATACAGGAAGCCTTTGAGAATGCCCTTGTCGAGGATGATGCGCCGCTGGGTCGGAACGCCCTCGCCATCGAACGGCTCACTGCCCATCCCCTTTTCGCGGGTTCCGTCGTCGATAAGCGTTATGAGCTCCGAGGCGATCCTCTGGTCCATCTTTTTGCCCAGGAAGCTCGCGCCCTGGAGCACGGACTCCCCATCGATGGCCCCCAGGATGCCGCCCAAGAGGGCATAGGCCACTTCCCTGTCAAAGATTACGGCAGCCTTCTGCGTCTTCACGGGCCGCGGATCGAGCATCGAATACGCATCACGGGCCGCTTTGGCCGCGACCTCTTCGGCCGGTTTGAGGTCGGCGTAGTAGCGGCGGCCGCAGCTTTCGCTCCCTGACGACTTCTGTTCTCCCTTTTCTGCCACGACGGAAACCCAGAAAGAACAGGCGGAGGATTTGGCGCTCTTCAGCAAGCCTTGGGAGTTGGCCAGGAAGACCTCCCCCTCCCCTTCTCCATAGCCCGAACCGGCGCTTTTGGTGATGCGCGGGTCCATCGTAGCGAGCTTTTCGACTTTCTTCGCCAGCTCGATCTTCGTGTCCATCGGTATTTTTGCGATGCTTTCGTCATAAAGTCCGGCAACCTCGGTCATCCCTTTGTCATCCGGAAGGACATTGTCGGGGTCGGCGGTCGAGATGCGGGCGAAATCGATGGCCCGGGAAATGGTGTCCTCCAGGGCCTTTTCGTTGAAGTCGTTGCAGCTCGAAAAGGCCATCCGGCCCTTGACGAAGACCCGGAAGCCGGCGCCGTAGGCCGCCGCCTCCTGGATGGTCTCGATCTCGCCGTTACGGACCTCAATGCTCAGGTTGCGGCCCGTTTCGAGGTAGACCTCGGCCGCGTCTGCGCCCTTCTTCAGGCATTTCTTAACGAGTTGTTCGGAGAGTCCCTTGTAATCCATGATCGTTTCCTTTCGCTCCCTGTCAGTCCCTGGCCCTCGTCCCGCCGACGTTGATACCGCGGATCCGGACGGTCGGCTGGCCGGCGTTGACCTCGGCCGCCTGTCCCTTGCCGCAGATTCCCGGGCCGAAGTCCAGGTCGTCGCCGACGGCGTCGATATTGGAGATGATGTCCAGGCAGCTTCCGATCAGGGTGGCCCCTTTGACCGGTGTCGTCTTCTTCCCGTCCTCGATGAGGTAGGCTTCCCGGCAGGTGAAGTTGAAGACGCCGTCCGTCGGGTTAACGCTGCCGCCGCTCAGGCTCTGGACGTAGATCCCGTTCTTCGTCGAAGCCAGGATGTCTGCGGGTTTGCTCTTTCCGTTTTCGATGAACGTGTTCGTCATGCGCGGGATCGGGATGTAGCGGAAGCTCTCCCGGCGGCCGTTGCCGGTCCGCTCCATCTTGAGCTGTTTGGCCGAGAGGACATCGCTCATGAAGGTCATCAGGACGCCGTCCTTGATAAGGACGTTGCGCTTCATCTGCGTCCCCTCATCGTCGAAGTCCGTGGTCCCGCGGGCGCAGAGAAGCGACCCATCGTCGACCATGGTGAAGACCTCGTTAGCGACCTTCTTCCCCAGCTTGCCCACGAAGACGCCCGTCTTGCGGGCGATGTTGTCGGCTTCGAGCGGATGTCCGACGGCTTCGTGGACAAGGACGCCGCCCCAGCCGTTCTGCATGACGACGTCCATCTTCCCGGCCGGCGCATCCTTGGCCTCAAGCATAACGACGGATTCGCGGGCGCAGGTCCTGGCCACGTCCTCGGGCTTGACCTCGTCGAAAAGCTCCAGCCCGGCATGTCGGCTGAGCCGCTCGCGGCCCATGTGGGAGGTGCCGTTGCCGACACCCAGCGCCTGGACGATGAAGAATATCAAAGGCAGTTCGTCATTGAGATAGAGGCCCTCGCTGTTGGCGATCGTCCGGCACCGGACCTCATCGTAATAGCTGACCGAAGCCATCTTGATCTTCGGGTCATAAGCGAGGGCGGCGTCGTGGGCGCGCTTGATGATCTCAACGCGCTTCTCGTCGGCCACGGCGCCGAGCGGGAGGCGGACGGTGATGAAGGACGGCCGCTTCTCCTCCCTGACGTCGACCGGTTTCGCGGCCTTTGTTCCCCGGGCGATATAGGACGCGACCTCGGCCGCCCGGAGAAGTTTTTCCTCGGAAATTTCGTCGGTATACGCATATCCCGTCTTGTCGCCCGAGATGACGCGCACCCCGGCGCCCTGGCTGATGCCGAAGACGGCATTCTTGAATTTGGCCTCTTCCATCAGGATCGTCCGGGATGTCCGATGCTCGATATAGACCTCGGCGAACTCCCCGCCCTGGACCAGGGCCTTGCGGATGACCCTGTCGAGGAGGGCCGTGTCAAGCGGGGGCGCCTGCTGTTGGACCGGAGCACCGGCGAGGGCCCGGCCGAGGAGCGATGGCGCCGCGGCGACGGCGATCCCTCCCTTAAGGCCGAGCTCCAGGAACTTGCGTCGAGGCATGTCCTCGACGAAATAGCGCGGAAGAGTCATGATTCACCCCTTTCCGGTAAGATCGTTGACATGAGCGCTCATTATAGCGCATCGGGCGGTCATTTTTCAAAAAAGGTTCTCTTACGTTTGGTGTGGGTTGGGAGCTTGGACGGGATGGACGGAGCGGACCTTGAAGGTTTAGCCTTCCCGGACCGTCTTTCGAGGGAAGCCTGCGCCTGAAGATGTCTGAGCTTGCTCAAGAAAACACAGGCGCGGCAATGTCAAAATGGGGGCCTTATTTAGGCCCCATTTAACAGAATATGGACAAATGACAGATCAGAAACGCGAGTTCTGAAGGCGCCGATTCATCATCCTGGCCGCAGGGCTTTCGAAGTTTCTAATTTCATGAAGGCGAAAAAAACATTTCGCGCCCGGGCGCCGATTGTTTTATAATAGGGCGCGATAAAGATGCCGGAAACTATAATGACCAAGACGCACACGATCCAGGTCCTGTTCCCCGCCGCGACGCTTCGCGTCGGCGAGGGCGACCTCTTGGCGGACGTCCTCCGGTCCGCGGGGATCCCCCTCAGCCTTTACTGCGGCCGGAGGGGCGTCTGCGGCAAGTGCTTCGTGGAGATCGTCCGGGGGGAGCTTCCTCAATCCGGGGACGAGGAGGCCGCCCTTCTCCGTCAGAAAAAATTCTCTTCCAGGCACCGGCTGGCCTGCCGCTACAAGGTTCACGGCGATCTGATCGTCAGGGTCCCTGAACGCTCGCTTCTCAGGCAGGTGGCGGTCCTCGATACGGGAATTCCGGCGCCGATCTATCCCGAACCTGCAGTCAAAAAGATCGCCCTCGATCTCCCCTCCCCCACGCTCGCGACACCCTTTTCGCTCGTCGAAGCCCTGGAAAAGAGATTGGCGAAACACCTGCGCGTTCCCCTCGGCCCGGCCCGGCGGCTTTCCGAAATCTCGAAGCCGGGCGAGGGCTGGATCACGGCCGTCATCCTTGATGATCAAGAACTGCTGGACGTCGAACCCGGCGACACAGCCGGCCGGTGCTTCGGGGTCGCCGTGGACATCGGCACGAGCACGGTGGTCGTGGAACTCGTCGACCTGGGCTCAGGACGGGGCCTTGGCCGGGCTGCCGCCATGAACGCCCAGGTCCCGTTCGGCTCCGACGTCGTCTCCAGGATCACTTTTGCTTTCCAGGACCCTTCGAACCTGGAGCGGCTCGGCGCCGTCATCCGGGATCAGGTCGGCGGAATGATCCGGGACCTCGCTCGCGCCCGAGGCGTCGCTCCGGAACATATCTATGAGATCGTGATCGCCGGGAACACGGCCATGAACCACATTTTTCTGGGCGTCCCGGTATCGACGCTGGCGCTCTCGCCTTTTCATGGCGTCTACACGGCCGCGCCTGAAGCCCGCGCGGGGGACCTCGGCCTCGATGTCCATCCTGCGGCCCGGGTATACACCGCGCCCAACATTGGGAGCTTCGTCGGCGGAGACATTTCGGCCGGGCTGGCGGCCATTGAACTGGAGAAGAAGGACGGCCATTTCCTGTTCATCGATTTGGGAACGAACGGCGAGATCGTCCTGAAGAAAGGCCGGCGGTCGACGGCGACCTCGACAGCCGCGGGGCCCGCTTTCGAGGGCATGACCATCAGCTGCGGGATGTTGGCCCTGCCCGGGGCCATAGGAACGGCCAAGTGGAAAGAGGGCGGTTTTTCGGTCAAGACGATCGGTGACGGACCCGCTCAGGGCGTATGCGGTTCCGGCCTCATCGACATCCTCGCCCTTTCTCTCAGAGAAGGGCTCGTTTCTCCGGGCGGCAGGATCGCGGCCCCTTCCAAAACAATCTCCATCACCGGCGGGATCGTCCTGACCCAGACGGACGTCCGTAAAATGCAGCTGGCCGTAGCCGCCATCAAGAGCGGCGTCAGGATGATGCTCGACGGGGCCGGGCTCGGAGTCTCCGATCTGGACGGGATCTTTGTCGCGGGCGCATTCGGCGGTTCCCTCAATGTCCGGAACGCGATGGCCGTGGGGCTCCTCCCCTCCCTCCCGGAAGACAAGGTCTTCTTCATCGGGAATTCCTCACTTGCAGGCGCCAGAAAGCTCCTGCTTTCGGGACCGGAACGGCGGAAGGTCGAATCCTACGCGAGAAAGATCAAGCACATCTCATTGGCTTCGGGACGGGCCTTTCAGGACCGATTCATAGCCGCCCTGGAGCTCAAGCCCTATTCAGGAGGAAGCGCATGAACCGAACGATCTTCGATCTTATCAAAGAGAGGGTGGTCCTTTTCGACGGCGGCATGGGGACCGAACTAATGCGGTACGGCCTCCCGCTCGGGACCTCGCCGGAGACATGGAACGTCGAGCGGCCGGACATCGTCCAAAGAATCCACACGGATTATTTCGAGGCGGGATCGGACGCCGTCTCGACCAATAGCTTCGGTGGGAA